>Ga0184624_10000390_pt1 | contig 11122 bp, 9 predicted proteins | sample PLM3_5_b1_FD_133157 | JGI IMG/M metagenome (GOLD analysis project Ga0184624, IMG submission 133157) | Groundwater sediment microbial communities from an aquifer in East River, Colorado, USA - PLM3_5_b1 | ecosystem: Environmental > Terrestrial > Soil > Riparian zone | place: USA: East River...
AAAGCAGATGCTGCCGCACAGCATGAGCGCCGACCAGGCCATCGAGATGCCGCGCTCTTTGCGTGTGATCGCCAGCCAGATCCCGAGGCCCGCTAGCGCCAGGGACGGCACCCCGGCATGAGCGGCAAAGGACACCAGAACCGGCGTCGGATTGCCGGTGCTGTGCCAACCGCTGACCAGCGGGCGGATGAAAAAGAAATAGAGCAGGACGCTGATGGCGGCGGCGACAGCCGTCCGAACGACCAGATACCGCGGGGCCCGGCCGACGACGTACGCGCAGCAGGCGGCGAGAAAGGCCAGCACGAACACGGCGACGGTCACGTTGTGCGACAGGACGGTCAGTGTGGCCATGACGGCGGTCGCCAGGGTCAACGGGACGTCGCGTCCTGACACGCAGATGGCCACGAGCGTCAACGCGAGCATCAACAGCGGCATGCTGTAGAAGCGGTCGATCTGCGCCAGGTACACGAACGGCTGGCTGAGATTCAGCACAATCGCAAGCGCCGCGCCGAACCACAGGCCTCGCCAGCGCGCCGCGACGACAAAGGCCAGGCCGGACACGAGCACTGCGCATACCAGCGCCGGGATCCGAAGCCCGGGCACGTCGTGCGGCAGCGCTCGAAGCGCCGCGCGCTGAAACGCGTAATAGACCGGCAGCGCTCGCGGCAACCGTTCGAGCTGGACGGCGGGAACTGAAAACGCGTTGCCAGGCACCTGGTAGAGGCCCAGTTCGACGAGCGTCGGCACCTCGTCGTCGGCCATCGGCCATGTGCTGATGCCGTAGCAATCGAGGCAGACGGCGACGAGGACGACCGCCAGAAGGCCCAGCCACAGGCGCCTTCCAAACGGCTCGCCCACCGCCGACTCGAACGCGACGGTGTCTGGTTCGTGGAGAGCCTGATGCACTGGTGATTCCGTCAGTCGAGCACGAATTCCTTGCGCCAGGACTCGTCCTCCACCACGGGGGCCTGCTCGTTTTTCTCGAGGACGAAGTTCTCGAGCACGAGGACGTCCATGTCCGTGCGCATGAAGCAGCGATACGCGTCCTCGGGCGCGCCGACGATCGGCTCGCCGCGCACGTTGAACGACGTGTTGACGATGACGGGACAGCCGGTGCGCTTGTGAAACGCCTTGATGATGTCGTAATAGAGCGGGTTCGCTTCCCGCCGCACGGTCTGCACGCGCGCCGAGTAATCGACGTGCGTGATCGCCGGCACCGTCGATCGGGGCACGTTCAGCTTGTCGATGCCCCAGAGGTTGTCGGTCTCCGGCCGGGCCGGCAGCCGCCGGGACGGCTGCACGTCGGCGACGAGGAGCATGTACGGACTCTCGCCGTCCAGCTCGAACCACTCGTGCACGTGCTCGCGCAGCACCGCCGGCGCGAACGGCCGGAAGGATTCGCGGAACTTGATCTTGACGTTCATCACGGATTGCATCTTCGGCGACCGCGCGTCGCCGATGATCGAGCGCCCGCCGAGCGCGCGCGGACCGAACTCCATCCGTCCCTGGAAGAGGCCGATGACCTTCTCCTGCGCCATCAGCGCCGCGATGCGATCGGCGAGTTCCGACGGCTCGTATCGGCGGGCCTTGTAGCCGTTAGTCTCGAGGAAGCGCGCGATCTCCGCCTCTCCGAACTTCGGCCCGAGGAACGATCCGCTCATGGCGTCGGCGTACCGCGGAATGCGATTCTCACCGCGAACCGCGGAGGGTCGCTCCCACGTGCCGAGCGCTTCCGCGCTCACGCGGGGCTGTTGCTTGTAGCGATGCGCCAGCGCAACGGCCACCCCGAGCGCGCCGCCCGCGTCGCCCGCCGCCGGCTGGATCCAGATCTGATCGAATGGCCCTTCGCGCAGGATGCGGCCATTGCCGACGCAGTTGAGCGCGACGCCGCCGGCGAGACACAGGTCGCGCATGCCGGTCTCGTGGTGCGCGAAGGCCGTCATCTTCAGCATCACTTCTTCGGTGACGTCCTGAATGGAACGGGCCAGGTCCATCTCGCGCTGCGTCAACTTGCTTTCCGGCTCGCGCGCCGGACTGCCGATCAACCGCTCCAGCGCGGCGCCCGTCATGGTCAGCGCATGGGGGTACGTGAAGTACTCCATGTTCATCCACAGGCTGCCGTCGTCGCGGATCTCGATCAGGTGGTCCTTGAGCAGCTTGACGTACTTCGGCTCGCCATACGGCGCCAGCCCCATGACCTTGTATTCGCCGGAGTTGACGCGGAAGCCTGCAAAGTAGGTGAACGCGGAATACAGCAGACCCAGCGAGTGCGGAAAGCGCAGCTCGCGCAGCATCTCGATCTCCGACCCGCGCCCGACGCCAATCGACGAGGTCGCCCATTCGCCCACGCCATCCATCGTCACAATCGCCGCCTGCTCGAAGGGTGACGGGTAGAAGGCAGATGCCGCGTGCGACTCGTGGTGGTCGCCGAAGTAGACCTCGCCTTCGTAACCCTCGAGCTGCTCCTTGATGTCGGTGGCCATCCAGAGCTTCTCGCTGAGCCACAGCGGCATCGCCATCAGGAACGAGCGCCAGCCGCGCGGCGCGCAGGCGGCGTAGGTCTCGAGCAGGCGGTCGAACTTGACCAGCGGCTTCTCATAGAAGCCGACCAGATCGAGCTCCTTCGTCGTGATGCCGGCCTCGCGGAGGCAGTAAGCGACGGCCCGCGACGGGAAGTTCGCATCGTGCTTCTTGCGCGTGAAGCGTTCTTCCTGCGCGGCAGCCACAATCCGGCCGTCTTCGACGAGACAGGCGGCCGAATCGTGATAGTAGGCCGAGATACCGAGAATCCGCGTCGGCATTAGAACAACGTGTAAATGAACGGCGCGACCGCGCTCGACTGCGCGAACACCATCAACAGGCCGAACGCGACGAAAATGACCACGATCGGCACCAGCCAGAACTTCTTTTCCTGTCGCAGGAACGTGAAGAACTGCGACATCACACTCGATTTCTTCATGATGACCTCAAAACATCCGCTCGAAGTGCGTCCGATCGCGATAGCGCTCGGGATACGGCGTCCATCCTGGGAACTGCTCGCGACGGCGCGCGAGCGGATCCTTGCCGAGCACGCGCCACACCAACGACAACGGGACCAGGAGTACGGAGAACAGCAGCGTCAGCAGAATGCGCGCGTTGACGTAGGCCAGCACGCCGGCGAATCGCCACCAGAGCGCGCTCGGCCATTTGAGCAGCTGCGGGGCCACCAGGCCGAGGAACAGCAGGATGCCGCCGACCGCCCCCAGGATCTCGGCCCGACCGACGCGCCCTCGCCACCACAAGACGAGCGCGATGACGAGGAGCACCCCGCCAACCGAAACGCCGAACGACCGTTCAGGATTCTTCGGCCCTTTTGCCATGCACCTATCGCGATCCTTCCTGCCTGGCAAACCGTCGCGAATCGACGCGACGGTTTCGACTGAGGTCGTCGACAATCGCCTGTGCTATCAGGTGGTGCCCCTTTTCTGACGGGTGATTGCGATCGTACGCCACATAGAGGCGATCCTTGCGCTCTGGACTCGCTGTCAATACTGGTAGCGGGTCGATGATGAAAAACCCCGCGGACTCCGCCATCGGGCGGACCCGGTCCTGGTACCGTGCGTGCGGATACAACCCCAGTGCCTGTTCGCGAGGTGGCAACACCACTACCCCGACTGCAAAACCGTGAGCGATTGCCAGGCTGCGCAGTTCGTCGAATTGCCTCGCAACCCTCGCCCACGCCTCATCCAGCTGCGCCGTATTTCTCCCCTCGAGGATATCGACCTCCATCGTGAATCGCGACATGCCCCATTCACCCTTGTGGGCGAACCGTCTCAGCGCCCGACCAATCGTGTAGACAGCTCGACTCTTGCGCAGCTGAATGTCCCACCACGAGGTCGGTGCGGCGTTCATCTGGAGCGTTTGATTGGTCCCGGCCCGAGGCGTTGCGACCGTGGTTCCACCCGCAGCGTCTTCCAGCGCATCGGGGATGTCGTTCGAATACAACCCGACCAGTACCAGGTTCGGCTCGAGCTGCGAGACATTTCGCCGCAGCAGCACGACCTCCTGCCGGGTATCGAATCCCGGCACCGCGATGTTGACGACATCAAGATCTACACCGGGCATGCGCTCGCGGAGCAGCGCTTCGGTCTGCGCACAGAACGTCTCGCGATCGTTCACGCCGAAACCGAAGGTGACCGAATCGCCGATCGCCACGATGCGAAACCGATTTCGCGGTTTCGGCAGTGCTGGTTCCGGTCCGCGGAAGCCCAAAGAATTCGTCGTCACGAACCCGTCGTCGATCCAGCCGCGCTGATTCGGGAGCGGGGTGTATCGGATCTCCGGATCGACGCGGTACTGGATCTGCGGCTGCCGGGTCGGATTTGGCGGCGCGGGAAAGGCAACGCGGGCCGCCAATTCGCAGGTCGCCGCAGCGAAGAGGGTGGCGCCAAGCGCCAGCCCGAGACGTTTCCTCATCTTCGTCGACATCAACGCCCTATTTCCTCAATACCAGGCTGCCAAGGATCGCCATGTCCAGGCCGGTGCCATAAAACACGCGAATCGCGTCGCGCGGACTGCAGACGATCGGCTCGTTGAAGCCATTGAACGAGGTGTTGACGAGCATCGGGATACCCGTCAGGTCACCGAACGCGCGAATCAGGTCGTAGAAAACGCCCGCGGATGCATCAACCGTCTGGACGCGGAGCCTCGTGGCATTCGCCGGCAGGAGGTTGACCAGCAGCTCGCGGTCGAGCACCTCGTACTCATACTCCATGAACGAGGACTGCGCCGGGCCGCGGAAGTAGCGCGGCAGATCCTCGACGCGGACGACAACGCTGTAAGTCTCGTGAGGGGCCCGGTGCTTGAGAAACAGGTTGAGGTTCTCGAGCATATACGGCGCGACCGGACTCGCCAGGATGCTGCGATTCCCGAGAGCACGCGGTCCCCATTCCATCCGGCCCTGAAACCACCCGATCAGCTGCCCTTTGGCAAGCGCGGCGGTCGTGCGCTCGATGATCTGGTCGTTTCGCAGATAGTCATAAGACAGCTTGCAGTTGTCGAGGACCGCCTTGATCTGTTGCGCGCTGAATTCCGGGCCGAGAAACGGCGACAGCGCCTCGCACCGCGGCAGCCGGGTTTCGGCGGCCGCAACGGACAGCGCGGCCCCGACCGCGGCGCCGGCGTTGCCCGGGTTCGCGGGCACGAACGTTTCCGTGAACAAGCCCGATTCCGCCAGGAGCGTCGTGAAGTAGCTGTTGTAGAACAGCCCGCCTCCGAGGCAGAGCCGCGACTGGCCAAAACGCGCGCCGATGTCCGACACGACGCGGAGCAGCAGTTCCCCGACCTGCCGCTGAATCTCTTCCGCGAGGCTGGCGCGCTGCGCCGCCGATGCGGCCGAGCCATTTCGCCCGATCAGGCCGGCGATGGCGCCCTGAAAGTGGGACGGCACTTCGAGATGGTCGCCGTGGTACTCAATCGTCGGCACACCCGCGTCGCACGGTCGTTCGCCCACGCGTGCCAACGATTCGAGGCGATGTTCGTCGCCGCGTCCGAATCCCATTGCTTCGGCGGCCTGCGAATAGACGCTCGCGAAGCCGGGACCGGTCCAGGCAAACTCCAACCGCCGAATGCCGTTCTCATCGCCCCGCCAGACGGTCAGCTCGGGACTGCCGCCGCGATCGCAGACCACAACCGTCGCATCCTTGAACGCCGAGCTGTAGAACGCCGTGGCGGCATGGGCCTGGTGGTGATCGACGTACGCGATCGGAACATCGGACGGCAGCTGGATCGAGCGCTCGGCCAGCGCGTACACCGAAACGTCCTGGCTTGAATAGTCGCCAAGGTTGAGAACGGCCTGCAGCGTTTCCCGCGGCAACACACCGGACTTGAGCGCGGCGCGACGCGTTCGGGTGACGCGCGCGTGCTCGCACACCCCAACGACGCGCCCCCCCGTGCACAAGGCGACGGCCGCGTTTCGTGAGGCGCCGGCAAGACCGAGAATCAGGGACATCGATTTCTAGGGGATCGCCTGAGCGATCCGCGGGCCGATCCAGTTGGCCACCGGTAATGGCAGGCGCTTCCAGGTGGCAATCGCCAGACGGAATTTCGGGTTGGTCGGGCTCGCATTCGGCAGCTCTCCGCCGTCGAGCAGCCCGTACTCCCAATACAACGGAACCGGCTGCGCGCCCCACTGCTCCTTGAACTTGTAGGTGCCCTCGTGCGGCGTCGAACGACCGAAATCAAACGTCGAACACCCGCGGGCGCTCGCGCGATCGAGCGCGTTCCAATACAGCAGATGGTTGGGGCACAGCGCGTTGAAGTCGCGGACCGATGACGCCCAGGGGATTTCGACCGTCCCGCGGGTTTCGAACGTCAAACCGGCGGCGACCGGTGTCGATTCGTGCGCGACCACATGGATGCGCGCGCGATCGGGAAACGCGCCGAGCACCTCGGCGAACAGGCGCGAGCTGTAGACCGGCGTGCCCAGGTCGCGCATATTGCGGGCGAAGACCGCATAGAACGATCCGAGCAGGTCGGGCCCGCCTTCGCGGTACGTCAACCCTGACTTCTGTGCCTTCCTGACTTGATTGCGCGCTTTTCGATCGAGGTTCTCCCACAGGCCGTTCGGCTGGCGCAGCGGCAAGCGCATGGTGACCTTGTGACGCTTGCAGGGCAGGTCGGCGAAGTGCTGTTGAAAGTGCCGGAGCTCGACGTGCCGGCAGCCACGTTCGCGGGCGGCCGCGATCGCCGCGGCCAGCAGCGCTCGCGCCGTGATGCCGTCGTCCGCGAGGACACCGCCGTAGTTCAGAAACGGTAGCGACACCAGCGCGCGGCCGAACAGCCAACTGTCCAGGAAGACCGTCGGCAGCACGCCCACGATCGTGGAGCCGCGGCGCGCCGCGAAATACAGCACCTGGCAGCCGAACGCACGCTGGAACACCTCGCGCCACGCCCACTCGTGGTACCCGGTCGCGTCCGCGTGACGGACCACGTACTCGTTCCAGGCGCCGGGCGCCTGCTCGACGGAGACATCAACCGGTGCGTGCTCCGCAGGGGCGGTGGGCGACAGGTTCGCGACACGGTCGATGGCGCCCAGTGTCGCCATCACGCCACCTTCGTCGCCGGTAGATTCAGTGCCGACATGACGGAATCGAAACGGAAGTCGCGCAACAGTCGCTCGAGCCGACGTGAGGTCCGGTTGAGCCCGCGGTAATGACGGACGCGCGTCGCGGCGCCCACTTGCAGGCGGGGCTGATCCGGATCGAGCTCCCACGGGTGCGTGTAAAACGTCACCGGCTGGCGCTCGAGACGGTTGACCCGGTCGATCCCCCACCTGGTCCACGCATACGGGAACTGGCGGAAGTAGCCGCCGCCCCCGATCGGGAGGTTGACGCCACCGAGGCGAACCGTCGATCCCGGCACCTCCAGCAGTGCACCTCCGGCGCGATGCAGGACATGCGGATGCCGCGCCGAATTGGGAATACCGTATCGATCGTGGTGAATCGGAAAAATACTCGAGTCGTAGAGGAAGCCCTCTTCGATCAGAATATCCAGCGCCCAGAGGCTCGACTCGATCACGGAATAGCTTGGCGCGCGAAATCCCACCACGCGAACCCCGGCGGCGTCCTCGATCGACGCTCGGGACGACCGAAGGTCCTCGCGAAACTGGTCGGGCGTCAGCAGGTACAGGAGTTGGTGGTTGAAGCCGTGCGACGCCACTTCGTGGCCGGCCTCGGCGATCCGGCGGACGAGCGCGGGAATGCGCGCCGCGACCCAGCCCAGGACGAAAAACGTGCTCCGGACATTCGCCCGGGCGAAGAGTTCCAGCAGGCGGTCGGTATTGGCCGCCACCCGGCTCTCGAACCCGTCCCACCGTGCACGCGACACGATGCGGTCGAAGGCCGACACATGGAAGTAGTCCTCGACGTCCACGGTCATGGCGTTCACGATCGATCCCGACAGGTCCGGGACGGCCGGCCTCGCCGATCGGCTCTGACGCTCGCTCATCGCGCACCCTTGCGGGTGAGCACGGTCTTGATGGTCTCGAGGACGATGACGAAGTCCAGCGCGATCGACAGGTTCTTGATGTAGTACAGGTCGTACTGCAGCTTCTCGATCGCATCCTCGACGCTGGCGGCGTAGGTGTAGCGGACCTGCGCCCATCCGGTCAGTCCGGGCTTCAGCACGTGCCGCTGTCCGTAGAAGGGAATACGGGCGGTCAGCTCCCTCACGAATTCCGGGCGCTCCGGACGCGGACCGACGAAGCTCATGTCGCCGATGAGCACATTCCAGAGCTGGGGCATCTCATCAAGGCGTGTCCGACGCAGGAAGCCGCCGACAGGTGTCACGCGCGGATCGTTCGCGCTGCTCCAGACCGGACCGGTCACGCTCTCCGCGTCTTCGCGCATCGTCCGGAATTTGTGCGCCATGAACTCGTGGCCGTGCAAGCCGACCCGTCGCTGGTGGTACAGGACCGGACCGCGCGATGTGCATCGGACGGCGAGGGCGACCAGCAACATGACGGGCGCGCCGATCAGCAGGCCTGCCGCTGCGAACAGGATATCGAGCACGCGCTTCGCGCTGACCAGCAGGCGCGTCTTCCGGAATCCTTCCGAAAAAATCAGCCACGACGGACGAAGATTCTCGACCGCGATTTTTCCGGTGTATTCCTCGTAGACTGACGCGAGGTGATCGAACGTCACTCCACTGTCGAGGCGGATGTCGAGGAGCCGATCCATCGGCAGTTTTCCACGCGCGTCGGCCAGGCTGACCACCACGCGATCGACCTTCAGGTCCGACACGAGCATCGGGATATCGTCGATGGCGCCCACGACACCGGGATTCAGTACCGGCATGCCGAGACGCGCCGGATCCGGATCGACAAATCCGACAATCTCGACGCCCAGCTCCTGCCGGCGCTGGAACAATTCCTTCGCCAGCTCCACCGCCGCCGCATTGGTGCCAACCAGCAGCAGCCGCTCTCGCGGCGCGACGCGCTGTGTGAGCCAGGCAAACGCCATGCGCCAGGCCACCAGGAGCGTCACCATGAACACGACCGAGATCAGGAAGACGCCGCGACCGACGATCCAATCGGGTGCAAGGAAATAGATGCCGGCCAGGATCAGAGAGGTCGCGCCCAGTGCTTCGATCAGCCGTGTGGTGAGGTCGCGAACACTGGTGACGCCCCGCAAGTCGTACAAGTCCGCGTAGTACAGAGAAAGCTGACAGACCGCCACGATCAGAAGCGCCTTCCACGCGCCGTTTTCGTGTTGCAGCAGCCACCAGGTGCCCTCGCCCAGGCGCACGTAGCAGCCTGCGGCGACAGCGCCCACCAGCAGGCAGCTCTCGCCCGCTATCAAGACGACGGGTCGCCAGTTGCTCGAGAACATCAGCCTGCCGCGGCCTCGGACTTCGCGTCAGTTCGTGGCCTCTCCTCGGGTTTCCGCTTTCTCCAGAACGCCAAGCCGCGGCCACTCGACTTGGCGACGCCGTAGGCGTAGGAGCCGTACCCGTAATAGCTGTACGCCGCCACCATGTCCGCCTTCGACATCCGGTTCAACACGACGCCCAGAATGCGCTGCTGGCCGATCGCGTCCATCGCCCGTCGGACGAGCGGATACGGCGTGGCGCGAGCGCTGACGACCAGAATGGCGGTGTCGATCATCGCCGCCAGCAGGTTGGCGTCCGGCAGCAGCGCCACCGGCGGCGTATCGACGATCACCCAATCGAATTGCTGCGCGGCTTCGGCGAGAAGCCGGTTCATCGTGTCCGATACCAAACCGGCCATCGGATCCGAATCGGCCCGTCCGGCCGTGAGCGCTGAGAGGAACGGCGAAATGGTGTGGAACCGCAAGCCGGTCTTTTCGGGGTGACGAAGGCTGTCGCTCAGCCCGGTGAGATTGGGCAGCCGCAGGATTTCGTGAATGCTGGGTCTCCGCAGGTCGGCATCGATCAGGAGCACACGTCGCTGATAGGAATGACTCAGTGTCAGCGCGAGGTTGGTCGCGGTGAGCGTCTTTCCCTCTGCGGCCACGGCGCTCGTCACCATCAGCGTCCGCGCTCCGGATTGCAGCTGGTGATGATGCAACGCTGCTCCAAGCCTGCGGTACTGCTCGACCAGCGTCGCGTCGGCGCCCGGACCGACGACGACCTTGCCAATGCTCTTCTGCCCGAATTGATACGTGTCCCAGAACTCTTCCCGCGGTCTGGGTTGCGCAACAACCGGCGGCAGCTCCACGACCACCGACGACCCGTCGCGTGGCGCCTGCAACTGCTCGTCTAGGACGTCGCTCGGTTCCTCGCCTACCTCGGGCGCATCGACCGTCTCACCCGCCTCGATCGCTTCAAACCTGACCAGCGTGGAAGCCGCCGCAAGAGCCGAGTCGCTCGGCTTCAAGTCAAAGTCCCACTCCTCGGGCAGCCGAGACGAGTCGGAGCCGGTCTGTGCATCCGCCTTCGCGGGCTGGGACGCGGTCTGGCGCAGACGTGCTTTCTCGAACGCTTCGCGCAATCGTGACATGCTATTTCCAGACTCTCCAGGCAAGGGCGGCCGCGCCGACCACAGCGGTGAGGAGGACGGTCGCTGACATCGCGAGGATCTTTCGCCGGCGCGCGACGCGATAACCGAGTTCGGGGAGAATGGGAACCGTTGCAAGCACCAGCAGGTTCAGCGCCGCCGTGACGTCACCTTCGGATTTGAGGGTCTTGTCGAGATACTCGATCAATCCCATCAACACGACGCCGACGCCAAGGCCCGCCATCAGACCCATCGTTTGCAGCTGCTGCCGATTGGGACTCGTCGGCCGTTCGGGAAGCCTCGCCGGATCGAGAATCTTGAACTGTTCACCAATCTGACGGCGTTCGAGGTTCGCCGCTACTTTCGAATCCTCTTTCTTGCCGAGCAGACTGGTGTACATCGAATTAAGGGTCTGGTAGTCGCGGCTCAGCTCCGTGAGGTCGGACTGGCGGCCAGCTGCCGCTTCGATGCGCTTCTGATAAATCTCCATCTGCCCGCGCAGGCGATGTTCGAGTTCCGTTCTCGCCGCGATCTGCTTGTCGATCTTCTCGAGCTCGCCCTTCATCTCGGCGAGGCGATTCTTCCGCAGCCGCTCGGCGGGGCTGATGGTCGTGGGGGCGGACGACA
>Ga0184624_10000391_pt1 | contig 11108 bp, 9 predicted proteins | sample PLM3_5_b1_FD_133157 | JGI IMG/M metagenome (GOLD analysis project Ga0184624, IMG submission 133157) | Groundwater sediment microbial communities from an aquifer in East River, Colorado, USA - PLM3_5_b1 | ecosystem: Environmental > Terrestrial > Soil > Riparian zone | place: USA: East River...
ACGAACCCGGACGGCTCCAGGTGCAGTGGGCCAGGGGGCAGCCACAGCAGTGCCCTCGGTCTTCGGGTCTACTTCGACGCCGTCAGCCGATCTGCTCGGTTCCGGGCCACGTTCGTTCAGTGAGTCGCTAGACGAGTTCGCACGACATCCTTCGAAGCGAAAGGCCCGCCGCGCCGGGCCGTTCGCAATCCCGGCAACCGCAATCACGGTCGCGCGTACAGGCGGGTGAGAAGCTCTCGTAGGTTTCTATTGAGAACGAAGCCCCGTTCCTCGCCGCCACCGTTGAGCAGCGATGCGCTACGGATTTCTTCTCCCCGCCCGCGAAAAGGTGGTCCAAGAGCACATGGAAGGCCACGGGACCAGACCGCCGCCCCAGTAGGCCGTTTTTGCGCCGCGCGGTCACGGCGTGCTTAGCGCTCGCCGACCAAGGCTGGAGCCGATCCGCGGATTAGACTCGGGCCTGGTGACCAAGAGCCCAGATCCAGGTGGGAACAAGGGCGCGTCGATGAGCGGCTTGGAGAAGTCGCCGCAGCGGCGCAAGCGCGAAGCAGCAAGGCGTCGGCGGGAGGAGAAGCGATGGGCAGCGAAATCCGGGCCGGGTCGTGTCGCACGTCGACCCGTCGCGCATCCGCCCTCAGCCGCGTAGCGACGACGCGACCTAGCTGCTCTCCCGCGTGGCAGTTGGCGCAGAGCAGCTCGAGCTCGTCGAGCCGTTGCGTGCACCGCGGACAAGCGGTACGCGGTGATGGACGTCCAGCCGTTCGGTGGAGCCGCAGCGGACCCAGCCGCGGTCGCGTGCGTAGTGTCTCGGTCGCGGTGGAGCTAGACCAAACCGAACGTCTGACGTGCGTCGAGTGCAACCGTGAGCAGCTCGAAGGCGGCTCTGCTCCACGAGGGCACGAGGGGTCGAGAAGTACCGCACGCACCTCTCAGGGCAGCCGGTCCGCTTCACTCTCGAGGCTCTCGAATCGCTCTTTGTGAAGGCGGTTTCAATTGCTGCACCCGAGCCATGAGTCGCTGCTTCGCTGATGCGCCAGTTTTGCGCCAGTCGGCGCGAGTCCCGAGCGGTTTCTAGCGGTTTCAGGCGGTACGACAAGGGGAGTCCCTGAGACGCCGAAACCCGCCTTGCGAAGCGGGTTCCGGCTTGTCTAGACGCGATGCCCCCGGCCGGAATCGAACCAGCGCACGCGGTTTAGGAAACCGCTGCTCTATCCACTGAGCTACGGGGGCGTTTTCCGGTTGAACTAGCGTAGCGACGGCCCCCGCGCGGATCGGGTCTCGCTTACGCTTCCACGAATCCGACGAACGGAGGCCACATGGCTGGCAAGGCCGACTTCACCGAGCAGGAATGGGAGACGCTGCAGAAAGGCGTGACCGGATCCGCGCTGCTGGTTTCGCTCGCCGACCGCGGCTTCTTCGACACGTTCAAGGAAGTGGGTGCGATCAGCAAGCACCTCAAGGAGGCGCGGGAGAAGAACGCGAGCCCGCTGATCAAGGAACTGGCCGAAGTACGTGGCACCGGCTTCGGCCTGACCGCCAAGCCCGACGAGGTCGAGAAGGAAACGACTCAAGCGCTGAGCGCGGGCGTCGGCATCCTCCAGGCGAAGGCGCCCGACGACGTGCAGGCCTATCGCGACTTCGTCCTCGAGGTGGCGCAGTCCGTCGCCGCCGCTGCGAAGGACGTCGGCGCCGCCGAGACCGGCGCGATCGACAAGATCAAGGCGGCACTGCAGACGGCTGAACCGGCCGGCCCTGCTACGGTGTGAGTAACTAGAGCGGGTTCGGCCAGGCGATATCGCCTTCCTTATGCGTTCGTGAGTGGCAAGGGAGGTGTTTTATGACTGGCGGAACTGTTAAATGGTTCAGCAACGAGAAGGGCTACGGCTTCATCACCCCTACAGAGGGTGGGAAGGACCTTTTCGTGCATCACAGCAACGTGGCCGGCGAGGGCTTCAAGACGCTCGCCGAAGGTGCCGCGGTCGAGTTCGATCGCGTCGAGGGCCCGAAGGGTCCCGAGGCGACGAATGTCGTCCCCATGGGCTCCTAGCTCGATGAACGCCAGGCGCGCGGAGTGATCCGCGCGCCGGCGCCTACTCACCGAAAGGAGTCTGTCATCGCTCACAAGGAACCGATCATCGGAAAGATGGAAATCGCCGCCGGGGACATGCACCTGAGCAACGGCGTGCTCGTCGAGCGATTCGTCGCACGCGGCTTCTCACGGCTGGCGGCGGAGAGGTACGTCGAAATCGAGCGCGGCCCCGCCGAAGCCGGACGGGCGCGTGCCCACCCGGTTTCCCGTCGCTAACGAGCAGAACCAAGCGCGCGCTGAACCGGTCAAGTGCGTAAGATGAGAGACTGATCTGCCGCCGGCGATGCCTTTCGGCTTCGCCGAACGGGACGTTTTGGCCGGAAGGAGAACCGAATTGGCCCAGCAGGCACGCCGCGTACGCAGGGTGACGATCAGCGACATCGCGGCCCGGGCAGGAGTCTCGAAGGGCGCTGTCTCGTACGCGCTGAACGGCCGGCCGGGCGTCTCGGACACCACACGGGAGCGGATCCTCGCGATCGCCGGCGAGCTCGGCTGGTACCCAAACCGAGCCGCGCGCGCCCTCTCCGTCGAGCGGGCAGACGCCTGCGGGCTCGTGCTCGCACGCCCGGCGAAGACGCTTGCGCTCGAGCCGTTCTTCATGGAGTTCATCTCCGGCGTCGAGTCGGCGCTCTCGGCGCGCTCGATCGCGCTGACCATTCAGCTGGTCGAGTCGATCGAGGACGAAATCGAGGTCTACCGGCGCTGGTTCGGGGAGCGACGCGTGGACGGCGTGCTCGTCGCCGACCTGCGTAAGGAAGACCCCCGAGTCGAGGAGCTCGTCCGTCTCGGGCTCCCCGCTGTAGTCATCGGTGGACCGGTCAAAAACCGCGCACTTCCGGCGATTTGGCACGACGAAGCTGGTGTTGTCGTGGAAGCTGTCCGCTACGTCGCCGCGCTGGGCCATCGCCGGATCGCCCGCGTCGCCGGCGTCCCCGAATTCGTGCATACCGAGCAGCGCACTGAGGGATTCCTCAGTGCGACGCGCGAGCTCGGGCTCGAGGCCGAGGTCATCGCCACGGACTACTCGGCCGAGAGCGGCGCGCGCGTGACGCGAAAGCTCCTGTCGGCCCCGGAGCCGCCGAGCGCGATCATCTACGACAGCGACCTGCTCGCAGTCACCGGCCTCGGCGTCGCGCAGCAGATGGGTTTCGCGGTGCCGGACGACGTCTCGATCATCGGCTGGGACGACTCGCTGATCAGCCAGGTCGTCCATCCGCCGCTGACGGCTATCACCCGTGACATCGTCGCCTACGGCGATCTGGCCATCCGGCACCTGCTCGAGGTGATCGAGGGCCGAACGACGGACGACGTCGAGACGCTCCGCGGCGAGCTCACGCCACGGGGTAGCACGGGCCCGGCACGCACGACCGACGGCCCGCGTGGCCCTCGGCGCCGCACCGCAGCCGTCTGAGCGTCGCAACTGGATCTACTGAACCGGTTGACACTGAACCGGATAAGTGATGGACTTTCGGTACGCGAATGCCACCCTGGACGAGATCCGAGGCGGGTTCGACGCCGAAGCACTGGATCGGCGCGAACTTCTGGTCGCGCGCCGGCGGGCCGCGCATGTGGATGCAGTACCGCCCGGACGTCGTCCGGCAAGAGCTCGAGGTTCTCGCCGACCACGGCTGCACCCTCACCCGCTCGTTCTGCTACTGGCCGGACTTCGTTCCTGAGCCTGGGCACCTCGACGAGCAGGTGGTCGAGCACTTCGCGGACTTCCTCGACGCGCACGCGGAGCTCGGGCTCGAGACGGCTCCCACTTTCATCATCGGCCACATGTCCGGCGAGAACTGGGATCCGCCGTGGCGGCAGGGGCGCGACCTCTACCGCGATGCCTGGCTCGTCTCGCAGCAGGCCTGGTTCGCCGGAGAGATCGCGCGCCGCTTCCACCACCACGCCGTTGCCGGTTGGCTGCTGTCCAACGAGATGCCGCTCTACGGCGGACCCGCGAGCACCGAGGAGGTGACTGCGTGGGCACGCACCCTGATCCAGGCCGTTCGCGCGGCGGGTGCGCGGCAGCCGATCTCGATCGGTGACGGCGCGTGGGGCGTCGAGGTCACCGGAGAGGACAACGGCTACTCCCTGCGGGCGCTCGCGCCGCTCGTCGACTTCTTCGGCCCGCACGTCTACCCGATGGGAGACGACCAGCTCCGGCAGTTCCTCACCCCGGCCTTCAGGTGCGAGCTCGCCGGCAGCCTGGGCAAGCCCGTCGTGCTCGAGGAGTTCGGCGTCAGCTCCGACTTCGCAGCCGACGACCACGCCGCCGACTACTACCGCCAGGTCCTGCATACCTCGCTCCTGGCCGGAGCTCGCGGGTGGATCGCGTGGAACAACACCGACTTCGACGACCTTCGGCATCAGGATCCTTACCGCCACCACGTCTTCGAGACCCACTTCGGGCTGACGGACAGTCGCGGGCGGCCGAAGCCGCAACTGCGCGTGCTTCGCGACTTCGCGGCGCTCATCCGCGAGCTCCGGGACGACTGGGAGCGCGTCGCCGGCGACGCGGCCCTCGTCGTTCCCGAGCACTTCGAGCGGGTGTTGCCCTTCACCGAGCCGGCGTATCGGCGCGACATCCGGGACAACCTGCTCCAGGCCTACGTCGCCGCGCGGGAGGCCGACCTGCCGATCGAGCTGGTCCGAGAGCGGGACGGCCTTCCCGGACATGCCCAGCTCTACCTCGCTCCCTGCGCGAAGCTCGTCACCGCGCCGGGGCTCGAGCGCCTCCGCGAGCTCGCCGAGGGCGGCGCCACCGTCTACCTCTCGTACTTTGCCGGGAGCACGCCGACCCAGCGCGGGCCCTGGCTCTCGTGGCTGGACGAGATCTTCGGCGTCCGCCACCGGCTCCGCTACGGCCTCGTTGACCCCATCGAGGAGGACGAGGTGACCTTCAACTTTGTCGACGACCTCGGCGACATCGCGGCGGGCACGCCCCTCGCCTTCCGCGTCGCCGGCGAGCCCAGCGCCCGCGCCTTCCTCCCTCTAGACCCCCTGGGCGCGGAGGTCGTCGCAGTCGACGGGCACGGTCGCCCGGCGCTGCTCCGCCATCGGCTCGGAGCAGGCTCGACCGTGCTCTGCACGTACCCGCTCGAGCACATGGCCGCGAGGTCGCCGGGGGTGAACCCCGAGAACACGTGGCGTCTCTACTCGGCGCTCGCGGCCGAAGCGGGCGTCGCACGCCCGGTGCGGGTCGACGACCCGCGCGTGCTGGTGGGACGCGTGCGCACCGGCGACTCGGAAACCGCGCTCTTCGTCAACTGCGCGGCCGAGCCGATCAGGGCCCAGCCGATCGTGTCGGGCATGGAGCTCGACCTGCCGAAAGAAGCGCTCACGCTCGAGCCGTTGGGTGTCGCGGCCGTGGCGTGTAGAACCGTTCCAGAAACGGCGACGGTGGTCGCTGCGGACGAAGGGAGTGATGCCCGCGTCTGAGCATGGCCGCGCCGTAATCGACGCTCGAGATAACGCCGGAGGGAAGTAGGAAGAATGAGGAGGATCAACACGATGGCAAGTCGCAAGAAAAGGAGAGTCGGCAGCTTGGCGGTCGGCGCGCTGGTCGTCACTGTCGGCGCCGCCGCCGCGCTGCTGGCGGGCGGGGCGGGAGCGGGGCCGCAATCCACCGCCGCAGTCCCGCGGGGTGACACGCTCTACACGTCGGGCAAGCAGTGGGGCCCCTATACGAACTTCAACCCGCTGAAGCCCGACTACAACACCGGAGTCGTCGGTCTCGTCTACGAGACGCTGTTCCGGTACGACCCACTCAAGGACAGGTTCCTCCCGTGGCTCGCGAGCGGCGGCAAGTGGGTCGGCAGGAACAAGTACGTCGTGACCATGCGACTGGGCGTGAAGTGGAGCGACGGCAAGTCGCTCACGCCCGCTGACGTGAAGTTCACGTTCGAGACGCAGAAATACAAGGGCGCCCAGTACGGCACGATGTGGAAGACGGGGCTGCAGCGGATCACCCTTAGTGGCAGGACCGTGACGTTCCACTTCAAGGGGACACCGAACTACCAGGAGTGGGACTCGAACCGGTACACGGTCCCGATCGTCGCCAGGCACATCTTCAAGGGCTACAGCGCCAAGGAGATCGTGTCCGGAAACGCTTCGAACACAAAGAAGATCGTCGGCACGGGGCCGTTCCGCTACGGCGGCGGAGCCGGCGGCAGCCAAACGCTGCAGTGGGTGCGGCGTGACGGCTGGTGGGCGACGAAGACCTACGGGATGACGATGCCGATGCGCTACATCGTCGACATCCACAACACGTCCAACACGGCGAGCCTGCAGAACTTCCTGCAGAGCAAGATCGACCTGAGCAACAACTTCTTCCCGGGCATCGACAAGCACGTTGGCGGGAAGATCCGCACCTACTACAGTAAGGCGCCGTACATGCTGGCCGCCAATACGGCCTGGCTCGTGCCCAACACGACGAAGAAGCCGCTGAACGACGTGGCCTTCCGGCGGGCGCTCGCCGAGTCGATCAACATCAACCGGATCGTCACGGCCGACTACCAGCACATCGTCTCCAAGGCGAATCCCACGGGCCTGCTCCCGACGTGGTCGAAGTGGATCGACCAGGCTCAGGTCAAGAAGCTCGGCTTCAGCTACAGCATCTCGAGGGCGAAGGCACGGCTTTCGAGCAACGGGTACAGGGATCGGAACGGCGACGGCTTCGTCGAAGACAAGGACGGGTCGAGCATCAACCTCCGGCTGATCGTCCCGAAGGGCTGGTCCGACTGGGAGACGGCGATTCAGATCATCGCCGACAGCGCCAAGGACGCGGGGATCAAGATCACGCCCGCGTATCCGGACTTCAACGGGCTCGTCGAAGAGCGCAACACGGGCAAGTTCGAGCTCGCGATCAACAACGAGAAGCAGATCGGCAACACGCCGTACACGTACTACGACTACCTCTTCCGCCTGCCGATCCTGGAGCAGCAGACGGTGTCCAACTTCCAGCGCTTCACGTCGGCGCGGTCGTGGGCGCTGACGCAACAGCTGAACAAGATCCAGTCGTCGAGCGTGAAGAAGGCCAAGAAGGTCCACTCCCAAATCCAGAAGGTGATCCTGCAGCAGCTACCCGCGATCCCGCTCTGGTACAACGGCATGTGGGCGCAGTACAACACGAGCGTGTGGACCAACTTCCCGAGCTCGACCGGGAACCAGGCCACTCCCTCGACCTGGAACGGCTACATCAACATGACGGGCATCGACGCGCTCGCCAAGTTGAAGAAGAAGTAGGTCTCTCGACCAACCCCAGTGTCAAGCCGCTGCCCCTCTTTCGGGAGGGGCAGCGGTCGCTGCAGGAGTCGACATGAGCCGATACCTCGCCCGCAAGATCGTCATCTACCTCCTCACCTTCTTCGTAGCCGTGACGATCGACTGGGCGATCCCGCGGCTCATGCCCGGAGATCCTGTCTCGGGGCTCATCTCCCGGCTTCAGACGGACCCGACGGCGGCTCAGGAGATGCACGGCTACTTCACGGAGTCGTTCGGGCTCGACCAGCCGCTGTGGAAGCAGTATCTGAACTTCTGGCTCGGCCTTGCCCACGGCGACCTCGGGCCGAGCATCGCCTACGTCGGCTCCTCGGTCAGCGAGCTGATCTGGGCCGCTCTGCCCTACACCCTGGCCCTACTCGTTCCGGCGATTCTCCTCAGCTACATCGCGGGAAATCGGATCGGGGCGATGGCGGCGCGGCGCAAAGTCCTCGACAACACCGTCCTCCCGGTCTCGTACGTGCTCACGGCGACGCCGTACATGTGGCTTGCGCTGGTGCTCGCGTACGTTCTCGCCTTCCGCTGGCAGATTTTCCCCGTCTCGGGCGCGTATGACTTCTCGCTCCAGCCGGAGTGGACGTGGGAGTTCGCGCGCAGCTTCCTCTCTCACTGGTTTCTCCCGTTCCTGACGCTCTTCCTCGTCTCCTTCGGTGGCTGGGCGATCGGGATGCGAAATCTGATCATCTACGAGCTCGAGGCCGACTACGCCAATTACCTTCAGGCTCTCGGGGCCCCGAACAAGCTCGTGCGCAAGTACGCCTACCGGAACGCGGTACTGCCGCAGATGTCGGGCCTCGCGCTGGCGCTCGGCGTGGTCGTCGGCGGCGCGCTCGTGACCGAGATCGTCTTCGGCTATCCGGGCATCGGCTCGCTGATCATCACGGCGATTCAGAACCGCGACTACTTCCTGCTCCAGGGAATCTTCCTCTTCATCATCGTTGGGGTCCTCATCGCCAACTTCATCGTCGACATCGCCTACGTGATCGTCGATCCGCGCACCCGCACAGGCTTGCTGGGCTCGTAGTGGAAACTGCCGAGCCTCAAGCCGAGGTCGTCGCGGGAACAGTCGTCGCACCGGCACCGAGCGCCGCTCCGAAACGCAGGCGCAGCGAGACGCTCTACTTCGCCTTCCGCAACCGGAAGCTCCTCCTCGGGCTTTCCGTCGTCTTCTTCATGCTCCTGGTCGCCCTCGTCGGACCGATGCTCACCGACCGCGATCCGTTCGAGTTCTACGACCAGCTGGGACAGCCACCGTCCAAGGATCACTGGCTGGGCACGACGGCGCCCGGCCAGGATGTCTTCGCACAGTTCGTGTACGGGCTCCGCGCCAGCTTCATCGTCGGCGCGGTGGCCGGCTGCGTGGCCGCGGCGATCGGGATGGCGGTCGGCTTTGCCGGCGGCTACCGGGGCGGCGTCGTCGACGAGATCCTCAGCATGCTCACGAACGTGGTGCTGGTCATCCCGACAATCGCCGTGCTGATCGTTGTGTCCGCCTATCTGAGCGTCGGCAGCCTGTTCTCGGAGGCCCTGCTGATCGGTCTCACCTCGTGGCCGTGGGCCGCACGCGCGATCCGGGCCCAGACCTTCTCGCTGGCCTCCCGCGACTTCGTCAGCCTTGCGCGTCTCTCGGGCCAGAGCGGCTGGAAGATCGTCGTCAAAGAGATCGCGCCGAACATGAGCTCGTACCTCTTTCTGACGTTCATCCTGCTCTTCGGCAGCTCGGTTCTCATCGCCGCGACGCTCGACTTCCTCGGGCTCGGGCCGCCGGAGGTGATGTCCCTGGGGCAGATGCTGAATGTCGCTGTCTCCAACAGCGCGCTCCAGCTGAGCATGTGGTGGTGGTTCATCGCGCCGGGCGTCGGCATCACTGCGATCGTCGCGGGCCTCTATGTCATGAACGTGGGCCTGGACGAGGTCTTCAACCCACGGCTCCGCCAGACATGAATCCAGTGACGCTGAACGTCGACAACCTGCGCGTCTACTACCGCACGTTGCGGGGCGACGTGAAGGCTGTCGACGGCGTGACGTTCCAGGTCGCGGACGGCGAGATCATGGGCCTCGCCGGGGAGTCGGGCTGCGGGAAGTCGACACTCGGCAAGAGCCTGATTCGGCTCGACGGGCGCATGCGCCACGTCGACGGCCGTGTCGACCTGGACGACGAGGCGCTGCCGATCGACGACATGAAAGCGATGGACAAGTACCGGTTCAAGAAGGTCTCGATCGTCCCGCAGTACGCGATGAGCGCGCTGAACCCGACACGAAAGGTCGGCAAGATGATCGAAGAGCTGCTCGAGTCGAGGGGCGTGCGCTTCGAGAACGTTCGGCCGGAGCTCGAGCGCCGCCTCTCGCTCGTGGGACTGTCCCTGGACGTGCTCGGGATGTACCCGATCGAGCTCTCTGGCGGGATGAAGCAGCGGACGGTGATGGTGCTCTCCACGCTGCTGAACCCGGCGCTGCTGATCGCGGACGAGATCACCTCCGCGCTCGACGTGTCGACGCAGAAGGCCGTTGCCGAGACGCTCGTCGAGTTTCGCGACCGCGACTACGTGAAGAGCACGATCGTGATCACCCACGACCTCGCGATCCTCTACCAGATCGCCGACAGCATCCTTGTCATGTACGCCGGTCGGCTGGCAGAGAAGGCGCCCGCCGACGTGATCATCGAGTCGCCGCGGCATCCGTACACGCGGCTCTTGATCTCCTCGCTGCCCGAAGTCGGCGTGAGGTATGAGGAGAAGCGGCTGACAGGGATCCCAGGTCGGCCCCCGCCGCTGCTGAACCCGCCGAGCGGCTGCAGGTTCCGGCACCGCTGCCCGCTGGCCTTCGAGAAGTGCGTCGAGCAGCCCCCGTTCGTCGAAGTCGAGCCCAACCACCGTGTCGCGTGCTGGGCGACGGCGCCGCCCTGATGCTCGCGCTCGACAACATCTCCAAGACCTACAAGGTCGGGACGTTCGGCGGGGGGCGGCTCGTCGCAGTCCGCGACGTCAGCCTCGAGATCGAGCCCGGCGAGGTCGTGTCGCTCATCGGCGAGAGCGGCTCAGGCAAGAGCACGATCGGGCGGATGATTCTCCGCCTGTCGCCGGCGACGGCAGGGACGATCCGCTTCGACGGCGTCGACATCTCCGGCCTCAAGGGGCGGCGGGTGAAGGAGTACTACCGCTCTGTCCAGGGCGTCTTCCAGGATCCGTTCAGCTCCTACAACCCGATCTTCAAGGCCGACCGCGTCCTGTCGCTGATCCGGGACACGTACTTCTCAGGCATGCGTCGGGCCGAGTGGAACGACAAGGTCGCCGACTCGCTCGAGGCGGTGGGGCTGAATCCCGGCGACTGTCTGAGCAAGTACCCCCACCAGCTGAGCGGCGGGCAGCTTCAGCGGATGCTGCTTGCCCGTGCGCTCCTGCTCGACATCCGGATCCTCGTCGCCGACGAGGTGATCAGCATGCTGGACGCCTCGACGCGCGTCGACGTGCTCAACCTGCTTGGCGAGCTCAAGGAACGTGGACTTGGAATCCTCTTCATCACGCACGACCTCTCGCTCGGCAACTACATCAGCGAGCGAGCGGTGATCCTGCGCCGCGGCAGCATCGTCGAGATGGGGGCGACGGAGAAGGTCTTCGGAACTCCGCTCCATCCCTACACGAAGATGCTGATCGCCTCGGTGCCGCACCTGCACAAGAAGTGGGACCAGGTCGAACGCGAGGTCGGCGCGCCCGACGCGCTCGAGCACGTCGTCCGTGAGGAGCGG
>Ga0184624_10000392_pt1 | contig 11059 bp, 20 predicted proteins | sample PLM3_5_b1_FD_133157 | JGI IMG/M metagenome (GOLD analysis project Ga0184624, IMG submission 133157) | Groundwater sediment microbial communities from an aquifer in East River, Colorado, USA - PLM3_5_b1 | ecosystem: Environmental > Terrestrial > Soil > Riparian zone | place: USA: East River...
TCACCCACTTGTGGTCCCAGATCCAGAGCCCTCCGAACTCCGTGTCCTCAACGACTCGGTCGATGCGGCCCTTGAATTCCTCTCCCCCTGGGAGCTCCGCCTCAACCACGAACTCGATAGCGGATTCACCATCAGGGAGTGTAGCCGTAACATACCTACCCTCGTCACTCTTGTTCCAGAACCGCAGGTAGGCCTTGAAGATCCTGAGACATTCGCCTGGTAGATCACCTAGTTCCTCCTTCTCTTCGTCGAAGATCGAGTTGAACTTACCCGTGAGTTCATCATGAACCTCTTGCCAGTCTCCCTCTAGCCCTGCCTCCTCCTCGAAGTGAGCCTGGATGAGAGCATGAAGCCACGTTCCACGTTCGAGCTGGACTTTACTAACCTTCGGTACAAGCTCCTTCCCTTCCGGTGAGTAGTCGTAGCGGAATGCGTACTGCTTCTGGCATCGCCGCCACATCTTCACCTTGGATTGGTTAAAAGCCACGGAATAGATCCTCCTCCGGGATTCGCCACACCCGCCCGATCTTCTTCGCGTTGGGGAACTTACCCTGCCTACACCAACGCGTGATAGTAGCAGGTGTCAACCCAAGCCGCTTCGCCGCAGCTTTGGGTGATAGCCAGTATTGTGCATGTGTCTTCTTCATTGTATCACACCCTCAAACTCGCCCCAGTGCTGGCCCCACTCTACGTCGGCTACGATGGGGACTTCTAGTTCGGCGCCGAACGTCTTCTTGAGTGGGAGGTTCTCCATCGTGTCCTTGATCACAGCCGCGTACTCCTCGACCTTGTCCTCCCTGACCTCGAAGAAGATGGCGTCATGCAGGGTGCCCACCATGTACGCCTCGCGAGGCTTGAGCTGTGGGGCAAGCTTAGTCATGGCGAAGAGCATCATGTCCGACGCCATGCTCTGAACGGGGCTGTTAATCGCCTGCCTCTCCGCCTCCATACGGACCTTGTTGTCAGACGAAAGGATATCGGGGAGGTGACGCACTCGCCCGATGGGAGATGATACTCGGTGTAGGTTATGCGCCACACGTCTTTGTCTCTCATGCCACCGCAGGAGGCCAGGGAATTCCTCGAAGTATTGCTTTCGGTAGAGCTCTGCTTCCGCAAGTGACACCTCCATGTCGAAGGACTCGAACGCATAAGCCTGGAACTTCTTGGGGTACATGCCGTAGAGGAACCCGAAGTTAACCGCCTTCGCTAGCTTCCTCTCCTCCTTCGTCACCGCACTCCCAGATTTGCCGGTCAACCTCATCGCCGTGCGGAGGTGCAAATCCTCCCCCGTCAGGAACGAGCGTTGCATCCTCTGTTCCTGCGCGCAGTGGGCAGCAATGCGTAACTCGATCTGGGAGTAGTCCGCCTGGACGAAACACCACCCCGAAGGAGCACCGATGACACCACGTATAAATGTATCCCGTGGCACCTGCTGAAGATCTCCACTCAACCGTCCAGTTACTGTTCCGTAGAGCTTGTAGATCGTATGTAGCCTTGACCTGTCGTCCAACCTCGTTGACCACGGAAGTAAATACGTGTTCATCCACTTTAGCTGCAGCGTCCTGTACGTGAGGAGGGAGGCGATAGCTGGGTGGTCCCTGTAGTGTAGTAGGACTGCTTCTCTTGTCGATGGGTTGCCTGTCTTCGTGACCTCGAGAGGGGAAAGCCCGAGCCCCTTCTTAGAGAAAAGCCAACGCCCAAGCTGCTGCGTCGAGTTGAAGTTGAACGGCTCACCTTTATCGGTAGTCTCCATCTCTTCCGGGAGATGTTCATACAGGACCTCCTTCTGCTCGTCGATCATACGCTGGAGCTTGGTGATGCGGGTGAACAACCGCTTGCGGTCTACGTACATGCCTCTGTGCTCAACTCGCTGGATCACATGCGAGGCAGGCATCATCAGCTTGACGAAGAGTCGAGCTAGCCTTGGTTCCCTCGCGAGTTCTGCCTTCAGCTTCGGCTTGATCTGGTGGGTGTACCCGGTGTCGTAGCCGTTGTAGAGGGCGAGCTGACGCAGGTCTGTCTTCATGATCTTGTCCGGCTTCGTCTCCACCATGCCCTTATAGACGTCAGCCCCGAGCAACGCCTGACTCAGGAATCCGAGGTTCTTGGGGCGGTTTTCATCGAGGAGATGAGCTGCGAGCATAATGTCGAAGCTATGTTCCACGAAGACTTTCGCGCCTGCAAGTTGGATATTATCATGCTTACCGTTTTGAGCAGTGAGTCTGACGTTTCCTCGTCTAAGACCAGGTCCCAGGTATCTAAGTACAGTACGCCAGTGTCCTCGGAACGGGCTTTCAGGATGACAGAGAGGGACGACGTAGGTTGTCTCTCCGTCCCATGAAACTCCAAGGCAAACAACGGCCCAGTCTGCTTGCCAGGGACTGCCACGATTCTCGACGTCGTAGGAGATTTCGGCTCCCTCTGGGAGCGCGAGAAGTTTTCGCCGCAGTGCTTTGAGGGCTGTTGTACTTCGGACAAGCTTGACTCCGACAGGGACAACTTGGAATGTCCCTCCAATAGCTCGAGCAAACCGTCTGACATCCTCAGAAAACACCGCATCTTGTCCCGGATTACGAAGGACGTAGGCGGGGTGAATCGTAGCCATGATCGTGCGGTCAGCCCAAACAGGGTCCTTAACTGAGAGTCGAAGTCCTCGCTGTTTCGTGATCCCCGACTTGCGAGCAACGCACTGTAGAGCAGTGTTCCCCATGAGGAGAACGTGAGTTGGGTCGACAGCTGCTGCTTCTCGTTCCAGATATTTACGACAGGCTTCCCATTGAGGTCGAGAAGGTCTATCGTTTCCTGGTGGTCGGCACTTGACCACGTTAGTAACGTAGACGCTGTCTCTGTCCAGACCGGCCTCCTGTAGTTTGAGGTCGAGGAGCTTACCTGCCCGCCCGGAGAAAACTCTGCCAGTTTCTGCCTCATGTTCACCTGGTGCCTCCCCTATCAACATGATTCTAGACTTAGGATCCCCGCTGCCCATGACGCAGACCCTCTCTGTGGTTTCGTGCAGGCTGCAACGCTCACAGTCGTGGTTGGCGAGTTTGTCGAGCGGGCTAGAGTAGCTCAACGCCTGCCTCCGCGAGCAGGTTCAGGCCAGCATGGTCGCGGTACTCCTCGATCCAAACGACTCTCACGATCCCCGCTGCGATGAGTAAGCGTGAGCAGGTGTCGCATGGGGAAACTGTCACGAACAAGGTACACCCGTCTGTAGAGATCCCCTGACGCGCCGCATAAGCAAGTGCGTTCGCCTCTGCATGCGTCGCGTTGCGACAACCGAACTCCTCGACTGCTGCATCCACGTGCTTGTGGAACTGCCAACCGTGCTCGTTCTCCGAGCAGTGGGGTAGCCCCGGTGGGGCACCGTTGTACCCCCAGCTGATACAGCGCCCGTCACGCACGAGGACTGCGCCGACCTGAGCACGGTCGCATGTGCCGAGGTGACTCAGCTGAGCTGCGATGGCGAGGAATACGCTATCCTTTCTATCCGACACGGTGCTCATCCCCCTTGTGAATGTGTAGGCTGGGGCAGACGAAGTGGAAATCGCCGGGGACGATGCCAGACCTGCCCTCGACAGAGTGCTTGTCAAGCTCTGAGATGACCCACAGCAGGAGGCGGGCTGACAGGTACAGGTCGTCGCGGAAGTGACGGTAGACGTCACACGAGCGGATGAAGTACCACATATGAAGCTTGCCTTCGCGAAGCAGGAAGTGGTACCCGAGAGTGCAGGGCACACGACCTCCGTGCACCGCACCTGTGTCCTCTGGGAAGAAGATCGGGAGGTATGCCTGGCGCGTGTACGGTTCCCTGCGAAGCAGGTTGATGAGGTCATCGAGGTCTCCGTACTCATAGCGGATACCTCCAAGCTTTCCATCCTTGTATCCAGGAGCTCCGCGAACGTTAGATTTGTGAGTGCCTTTCTCATAGCCAGCCCACTTAGGCCAGTAGCGCTCTTGGTAGGTGTGGGTGAACTTGAAGCTCTTGGCTTGGTCAGGCACGGCTTGGGTGAACGCTACCTTCTGTGGGAACCAGAACGGCCAGTTCTGAAATTCCACACCAGGATTTGACGGAACACGCGAGACTCGTTCTTCGAAGTGATCGTCGGCCCAGGGCAGGTTCGGCTGGATATCGTCTTGTAGGTCCTCGAGGCAGATCTCTAGCTCATGCCCTGGCTTGGCATTAGATTCGCGAGGTATCGGGACTGTGAAATCGACGTTCATCAACTCACGCGTGACCAGGTCGGGGTGCCCTTCGGTAGGGACGCCCTGCCAGTGACCTGTGTCAACCTCGGGGGCTTCAAGTATCTTGCCTTCGTAGTACTTGATCGGGGCTCTGAAGTCACGCCACCTCATGGATGCCTCTGTGGGCAGATCCACTGCCCGTGATCCCAAACGCAGTTGAAGTGCCGGAGCCGCTCACGGACGTCACTGGGATGACGCGGGTTCACGTGAGCGATGCGAGGACCTGGGTCGGCTACCATCGCATGGCCGTGCGGTGCTGTCCATCCCCATACGAGTGAGGCTACGAACAGGATGAGCATCCACCGGTTGAATCGCCAGTTGAGTAGGTTCATGTTAGTCACCTCCTTCGAGCATGCGGTTAAATGGGATGCCGGTGAGGGCATCACGAGCCTTCTCCCGAACATCTCCGTCGTGGGCTTGCTTGACAGCCATCTCTACGTTATGAAGTGGGTGGTCGTCGGGGAAGATGTTCAGTCCCTGGTCCCAGGGGTGCATGACGTCTGAGGCTCGGACTTGGTCGACCTCTTCACGGAACCCGGGGTCTGAGTTGTAGCGCTCGCGTACCTCACGCACGCTACCACCCGCCTCGCGGGGGAGCTGCTGGACGTCTACGATCTTGAACGGGATGGCATCCTTGAACTTGTGGATGTCATCGGAGGCGAGCGCTGCGTCCTCACTTGACTCAACGACCGCCTCACCTCTGACGAGGTACTTCCTCATTACTCCTCCTCTTCTGTGGTGCCGATGAGGCGCCAGTTGTCACCGTCCTTCTCGTAGCGCTGATCGCGGTAGCGATTCAGATGCGAGCGGACGATCGTGGAATCGACGCCGACTGCGGCGGCGAGGTCTTGCACGGTCAGCTCGTCGTGTCCGTTGAACGCGTGGACGACCATCTCCATCGTCAGCTGTGTGCGACCGCTGACGGCACCCGTCGTGGAACGCTCGGACAGCAACGTTGCCCTCGTCTTCTTAAGCTGAGCCAGCTCGTCGATGAAGGGCTGGAACTTCTCGAGCTTCTTCTCCAGCTCCTCGATCTCCTCGTTCAGGATAGCGAGGACATTCTGCTTTCTCTGAGTGAGCTTCTGCATGTGGTTCACCTCCTTTCGATGTGGAATTTCGGCAAATTTTTTCGCGGTGGGTCAAGTTGCCAAATTAGGCAACGAACAGGGACGGGTCGAGAGACATCTGGGTCTGAAGGAGAGCGTTGAGGTTGTTAGCCTCCCACTCGCTCATCGACCCCGAGTTGCTAAGTGCCATTTGCAGAGCGGTCTGAATATCCTTCATGGCACTGCCGTATGGATCGGCGTTATATGCCTCGTCCTCATGCATTAGATTCTCACCTCCTTTCCTCGTTCGTTCGTTTGTGTTCATGTACGCATGTTACATGAACCACGTTCGTTCGTCAACTATCGGTACAGGGCCTCGAGGGACAAGGTATCGAGAGTTACATTAGGCAGGAAGTCCTCGTTTATGTACTCCGTGTACCTCCGCCGAACCCTACGGAGCGGTCCGTATTTCTCTTCATCAAGGGGCTTCCCAGATTCAGTATCCGTGACGATCTTATCCCACCAACGTCCAACGAGATTGATAGTTGGATATTGGTCCCGTAGGTCGGGTTCTTGTAGGTCACGGACGTACTTACGACGATAGAGTAGTGGAAGCGACTTGAAGCCGTGGAACTGCAGAGCATCCACATGCCAACGGAATGAAAACTCTTCCACAGGCACTTCGATACGTTCCCCGATCTCCCGAGCCAGAACATGCGCCAGCCCCAGATCCAGCCCGCCAATGTAGGCGATGTAGGATACGCGTGAGTGCAGTGAAAGTGTCGGGCCATTCAGTCCGTCCCTTCCTCCGTTTCTGAGGCCGCGGTAGGTGAAGCCGACCATACAATTTCCCCACCGATGTTTCTTAGCTTCCCGCTGAACAGGTCGGCAAGGCATCTCCGTAACAACTCCTCGTTTTCCCTCGCCAAGACCAATTTCCGCTGATCTTTGAAGGAACCCCTGGGTAGATCCGAGGTCAAGGTACTGTCGAACGAGACGTGTCCATCGCTGTCGATTGAGCCAGAGATCTCTACCCAGGTCCAAGTCGAAAGCCATCGAATCTGCAAGCAGAAGGTTATCGTAGGCGATGGTGTCGATGCTGGCAACGACATCTAGATCCTCTCCTAGTTGTCCGTACCACATCCGCTCTACTGACTTACGCCACAGAGCTGATAGGTCGGGGTACTTTACGATCAATACGGTCTCCCATTCTTCTTGGCGATTAGAGCCTCACGAAGGGCTAGCCACAACCTAACGGTAGCGTCGTTCATGGCCTCATCCCTGTGGTGCTCAAGAGTGTGGCGGGCGTACTCAGCGACGGCTTCACTCTCACCATCGACCTCCTGAGTCCACCCGCATCGCCCACATTCTGCGAGCATCTAGGTATTCGGGGGAGCCGGCGTGATTGCCAACGTCAGGCAGGCAAGGCCTGCTGCGATGATCCCGACCACCGACCGGAGTTCGATATCACCCTCGTTGAGGAAGAAGGCGATCAGCACGGCGATGATGAAGAGAACGATGGCTGCGATGAAAGCGAAGAACCTCATGTTTCACCCCCCTTCTCTGGGTCAGCGATCCAGTCCCGCTTCTTTACGCGGTCCCAGGTCGACTCGAGTGCCTCCTGCAAGTCGATGTTGGACAGGTTACAGAACCCGAAGGAGAAGATGATGAGGTCAGCCAGCGCATCGCACTTGAGGTTGAAGGAGTTGTCACCGTCAATCGCCCGGATTCCCTGCTCCTCTTTGAGGACGACGTGCGCGAGCTCGCCCATCTCTTCGACCATCCCCATCAGGGCCTGCTGATACGTCTCGTCTGGAAAGTTGTGCTCCATCCAGACCTTGTGCTCCTTCTGCATCTCACGCAAGCTTGGCATTTAGCACCTCGTAGGCGTGTTCACGCCGGTAGTCGTAATGGTACACGTGGGTGAGAGAGTCGCGCCAGAGTGCAAACTCACCCCAGTACCCCCAGTGAACCTTCTCGAAGCCTTCCATCAGGACGCCTTGCAGTGCCTCTCGACCGTGAGCCATGATGACCGGGGCCTCGATCGACCAGCTCGTCATGCAGAAGATGAGGACGGGATCTGCTACCCACAGATCGTGGATGCCGGCCTCCATCTGCCGGGGCGTAGCCATGAGAGGCCGTCCTGCGGTTACGGGTTGGTACAGGCGCTCCGAGATGTAGAAGCAGCGGTCGAACACCGCCTCTGTCTCAGCGGACAGGTGCTGATCCCACCACTGAATAATGCCGGCATCCTGGGGCCCCTGCGAGGACGACAGCCCCTCGTACCGCATGTACGGCAGGTCGAGGTCCTTACACAGCTTCTTGCACAGCGTGGTCTTGCCGCTCCCGTCTGGGCCCTCGACAATGACCATCACAGGTACTTCATCTCGCCCTTGGCGACGGCGAGATCTTTGGCGGTCTTGATGAGGAAGCCGAGCTGCTGCTCCAACCCCTCCTCCAGCTGTGGTACGAGCAAGCCTTTCAGGTTCTCGAGTGCCTCCTTGTCGCGGTCGTACTCCTCCTTGGGAACAGGTACGAAATCTCCGACGTTGTTCATGGTAGGTTGTCCTCCGATGCGAAGCGGGCGGCCAGGTCTTCTTCCTGACGCGGCTCCTTTGTCGAGGACCGCGCCTCGTCGTGCTCAGATTGGATCTGCCTCTTGAACCACATCTTGCCCTTGCCCTCAGCGAACGGTTCCCACTGCCCTGTGATCAGCTGCTCGCCGTCGTCCAGTTCGTTGGGGGTATCGTGGTACTTGATCACCCAAACAACACTCACCTCTCAGCCTCCTTCCTCGTTTGTGTGTCCATTGTATCATATCCTACGTATCCATTCCTAGCAAAAATCGACGCGGATCGTTTAATAGGACTCGATGCATATCCTCCTTCGCGCGCAGAGTCTCCATCACCTCAAGATCGAGGGTTCCTCTGGCAAGTAGGTGTGTGTATCTGACGGGGCGTTTCTGATTAGGTCCCATAACCCGGAGTAGGCACTGGTAGTAATTCTCCCATCCGTCTGGGGGCGAGTAAATAGCCACCTCTGCAGCACGTGAGAGCTCAATGCCGAGCGACCCCACCTGAACTTGAAAGACCAAAGCTCGCGGTCGCTTACTCCGTTGGAACTTACGGACTTCTTCAGGGACAGTTCCCCGCCGCAGACCTCCCTGTAGACCTGCAACTGGGTACCCAACTCGCTCCAACCTTCGGACGCAGGCGGAAACCTCAGGACGGTAGCGCGCGTAGACCACGAAGTGCTCTTCCTGCTCGAGGAGGTCAGCAGCGTAAGCTTCAAGAACGGCAAGTTTCTCACCATGTATCTGACGTCCGTCTGTGGTATACCCCCCGGTAATCTGGAGTAGACGTAGGCGCTTAACCGCCGCGTTAGAAGCGCTGACAACGGTACCCTCCTCGAGCTCCGTGATGAACTCCTCAGCCATCTCAACATATGCCTTCCTCGCTTTCGGTGGTAGTGTGACGCTCAGCTTTTGCCAGAACTGTTCGCCGGCTAGGCCAGCCTCCTCAGCACTGCAAGTGTAGGAATTTTCGCGCGCCTTTCGGACGAGTCTCGTAACGTTCTGGTACCTGAGGATAGTGTACTGACGCGCGCCCTGCCCGTACACCACATACTCCTCCTCAAAGTCGCCCTTGTTGGTGCCGTAGATAGACTCGTCCATGATGCGGAACTGGGCGAATAGGTCTATCCAGCCTTTCGGGTTAGCAGTACCAGACAATTCCCAGACCCAGGGCTGTCGGGGTCCGGGACCATCTGCTTTTTTACGGAGACGTCGGACCAGTCGCCAGGCAGCCTGAGCTGCAACTCCACCAGCCCGCTTGAGTCGATGGGATTCATCAAGGACAACAACCTGTGGGCCCCATCGCTCCACTTCGCGTACAAGCGGATATGTGTATCCACGTTTGCCTCGCTTTCGTGTGCGGAAGCGTTCGTAGTGCAGGAAGTAGAATTTGACACGCGGGCCTCCACGCTTCCGGTTAAGGACCCACGTCTCCTCATGGTTCTCACAATACGCGGTGAAAGGGAAGTGCTGACGTATTTGGTCGATCCAGATCCCTTCCCACGCACCAGCCAGGTACGGGCCCATCACGAGAAAGCGATGAGCCCGCCCCGCCTGCGCTAACATGGCCGCAGCGTCGAGAGCCGCTTTAGTTTTCCCAAGCCGTGGTTCCATGAACAAACCATGGTTCCGCTGCCTAATGAGACGCATGGTCCCTTTGGCTTGATGCGGAAACGGCTTGGTGTGCGGCCGGTAGCGATTCTTCATCTAGCTGTCCCTCGCCGCTACCTCCTGTTCGAGGCGTGTCTTGCGATACGGCTCCATCGCAGTGTTGATGCCGTCGATGATCTTCGGGAACTTGGAGTTGGAGTTGTTCGCCCGCGCGACAATCACGCCAAGCAGAAAGTTCTCCGCGTCCTCAGGCTCCTCGAAGCGAAACGAGAGCTTGAACGGAGTGAATCCGTCGGGTCGTGGCACTATCGCCTCCTTGTCGACTTCTTGCGGGACGCCCGCCGGGCGCCTTGCTTGATCTTACGCACCTGCCACGGCTGATTACTGCGGCGCCACACATAGTTCTGGTTGGTGATGCCACAGACTGCACAGTGGATGACGCGTAGCTTTCGATCACGGTACTCGTAGTGACCGGGTCTTTTCGCCGTACCTTCTACCCACACCTTCTTCCAACCATGGAATTCTCGGTAGGGTATCTCGGCGAAGAATGGACGTGGGGCTACACAACAAGGGCACCAGTAGTATGTATGCCCCTGGTGCTTATGCGGGAACTTACCGCGGAACATGGGCGGCACGTCATAGCCGAACTTAGAGACGACGCAGGCTTTAGGGTCTACGTATTGAGCCCGTTCAGCCACGAACGCCACAGCATGAGGCAGACTGTGGAACATTTTACGCAGTCTCTTGCCGGTCTTCGGTGATCGCCACGATGCATACCACGGGTGTATGACGGTCATTTGGTTCTGACGCAGGGGCTTGTGCCAGTAGTAGAGGAGCCCTGATGGGACCTTCCACCTGTGCTTGCCGTTGCAAAAGAACCCTTCCTCGTTTACGAGGCTGTCATTTGAGTGGTAGCGGTTGAGAAGTTCCTGCACCTTCGGGTTAGGGTGGCCCCAAGCATCGCGGAATCGTCTCCGCATAAGGTGACCTGTCACCCCCTCTCCGTATAGGTCAGCTATCGTCGTCATCGTCGTTGGCTTCGTCGTAGTGCTGCCCGAACATGAGGAACTCGTTGATCATCTCCGTCAACTGCTCCACAGTCTGGTTAGCCTTCTCCAGAAAGTTCTCCTTCACCTCCTCGCTCCATACTTCCTCGTTGCCCTCGACGCTCATGCTACTCTCGATAAGTCCCACCGTGACTGCTAGCTGTGCACCTACGGTGGCTATGTCTTGGTAAGCAGCGATATCGCACCTCCTGTTGTGAGGACAGTTGGCGCGACTCGATAGTCCTCGCCGGTTACCTTTATCATGTTCACCTCCTTCCAACGCTCTCGTTTGTGTACACGTCGATTATGTCATATCCCGAACCCGGAGTCAACTGCTCACGTATCGGGTCCGGGGGAGTGTGATATGATTGGTCATACGCGTCAACGAGAAGGAGGAGGATGTCTGAGGTCGAGTTGCAAGCGGAGGACTTTCTTGAGCTTGTATGGGGCGAGCGCAAGGGCTGGGTAGACCTGCCGGCCAAGGTCGGTAAGTACTGGGTCCCATACCACGTAATGTGGGACGACAACGGAGCCACCAA
>Ga0184624_10000394_pt1 | contig 11053 bp, 12 predicted proteins | sample PLM3_5_b1_FD_133157 | JGI IMG/M metagenome (GOLD analysis project Ga0184624, IMG submission 133157) | Groundwater sediment microbial communities from an aquifer in East River, Colorado, USA - PLM3_5_b1 | ecosystem: Environmental > Terrestrial > Soil > Riparian zone | place: USA: East River...
ACCAAGATTGACGACCGACCAACTTTCTTCATTGCACACATCATTCGTCATGTATCACGCTGGCGTTAACGGTAGTAGAGAAAAGTGAGATTTATAACGAACCGATGTTCGTCTGTTCGTCGAGTGTGAAGACCACATTTAGCCTGAGATTGAACTGATCGACGCTTCAACGCAGTTGCAAGCTGTCAGGTTCGTATGAGTGATTGTTAATTATCTGATTACGAGATCATTGAATTTTTCCGCTCTGGCCGGTTTTTCTTAGCCACCGACTTGGATGGCGTCGTCCGTGTGGGATCAAAACAGCACCATACGAATATCGGCGACTGGCAACGATTTCGGCGGTGGTAGCACCGTGGAACTAAATCGTGAATTCATGGCTCGTACTTTTTTGGCCAATTGGACGCTTCATTATGGTCTCTCCATCTTTCTCACATTTACACTTTTCTTTTAAACACCGGCTGCTTACCGTTGCGGGGTGCCTAGCCACGGTTGATGGTATATTCCTTGCTGGTTTACCTTTCTCTATGGAAAGTGTATCGAAGATCCGCAAGCGATCACCCGGAATAAATCCACTCATCGAGCCAGATTATTCTGTTTATACACTTGTAGAGTTGTTTAGGGCACGCTACTGGATTGATATCAAACTCGCCCGACAGAGCTCGCTCGAAAACGAAATTCAAAAACGTTGCGAATACATTCGAGAACGAACTAACGACAAAGCATGGGCCGCGGCCGGCTCGACCACTCCGTTTAAACCTTATGGCCTCATACGTGGGGTTGTATTGCTCTGTTTTTCTATTGGACCTTTCGTCAGCGTTAGATTTCTCAACATGATAAATCTCATCAGCGACGTTAACGGCGATAAAGTAAGCTTGGCAGGTCTGTGGGCTCTCCTCATGCTTCCAGTTGTGGTGATCGTATCTATGATCGGTGGCAGAATGGATGCGGAGCGGGTTATAAACTGGTTCCATCTCGATGGGCGCAAAGAGGATGCTAACAAAAGATCGTTCGGTGCAACAATCAATACGTTGTAACAGCCGTCAGTTACCGTCGACGACGAGCTGTAATTTGACTCGCAAATTTCTCGATACGTAGTGTCAAACGATTTTACACAAGAGCAAACCAGTGTAATCGGGGGTATCGACGTTTCATACGACGAACCTGGCTGCCCGCAGTATCTCTAGGCGAGCTGCCGATCAGGATTGACCTGAACGACGCTTCAGCTCAATCGTCCGCAAGTTATTAATTTTCCACCATTAGCATTTTCCCTCTCGTGATTCATTTCCAGCGTCCGTTACATCGTGGGCATGAGCGGCACAGGCATTTTGCCGTGATTGGCCAGTTATAGCAGTCCGCTCTGATACGCAATTTACCGTTGTCGATAGCGGCACTCTCGAACTCCAAACAATCTCAGAACAGAACATCAACTGCCTCGTCAGTGTCAGTCTTGTCACGGGATTGACAACTGGCGAGTCAGTTTGTCACGCCAAAATAGCAGAGAATTCCACCTCTTACCCGCTGGACTGTTTGTTGCTTACCAGGGTTAGTATCCGACAGGAGAAACAATATGCGGACAGTGCCTGACACTGAACTCCAAGCGACGCTTTTGAGAGAGATCGACGTGAGTGAAAAGAAGCTGAAGGTCGAAGAGCATCTCAGGACAGCGGATATGCGGAGCAAGTTACTCATAGATAGCGCCGCGCGGAAGGATATCGAGGCCTATAGGAACCGTCCTGTGGTTGCCGAGGTTGCCCACTTCGCAATGATGCCTGCCGATAACGTCCGCAAACAAATTTGAAACGAGGGCGAGACAATGAAAGCCGAAAAGGAAGATGGGTGTAGTTGCCCCCGATGTCAGGACCACATTCCCGAGCAGTTTTATTGCCGCAACTGCGGCTATGTGCCGGACTGGCGGGCGTACGAGGAGCATGAGGCATGCAGGGAAGCGGCGTAGGAGTGAGTTAAAGAATGGGTGCGGATGTCAGAATGTCGAAGAAGTAGTCAAAGAACAGCCCTGTCGCATGAATTCCAGTCCTCTCAGAAGAGTCTTCAATGTCGAAAAATCGCCCACTTTTCTCTATCGACTTTCACCGTATCTCAGCGTCGCATCCTCGTAGGTCTGGTACTGTCTCGTCCCAAGCCTGACGATTTGGAGTCCGCTCCACGATGGATTTGCTGGATTCAGTCCAAATAGTTCTGTGGTCCACCTGGACACATCTTCTCTTTCCTCTGCTTGGCGCGTTCAGTATTTCAATTCTCGTCGGCTTAGTTGCTTATTTCCTTGCGAAAGTGAGAGCAAGGCGAGAAATGAAAATGCAAAAACTAAAAGCTCAAATTGCTAAGTTGAAGGAAGAACTGGGATCCATCCAGGCGATGGCTGCGACGTTGGCGATTGAACTCGATGGGGTTGGACCCTTCGAGTTGCCTTTATTAACTGAGTTCGACTGGTTAGTTCCGACCGAGCAAAACGGGTTGAAAGTTGGTTTTCGATCGGAGAGTGGGAATCGAATTTATGCAGGCATCTCGCACCGGGCCATCGCACAACTCGTCAACGATCGTCGCGCGTTCCCGTTATCGCAAGAGACGCTGTCTCCATTGACTTTGATTGGTCTTACAAAACCGGCTGATGCGCACATACTGCCGGTCCTCGCTCGCCTGGAGGGACATTTTGAACGCGGTCGAAACGAGTGGATTTTAGTCTTCTCATCCGAAGACGGACGAAAGATTTTGCTGCCACTTTCATCGGATGCCTACGAGCAACTTCTCACGCAGTCTAATGCCACGCTCCTGTCGCATCAGGAAGAAAACTGGTTGAAGGAAATCATTCCCCGCCTCGTCACCTGATCACTCAGGTTTCTATTCTAGCCAATTGGGTCGGCGCGAGACATGACCAAGGCGTGGCCGTGCGGAGCGCCATGCGAAAAACCCGTAACAATTAAAGCGGGAAAGGGGACACGAACCTTTTCTTCTTGGTTTTCACACCTCTTGACACGACTTTGAGAACCGGAATAAGTCCCTAGCTAAACGTTTGTGGAGGCGGGCAACTTTTTGACAAGTCAGCTTGCGAACCGCGATCGAACCATGGGTCGATACTCAATGACGGCGCGGAGGACAAAAATGAGACGCCTTAGCCGTTGGCTCGGATTGGTTTTTTGGGCATTTATTCTCTTGTTCCCACAGGACAGCAACGCGCAACCGCTTCATTACAAGGGGAAAACAATTACAGTTATCGAAGGGCGCAGTCCTGGAGGCGTAGGAGATTTAAGAACTAAAGCTATCCTGCCCTTTCTGCAAAAGTACCTCCCTGGGAATCCAACTATCGTTCCAGAATATATGCCTGGAGGAGGAGGCCGACAGGCCGCCAATTACGTGTATAGGGCAAAGGCGGAGGGACTGACGATCGGCGCCAGCTCGCCGGGCGTACTCGCAAGCGCCATACTCGGCGAGCCGGGTGTCGAATACAATCCTTACAAGTTCATCTATCTCGGGTCTCCTTTCAGCGAGAACAATAATATGTTTGCCACGCGAAAAGCTCTCGGTATAAACAGCCTGGAAAAGCTGCGCGCTGCTGCGGGGCTCAGAATCGGCGGCCAATCGGTGGGCCACGTACAGTACATTCGGGGCCGGTTGTTCGCTTGGCTTTTAGGTCTTAAAGATACGAAATTCGTGGTTGGCTTTGCCGGAACTGAATTGGATATCGCCCTAGAGCGAGGGGAAATCGATGCTAGAGCGGTCGCGGTTGATACGGTATCGACGTCAGAGGGATACCAAAAGCTCGTCGATTTCCATGCGATCCTAGAGATTCCCAAAGGACATCGTCCCCGTCAATTTGCCCATTTGCCTGAAATCGAGTCTTTCGTGCGGTCTCCGATAGAGAGCCAAGTTCTGCTCATGTCGCGGGTTTTTTGGGGAGTCGGAACGCTGGTTTATCTGCCCCCGAGCACACCGGAGAAACTCGCCGAGATAATCAGGCAAGCCTTTCGCAGTGCTTACGAGGATCGCCAATTTCACGAACAATACAAAAAACTTCTTGGACTTTATCCAACGCCACTCATGCCGGAAGATCAGCAGAAACTTGTCGCGGAGCTGCCGCGGGATACCGAGGTCGTCAGAGTTTTTAAAACCATCGCTGGAATGGATCCGCTTCCAGCGCGCAGGTAATAGTGAAAGCCGTACAAACCGTTCAATCGCTGCGCTCCGTTTAAGACGTTGCAGAGTAACGCGGTTCAAGGTTCAACGGTCGGAGATTTTGACGCTGCGATTTCGTCTTCCGAACAATCACGTGTGGCCCCACGCTGCGCTGCATTGGGTCCAGTTTTCAAATCTGTTATATTGGCTTTTTCTAAGGAGGTTGCCGCCATGAAAGAGCAGCTGACTGCGGTATTTCAAAAAGTTCCGGAAGGATATATCGCGTTTGTGGAGGAACTCCCTGGGGCGAATGCGCAGGGCAACACCCTCGAGCAGGCGAGATCTAATCTCCAAGAAGCGGTTCAGCTGGTCTTGGAAGCAAACCGTGCACTCAGCAAAGAAACATTGCTCGACAAGTCGGTTATACGAGAACCCCTCGCTCAAATTTCATGAAGCGGGTCGATCTGATCCGCCATTTAGAAAAGCACGGTGCCCAGTTCTTACGCGAGGGCGGTAATCACAGCGTCTACGTGAACCGTAAGAGTGGAAAAGTCTCCACAGTTCCCCGGCATCGCGAAGTCAACGAATTTCTTGCCCAGAAAATTTGCAGAGACCTCGAAATACCTAAGCCGTAAAGAGTCCTCAGCGCGTTTAGCCCGGCTTACGCCGGTTCATTGTTCAAGGTTCAAGTGTTCAAGTAGTACTCCAGAGGATTCTAAACCTTCAAGCCGTTCAATTCCCCCTGACGAATCCGGTATCCGTTCAAAAAGGTAAGAGCCGGACCTCGTTGGCTAGTCCTCGACTTTGAGGGTTTCGCCGCAGCGTTTGCAGGTGCTAAGAGCGAGGTCGGTTCTGAGTCGCTGGTTGGTGTCTTCGACTGAGAAATTTGCTTTATCGCTGGGTCCTTCGCCGGATCGCGGCGCCGCCTCGTAGAGCTTGTTGTCGCACCTTTCACAAAACCAAACCCACCGATCGATTTCGTCAGGCCGGCGCTTGCGTTCGACGACCAAAGTCCATGACCCTTCTTCCCGGCGCGGCGAGTGCGGAACGTTGGCGGGGAGCAGAAACATCTCGCCCGGCTTAAGCACCAGCACTTCGCGCTTGTCCGAGGAATTGATGTAGTGGAAATTGAGCTCGCCTTCGAGCTGATAGAAAATTTCATCGCCTTCGTTGATGTGGAATTGTTTGCCGCGATTGGGGCCGCGGTGAACGACCGTGATGAAATCAGAGTCCTCCCAGACGGTTCGGCGCCGGCCCCAATTTCCTCTGTTCTCTTCAATCCATTGCTGAAGATTGAATTTGCTCAGATGTGGAAACATCTCTGTGCTCTTTCCTCGTGCGCCAAATCGTTGCGCCGTGGCTCTTTAATCAATCTCCAATACGCGTTTGAGGAGTCCTTGGGCGAGCGCGGTGCCGGGGAGGTCTGCGCCGACGTCACGCGCCAATTCGAGCGCGGGCGACAAGCTCTTCTCGAAAACGTCGGCGCGGCGCCTGCGAACCGCTTCCGGTTCTTCCGGTCGTTTGAAGCGCTGCCAGTTATCGAGCACGTTGCTCTGACCGGAGCTGACATGCAAAACTTCCTGGAAGCTTTTGAAGTCCAGCCCGGTCTTAGTGCAGAGCAGCTCGCTCTCGTGGGCCGCAATCATGTTCAAGCAAACCACGATTTGAATGAGCATCTTCGCGGTGGCGCCCATGCCAAGCTCGCCCAGATGAAATATATGACTCGCGGAGGTGACAAAAACCGGGCGGCATTTTTCCAGAACGGCGGCTTCGCCTCCGGCCATATAGGCAAGCTGCTGGTCCTCCGCGCCTTTCTGGCCGCCGCTCATGGGCACGTCGATCACTTCGACTCCATGGGCACGACACCGCTCAGCAATTTTTCGCACCGTCGCAGGAAGGATCGTGCTGTGAATTGCCACGATCGACCCCGCTCGCGCGCCGTGAATCACGCCATCCTCCCCGGTAACGACTCGCTCCGCTTGGGCATCGTCGACGACGGCGATTTCTATGATATCGCTCTGTGCCGCAACTTCCCGGGGCGACGCGGCGACTCTGGCACCGAGTGCAGCAATCTCTTTGCACCGCTCTTCGCGCAGATCGTAAACCGTCAGCTCGAAGCCGGCCCTGGCGATGTTCGCGGCCATGGGCTTTCCCATCGCGCCGAGACCGATAAAGCCAATTTTAGATTGCATAAGTTCTTTTACCTAAAGTGCTGCCCTATCGTAAAGAGGAAAGGATAAAGGCGAAAGGATAAGGGATAAAAAGTAGTCCAGAATTTTTTATCCTTCATCCTTTATCCCTTATCCTTTAGCGCGGTTGCATCGAAATGTTTCGTGACTTACTGTCGGGAAGGTTGTGTTGAGAGAAGTTCTTGCGAAGTGTAAGAACCGAAAGCACCAGGAGATTGACAGCGATGCGACCATGCCAGTGGGGACAAGCTTTATTTTGCTTTCTCGTCATCGGGCTCGCCGCGAGAGCGGAAGCCGCTCGGCTTCGACTCTCCGTTCCCGTCCACGGCGTCTCGCACGTGGCGTTCTATGCCGCCAAGGAAAAGGGTTACTTCCAGGAAGAAGGTCTGGATGTGGAGGTGATCCTGATGAGCGCTCCCATTGGCGTTCGCGCGCTGATTGCCGGCGATGTCGATGCCAGCACGGTCGGCGGCTCTGCCCTGCCGCCGATCTTTCGCGGCGCTCCGCTGCGAATGCTTTTCATCAGTTTCGATAAACCGACCCACTGGCTTTATGCCAAGCCTGATATCCGGACTGTGAAAGACCTCAAAGGCAGAAAAGTGGCCGTCGACGGCTTGGGCGGGACATTGGAATCTCTGCTCCGGTGGGTGTTGGAAAAAAACGGTCTCGAAGCAGGCCGGGACGTGCCGATTCTGGCGATCGGGCCGCCGCCGGGCCGGTTTGTCGCGCTCACCAGCGGAGCGATCGACGCCACTCTCTTTACGTTCCCGCTCAACTTCAGGGCCGAAGAGGCGGGCTTCCGCGAGCTCGTGAACTTCGTGAAGCAAGACATCGCCTCGCTCACCGGGTGCATCGTCGTTCGTGAATCGTCCGACGCTGGGCTGGTCGAAAAACTGGTCCGCAGCGCCGTAAAAGGCCACCTTTATGCCAGGAACAACCGCTCCGGCACCATTCCGATTCTCACCCGCGCTCTGAAAATCAAAGAAGACGCGGCGACCCGAATCTACGATGCTGCTTTGCCCGGTATGGTCACAGACGGGGGCATCAACGAAGAAATCCAAAGAAGGGTGATCGACGACACGCGCAAATCACTCGGCATGAAAGAATCAGTTTCGGCGGACAAGGTCTTTAGATTTTCGCTGGTCCACAAAATCAACGCCGAGCTCAAAGCCCAGGGTTGGAAACCGGCGCCGTAAGCGAAGGAAGGGAAATATATGTTAAGCCCCGAAGAAAATGAACTCGTCACCAGAACCGGAGCCGGCACTGCCATGGGCGCGGTGATGCGTAGATACTGGATGCCCGCCGCGCTCGCCTGGGAATTGCCGCAGCCCGATTGTCCGCCCATTCGGATCAAGCTGCTCGGGGAAAAATTGGTCGCCTTTCGCGACACGGAGGGGCGAGTCGGGTTGATCGATGAATTCTGCGCGCATCGGCGCGCCTCGCTCTTTCTAGGCCGCAACGAAGAGGGTGGACTCCGCTGTGTCTATCATGGCTGGAAGTACGACACGAAAGGCATCTGCCTCGACATGCCGAACGAACCGGCGGAAACGAATTTCAAGCACGCGGTTCGGCTGAAGGCGTATCCCACAGCGGAAGTGGGAGGAGTGATCTGGGCCTATATGGGCCCTGCGGAGAAGGTTCCGCCTTTGCCCAAATTCGAATGGACGCAAGTGCCGGAGAATTACCGTCACCTGTCGAAGATGCGGCAGGAGTGCAATTGGCTTCAAGCTCTTGAAGGCGCCATCGACAACGCGCACGCAGGATTTCTGCACCGGGCCTTGACGGACAAGACGACCAGGGCCGGCCTCAGAGGGTATTGGGAAAACTCCCAGGCGCCGCGACTCGATGTCCATATCACCGACTACGGATTTATGTACACGGCGACCCGAGCTTTGCCCGAGGGGGAGAACTACGTGCGCGCCTACCAGTACGTGATGCCTTTTCATCAGTTTTTTCCGTCGCAAATCGCCAACAGCGGTAGCGCGGCAAAATTGAAAAAGCCGACGGTCCGCGGCCACATGTTTGTCCCAATGGACGACGAGAACTCGATGGTCTACAACTGGACGTACACGTTTGCCGATCAACCGCTGACCGAGGCGGACAACGAGCAGTTGGGCCGACACATCGGCAGCGCGTCCGACGAGCTGACAACTGATTTTCGCAAACTGCGCAACCGGGACAATGACTGGCTGATCGATCGGCAGGTGCAGAAGACCGAGACCTATACCGGGATCGAAGGCATCACTACTCAGGACCACGCGATCCAGGAAAGCATGGGGCCGATCGTCGACCGAAGCCGGGAGCGCCTGGGCAGCACCGATAAAGCCATCGTCGCAGCTCGCCGCCTACTGCTGCAGACCGCAAAAACAGTGCTCAACGGCGGTGATCCGCCGGGCATCGATACCAGCTACTATTCGATCCGCGCCGTAGAGCGAGTGCTGCCGGACGGCGTCGATTGCCTCGAGGCGCTGAAGGCAGAGGTCAATCCCGTCGATAGGCGTGAGGCGTGAGGCGACAGTAAGCAACAGATCGTTCAGCGCTGACGATGTTTTTGGCTCGGGAATTGGCCGCGACAGTCTGTGCCACTCACCGCCGCGACAAGCTAGTATGGGCAACCAATTCCTCGAAACCGTGCGTATGCTCATCGAGTCGATTGCCGCTAACCCTGAATCATTCCCCGTCGTTTAGCGTCAGAACTGTCGCGCGCTTCTAGCTGCAGTTAGTGAATGTTTGAATCGGCAACGACCGTTCGGAAAATTGGATTGGCAAGCGGAGATCGCTTCGAGGTTTGGACTTGGCAGCACGCTTCGCCCCCGTGGCTGGCCGCGGAGCGAAAAAGAAAAGTAGCCTGTTCCCTTTGTGATTTCTTTTACCGGCCCATTCAGGCGCAGCGAAATCATCTGAGCGCTTTGTCCGTGCGCGCCAGCTTCCCATCGTTCAACCGCTGCGCTTCGAAAAAGGCGTTCGACGCCAACCCGGACGAACTAGCGGCCCCGCGTTGATTAAAAAACGTTTGTGACGCGGCTGTGCGAGCGTCATTTCAGTCGTTGTTCGCGATCGGCTGATATGCCACAATGCCTCGTTTGATCAGCGGCGGCTTTTGGGATTATGTTACAATGCGTTCACGGGGACATCAGAGAGCGATTCCTTGATGCGTTCGGCGCGGCTGGATTTCAGCGCTCACCCGCCCTTTCATTGCTGCAACCGACCATAAAAACATCTTTTCTTTTCAGTGTCGGCTTTGTCGACGTTTTGGATGCGGTTGCGGGCAAGTCCGTTCAGCTGGACGGCGCCGCAACGGTGCAGCGATGTTTTCGGCATTTCGACATGGATCGGGTTTCCGATGAAACGCATCTTTCGTTATTCGAGATGGCGGGAGCGCTGCGCTGTAGGGGATGGCGCACGGCGGATTTGATCACGCCGCTGGTCCGATATCTGGTGCAGGATTGTGATTTGCCGATCGGCCGACTTCACGTTACCTATTTCGGCGGTGGGAATGTCACCGGCGAATTTCTGCACCCTGACTTCGAAGCGCGCGACGGCTATCTGGCGGCGGGAATCGACCCGCGGCAAATTTGGCAGGGCGATCATTCCACCAACGTTTGGTTCGAGGGGGCCAATTCCGGCACCGAGCGAAGCGGTATCTGCGGGCCCCACAGCGAGCTGTTTTTCGACGCCGCGCCAACCAGCGTGGCCGCCGTCGACGGCAATCCGATCACTCAGCCAAGCCGATTTATAGAGGTGTCGAACATCGTCACCATCACTCATCGCACCCGTTCGGGTCCGAACAACGGACTGGCGCCGCTGCCGCAGCCGCTCGTAGAGTTGGCCCTGGGCATGGAGCGGCTCGAAATGGTGGTAGCGGGAAGACTGAGTGTTCACGATACGCCGAAGCTTCGAGTCATCGCCGATGTTGTGCGATCGACTTGCGCCGGCAACCTGCACAGCGAAGCCAAGAGCAAAGCGCTGCGAGTCGTTGTCGACCATGCGCGGGCGAGCGCGCATCTTATCGCCGATGGCGGGCGGCCCGGGGCGAAGGGGCGCGGCAACGTGGTCAGAAAAGTGATCAGAGACTCGCTCGGCGCGGCGCGGGTTATCGGCATAGACCTGCCGCGGCTTTTCCCCAAGGTCGCTCAGGCCGTCGCCGCAGTGGATGATCGCCTCAACCCCAATCTAGCGCCGAATCTCGGCGTCATCAGCGAGGTCTTCGGCAAAGAAGCGAAGCGATTGCTGCGCGGCAAATCGGCCCCGCTGCCGTGACGGCGGCCCGAACGCCCGGCGAAATTTTATGCGTCTGAGCGCGACGAGTAGCGGCCATGGCGGACCCGCATAGTTTCGATTTCCCTAGACAAGCTTGCGCGCAATCACTCGCCGCCCGGTTCGAGGAGATTGCCCGGGAGGCGCCCGGCCGGCTGGCGCTGCGCCACGGTGCTCGCAGCGTGATGTACGACGAGCTGAATAGGCAATCGAACCGGTTGGCGCATGCGCTCCTCGGGCAACTCACCGGCGAGGATGCCACGATCCTCCTGCTACTGCGCGATCCGATCCATCATGTCGTCGCTCAACTCGGCGTTGTTAAAACCGGCAGGCCCTGTGTTCCAGTCGATGTGTCTTTTCCGGTGGCGCGCCAACGGCAAATTACCGCGGACTCCGCTGCCCGCCTGGTGCTGGCCGAGCTCGAGACCTTAGAATCGGCGCTAGGGTTGGGCTATGAGCGCGGCTCCGTCGTGATCGTC
>Ga0184624_10000395_pt1 | contig 11052 bp, 7 predicted proteins | sample PLM3_5_b1_FD_133157 | JGI IMG/M metagenome (GOLD analysis project Ga0184624, IMG submission 133157) | Groundwater sediment microbial communities from an aquifer in East River, Colorado, USA - PLM3_5_b1 | ecosystem: Environmental > Terrestrial > Soil > Riparian zone | place: USA: East River...
CGCTGCTTCCGCTGAAACAGAGAAGGAGCCGACATGAGCGACCGCAGGCGCGAGAGCGACCCGTCGCTGATGCTGGCCTTCGTCATGCTCTGGACGGGGGCGATCATGTTCGCCTTCGTGCTCGGCTTCCTCGTCGCCTGGTGGTGGCAGGGATGAGCTTGGCCCCGGCCATCCACCCGGAGATCCGGGGCGTCGAGGGCAAGGCGCGTGAGGTGGACCCGATCTGCTGCGTGCCCGGCTGCATCTCCAGGAGCCAGCAGGGGCATCACCTCTGGGCGCGGAGCTACCTCCGGGGGCAGCCCTACGAGTGGGTGCGCCTGCCCTCGGGCCGGGTGATCTCGAACAAGGTCGGCCTCTGCCTGCGTCACCACGCCGACGTCACGGGCGGGGTCGGCGGGCACCGGGCGATGATCCGGATGGAGTCGGACGAGACGCTGATCTGGCTGGAGTCGGTCGAAGGGGACTGGCACCACATGGGCCTGCTCGCGCCGCAGCCCTGGTCGGAGACCCCGGTCGAGGTGAAGTCGGAGGCCATCAGCAAGGAGTTGTCCCACTCGCACCTCAACCCCGGCCAGACCTGCGAGCACTGCGGCTACACCCGCCCGAAGACGCGGGCGAAGGGCCTGCCGAAGCGGCCGGTGAAGACCTGGAGCCTGCTCGTCCCCGACGACGTCGAGATCGGGGCCGAGATCCTGGACGAGTGGGTCGAGCAGTTCGCGGTCGTGCTCGGCTTCGGCGACGACGTCTCGCAACGGCTCGTCCGCTACCACACCATCGTCGCCGTGCTCGCCTGGGCGATGCAGCATCGGCAGGAGTTCATCACCGACGTGCAGGAGGCAGCCGCATGAGCTACCTGACGCCCTCCCAGAAGCGGGTCTACGAGCACGTCGTCCAGTTCCGGGAGACGTACGGCTACTCGCCGACGATCCGCGACATCCAGCGAGCGCTGGGTTACGCAGGCCCCTCGACGGTGCAGAAGCACATCAAGATCCTGGTGCGAAAGGGGTACCTCAAGGGGGCAGGTAGATCCCTCGCACCGGGGGAGCGGGTCAGCAGCTAGGGGGGGTGCTCGACCTGCTTCACTAAGGCAGCGGGTGGGCGGATCCAAGGGGGAGGTCCGCCCGCCCTGCGCCTAGTCCTCCGTCTCGACCGGCGTCTCCGAGGCGTAGTTGGGGATCAGCGCCACGATGCTGAGGATCGTGACGTAGAGCACCTCGCTGCCGAAGAAGAGCGCCCCGACGATGGCGAAGATGATCGTCCAGAAGCCGAAGGCGCGGCGGTCCCGGGTGCTGAACTTGTCGACCAGCCAGTCCGGCGGGCCGTAGAAGACGCGCCCGATCAGAGCACACCCATGTGGATGTGGGAGGCCCGGCCGTAGCGGTCGTAGTTCGCGACCGTGCCGATGGGCTGACCTGCCCTGACCCGCTGGCCGACGCCGACCGAGCGGCTGCCCATGTGCGTCAGGTAGTACATGCGCCCGTCGTCGCCCTGGATGTAGAGCGACCAGCCGAGCGGACCGCCCGCGCCCTGCACCGCCCCGAGCTTCGGGTCGTGGCCGGAGAGGCGAACGACCTTGCCGCCGACGGGTGCGACCGCGGTGCTGCCCGGGCGGGCGAAGTAGTCCTGGCCCGAGTAGCCGGGTAGGCCGGAGGTGCCGTGCTCGCCTGTCCCCCTGGCCCCGGGCACGGGCGAGCCGATGCTGCCGCCGGTCGGGACAGGCCTGGGTGCGGAGCCGGGGAAGGAGCCGAGGTTCGCCTTGTAGACCCCGCTCTTGTAGGTCGACCAGGGCGTCCAGTCCTGTCCGCCCCGGGACATCTGGTAGGCGACCTTCGCGTTCGTGAGCGGGTCGTAGAGCGCCTCGTTCGACTTCAGCCCGTAGCGCTTGCGCCGCTCCGGCCCCATCCCGCCGAGCATGTTGATCTGGAAGAGGCCGTAGGAGAGGTCGCCCGTGTTCGCGTTCGGGTTGTAGGCGCGGGGGTTGAGGCCCGACTCCGCCTTGGCGATGGCGTAGGCCGTCTTCAGCCCCTGGCCCGTGAAGCCTGCCTTCTGCAGCACCGAGACCAGCGGGTCGCTGGCGCTGGCGAGACCGGGCAGCGTGCCGGGGGAGAAGCTCCGGCTGACGAAGCTGGGCGGCGGCGAGAACTTGATCTCGGGCGGCTCGCCGAAGTCGAGGTCGACGTCGACGTCGTCCATCGTGTCCAGGTCGAGCTTGAACTGGGGCAGCTTGAGCGCCATCAGCCTCCAGTCTCCCGCTTCCAGGAGTTGATCAGGTCGTTTCGCTCCGCGAAGGCCATCTCCTGCAAGGCCTCGTTGTAGGCCTGCAGGGTCGCGAGGTCGGCCGAGCGGATCTTCTTCACCTCGGCGCTCATCTGCTCCCGGTACTCGGGGAAACCCTCGGCGACGGCGAGCGTGAGCGCCATCGCCTTCTGCTGCTCACGCTCCAGCGTCTGGGCCGGGGAGAGTTCGGCCGTGCGGAGCGACCCCTCGCCGAGGTCCTTCTGCGAGAAGTCGATCCGCTGCTCCAGGTCCTTGTACTTCTCGTAGGCGCGGACGCTCTTCTGCACCGCCTCGGGATCCAGCTGCTGCCCCTGCTGCTGCGCCCAGGCCCAGGCGTCGGTGAGATCGGCGGCTGCCTGCTTGCGCTGCAGGTAACGCGAGGGGGTCAACTCGACCGAGAAGCCCATGTGGCGGAGGAACTGGTCGGCGAGCGAGCCGCCCCGCTGCGCCTTCTGGTAGGTGGAGGCACCGGGCACGAAGGAGGTGAGCAGCGATCCCCAGGGACGGGTCTTGGAGGCGGAGCCGGTGAGCGACTGCACGGCGGCGCGGTACTCGGGCGAGAGCATCTGCTGCAGGGCGGAGAGGTCGTTCTTGGACATGCCCTGGAAGGCGGCGCTGATCGACTCCAGCGTCTGGCTCGCCGGGTTCCAGGGGTCGAGCCAGCCGTAGTCGTACTGGCGCTCGCCCGGCCGGAGCTTCGTCCGCGCCGACTCGCCGCTCGTCTTCGCCAGCGCTTCGTCGTCGCGCTGCTCGCCCTCGTTCGCAGCCAGGCTGCCGATCAGCCCGGCGCGGAAGGGGTACTCGCGCATGTACATGAAGGGCCACTTGAGCGAGCCGCGCACGAAGGGGTAGAGGAAGAGGTAGTTGGAGGCGAAGCGCCGCTCGTTCGCCGACATCGCGTCGAAGTCGATCAGGTCGTCGCGCACGGCCTGCGAGATCAGCGTCCGGGTGTGAACGATGTTCTCGTCCTCGCTCTTGAGCAGCCGCTCCCAGCCCTCGGGGCCGTGGAAGCCGTACTTCTCGGCGTAGCCGATCCACATCGAGCGCCGGAACGGCTCGTCCGCGACGCGCGAGAGCTTGCCGCCGATGTAGCGCTGCGCCTCCCCGACCTGCACGCCCAACTCCTGGCCCCGCGTCTGCGCCTTCGTGTAGCGCTCCGGCATCGCCGCCTCCGCCCGGGTCGAGCCGGACTCGGCGTCGATCAGACGGCCAAGCTCGGGGTGATCCCTGTCCAGCTTGCGGATCGCGTAGAGCGCGTAGCGCAGGTGGGAGGGGTGCGTCAGCCCGGCGAGGACGGCGTTCTGGATGAAGTTGCGGACGACGTAGCGCGAGCCGGGCAGGATGCCCGGTGCGTACAGCATCGAGATCCGCGCGAGCGCGTTCGCGATCTGCGGGACGACCGTCCCGAACGGGGCCGAGGGGAAGACGTCGCCGAAGAGCTTCTGCGCGATCTGGCGCGGCACCGTGCGGATCGTGGTCTCCGTCTCCACCCAGGGTGGCGGGGCGCTGCGACCGTCCTTGCCCACCCACCAGACGCCGTCCTCGAACGCGCCCTGTGCCTGCTCGCTCGGGTTGTGGATGTCCATGTCGCCGACCGGGTCTTCGCCCCGCTCGACCAGGGCACGGTAGGAGTCCTCGTCCAGGTCGAGCGCAGCGCGGGTGCGCTCCTTCAGCTTGACCGCGTCCTCCTTCGGGTCGCGGATGTACATCAGCTTGCGGTCGTAGCCGCCCCGGGTCTGCCCGCGCACGACCGGCTCGCCGTGGTCGTAGAGGCGCTGGCGCAGCTTCAGGGTCGAGAGGTGCTTGATCCGCATCCGGAGCACGTCGAGCAGGTTGCCCGGGTCCATCCCGAGCATGCCGGTCTGGAAGCGGACGAACTGGTTCCGCTTGATGTTGAGCGCGTCCTTGCGCGGCTTCGGCACCCCGAGCACGTTGCCCGAGGCGGGCAGCTTCGTCGGCTCGATGGGCACCGCCCCGCCCGAGCGGGCGATGTGCAGGTTCGGGAAGTAGCCGCCCGCCCTGGTCGTGGCGTCGTCCGGGTCGATCACGCCCATCGACTTGAGCAGGTCGGTGTAGGCCCCGCGCCGCCGCGCGAACATCTCGTCCACGTTCTCGGCCTCGATCTCGTACTCGGACAGGCCGGTGTCGGGGTCGGGGGTGCGGTCGGCACCGAAGAGGAGGATCTCGCGACCGTGGTCTTCGACCATCTCGCTCATCGTCTGCAGCGACTCCAGCGCGGCGTCGTGCTGCTCCTTGCTCATCGGTGTCCGCAGCGCATCCTCAAGCTCGCGGATCTGCGTCTCGACGTGCGCCCGCTCGTCCGGGTTGAGCGGGCTGCGGTCGCGCGGGAGCACGATCCGCTCGAAGACCTGGTCGACCTCGGCCGGGAGCGCGAACTTCTCCGGGTCCTGCTTGATCGCGTGCCAGACCGAGGCGATCCACTGCCGGATCTTCTGGAAGGCCCGCTGCAACTCCAGCGTCGGGGCCTTGCCCGAGTAGAGGTAGTACTCGAAGCCGCGGGCGAAGGCCTCATGCTGCTGCGGCGTCCACTCGGCGAGCGGCCCGCCGAAGTGGCCCTCCAGGATCTTGAGCGAGTCGGGGTCGAGGTCGGAGAGCGCGATGTGCGCCAGTTCGTGGATCACGGTGTCGACCTCCGCCCCCTCGAAGAGGCGCATGACGGTGCGCCCGTCCTCCAGGAACGCGGTCGCGCCGCGCGGTAGCTCCGACCACTGCGGCGTCGACTGGAAGAAGCGGTGCGTCGCCAGCCCCTTGGCCTTGGCCTCCGGGGTCAGGTCGATCACGTAGCCGCTCATCAGGTGCTCGCCGATGGCCTCGGGGATGCCGCGCAGCTGGTCGGCGTAGTAGCCCCGGAAGATCCTCTCGCGCCGCCCGCCCTTGACCCCGAGCGTCCGCTCGAACATCGCCGGGATCTCCTCCTCGTAGAGCTTGAAGAAGGTCGGGGCGAGACCCGAGTTGCGAGCGACGGGGGAGCGGCCATAGGCCTCAAGCTCCTCCGCGTCCATGTGCGCGAAGGCCCCTCGCCACGACTCCTTCTCGTCGACGTCCCCTCCGTACTGGCGGTGGGTGGTGACCACCTTCCCGTCCGGGAGCCGGTCGTAGGCGATGTTCCGATAGCTCTGCATCTCGCCGGGGACGATGATGATCCGGTCGACGTCCGCCTCCGCAGCCCAGCGGGTCATGCGCCGGACGGCGGCATGGACTTCGTCGCCCTGCAGCGGCGGCGGTGGGATCTTGTGCCGCTGCTCGATCTTCCGCAGCGTCGACTGGTGCTCCTCCCGCTTCGCTTCGAGTTCCATGCGTCGATCCCGGTTCCCTCGGTTCTCCTCCTCCAACTGGTTCAACGTCGCGAGCGCGTCGGCCTGCTCCTCCTGGAGCCGTCCCAGTTCGTCCAGGTCGCCGCCAGGCCAGTCCTCGACGGCATAGGTGGCGCTGTAGTAGCGCCGGTCGGCGTCCCGCACTTCGGCGACCTTGACGAGCAGCGGGCGAAGCTCCGCCGAGAGGCCCTCGATCTTGCGATGGAGGTCGGCGATCTCCTCGCGCTCCTCGGGGGTCATCCGCCAGCCGGGCCGTCCCGCTTCGTGCCAGTTCGAGGCCCAGTCCGACTGGATCTCGTCGAGCAGCAGCGCCCGCTTCCCATCGTCGTCGAAGATGATGTGGAAGCGAACGTGCGCGACGACGTTCGTCTCCTCCCAGTGGCTGTGACCCTCGCCGTAGTACTCCTTCTCATGCCGCCGCAGCTGCGGCGCTGAGTCCTTCAGCACCATCGTCAACTCGTAGTACGGCTCGTCCCGGTTCGGGTGCTTGGCGATGAACACGCCCCCGTAGTCGTTGTAGATCGTCCGGTAGCTCCGCTCGCCGTAGCCTCCCTGCTCCTGCGAGTCGTGGCGGCGCACGACCTCGTCCAGGTTGTAGGCATTCAGCTGGTCGCCGAGGTGGTAGAGCAGGTCGTCGTAGGCGATCCGGGCGTACTCATCCGTGACGTCGTGGCCCGGGTGCCACTCGCCCCTGCGATCCGTGTAGCCGGGCACCTGGCGGGTGGTCTGGGCCTTGAAGAAGGCGTCCATCCCCATCGCCTCCCACTCCAGCTTGGTGATCCCCAGCTTGAAGAGCGCCTTCTTGAGCGAGTTCGCCTTCATCCCGCTGCCGGGCAGGGACTCGACGGCCCGCTGCAGCGGCGAGTAGAAGACGGGCGTGTCGAAGGCCATCGCCGCGCCCTCGTTGCCGACGTACATCCGCTTCTGGTCGGTCTCGTTGCGGAGGAAGTCCGAGGCCTCCTCGGTGGTCATGATCTCCGGGTCGCCCCGCAGCGTCCGCCCGTCGGGGCCGAAGTCGAAGCGGGTGAAGCCTGCGCCCGACGGCTCGATCACGCCCGTCTTCCCGTCGGGGAGGGTGTAGAAGATCGCGCCGTAGTTGTTCCCCGCCCGGCGGTCGTGATCCATGCCGTTCAGCACCGTCTCGATGGGTTCGTCGGGGTCGACCAGACGTGTCTTGCCGGTCTCGATCAGGCCGCGCCGCCTGCCCGTGTCCAGCTGGAACCGCGCCGTCTCGGCTGCGCCCGAGCGGAGGAACGCCTCGGCGCTCATGTTCGAGGACTCGGCCAGGTGCTGCCGGTACCAGACCTCGGGCCGGGAGGGGTTCCTGGCCCGGGCCATCGCGTCGGTGAGTGTGGTCAGCGCCTGGGCCTGCTCTGCTCCGAAGCGCTCGTTCAGGGTGGAGACGAACTGGTCGCGCTCCGGCGACTCGATGGGGCCGCGCTCCCACATGATCCCCTGGTCGAGCACGTCGCGCAGCGCGGCGACCCGCTCCGAGAGCGCCTTGCCCGAGTCGACCCCCGCCTCCAGCGCAGCGACCAGCGTCTCGCCCCTGCCCGGCTCGGCGACCACCCGGCCGATCAGTTTCTTGAGCCGAGCCTTCCCCTTCTTGGTCGTGAAGTCGAGCACCGGATCGTTGAGCGTCTCGACCACCGCCTGGACTCGCTCCCGGCCGCGCCGCTCCTCCTTGGCGATGGCGGCTGCCGCCCGCGAGGAGGGGGTCAGGTGGCTCAGGACGGGCGCGTTCTTGAAGGGGCCGCGCTCCAGGCCGCGGCTGGTCACGTCGTAGACACGCTGCCCCGTCCTGCCGATGGGCGAGCGCGAGATCGGGCGCGTCACCTCCGTCTCCATGTCCTTGCCGACCAGGGTGCGCGGCTGCAGCCCGCCCTTGTAGCCGAGCGAGCGGGCGTAGCCCGGCCGCGCCGACTCGCGCACGGCCAGCCCGGCCGCGTCCGCCCAGCTGACCGCGCCCTTGTTCGCCAGCCGGATGTTCCGCGAGAGCAGCCCGATGGAGCCGAGTTTGGCGGTGGGCGCGAGCAGGATCGAGGCGTCGAGTCCGAAGAGGAGCGGGTGCTTGGCCGCGTAGGAGAAGGCCCCCTTCATCCCGCCCTCGATGTAGTTCTGGCGGTACTGGTGGATCGTCTCGTCGATCATCTTCACGGCGGCGTCGGGGTCGCCCTTCGCAGCCTTGACGGCGGCGTCGAAGCTCTGGGCGATGGCGGGAGCGAAGCCCGCGCTGATCAGGCGCAGGTCGTTGGAGACGCTCCGGGGCAGGCCCATGAACTCCAGCCCGCTGATCCCCATCCCGGCGATCTTGCCGAAGGTGTCGTGCGGCTTCAGCGACTCCTTCTCGTAGTAGGCGTTCGGGTCGCGGAGCATCCGCTTGTACTCGCCCTCCAGACGCTGGCGCTCCGCCTCGCGGAACTGCTTCACCTTCGCCGAGTAGGCCTTCTCGCCGTGCTTGGCGACGTACTTGAAGATGTCGACCGGCGGCTTCGCGTGCGCGGCCGGGGCGAGGAAGGCCTTGTGCTGCTCGCGCTCGGTCTTGCCTGAGAGCAGGTCCTTCCACTCCTGCTCGCGCGTCTGCAGCCAGGCCTTGTGCGTGCTGGCCGAGTGCGTGTGCGCCCGGAGCCGATCCAGGTACTGCTGCTGGCGCATCCCCGCTTCCATCGTCCCGGCGTAGTCCTTCATGTAGCTCTGGAGCGAGCCGGGGTGCGGGATCAGCCGCTTGTCGTAGGGCACCTCCTTGAAGAACGCCGTCCGCGCCGCCTTGTAGCGGTCGAGGGGCGCGACCATCGTCGCCGCAGCCTGGTGCTCCGGGTAGCTGGCGAGTCGGGAGGGGGGCTTGCTCACCCGCTTCGGCACCGGCTTCGGCTTGGCCGTCTTCCGCTTCGGCGGAGCCGCCCGGTCGGAGGCGTCCTGGATCCGGGTGCCCTTGGCGAGTGCCATCGGCTAGCCGCCGAGCGTGGGGATCCCGACCGCGCCGCCTGCGGTGGGCGTGGCGGTTGCCGTCGCCGTCTTCGCGCCGCCGCCGTAGATCTTCCAGATCGCGAACGCCTTCGAGTAGGCGCGGGCGGCGATGCTCGCGTTGCGCCGCTTCGCGACCGGGTCGTAGAGGCTGCCGTAGGTGCCGAACTTGGTCTGGTACGGCTTCCCGATCAGGCGGATCAGGTCGCCCTGCAGCACCTTGGCCCCGGTCGCCCCCATGTACTTCTCCTTCAGCTGCCACTCGCGCGGCCCGCCCTTCACCTTCTGCACCTGGGCGAAGAAGCGCGGGTCCTTGCCGCTCAGGACATCGTCGAGCCGGGCCGAGTACTGCTGCCAGGCGTCAGGCCAGGCGGCAGGGACGGGTGCGCCCGTCTTGGTCGCGGCCGTTGCGGCCTTGGCCTTGTTCGCGGCGGCGGTCGCGGTGCGGGTCGCGGCCAGCGCCCCCTGCGACATGATGTAGGCGTTGGCCTTGGCCTGATCGATGGTCAGCTTGTTCGCCTTGTACCACTTGTCGACGGCTGCCTTCTGGGCGGCGGTGGAGGCGTCCAGCCTGGCCTCGCGCCACTTCAGGTCAAGCTCGGCCTGCTTCTGGTTCAGGTAGGTGGACTGCTTCCAGTAGTCGTAGGCGAGCTTCCGCTTCGCCTCCGCCTCCTGCTGCTGCGCCTCGATCTGGTCGCCCCGCGCCCCGAGCAGCTGCTCGCGCAGATCCGTCTCGTACTTGGCCCGGCCGGTGGTCAGTTCGAGCACCTGCTGGCGCAGGTCGGAGGAGATCTTCGAGGCCTCGCCACCGTAGGCAGCCTCCGACTCCTGGACGCCGCGCGTGTTCAGCGCCGCCGCGGCCTCGTTCAGCCACTGCCGCCCCACCCCGCCCATCCGCTGGAAGTACTCGGCCGGGAGCGTGCCGCCCCGGTAGGCCTCGACTGCGGCCTGGGAGCGGGCGTCGAAGCCCGTCCCGGCGGCACCCACGCGCGAGAGCGCCTGCTCCTGCGTCGCCACGTCGGCGGCGAGCGCGTCCGCGATCCCGCCCGTGCCCGTCTGGGCCATCCCCTGGATCGCCCCGGCAGCCGACTGCCAGCCCGCCTGCACGTCCGCGCCCATCCCGGCGTTCGCCCGCGCAGCTGCCTCGTAGGCGGCGGCGAGGCCGCGCTTGCGCCCCTCCGCCTCCAGGCGCATCCGCTCCGCCTCGCCCTCCAGCACCGAGCGCTGCTGCGTGAACGCCTCGGATGCCATCCGCCGCACCCGCGTCTCGATCTGGGCGGGCGTCTCGATGGTCGTCAGCGGAGCCTGCTTCGGCTTGACGATGGCGGTGGTGACCTTGCCCGGGAGCGCGTAGTAGCCCTTGCCCTTCGCGTAGCGCAGCGACTGGTTCGGCTGCAGGACGAGCTTGGTGCGACCCTTCTGCACCTTCCCCTTGTAGGTCGGGGCGTAGTCGAAGTAGGTGGGCATCTAGGCCCAACCGAGCGTTCTGGCAGCAGCGGGGTGGTTGCGAATCCACGCCGTGCGGTTGACGCCCGTTCGCGCCAACTCGGCTGCCAGCTGGGTGGCGTTCATCGGCCGTCCGGCCCAGTTCACCGTCCCCGGGAGCGGTGCAGGCCCTGCGGCCGGTGCGGCCGGTGCGCCCGGCACCGCGCTCGGCGCGGCCTCGTACCCACCCTCCGCCGTGAGACCCTCCCAGTGGGCGGGGTTGGCCGCGGCCAGACGGGCAGCTGCGCTCGACCGGGCGGCGGCGATCTTGTCGGCGATGTCCCGGCGCAGCCCGGCCAGCCCGCTCTCGCCCTGCTCCGCGCCGCCGAGGAAGCCCCGGAGCGCGTTGTAGTCGGCAAGCTCGCGGGCCTCCAGCGTCCTGCGCGTCTGGCCGACGGCCGCGCCTGAGGTCGACATCCCCCGCGCGGCCCGCGCGGCCTGCTGCTGGCGCAGCGAGCGCGTCATCGCCTGCAGTGCCTGCGCCGTCTGGGAGAACTTGTTCCGCTGCGCCGCCTCGATGGTCGGCGCGTCGATGTACTTCGAGTAGTCACCCAGCTTGGCGCTGTCGCCGCCGAAGTCGATGAAGGCCTGGCGCAGGCTCTTCTGGAAGGCGGACTCGGCCTCGCCGGTCGCCTGCCTGCCCGAGGCCTCCGCCCCCGTGACCTCCCAGTCGCCGGGGATCATCGAGGCGTAGTCGGGGATCACCCACTTGGGCGGCGGCGCTGCGGGCGCAGCTGCAGCCGGTGCGCCGACGGCCGGGGCCGCGCTCGGCGCAGCGCCTGTCGGCGCGGGCGTGATCCCGTAGCCGCCCGAGAGCCGCGCCTGCGCGTCTCGCCACTGCTGCGTGCCGGGGATGTTCGCCAGGTTCCAGGGGGAGGAGATCGGGTCCTGGTAGACGCCCTTGGGGAGCGGGGCGACGATGGGGTCGTAGTACGGCTTCGGCTTGACGACGGCCACAGGCGGATGTTACGCCCCGGCCGTGATGACATAG
>Ga0184624_10000397_pt1 | contig 11042 bp, 4 predicted proteins | sample PLM3_5_b1_FD_133157 | JGI IMG/M metagenome (GOLD analysis project Ga0184624, IMG submission 133157) | Groundwater sediment microbial communities from an aquifer in East River, Colorado, USA - PLM3_5_b1 | ecosystem: Environmental > Terrestrial > Soil > Riparian zone | place: USA: East River...
GCATACAGAAAGCCCAGAAACAGAATGAAAAAGAAAATCACAATTTCTATTAATGCGATCCAGCCTACACTTTTAACAACGACAGCCCAGGGGTATAGAAATATCAGCTCAACGTCAAAAATTAAAAATATCAATGCAAACAGGTAATACCCAACATTAAACTGTATCCAACTTGGCCCTGTTGTTGGAACACCACACTCATAAGGCTCACCTTTTGCTTTATTCTTTGTTGTTTTTAAAACTACTTTGGAGATGAGGATAGCTATGCCGGAAAAGGCTACAGCAGAAATCGCTAGAACAATCAGTGAAGAAGCACCCATAGGGAAATTCTGATTTTTACGAATATAGCAAGTGTGATTGAAATATGAACATGAGACTTATCAAGGTTAAAAATGATTTCTATCCATATAACTCCTGGTGAATTGATTTTCTGTCATAACCCATCGCAAGAATTCTTTGCTTAGCTTCATCGATCATCACTTTCCAACCACAAAGAAGAAATAATGCCGGCTGTTTGTTGGCGCATATCTCTTCATATATGGGATGAACATAACCTGTTCGGCCATCCCATTCTTCACGGGATAATGTTGGCATATAATGAAACTTTTCCAACTGAAGACTTTTCATTTCTTCATAATATAAAAGGTCAGTTTTTTTCCGGGTACCGAAGAGCAAATAAATATTATTATGCGGTATATTATGCAGCTTGATGTAGGTAGCCATGCTACGGAATGGAGCAATCCCTGTCCCGGTGCAGATCATAATTATTTCTTTTTGCAGATCTTCATCATCCAGCGTAAAGACTCCCTGCGGACCACGCAATGTCAATTCACTTCCCACCACTATATTATTAAAAAGATAGGTAGTGCCCAATCCACCCTCCAGTAATACGATAACGAGTTCTAATACATTTGTTCCGTCCGGCCAGCTTGCAATAGAATAGCTTCTTATCCTTTTATTTGGCTTTTCGTGAATAGGCAGATCAAGAGTGACGAACTGTCCTGGAATAAAATCAAATTTTTCAAGCTCTGGGATCTGGATAAAATAACGTCTTGTATTATGCGTCTCCTGGATGATATTTATTACTTTACCTGTACGCCATGGTTGCAGGGCCATAAAAAAATTTTATTCAAAGTACAAAACAAACGGCAATTATAAAATGAATATAAAAATAGAAATTGAAGAATGGACAAAATAAAAAGCGGCACCGAAGCGCCGCCTTTCGCCTAAATGGCAAGCAATCGAACTTTTAAAAGTAAAAAAAAATCTGGTAGCGTCAAATATATTTTATTGACGAACATCAGGATCTAGCTCTTTCAACTTCTTCATTGTTGAATAATAGATCTTATTCTTCCAGGTATAACGAACAACTAATTCATTCTGGCGAGCAAGGTTTAATGCATATTTCGAATCATCGATCCTGCTTTCACCAGAAGGGTAAATAAGAATTATTTTATTTTTTGTGACAGGCACCATGATCGTCGTATCATTTTTTTCCATACCTGTAAAAACGATCTTTCTTACCGGCAGATCAGATATCGTATCTGCTTTTATATCATGGCGAATACTGGAAATCCAAAGCCCTGTTATAGTTATTTTTTCTGTTTTTGGAAATTCAAGATAGAACCAGTAGTTAAAGTTTTGCTTTGGTTTTTTCTTGCCCGATGGTTGTATATCATTTTCTTCGGAATAATTGGGTAAAATGCCGGGAATGCTTGCCTGCTTATACCCATAAACTTTTTTCACGGGTGGTTTTGCTTGTGTAAAACCTGAAATAATAATGATCAAAAGAAATACTGGTATAAATATCTTTTTGTTCATGTATTGAAGATGCAATTATGAACTGTTTGACTCCAAATAAACTGTTAAGAAAAAGCCCTCGTTAGAGGGCTTTTTACTATCGGATTATTTTCTGAACGTGACGATATTTTTTATTATCACTGAAAATGCTCAATATGTAGGCTCCTTTTGAATACCGGCTAATATTAAGACTGCCATTTTGATAACCTGATTCCAGCCTGTACATTTCCTGTCCCTGCATATTAAATAATTGCACAGAGATCTTTCTTACATCGGTTTTATTCCCGATACGATATTGAATAACACTTTCGCTTATTGTAGGATAAACCATTGTTATAAAGTCTTTATCATTCAAGACCGGGTTATTAATTCCTGTAACAAGATTAGGAGTACCTAAAAAAGTATAATACAATCCATTGCCGTGTGTGCCAACAAGCAATACATTGTCATCAGGTCTGTATGCAAGCGAGTTGACCACAGCATAATTCAATGTTGATGATCCTTCACGTTGCCAGGATGGTGAACCGCCACCTATTAAGGTTGGTCCTAAATTTTCCACTGCAAATAAACCAGCTGCTGTTCCTACATAATATTCTGTGACAGGATTACCCGATCCATCTTTTTTTACAGTGATCATGCAACTGCGTGCTGAAATAAAACCTGTCGTTGGTGTACCTTCAAGATTTCCTTCTGCAATTCTCCATGTTGGGGAAGCGCTTTTAGCATCGTTTGTCCAAAGTATATTAGTAACATTATTAAAAATAGCTCCCACTGTTCTTCCATAATTTGTTACTACCATCATTATTTCATTATCGTTGTTTGGATTTACTGCAATATCCTGAATATTCAATCCAGACATATCTGTAATTGTCGGGGTAATATTTGCTGGAGTTGCAGATGCTGCCGAATTTCTTGGATCATCTAAACGGAATATTCTTCCATCAGTTGTACCAAAATACATTGAATGCAGTGTGCCATAATTTCCACGGCTGAAAGCAATTGCCCGGATCCCAATGTTTCTTCCACTAGTTGGATCACTTGGGTTAACGGCACTGCCTACTCCAGTTAATTCTGTCCAGTTGGAAGAAGTAACAGTTGATGCGCTGGTGGTCCGGAACAAGCGATTGAAATTTACATAATACAGATCTTCTGTATTATCAGGATTGAGTTTAAAATTTGTTACAAACTCACCAAACTCTGTTGTTGACCCGGTGGTAGTTGGAGTTAATCCATTAGGACGAATTTCGATCGCATTAAATGATGCCTGTAATGTTCCGCGTCTCACACTTCCTAATTGAACTGAGCCATATAAGAATTTCGGGCCCCCATTCGTTTTCGAAATACCAACCGAACCGCCATCCCCACCGATCAATCTGCGATGATTATTACTATCTGCAACAGCTACACCTGATATGCCTGTTTTATCTCTGAATTGAGTTCCATTATCCTGTGCTCCGCCTGCAAAATTGTTATTACCAATATTGGGATCAATTGCAACTCGGTAATATTGGAGTGTTTGATAATTATTAATATGTGTCCATACAACTGTAGAACCCGGTGCAGTAATATCAGTAGTGATTTGCATACCGCCATCATTCGAGCAAATTGCTTCATTGGAATTTACCGGGTTAAAAGCAACATTATGAATATCTGGATGACTGTTTGCATAAAAAGTCAATGTTGGTAAAGTGTTTCCATACCCTCCAATCCAGGAGGTAGCTGCAGTGGATGCAAAACCATTTGTTGAACGATATAGACTTGTTCCACCAAGCAGTACAAAATTTGGATCCGTTGGCTTCACTGTAATAAAAAGATCATAGCCACCTTGAATTGTAAATGGATCAGTAGCATCATGATCGCCGCCGGGAAAATCAGGTAGGTTTCCAGAAAGATTTGTCCAAACATTCCCTGAAGTCATATTTAATTTAAACAGATCTGCTTCTTTGAAACGGCCTGAACTTGTATTAGTAAGTCCATTTTCATACAAAACATAAAGTATGTTTTCATTTGAAGGAGCCAACGCAAGCAAAGTTCTTCTCGTATCATAAAATTTTTCAGTGCCTGATAATTGATAGGAATAAGCATTTCCTTTCCAGCCATCGACAGAATCGACTCCAAGAGTCGAACCGCCTGCCAACCGCGTATAAGAATTGAGGTTGCCAGTTGCTGAACTCCAAATGCCTCTCAAATTAAGATCCGCAGCGGCACCTGTCATTGCAACATATACTTTGCCTGTTTGTGAGATCACAACATCACCTTGTCCACCTGCTGCAAATGCAGCGAGAGCACTACCAAAAACTGTTTGAAACGTAGCACCTCCGTTCGACGAACGTACAATTCTTCTGTGACAAGCGACATATACATCACCATTTGTAGGATTAACGGAGATTTTATGTACATAATCAAATGGATGATCAAACCTTTCTGGTACACCCGCTGTAATTGCCGAACCATTAAAGTCAGTCATATTGGTCAGGGGAACACGGGTCCATGTTACTCCATTATCAGTGGATCTTAAAAGTCCATAAGCAAGATAACCTGCGCCTGTTGCATCAGTCGAGCTACCAACATATTCTCCACCACCTGCATACCATTTGTCCTGGTTTCCCGGGCGAGGATCCTGGGCAATTGATGAGACATTATGAACTTCACCTGCCGGAGTTACTCTTGTCCAGTTGGCGCCGCCATCTGTTGATCTGAATAAACCACCACTGATGCCACCTGCTATCAAGACCCTATTTGTTGTACCATTATAACGAACATCATAAGCAATTGCTCTTGTTCTACCGCCATTGTTATTTGGGCCGGCCGGTATGTAATTATTTTGTGCTTGTATTCTTGCAATTGGCGAGGAGGTATGTCTTTCCGGGATAGTCCTTGTAAATTCAATTTCCTGGTCACGTAAGCCAAATAATGCTTCACCAGTTGTTGGATCTTTTATCATATCGGCTTCATATTTCCACCGCAGGTACTGATAGGCCGCTTCGTTTTCTTCATTTTCTTCAGAAGTCTCATTGTTAAGATGCTGATCGCCAGACGGTCTGTTTAAAAACAGTAAAACGCCTGATGTTACCAACAAAATGAAACTAACAGAGACAATAACCTTTCTTTTCATTATTTGACTTTTAAAAAGTGGCAATTTAGTTAAATAAATGTTTCGGATGTTATAGAGTTAAAGGCTCACCGGATTTTTATATTTTTGTTTTTCGGATGAGTGTAAAGGCTTTGCTGAATGATTTCATTAACTCCCCCCGCCTTTTTCAGTTGGCGGACAGGCTCTCTTTTTCCCAAACTCAAAAAATTTATCTTGAAAACCTCCGGGGAAGCTCACCTGAATTTTTCAGCGCCGCCATATTTGAACATCCTTCCTGCACACAGTTTAATCACCTTATCGTATTAAATGATGCTGAAGATGCCGCTTATTTTCATAATACCCTGGAAAACCTGACCGGGGCGCTGGACATTTTTTATTTTCCTGCTTCGTTTAAGCAGCGAAAAAATTTTAGCCTGCTAAACAGCAGCCACGTAATGTTACGAACAGAAGCGCTGACAAAAATTGCTTCGCAATTAAATGCTTCAGGTTCTGTAAATAAAAAAGTGCTTGTTACTTATCCCGAGGCCTTGTTTGAAAAAGTAGTTGTTTCAACTACGCTTTCTTCCAACATTATTTTTATAAAAAATGGCGATACACTGGATACCGGCTCTTTGCTTTTAAAACTTGCGGACTTTGGTTTTGAAAGAACGGATTTCGTTTATGAGCCGGGTCAGTTTGCTATTCGCGGGGGTATTCTTGATATTTATTCGTTCGGAAATGAAAAGCCTTATCGTGTTGAGCTTTTTGGAAATGAAGTTGATTCGATCAGGATCATTGATCCCGAAACACAATTGAGTGAAAGAAAATTATTACAGGTAAGTATTATCCCTAATATCGAAACACAATTTGTTGACAAAGAGAAAATTTCGCTGCTTGATTTTTTACCTGCGAATACTATTGTTTGGATACGGGATGAAGAACTGGTTTATAAAAAACTGAAAGATTCTGAAGAGGAATTAGAATATTTTTTTGAAAATAAAGGCCAGGATCAAAAGATAAAAGAGAATGTTGATCAGTCATCACAGGTAAATTTTACCAAAGCAGATTTTATTTTATCCAATGACCTTGAAAAACAGATCCAAAATCGTTCCTGTGTTTACTTTGGCGATGAAACCATTGATAGCTCTTCAGTTTTTACTTTACATTCAAACACTCTTATTCAGCCGGCCTTTAATCGCAGGTTTGATCTGTTGATACAGGATCTGAAAAATTGGGAGCAAAAAGGATTCGAAGTTTACTTGTTTGCTGAAAATCCAAAACAATTAGAAAGATTACGGATCATTTTTGAAGACCTGAAGTCAGATATAGTTTTTAACCCGGTCACTGTTTCTATTCATTCCGGGTTTATTAATGAAGACCTGAAAATTGTTTGCTATACCGATCATGAAATATTCCAACGCTATCATAAGTACCGGGTAAAACAGGCTTACAACAAAAGCAAGGCGCTTACATTACGAACCCTCCGTGAATTACAACCAGGAGATTTTGTCACCCATATCGATCATGGCGTGGGAACATTCAGCGGTTTGCAAAAGATCGAAGTGAATGGAAGATTGCAGGAAGCGGTAAGAATTATTTATAAAGACAGTGATATTCTTTATGTCAATATCAATTCACTCCACAAGATCGCTAAATACACGGGTAAGGAAGGAACAGTTCCAAAAGTAAATAAGCTGGGAAGTGATGTATGGAACAAGCTTAAGGATAAGACGAAGGCTAAGGTTAAGGAAATTGCTTTTGACCTTATTAAGCTTTATGCCAGTCGAAAAGCACAACAGGGTTTTCAGCATACACCCGATAATTATTTGCAGACAGAATTAGAAGCTTCATTTATTTATGAAGACACACCCGACCAGGGCAAAGCAACTGCGGATGTAAAAAAAGATATGGAGTCTTCTTCTCCCATGGATAGATTGGTTTGCGGTGATGTGGGTTTCGGAAAAACAGAAATCGCTATCCGGGCTGCTTTCAAAACCTGTGTGGATGGCAAGCAAGCGGCTATATTAGTGCCAACAACAATCCTTGCATTTCAGCATTATAAAACTTTCAGTGAGCGGTTAAAGGATTTTCCGGTAACCGTTGATTATATCAATCGCTTTAAATCAGCAAAGGAGAAAAAAGAAACACTGAAAAAATTAGAAGAAGGGAAAATAGAAATAATCATCGGCACACATGCTTTACTTGGAAAAGAAGTGAAGTATAAAGACCTGGGCTTACTGGTAATTGATGAAGAACAGAAGTTTGGTGTTGGTCACAAGGAAAAAATTAAAACTATTAAAACAACAGTTGATTGTTTGACATTAACGGCCACGCCAATACCAAGAACGTTACAGTTCTCATTAATGGGAGCAAGAGATCTTAGCATTATCAACACCCCTCCGCCTAACCGGCAGCCGATACAAACTGAGTTGCATGCATATAATGAAGACCTGATCCGTGATGCGATCTATTATGAAACTGAAAGAGGCGGCCAGGTATTTTTTATTTATAACAGGGTGCAGGGTTTACCGGAAATGTCAAATATTATCCAGGCACTATGCCCGGATATCAGTATTGGTATTGCGCATGGCCAAATGGAAGGACACGAACTGGAAAAACATATTCTTGATTTTATTGATAAAAAATATGATGTGCTTGTATGCACCAATATTGTTGAAAGTGGTGTTGATATTCCGAATGTGAATACGATCATTGTAAATAATGCCCATCAATTCGGCTTAAGCGATCTGCATCAATTAAGGGGGAGAGTAGGACGGAGTAATAAAAAAGCATTTTGTTATTTGTTGTCGCCACCAATGAGTTCACTGCCGGATGATTCGAGGAAAAGATTGCAAACGTTGGAACAACACAGTGAACTTGGTAGTGGTTTTCAGATCGCAATGCGTGATCTTGATATTCGTGGGGCTGGTAATATGCTTGGTGGTGAGCAAAGTGGTTTTATGGCAGATATTGGTTTTGAAACTTACCAGAAAATTTTAGATGAAGCAATTCGTGAGTTAAAAAGAACGGAGTTTAAAGACTTGTTTAAAGAAGAAATTTCAAAACAAGATGATTTTGTCCAGGACTGCACGATCGATACCGATCTTGAAATTTTGATCCCGGACGATTATGTTGAAAGTATTACCGAAAGATTATCGTTATACCAGCGATTGGATAACTCCGAAACAGAGGAAGAGCTACAATTGATGGCAGGAGAGATGAAAGATCGCTTTGGCGATTTACCACAGGCAGTAAATGATCTTTTTGTTACCGTCCGTTGTCGTAAGCTGGCTGTTGAACTTGGTTTTGAAAAAATGAGCCTGAAGGATGAAACGCTTCGTTGCTATTTTATAAACAGGCCAGACTCTCCATATTTTGAATCACAAACTTTTCAGGAGATTCTTTCGTTTATACAAACGGGAACCAATAAGGCCAAGTTGAAACAAAGCGGAAGGTTATTTAGCATGATAGTCAATGATGTAAAATCTATGGAGGAAATGCATCGGTTCCTGGCTTCAATGAACAGGTTTTGCCTTTAACGCCAAAAGAGTGAAAGCCTGAAATGTGTTTACTAACGACAGGGTAGTAAAACATACCTGTTTATTTTGCCCAAATTTGTTAATTTTAAAAAGCATAAATCTGGCTATGAGAATCCATCCAATTCCTATTACCATCCTGTTTTGTCTTTTTTCTATTATTTCCTTTGCACAGAAAGATGAAAACCCTGCGTTGCAACTTCGTAGCGGTAAAATTTTTACTGAAAAAAATATTACACAGGAGAATGTAAAAAGTTTTACAGAACGTTTGCAAAAAATCAACGGTAAGTCATTTGCTGTTCTGCAATTTGAACAACTACCCTCAGAAACAAAGAAGCAAGAACTCGCTGCTTCAGGTATTCAATTGCTTGAATACATTTCCGGAAACGCATATACAATTTGCATCACAAAAAATATTGATCACACGATTTTGCAAAATGCAGGAGCAAGGTCAATCATTGAATTATCTCCGGAACAAAAAATGCATCCGTCGATGGCAAAAGGAATATTTCCATCATGGGCAATAAGAACTCCAGGCATGGTGGATGTATGGATCAGTTTTCCCAGGACAATTTCGTTCGATGAAATAAAAAATTTGTTGAGATCAAAAAATATTGAGATCACTTCAACTCAATACAGCAAGTATAATGTAATTGGTTTAAGAATAATTCGTAACCGACTTAATGAAGTTGCCTCCATTCCCTTTATAGAGTATATGGAACCGGCTCCTCATGGCGATCAAAAGCTGAATTATATTGCCAAACAAAATTCCCGTGGTAATGTTTTAAATGCTGCAACAGGGGTTGGGGGATATAATTTAAAAGGTGAAGGCGTTGTGGTTGGTGTTGGTGATGATGCTGATCCACAATATCATGTTGATTTCACTGGCAGGCTTATTAATTTTGGACCGGCCGGGTATTTTTATCATGGTACACATGTTCATGGTACTGTAGGCGGAGGTGGTATAGTCGGTGAACAGTATCCGGGCTATGCGCCCAAATCAACTTTAATTACACAAATCCTTTCGGGTATTATCAGGAATGCACCAACCTATGTTACCGATCATGGGATGGTTGTTACCAATAATTCTTACGGTGATGTAACGGGCGATTGCGATTACATGGGTTACTATGATCTGCAAAGTCGTGTACTCGATCAAATGGCAATTGATCTTCCAAATCTTGAAAATGTTTTTGCTGCAGGTAATGATGGGGGCTTAACCTGTTCAAATTATCCTTCTGCCTTTCGTACTGTTTTGAGTGGTTATCAATCTGCAAAAAATGTTTTGACCATTGGTGCTACTGACAGAACAGGGGTGGTTACATCTTTTTCAAGTCGTGGTCCTGTTAAAGACGGACGTACAAAACCAGAGTTGATGGCTGATGGTTTATTTACAATATCAACTATACATAATCCCGATGATTGGTATGGTCCGCAACAAGGAACAAGTATGTCTGCTCCTGCTGTTGCTGGCGGTCTTGCATTGCTTTATGAAAAATATCGTTTTCAAAATAGCGGTGCAAATCCAAAGAATGGCCTAATGAAAGCATTGATCTGCAATGGTGGCACTGACCTGGGAAATAATGGTCCCGATTATACATATGGTTTTGGATGGATGAATTTGTTACGTTCAGTTAATATGTTAAGCAACAACCATTATTATATTTCAACAATTAATAATGGTGGGAATAATCCACATTCAATCTCCGTCCCTGCAAACACTGCTCAACTTAAAGTAACCCTTTATTGGAATGATCCTGCAGCTGTAGTATTTGCCTCACACGCATTGGTAAATGATCTTGATCTTGAATTAACTACCCCGGTTTCTTCAATTGTTCTGCCTTATAAATTGGATACGATACCTGCTAATGTAAATAACAATGCAACACAATCAGTAGATCATATCAATAATATTGAGCAAATAGTGATTAACAATCCTGCTAATGGGACTTTTAATGCCAATGTAAAGGGAACTGCTGTTGCTTCAGGCCCTCAAGAGTATTTTGTAGTGTATGATATTATACCAATTGAAACAAAAATTGTTTATCCAATTGGAAATGAAAAATTGGTGCCGGGAGAAACAGAAACTATTCAATGGGAGTCTTATGGTAATCCTTCCAATACTTTTTTGGTTGAATATTCCACTGATAATGGGGGAAGCTGGACAACAATCAATGCAGCAGTCCCGGCAAATCTTCGTCGTCTTGATTGGACCGTGCCTGCTGTGCAATCAACACAAACTTTAATAAGAGTAACGAGAAGTGGAACAGGGCATATAAGCACAAGCTCTGCATTTACGATTCTTGGCATGCCAACTTTATCATTATCATCAACTCAATGCGAAGGATATTTTGCATTTGACTGGACCGTAGTTTCAGGGGCGACTGATTACGAAGTATTCCAGTTACAGGGAACAGAAATGGTTTCAATTGGGACAACCGTGTCTACAAGCTATACCTTAAGCGGTTTGTCATCATCAACAGAATATTGTGTTACTGTGAGTGCAAGACTAAATGGTCAACGTGGAAGAAGAGCATTTGCAATAAAACGCATTCCGAATTCAGGAACATGCGTTGGCGCCATTTCTAATAATGATATTAAAATGGATTCGATCATTGCGCCAGTCTACGGCA
>Ga0184624_10000398_pt1 | contig 11034 bp, 10 predicted proteins | sample PLM3_5_b1_FD_133157 | JGI IMG/M metagenome (GOLD analysis project Ga0184624, IMG submission 133157) | Groundwater sediment microbial communities from an aquifer in East River, Colorado, USA - PLM3_5_b1 | ecosystem: Environmental > Terrestrial > Soil > Riparian zone | place: USA: East River...
CCGGCGACCGCGCCAGACCCGAGCGGCATGGCGTCGGCTTCGTGCGACGCCCATTCGAGCCGCTCGTAGTCGCGCCGCAGCGCGGCGACGTGCGCCAGAAAGAAGTGCGAGACCAGCACCGGCATGGCGCGCCGCAGGTGGGTATACGACGGCATCACCGCGGGGCCGGCCGATTCCGCTTTGTTCGCAAGCGCCCCGATGACCGAGGCCACGTATTGCTGCAGCGCCGGAATCCGCCGCCGAAGATAGAGCCGCAGGTCCAGCGAGACCTGCTCGTTCCGCGAGCGTCCCGTGTGCAGACGTTTGCCGAGATCGCCGACGCGCTCGACGAGCTGGCGCTCGACAAACGCGTGCACGTCTTCGTCGGGGCCGTCGATGAACGCGACTTCGCGGCGCCCGCGCTCGAGAATATCGACGAGCGCCGCGGACACCTTCTCGGCCTCCGCCTTGCTCAAGACGCCCGCGCCGGTAAGGCCTTCGACCCAGGCAAGGCTGCCCGTCACATCGTCTTCGAAAAGACGCCGATCGAATCTGAAGGAGGATCCGAATTCGAAGGCAACCGGATCGGGCTCGCCGCTGAAACGTCCTGACCAGAGATTCGCCATCGGCTACTTCGCCACCGGCGCCGCAGAACGATCGCCGATCTTCGCGGCGCGGCGGCGCGCGTTCTTCGCTGCAGTTTCCACTGGAAGCCCCCAGATCTTGATGAAACCTTCTGCGGCGGAATGATCGAAGGTGTCGCCTTCGTCATAGGTCGCGAGACCGTGCTCGTACAGCGCAAACGGCGACTTGCGGCCGACGACGCGGCAACTGCCCTTGTAGAGCTTCAGGCGAATCGCTCCCGTCACGCGCCGCTGCACATCCTGCACGAACGCGTCAATCGCCGACCGCGTGGGTGAGAACCAGAGGCCGTTGTAGACAAGGTCGGCGTAGTCCTGCGACAGGCGCAGCTTGACGCGCTGAAGGTCCCTGGGAATGACGAAGCCCTCGAGCTCGCGATGCGCCAGGTGCAGCAGCAGCGCCGCGGGCGCTTCATACACCTCCCGCGACTTGATGCCCACCAACCGGTTTTCGACCATGTCGATACGCCCGACGCCGTGAACGCCGGCGATCGTTTCGAGCGAGTCAATGAGCTCGACGAGGGGCATCTCCACGCCATTCACCGTCGCCGGCACGCCATCCTGCCATCCGATCTCGACGTAGGCAGGCACGTCCGGAGCGTCGGCTGGCGCCTTGGTCAGGGCATAGATGTCGTCGGGCGGCTCGTTCCACGGATCTTCGAGCACGCCGCACTCGATCGAGCGGCCCCAGAGATTCTGGTCTGTACTGTAAGGACTGGCGATGGTCGTCGGTACAGACACGTTGCGGGCCCGCGCGTAGGCAATTTCCTCCGAGCGTGTCATGCCCCATTCCCGTGCCGGAGCTATGACCTCGATGTCCGGGTCGATCGCACGCGCCGACACGTCGATGCGCACCTGATCGTTGCCCTTGCCCGTGCAGCCATGCGCGATCGCGCCGGCGTTTTCCATGCGCGCGATCTCGACCAGCTTCCTGGCAATCAGCGGCCGGCTGAGCGCCGTCGCCAGCGGATAGCGCTCTTCGTAGAGCGCGTCGGCCTGGAGCGCGGGAAGAATGTAGTCGCGCGCGAACTCCTCGCGCACGTCGAGGACGTGGCAGCGGATCGCGCCGGTCGACATCGCGCGCTCGCGAATCTGGTTGAGCTCGCGTCCCTGCCCAAGGTCGAGCGTGACGGCGATGATTTCTGCGCCGTACTTCTCCTTGAGCCACGGGATAGCGACCGACGTGTCCAGCCCGCCTGAATAGGCAAGGACGATTCTTTTATGCAAACTGGGACCACGCCTCCAATTGCTTCGCGAGCGCCTTGGCGTGCCGCGCGTCCTGCGAGATCACGAGAATGGTGTCGTCTCCGGCGAGCGTGCCGACCACCTCGTCGAGCTTGGCGCGGTCGATGGCGAGGGCAAGCGGCTGCGCCAGGCCAGGGCCCGTGCGCACGACGATGAGCTGCTGCACGCACGCCACGCCGCTCGCGTACTCGGCCATGGCGCGCTGGAGGGCGACGCCGGCGCCCGGCGGCACTTGCGGCTCGGCGCCTTGCTGCTGATACGCGCCGTCCGACGACCGCTTGACGAGCCCGAGGTCGCGGATGTCCCGCGACAGCGTCGCCTGCGTGACGTCGTAGCCGCGCGCTTTGAGGCGCGTGCGCAGTTGTTCCTGGCTGGTAATTTCCTCGCGGCCGACGAGCTCGAGGACGATCGCCTGTCGACGTGCTTTCATAACCATACAGAGCTGCGAATTATCATACACACTTCGCGAACGATCTGCTGTATATTTATGCTTCGCGATGGATACTTCCTCAATCACTGACGCGGCGTCCGCGCCGACTCGAGCACCCGCGGGACATTCTGTAAGGGTCGGCATCGCCGGCGCGAGCGGCTCCGCGGGCCAGGAGCTGCTGCGCTGGCTGGCCGGGCACCCGCGCGTCCGCATCACGGCGGCGATGTCGTCATCGCCGGACGGGTCGGCGCGCACGCTGCCCGCCCTGGCCAGAATCTGGGACGGCGTCATCGAGCCGTTTTCGGCGAAGAAACTGGCCGACCAGTCCGACGTCGTTTTTCTGGCGCTGCCAGAGGAAGCGGCTGCGGCCATCGCTCCAAGCCTCGTCGGCCGCGGGATCCGCGTGATCGACCTCTCCGGCGCCTTCAGGCTGCGAGACGCGGCCGCACGCGAGAAATGGTATCCGGCGACGAAGCTGGGCTCCTTGAAGCCGGTCTACGGCCTGACAGAGCGCAATTACGCCGAGATCGGCGCAGCGCAGCTGATTACGAACCCTGGCTGCTACCCCACCGCCGCGCTGCTTGCGCTCGAGCCTCTGGCCGAAGCTGGACTGCTGACAGGCGACGTCGTGATCGACGCAAAGTCTGGGATCTCAGGCGCGGGCAAGAAGCCGAGCGACCGGACGCATTTTTCCGAGAACCATGGCAGCGTGTCGGCTTACGGCGTGTTCGGTCACCGGCATCAGCCCGAAATCGAACAGGAACTGGGCGCGCCAGTCACGTTCGTGCCGCACCTCGTGCCGCTCGACCGGGGCATTCTCGAGACGATCTACGCGCGCGTGCGACCGGGCACGACGCTGCGTGAGGTCACAAACGCGATGGAAGCCGCCTATGAAAAGGCGCCCTTCGTGCGGCTGACCGGTGAGACGCTGCCCGAGATCAAGCACGCGGCGTATACGAATTTCTGTGACATCGGATGGCGTGTCGACACCGCGGGCGGCCGCATCCTGCTCGTGGCAGTGCTCGACAATCTCGTGAAAGGCGCGGCCGGCCAGGCCATCCAGAACATGAACGTGATGCTCGGATACGACGAGCGGACGGGGCTGCTGCCGGTATGAATCCGGTCGTCCTGAAATTCGGCGGAGAACTGCTCGAAGACCGTCTGCGCGTTGCCGCCCTCGCGTCGACAATCGCGAAGCTGACCAAGAAGAAGCCGCTCGTCCCGCTGGTCATCGTTCACGGCGGCGGACGCGAAATCGATGCGGCGCTCGCCAGGGTCGGCATCGAGAAGCGCCAGGTCGATGGGCTGCGCATTACCGACGAACCCACCCTCGAGATCGTCGTCAGCGTGCTCGCGGGCCTCGTGAACACGCGATTTGTGGCGGTTCTGGGCGCGGCCGGCGTCCAGGCGGTGGGTCTTACCGCTGCGGACGCCGGAGTCGCCAGAGTCAAGGCGGCGGCGCCGCACAGGACCACAAGCGGTGCGGTGGTCGATCTTGGACGGGTGGGAGAACCGGCTGGCAAGGAAATGCCGTCCTTGCTGGTTGATCTGTGCCGGAAGGGGTACGTACCGGTTGTGTCGAGCATCGGCGCCTCGCGAGACGGCGAGCTGTTCAACGTCAACGCCGACACTCTGGCCGCACACCTGGCGGGACGCCTCAAGTCTCCTCGTTTGATCATTGCGGGCGCCACTGCCGGCGTGCTCGAGAGCGATGGATCGACCATCGTCGAGATGACGCTCGACGATATGGACGAGCTCGTCGCCAAAGGCGGGGCGACGGCCGGCATGGTCGCGAAGCTGGCGGCGTGCCGCCATGCGATTGGGAGCGGCGCGCGCGAGGTATTCGTCGCCGACGGCAAGGACTTGCCCGGGCTCGCCGTGCTTGCGCGTCACGGTCGCGTTGCCGGCGCCGGGAAAAGCACGTGGATCCACGTCGAACGACGTAACGAAAAAGCGGCGAGAAGCCGAAAATTGAGGAAAAGAGCGTCTTGAATGGATAAGGTTCGCGATCTCGAGTCGAAACACGTCGTCCAGACCTACCGCCGCACGCCGATCGTCCTGGTGCGCGGAAAAGGTGTGCGGGTGTACGACGCCGAAGGACGCGAATATCTTGACCTGCTCGCCGGCATCGGCGTCGGCGCGCTCGGGCATGGCCACGAGGGCCTCGCACAGGCCATCGCCGATCAGTCGCGCGAGATGATCCATTGCTCGAACCTGTTCTTTCATCCGCTTCAGGGTCAGGTTGCCGAGCGGTTGGCGAAGCTTTCCGGGCTGTCGCGGGCGTTCTTCTGCAACAGCGGCGCGGAAGCCGTCGAGGCGTGCCTCAAGTTTGCCCGCCGCTACTGGCATACCAAAGGCAGTCTCGACCGCACGGAGATCATCGCGATGGAGGGGGACTTCCACGGCCGGACGATGGGCGCGCTGTCGACGACCTGGACAGAACAGTATCGGAAGCCGTTCGAGCCGCTGATACCGAACGTCCGATTCGTCCCGGTCAACGCTGCCGCACTTCGCGAAGCGGTGACTGAAAGGACGGCGGCGATCATCCTCGAGCCGATTCAGGGCGAGGGCGGTGTCCGTCCTCTGACGCAGGACTTCGCAGACACTGTCTCGGAAGTCTGCAAACGGACCGGAACCTTGCTCATCGCAGACGAAGTGCAGTGCGGGCTCGGCCGCACAGGACAGCCGTTCTATTTCCAGAAGCTCGGAATGAGCCCCGATCTCGTCCCCGTCGGCAAAGCGCTGGCGGGCGGCGTCCCGATGGGCGCGGCTCTCGTCAAGGAAGACGTGGCCGCTGCCCTGGCCTATGGCGATCACGGCACCACGTTCGGCGGGAATCTGCTTGCCTGCCGGGCGGCGCTCGTATGCCTCGATCAGCTCACCGATGGCTTGATGGAGCACGTCAAGAAGGTCGGCGCCCACCTCGAAGCGAGACTGCGGGAGATGCAGAAGAAGTACCCGGCGATTATCGACGTGCGGGGCGCCGGTCTTATGTGGGGCATCGAATTGAATATGGATGCCGCACCTGTACACGAAGCCGCGACCCGGCAAGGCGTGCTGGTGAATCGCACTGCCGGTACGGTGATCCGCTTGCTGCCACCGCTGATCATCACGCAAGAAGAGTTGGACCGGGCGATCGGATTGCTTGACGCGGCGTTCAGCGAAGTGTTCGCGGGAGTGACGACATGAATCAGCCTCAGCAGAGCCGGCCTAAAGCCCGGCACTACGTACATGGTGTCCACGATCATGGTGTTCACGATCGTAGTGCCGACCTTCAGGTCGGCCGTGTCGCCCGTGCCGGCCGTGCCGCTCACCGCGCGCCTCAGCTTCGGACGGCTGTCCGCGGCGACGTACGAAAGATTCACGAGCTGATTCAGCGGAATCAGCAGGCGGGCCATCTTCTGCCCCGCGAGCTGAGCGAATTGACGGCGCGGATCGATCGCTTCGTCGTCGGTGTCGATGGGCGCGGATCGATCGTCGCGTGCGGGGAGCTCGTGCCTCTCAGCTCGTCGCTCGCCGAGATTCGGTCTCTGGTTGTCAGTGAAAAGCGGCGCGGCCAAGGCATGGGCCACCGGATCGTCGACGAACTGAAGCTCCGTGCGCGCGCCGGCGGCTACGACGACCTGTGTGTTTTTGCCCACGAGCCCGCGTTCTTCGCCCACATGGGCTTCTCGATTGTTCCGCATACGTGGCTGCCGGAAAAGATCATGGCCGACTGCCGGAGTTGCCCGCTCTTCAGGAGGTGCGAACAGTTCGCGATGGTAACCGACCTCGATCTGATGCCCGAGGCCCAACCCACCGGTCATCTGCATGTCTAACGCGGCCGCTGGTCCAGAAAGCCGATCCGGCGCGCAAGGTGTCGCGGCGCGAATCCAGGCCATCGACGGCGGCATCACCGCCGCCGCAGGCTTCAAGGCGGCCGGCGTGTATGCCGGTATCAAGCCGTCGACACACGCATGGCCGCTCGATGTGATGCTGATGACGGCGGATCGCCCCGTCTCAGCCGCGGCTGTGTTTACCACGAACAAGACTCAGGCGGCCCCTGTTCTCGTGTCTCGCGCGAATCTGGAGGCATCCGGAGGGCGCGCCAGGGCGATCGTCTGCAACAGCGGGTGTGCGAATGCCTGCACCGGCGATGCGGGTATGGAGGTCGCCCGCGCGACCGTGGAGTTCGTCGCGCGCCTTGTAGGATGCCGGCCGGAAGAAGTGCTCGTGGCATCGACGGGCGTCATCGGCGTCGACCTCAGCTTGCAGAAAGTTCAGGCCGGCGTGACGACGGCGCTCGCCGCGCTCAGTCGCGACGCACATCGCAACGCGTTGCTCGCAATCATGACCACCGATCCGTTTCCGAAAGAGTCGGCGGTCAGCGTGCAAACCGATGCCGGCACATTCCACGTTGGCGGCATGACGAAGGGCTCGGGGATGATCGAGCCGCTCATGGCCACCATGCTTGGATTTCTGACGTGCGATGCGCAGGTCGAACCCGCGATGCTCAGGAAAGCACTGGCAGCGGTGACGCGAGACACCTTCAACGCGATTACGGTTGATGGCGAATGCTCGACCAACGATACGGTGTTTGTGATGGCGAGCGGCGCCAGCGGCGTCGTCATCGACGAATCGCTGTACCCGGCGCTCGAGGCCGGGCTGCGCGCTGTATCGAAGGAGCTCGCGATCGGTATCGTGCGAGGAGGCGAGGGCGCCACAAAGCTGGTCAGCATCCGTGTCACGGGCGCGAAAGAGTGGGCCCATGCCGAGCGCGCAGCCCGCACTATCGCGAACTCGCTGCTCGTGAAGACCGCCGTGCACGGCGGCGATCCGAACTGGGGACGGCTTGTCGCCGCGGCGGGCCGCTCCGGCGTCCCCTTCGAGCTCGGTCACGCGGCTGTTCGAATCGGCGGCATCGTGCTTTTCCACGAGGGTCAGCCGCACGACGAGAACGCGCCCAAGGCGGCTGCCTATCTGTCGGGCCGGGACGTCGAGATTGAGGTCGACCTCGGCACCGGTGGAACCGAACAGGCCACGATCTGGACGTGCGATCTGAGCGCTGAGTACGTCAGAATCAACGCCGATTACCGGACATAGGCGATGCCATCATCGGTTCGCACCAAGGATTTCCTGTCGATACTCGACTTCGAGCCGGGAGAGCTCGAGTCGTGTCTGTCGCTCGCGGCGCGCGTCAAGCGCGAGCGTTCGCTCGGCAAGAAGGCGCCGACGGCGAACGCGCTCGGCGGCGCGCACGTCGCGCTGCTGTTCGAAAAACCGTCGCTGCGGACGATCTCGACATTCGAGATTGCCGTGCGCGAGCTCGGCGGCGATGTCATTACTCCGTATCCGGTGGCGGCGCTCAGCGAACGCGAGCCGGCGGTCGACGTCGCCCGCAATCTCGAGCGCTGGGTCAAGTGTGTGGTGATGAGAACCTACGCACATTCCACGCTGCTCGAGTTTGCGAAAGCGGCGCCCCGGCTGCACGTGGTGAATGCGTTGAGCGATACCGAACATCCGTGTCAGGCATTGGCCGACCTGCAGACTTTGAAAGAGGTCTGGGGCGAGTGGGCCGGCCGCACGGTCACCTTCGTCGGCGACGGCAACAACGTCGCCACATCGCTGGCGCAGGGGGCGGTGATGCTCGGCGCGTCGTTCAACATCGCTTCCCCGAGCGGCTACGAGCTGCCGTCGAAGGTGGTCGAGCAGGCCATGGCGGTCGCGCGGCATGGCGCGCAAATTCGCTTGTTCCGTGATCCCGGCGAGGCGGTGGCGGGCTCGGACGCTCTCTACACCGACGTCTGGACCTCAATGGGCCAGGAAGACGAAGCGGCGGATCGGAAGCGCGCATTCGACGGCTATCAAGTGACGGCGAAGATGATGCGCCTTGCGCGCGACGGCGCAGCCTTCATGCATTGCCTTCCCGCCCATCGCAACGAAGAGGTGGCCACTGACGTGTTCGAATCACCTGTTTCCGTGGTGTTCGATCAGGCGGAGAACCGTCTGCACAGCCAGAAGGCGCTGCTGCTGACGCTGATGGCGAATCGCACGCGCGAGACCTGAGGTGCGTTTCGCCAGATATGGCTGCTCCCTGGACGTCTCACTACGATCCCGAAGTTCCTCCGAGTCTCGCACCGTATCCGGCCAGAACGCTCGTCGACTACATTCGCGATAACGCTCGGACGCGGCCAGATGCGCCCGCGATTCTGTTCAAGGGCGCGACGGTCTCGAACAGGGAGCTCGACGAGCTCAGCGACAGGTTCGCTGCATCGCTCGCGGCCTCAGGCATCAGCAAGGGCGATCGCGTCGCGCTCGTTCTGCCGAACTGCCCTCAATTCATGATCGCGGAGATTGGGGCATGGAAAGCGGGAGCCACCGTGTTGCCGCTCAATCCTCTTTACACGCCTGGCGAGCTTCGGGATCCGCTGAACGCCGCCGGCGTCGAAATCGTCGTCACGCTCACGCCGTTTTACAAGCGCCTCAAGGACATCCAGGCCGAGACGCCGGTAAAGCGCATCATCGTCACCAGCATCAAGGAATACCTGCCGCCCCTGCTCCGTCTGCTTTTCACGATATTCAAGGAGAAGAAAGAGGGCCATCGTGTCCGGATCGGTTCGGGAGACGAGTGGTTCCAGGATTGCCTATTGCGCGGCACGGGCTCCGATGAGACCGGCTCTCGGCCCGGCGAACGCCCAACGCCGGACGATCCCGCGATCATGTTGATGAGCGGCGGAACGACCGGCGTGCCGAAAGCCGTGGTCGGACCGCATCGCTGTCTCGTCGCAGCCGGCATGCAGCTGACGCACTGGCTTCATCCGCCGAAGAACGCGCCGCAGGATATCGCGCTGGTGCCTCTCCCCTTATTTCACGTATACGCGTGTGTGGGCGTGCAGAGCCACTCGATCATCAGCCGCACGCCGATGGCGCTTGTCCCCAACCCGCGCGACCTCGGCGACCTGCTCAAGACGATCGCTGCCGTGCGCCCGACGCTTTTCAGCGGCGTTCCGGCGCTGTTCATTGCGCTGCTCAATCATCCGAAGGTGAAAAACCAGTCGGTCGACTTCAGCTCGATCCGGGCGTGCTTCTCTGGTGCAGCTCCCTTGTTGGTGGCGACAAAAACGCAGTTCGAGGAGCTCACGGGCGGCCGCATCGTCGAAGGCTACTCGCTCACCGAAGCGATGATGGCCTGCATCGTCAACCCGCTGAACGGCGTCAACAAGCCAGGGTCTGTCGGCGTGCCATTGCCGGACGTGGAAGTCGCGATTGTCGACACGGACTCCGGCAGCCGATTTCTTTCGACCGGCGAAACCGGCGAAATCATTCTGCGCGCACCCCAGCTGATGACCAGGTATTTCAACAATGCCGAGGAGACGGCTCGAGCGCTGCGCGATCATCCGCCGCCGCTGTCGGGGACAGGGGCGGAAGGCCCCTGGCTTCACACTGGAGACCTGGGGTACGTCGATGAGGACTCTTTTCTGTTCATCGTCGATCGCCAGAAGGATTTGATCAAGACGAGCGGCTATCAAGTGTGGCCGCGTGAAGTCGAAGAAGTGCTCGCCGCACATCCCTCGGTGCAGGATGTGGGCGTCGCCGGCGTGCCCGACGATGTCAAAGGCGAGGTCGTGAAGGCGTGGGTCGTCAAACGTTCCGGCAGCAACCCTACGATTGACGAGCTACGGGCGTACTGCCGGCAGAATCTCGCGCCCTACAAAAGCCCAGTGCACATCGAATTCAGAGACGTCCTGCCGAAAACCATGGCTGGAAAAGTGCTTCGCCGCGCTCTCGTGGCAGAGCATGACGCGGCCAAGACGAAGCCGTCATAGCGCCTTCAGCTCTATGCCTGCTTCTTCGAGCGCGATGCGCACAGCGGCCGCCAGCTGAGCAGCGGCAGGCGTGTCGCCGTGCACGCAAATCGTGTCGACCCGAAGCGACAGCGTGGAGCCGTCACGTGCCGCAACCTCACCGTCGCGAGCCATTCGGACCGCGCGCTCAGCGACCTGCGCGGGGGTCGACAGCACTGCGCCAGCCATCTGCCGCGGCGTCAACGATCCGTCTGCTTCGTAAGAGCGATCGGCAAACCCTTCCGCGGCTGTGCGCAGGCCGGCGCGCGAGCCCGCAGAAAGGAGCGCCGACCCGGGCAAACCCACGAGCACGAGCGCGATGTCGAACGAGGCGATGGCTTGCGCGATCGCCTCCGCGATGTCGTCTCGGCCCACACTCATGTTGTAGAGCGCGCCGTGCGGCTTCACATGGCGAAGCGGCGCACCCTCGGCCTTGGCGATCGCGCTCATCGCGCCGATTTGATAGAGCACGAGGTCGACGATATCTCTCGGTTCGATGCTCATCTCGCGGCGTCCGAAACCCTCGAGATCCGGAAACCCTGGATGCGCGCCGATCGACACGCCCGCCTCGACGGCCATGCGTACGGTATGTCGCATCACTGAAGGATCACCTGCATGAAATCCGCACGCGATGCTGCCGGATGTGATGCTCCGCAGGAGATCCTGGTCGTTGCCGGTTTTGGACTCGCCGATGTCGGCGTTGAGGTCGATTTTTCGCGGCGGGACGCCCGCGTCCCCGGCCATCAGTAGTTCTCGGAATCGTCTGAAGGAATCTTTCCGGTGAGACCGAGCGCAAACTCTTCGCCCCAGCGGCCCGGACCATCGACATGGATGCCGAACTGGTCGAGCATGCGGACGACGCTGTGCCTGACGAGGTCGTCTACGCTCGACGGATGCTGATAGAAGCCCGGCATCG
>Ga0184624_10000399_pt1 | contig 11034 bp, 7 predicted proteins | sample PLM3_5_b1_FD_133157 | JGI IMG/M metagenome (GOLD analysis project Ga0184624, IMG submission 133157) | Groundwater sediment microbial communities from an aquifer in East River, Colorado, USA - PLM3_5_b1 | ecosystem: Environmental > Terrestrial > Soil > Riparian zone | place: USA: East River...
AATTTGCAAAGCAAGTTTGGAGTGAATTATAAAAATGGCAACACTAATTTCTAATATTAAACAGCTGGTTGGGGTAAGAGAAGAATCAAAACTTCTTAAAGGAAAAGAATTGTCGGCACTTCCTTGCCTTGATAACTCTTATTTGATTAATGAAAATGGAATCATATCTGATTTTGGATTAATGAAGGAAATCCGAGATCCGAAATCTAAAATCGAAAATGAAATTGATGCATCAGGCCAGTTCATTCTTCCATGCTGGTGTGATTCACATACGCATTTGGTTTTTGCGGCAAGCAGGGAAGAAGAATTTGTTGACAAATTAAAAGGAATGAGTTATGAAGAGATCGCAGCAAAAGGTGGTGGCATTTTAAATTCAGCTAAAAAGTTGAATGCAATGAGTGAGGATGAACTTTTTAATGTTTCATGGAAAAGATTGAATGAAGTAATTAAGCTCGGAACCGGTGCGATCGAAATTAAAAGTGGTTACGGTTTATCTGTGGAAGGTGAGCTAAAGATGCTACGTGTGATCAAAAGATTAAAAGAAGTGTCACCGATCCCAGTTAAGGCGACTTTTCTTGGGGCTCATACTTATCCATTGGAATACAGAGAGGATCACAAAGGCTATATCGATCTTATCATCAATGAAATGCTGCCTGTGATCGCAAAAGAAAAACTAGCTGATTATATTGATGTGTTTTGTGAAAACGGTTTTTTTTCACCAGAAGAAACTGAAATGATCTGTAAAGCAGGTATGCGCCAGGGATTGAAAGCGAAGATACATGCGAACCAGCTTAATTTTTCTGGGGGCGTAGAGATCGGTATAAAGCTTAATGCAGTTTCGGTGGATCATTTGGAAACGGTGAACGGTGATATTATTAATAAGCTTGCAAATTCTCAAACTATAGGGACCCTATTACCAACGGCTGCATTTTTTCTTCGAATGCCCTTTCAACCTGCAAGACAAATGATCGATGCAGGTTGTGCTATTGCATTGGCCTCTGATCACAATCCCGGCTCATCACCTTCGGGGAATATGAATTTAGTTGTAGCGATGAGTTGCATCGGGATGAAGATGTTACCTGAAGAAGTGATCAATGCTGCTACACTCAATGGCGCATTTGCAATGGAATTGCAAGATGAGGTTGGAAGCATCACTCCTGGTAAAAAGGCAAATCTCATTTTTACAAAACCAATTCCTTCCTTAGCGTATTTGCCTTATTCTTTTGGTTCAAATCTTATTGATAGGGTGATGATAAATGGTGAGTTTGTCAACTAACCTATTTTTTTAGATCCTCCCATTTCTTTTTTAAAGTTGTCATTTGCTGATTTAATTCTTTCACTGCATTTATCATTTGTGTTGTGGGCGGCATATCGCTATCCTGTAGTGCATTGAAAACAGAGGCAAAACCACTATTCAATCTGCCGAAACTTGGTTCTGCACCTCCTTGTGGTGTAGCTTCTAATTCTCTTGCAATTTTATCTTTCTTATTTAATTCATCAGCTACGGCAGGTGCAGCATTTGTAAGTTGACTGCGAATACTGGAACGATACGAACGAATGTCTTCTAAAATATTCATACATTCTTTTCTGTTTTCATAACAGTTTAATGACAGGTCATATTGTGATTTAAGATTTGGCAAGGATGTTTTAACTCTTGGATCCATGGCGACTGTAAATGTTTGTAGATAGACTTTCCCGTCAACTGTAAGCCTGGCAATGTAACCCCCCGGCATCACCAATGGTGCGGTTTGATTTGGTTCAGTATTCATATACGTTGCTGAAATAGGATAGGAGACAGGCAAATTCAATGGAGCAAATTTCATGTCCCAAAGAAACCGATGATGGCCAGGTTCCGTTGTAAGTATTTGTTGGGGGCGTATCCAATAGTGAGGATAATTAACATCAGGAATTTTATATAATGTATCAGTGTTGGAATAGCTCCTTACAATTTTCCCATTTAGTTCTAAGCCAGGATAATTTCGATATTGAATATCAAGTCTTATTTCTTTAGCAGGTTCATTTAAGAAATAATCAATCATTGCACCATCAGGTGGGTTTTCTCCTGCTGCTTCTTCCTGCGGTACTGGCGTATCAGTGTACATATTCCAACGTACACGATAAGTATTCTGTGGTTTATATAGGATCGTTGGAGAAGCTAAAAGTTGTTGCGTCAATTGACGCAGTGGAGTGATATTATCCAATATCCAAAAACTTCTTCCATGTGTGCCAATAACAAGATCATCGTCTTTAATAACTAAGTCACGAATGGAAGTAGCCGGCATATTCAATCGTAAGCTCTGCCAATTTTCTCCATCATCAAATGAGACATATACCGCTCTTTCACTTCCTGCAAATAATAATCCTTTGCGAACAGGATCTTCTCTTACAACATTTATTGGATCATTTGGTAAACCTTTTACAATTTCTTTCCATGTTTTACCGCCATTATTTGTTTTATAGATATGCGGACGCATATCATCGCAACGAATACGATTAACGGCAGCATAAACAGTATTTGCATCGGTATGACTTGCATCCATTAAAGAAACTTTGCTCCAGCTTGTAATTTCCGGAGGCGTTACGTTCTTCCATGTCTTACCTCCATCTCTTGTTACATGTATCAATCCGTCATCAGTGCCACACCAAATCGTGTTGATGTCTTTATAAGAAGGAGCTACCGTGTAAATAACACCACGACGAGGCATCGTTTTCATATCATTGCTTGTGTAAATACCAACACTTGATGGAACATCATAAGTTTCTCTTGTAAGGTCAGGGCTGATGATCTGCCAGCTATTGCCTCCATTCATTGTTTTAAACAAAACATTTCCTGCATAGTACAATGTCTTTTTATCAACCGGGTTAAACAGGACAGGAGCAGTTCTTACAAAACGATACTTGCCACTTCGCACTGCTTCGGGTGAAATATTTTGTGTTTGCCCGGTTCGTTTATCAAATCTTGAAATTTTTCCGCCGTAAATAATATTCGGATCAAGTGGGTCGGCTGCAACATAACCATACTCTTCAGCGCCGACAGGATGCCATTCACGATAAGTTATCATTCCATCATTTCCTCTTGATGCAATTCCAACACTGCCGCTTTCCTGCTGCCCACTATAAACATTATAAGGAAATGCATTATCGGTGCTTACATGATAGAACTGTGCAGTAGGTTGATTATACCAGCTTGAAAAAGTTTGCCCGCCATTTACAGTAATGATCGCTCCCTGGTCACTTGCTATTAAAATTATATCAGTGTTATTTGGATTGATCCAGATTCGATGATAATCATCACCACCCGGTGCACCACGAAATGCATTGAATGTTTTTCCTCCATCTGTACTTTTCCAGGTAACAATATTTGCAGAATAAACAATGTCTGCATTTTTGGGATCGGCTTTTACTTCTGCAAAATCGCTGGCACGTCCCCAATACCTGTTATCAGTTTGCATTCTTGTCCAACTTTCACCAGCGTCATCGCTTCTATAAATGCCTCCTTCTCTTCCCGCATCAACTGTTGCATACATTCTTTTTGAATCAGAGGGCGCAATACAAAAACCAATTCTTCCCAAACCTTGTTCAGTTGTCGGTAAGCCTTTAGTGATCTTTTTCCATGTTGTTCCTCCATCTGTTGATTTAAATAAACCGCTTTCTTTTCCATTCCATGCGCCATTTTCCCAGGGACCTTGCCTACCTGCCCACATATCTGCAAAAACAATGTTTGAGTTATTAGGATCAATTGTTACTTGTATAGCCCCGGTATTTTCATCTTTGTATAAAACCCGTTCCCATCTTTTGCCCCCATCAAGAGATCTGTAAACACCTCTTTCTTCATTTGGTCCATAAGGATGACCAAGCGCTGCAACAAAAACTTTATTCTCATCTTTTGGATCAACAGCCAGTCCGCCTATTTGCTGTGCATCTTTTAATCCAAGATTCACCCATGTTTTTCCGGCATCTATTGATTTATAAATTCCATCGCCAACAGAAAGATCGGGACGTTGTAAACCTTCACCACTGCCAACATAAATAACATTTGGATTTGACGGAGCCACTATCACATCACCAATAGAACCGGTGGGCTGATCATCAAAAATGGGAACCCATGTTCTTCCATAGTCAGTCGTTTTCCAAACACCACCATTGTTTACACCTATATAAAACACATTTGGTTCTTGCGGTACACCCACGGCTCCAACGGTTCTGCTGCCACGATGTGGACCGATCATCCGCCACTTCATGTCATTAAAATATTTATCAGAAAATGTTTGAGAGAATAATTGAATAGAAAGGATAAAGGCTACAAAGCCTGCAAGCAGTTTTTGCATAAGTGAAAGTTTGAAATGAAGTTAAGGAATTGAACAGAATGTTATTTAAATGCCTGGTTACTGAAGGGCGGTGTCTCCGGCACTTTTACAACATTAAAACCAAAGCTCACAGCTTTATGGCAATTGTTACATGTGTTGGTAAGTAAAAGGTAACTGCTATTAAATAAAGCAGGATCTTTTTTATTTATTGCATCTTTCACCGCATCAAGAGACGGCTTCAGCATATCTACTTTCTTTGATTCCTCTCTTTCGGTTTGATATTCTTTTATTGCATCCAAGGTTTCTGCTATTTCATGCATTTCAAAATCTGCTAATTCCCAGTTTTGATTTTGCCCGGCGAACCAAAGTTTGGCATGATGCACTTGTATGCTGCTCATGAATTCTCCAAAGCCTGGTTTATATGTAGCCGCTACTTTTTTTTCAAGACTGTCAATACGGGATAGAAGAGCCGCATTTGAATTAACTGGTTGTTTACAAGAAATTGCTAGTAAACAGAACGTGACGCATAAAGCAAAAGATTGTTTCATGCTATTAAAGTTAAATAGAATTACAGAACGTTGAACACTTCGCTACGCTCAGTGCAGGCTGTGCGTCGCAAGCAAAGCTCAACCGGAGTTACTATGGCCCATAAAAAAATCCTGCCAGTTAATGACAGGATTCAACTAACTAAACGAATCTGATCAGAAAGCTTTTTGCTTCTCTCCAGTCGGAGTATTCTTATCAGCATTCTTCACATATTTCTCTACCCATGCATATTGTTCATACAACAAATGAAGAATATTTTCTTTTGCAGCATAGCCATGACTTTCATAAGGCAACAATAAAAACTTTACAGTGCCGCCATGACCTTTAATGGCATTGAACATTCTTTCACTTTGTATCGGGTATGTGCCTGTGTTATTATCAAGTTCGCCATGAACAAGTAATATCGGTGTTTTTATTTTATCTGCACTCATGAAAGGACTCATGTCATTATACAGGTCCGGCGCCTGCCAGTACGTACGATCTTCATTTTGAAATCCAAAAGGTGTAAGCGTACGATTATAGGCACCGCTACGTGCAATGCCTGCTTTAAAAAGATTTGTATGGGCAAGCAGATTCGCTGTCATGAATGCGCCATAACTATGACCGCCAACTGCAACACGGTTCCTGTCACCAACACCCATTTCATCTAATTTATTGATTGCTGCTTCGGCGTTCATGCGCAACTGGTCATTGAAATTATCATTTGGTTTTTTGTCTTTATCAGTTGCAACGATCGGCATCTCGGCATTATTAAGTATCGCATATCCTTGAGTAACGTAACAAATAGGAGAGCCATAGCCAATAAATGTAAAACGATGTTCACTTCCGCGGATCTGCGCTGCATCCGCTGCAGAATTAAATTCAGCGGGGTAAGCCCACATGATAACTGGAAGCTTTCCATCTTTTTTGGGATCGTAGCCTTTTGGTAAATACAAGTCACCCGTAAGATCCACGCCGTCTTCTCGTTTATATTTTATTTTTTGCTTACTTACTCCATCCATTTGCGGATATGGATTTGTGAAACTTGTTATTTGCCTGTCTGCAATTTTTAGTTTCAAATTTTTGATCCAGTAATTGGGGATCTCTTTTTCACTTTCTTTTCTTGTAAGTAATTCAAGCTTGTCAGGATTCAATACACGAATAACACTTTCAAAATAATTCTCATCGCTGCGCCAAATGATATCAAGTTTTTTTGTATTGAGATCAAATGTTGCTAAGAAAGGCAGATCACCCTTTGGAGAAGCACCTGTTGTATTGTTCATTAAGATCTTATTCCCATTGTCAATGACTTTTATCACATCATTCCCAAATTGATTTTTTTCGGTAACAGGGAAGCCGGGATTTGAGTAATTATCTGTTGTATTTCTTTCGAGCAGCTTTTCCAGTTGACCAGTTGATGGATTAAATCTGTGCATTTTTGATTGTTGTTTGCCAATCAATGCTTCTAATACCAATGCAACAGAAGAATTGCCCCAATTGACAGCTCTATAACGCATTTGTGTTTTGAAAAGCTCTTTAGGCTGTCCACTAAATGGTGCACTCAAAGCGAATACAGCATCATGAAAATCCACTTTAGTTTTTATTAAACCGCTATCAAGTGGCATACACCAAACCACAGTTGCTGGTTCGTCATCTCTCCATTCAAATGCTCTTGCAACATTCTGAACATTGTCATTTCCGCTTGGCGCAGTTTCTGCTGATGGAAGATCGGCAAGCATTTTAACCTGTTTGCCATTCATATCTGTAATAACAACAGTAGAAGGAAAACCAAAAGCTGGTACGAGATAGGAAAATGGTTTTTTAATTGTACGAAGCATCATGTATTTTTTATCAGGAGAAACAGAGATGCTTGTATAAATTGCCGGTGCACCAATTTTTGTTTCCGCACCATTTACATTTCTTACTAACTGCGTGGTTCCATAGAATTCATATAGTTGTTCGTCATAAGGATTTTTGATCATGTCCTGGAAAGTAGGTCGTGGAGATGCTTTGCCATAATTTTCCTGTAACGTTGGTCCTTTAGGCACAGAAGATTTTGGTGGTGCAGCACTAATTGGTTTTACGATCGTACGATATAATAATGTGTTGTCATCGATCCATTGATAGCCGCCGGAAATTGTATTCAATGGCTGCTTATTAACTTTCGTTGCTTTTTGTGCGGCTACATCAATAACATAAAGATCAACTTGAGTAGAAGTAGTATGTGTAAAAGCAATTTTTTTATCATTAGGGCTCCAGCTGATATTGCCTGCCATTAATGGAGAGGGCAGACCTTTTATCTTAAACTCTTTATCAGAAGAAAGATTTTTAAACCATAGATCATTGATAAAAGTTTGTCGGCTCGGCGCAAAATTATTTGGATTGATACGCAGGCCTGCTATCCGCAGTTCCGGTCTTGCCAATTCTTCCACAGAAGGATAACTATTGCTTTGACTAAACAGCATCCATTCTGCTTTGTCATCAAGACTTACATTTGGTGTAGGTTTTACCAACACAAGATCCATGATATCTTTTGGTGGCGTTTTATAACCATCTTGTGCAAATAGTTTTGCAGAAGAAACAAGGAGCAGAAGGAAAAGTAACTTTCTCATGATTGTAATTTTTAATAATTCATGTTTTAACCCCACCTCTCAATCTCCTCTCTATTTGGAGAGGAGATTGAGAGGCAAATTTTTATAATTCAACTTTAGTAATTAAGCATTTCATCATCAGAATAAGGTTCGACTACAATTGAAATTTCCAATACTCCCCTTTAGGGGTTGGGGGTTTGATATACTCTCACATAATCGATCTCCATTTTTTGCGGCCAGATATTTTCATCAACTCCTTTTTGGCCGCCCCAGTTGCCGCCAACAGCAATATTCAAAAGTAAATGCATTTTATTATCAAATGGCCAGGCATCATACCCGCTGTGTTCGTTGGCAAATTTGAAATATTCTTTTGTATCTACTGATACTTTAACGCTGTCTTTATTCCACTCAATTCCATACACATGAAATTTTTCTGAGCAGTCTTCCACTTTTATTGTATCTGTTTTTTGTGTGCCGATAACGTGATTATATTTTTTACTATGGATCGAACCATGAATGAATCCCTGGTTAAAACCGACATGTTCCATAATATCGAGTTCACCATCATCGGGCCATTCAAGTGGGGTAGTGCTGGCCAGCATCCAGATAGCGGGCCAGGTACCAAGACCTTTTGGTAATCTTGCCCTGACTTCAATTTTTCCATATTGCCAATCGCCCTTTCCCTTTGTTATGAGTCTTGCAGATGTGTAATTTTTTCCCTCCCATGTTTCCTTTCTTGCTTCAATTGTCAAATATCCTTTTTCTACTCTTGCATTTTCTGATCGTTGATTTGTATAAAATTGAAGTTCATTATTTCCCCAACCATGACCACCGACATCATAGTTCCATTTCGTGGAATCCGGTAATCCTGAATAGCTGAAGTCATCACTCCAGACTAATTTCCATTTTGAAGCAGAACTCTTTTCAGCAGTGCTGCAACAAATAAATGCAAGTAATGACCAGGCAAGAAAATAAAATGGTCGCATATCGGCATGTGGTTTGCTCCGAAGGTAATGATTGAAAAGTGTAGAACAGCGCCACCCGTAATATTTTATTGAAGACTTATCTTATTTTCATGTCACACAATACAGTATTTTTATCCTCAATCATTTTATATGAAATTTCTTAAAAGCTTTTTTGCGATCGCTGTTGTCTTTGCATTAAGTTATTGTACTAATAACACATCAAATACGACCGAAACTAAGGAAGAAAAAAAGGACAATTCTTCAACAGCGCAACTTCCCAACGAGGGCATCACACTTCCTGCTGGTTTTTCTGCATCTGTGTTTGCCGATAATCTTGGTAAAGCCCGTCATATTGTTGTTAACTCCAATGGAGATGTTTATACAAAGATCGAAGACTTGAAAGATGGGCACGGTATTTTTCGTTTACGGGATGCCAATAAAGATGGTATAGCAGAAGATATAAGTGGCTTTGGAAATTATAAAGGCACTGGTATCGCTCTAAAAAATGGTTATCTCTATGCAACAACCAATGAAAAAATTTACCGGTATAAATTAAATGCCAATAATGAAGTTGATGCTGCCAGCGAAGAATTGATCGTTACTGATCTTTTAAACAAGGAGCAACATTCTGCAAAGCCTATAACATTAGATAATGCAGGAAATATTTATGTAAACATTGGAGCCCCATCAAATGCCTGCCAGGAAAAAGATCGCACTGAAGGTTCTAAAGGACAAGACCCATGCCCGATCCTGGAAACGGCTGGTGGCATTTGGCAATTTAAAGCCGATAAGAAAGGTCAATCGTATAAAGATGGTGTACGATATATAACTGGTATAAGAAATATCATGGCGCTTGACTGGAATGATGGGGCCAATGAATTATATGGTGTGCAACATGGCCGCGATGATTTGGCTAAACTATATCCGGACAAGTATAACGAAGAGGAAAGTGCTGAGCTGCCTGCGGAAGAAATGTTCTTAATGAAAAAAGGTTCTGATTTTGGATGGCCTTATTGTTATTATGATCAAAAGCAAAAGAAAAAATTAGTACAACCAGAGTATGGCGGAGATAAAATAAAAACTGACCGCTGTGATGATAAAGGGAAACCTATCTATGCGTTTCCGGGTCACTGGGGACCAAATGGACTAATGTTTTATACAGGAACACAGTTCCCGGAGAAGTATCGCAATGGAGCATTCATCGCATTTCACGGTTCATGGAACAGGGCGCCAAGACCGCAAGAAGGATACTTTGTAGTATTCCTTCCATTTAAAAATGGAATACCAAATGGCGACTATGAAATTTTTGCTGATGGATTTGCAGGTAAAACTAAAACACCGCAGGGTGCCGATTTCAGACCATGCGGCCTTGCACAAGGTCCCGATGGTTCATTGTTTATTTGCGATGATCAAAAAGGAAGAGTTTGGAAAGTGACTTATAAAATCCCATGATGAATAAAAAGATAAGGGTGATGATCATCGTTTTTGTGGCCTAGCTCAAAGTCCGAATGGTTCTTTGTATATTTCCGATGATAGCAAGGGCGGGATTTGGAAAATAATATACAAAGGGAATTAAAAATGAAGATCCTTTTAAGTTTTTTTTTATTTGCAATTTGTTTACTACTGATTTCCTGGAAACCTGGAGATGCTAATCTGGCGAAAGGGCCAAAGGGAAAAAAGACTTATGATAGAGTATGCAGTCCTTGTCATTCGACTGATGCCAAAGGTATTCCATCATTTAGCCCTGCATTATCAGGATCAAAAATTGTGTTGGGTTCCAGTAATAAACTAATTAGAGTTATGCTTAAAGGATCTGCAGAATTAAAAAACTATCCTGGCCATAATAATAAAAATGAGATGCCGGCTCAAGCTAACTTAAAAGACAGGAGAATTGCAAACCTGCTAACATATATAAGAAACAATTTCGGAAATAAAGCTCCGGCCATTACAGCCGACGAAGTAAAGAATGAAAGAGCAAAATTGTAAACTATTCTTTTTTATAAACGACACCATCTTTCATCACCAATTTTATCTTCCTGATATTTTTGATATCTATCGATGGATCTCCATCAACTGCAATAAGATCTGCAAACAGATCTTTTTTTATTCTTCCAATTTTATTTGCATATCCAAATACATCTGCATTTATCGAAGTAGATGATTTTAATACATCAACTGGTTTCATTCCATAATCTACCATCAATTCCATTTCTCTGGCATTCTCCCCGTGAGTAAATACGCCAACATCTCCACCCATGCAAATGGTGACACCTGACTTTAATGCTAATTGAAAACTTTTTTTCTTATTGGTAATACTTTGTGGTTCGGGGTCAATCCCTTTTTTCCATCCGCGGTATTGTTGTATCGCATCACCAGCAGCAAGGGTAAGGCATAAGGCAACTTTTTTTTCTTTCATTATTTTAAATACTTCTTCTGTCCCCCCATCCCCATGTTCTATAGTTGATAGGCCGGCATTAATGGCTCTTTTCATTCCTTCTGCAGTTGAAGCATGTGCCACCACTTTTCGTCCGCTACTTGTTGCAATATCAACGATCAATTCCAATTCTGTTTGACTAAATGTTGGCATTGCTTCTCCATTAGGTCCATAACGATAATCCGCATAAACTTTGATCACATCAGCGCCAT
>Ga0184624_10000400_pt1 | contig 11028 bp, 8 predicted proteins | sample PLM3_5_b1_FD_133157 | JGI IMG/M metagenome (GOLD analysis project Ga0184624, IMG submission 133157) | Groundwater sediment microbial communities from an aquifer in East River, Colorado, USA - PLM3_5_b1 | ecosystem: Environmental > Terrestrial > Soil > Riparian zone | place: USA: East River...
CAGGCTCGGGTCGCCGATCACATAGCCCGCCCGTAGCCCGGCCAGGCCCCAGGTCTTGGTCAGCGAGCGAAGGACCAGCAGCCCCGTCAGGTCGTCGCTGATCATGCTCTCTGTCTCTTCTGGCACGGCGTCCATGAAGGCTTCATCCACGACGACGACGCGTCCGGCCCGCCGTAAGGAGTTGATCAACACAGCCGGATGCAACACGCTGGTCGGGTTGGTCGGATTGCCGATCACAATCAGATCCGGCTCGGCAGGTATCTGGTCCACATCGAACCTGAAACCCGCAGCGGGCGACAGGATCAGTCGCTCCGGCCGGTGGTCAGCCGCAACGAGCGCCACCTCAGGTTCGGTGAACTGCGGATGAATGATCAGCGGCTTTCTTGGACGCAACGCGCGAGCAAGCAAACTGAAAGCCTCGGCGCCGCCTGCCGTGGGCAATACTTGATCAACGGTCACACCGTGCGCCTCCGCGATTGCCTTCGTTGCTGCGTCGGTGTTGGGATACGCAGCGAGGTACTGCGTCGTGCTGTTGATGATTGAACAGAGCCAATCCGGAGGTGCAGACACGCGGACATTGACGGCAAGGTCCACCAGTCCCTCGGCAGTGTCCCGGTCGCCGTGGTGATGAAGATCATGAACCGGCTCGTGGGAAGATCGGCGCCCGGCCTGCGGCAGTACTGATGGGCGTTCACGATGGCTCGCGGCGTGATCATGGACGGCGTTGGCGAACCGCTGTGCCAGATCGGGATATCCGGCCCAATGCACGTGCAGATAGCTCGCGTGCACGGTTTTCCGGCCGACCCTCGCAGGGTCAGCTGAGAAACCGGTTGGCTCACCGTCCACCCGCCAGGCAGCAGCTACGCCACTGCACGGCTGGACCGTGGTGCGGTGGAACTCGTGGCCAGTCACCGAGACCCCGGCGCTCGCCAAAAGTTGATCATGGCCCGTAGTCATGGCCCGGTAGCGCAGCGTCAATCGCTCGGTCATGATCGCGTCAGCCTCGATCGCACCTACCATGGGGAGCCCGTCCATCGTCTGGCACAGATAAAGCAGCCCGGCGCACTCGGCGACCGTCGGCGTACCGGCTTCAACCGCCGCTCGGATGTCACATCGCAACGCGTCGTTCGCCGCCAACTCGGCTGCGTGCACTTCGGGAAACCCGCCGCCCAGGTAGAGCCCAGCTGTCCCAACAGGAAGCTGCTCATCTGAGGTGGGGTCGAAAACCACCGGCTCGCATCCAGCTGCGCGTAGCAACTCGTCGGTCTCGGCGTAGCGGAACGTAAAGGCCCGACCAGCCGCTATCGCCACCACGGGACGCGCATCTGATGGTGGCTGTACCTGGTCGGTGGGGGACCAGGGCGTTGCCTCGAGCGGCGGTGCCGACTGTGCGACAGAGATGATCGAGCTGAGCGACACGTGATCACTGATCCGCCGTGCCAGCTGAGCAATCGCCGCCGCCGCCTCCTCACGCTCCGCAGCCGGCACCAGACCGAGATGCCGGGAAGGAATCTCAATACCGGCATCCCGCGGCAATACGCCGAGCACCTCGAGGCCGGTCGCCTGGATCGACTCGACGATCTCCCGTGCGTGTCGCTCCGATCCGGCCTTGTTGATGATCACACCGCTCAACCGGACGTGCGGGTCGAAGGTGCTGAGCCCGTGCACGATGGCCGCCGCCGTACGCGAGGTGTGGGAGATGTCGATCACCATGATCACCGGCGCCCGCACCAGGCCGGCCACATGTGCCGTAGAAGCAAACCCCTGGCTGCCGATCTGTCCATCGAAAAGCCCCATGACGCCTTCGATGATCGCGATGTCGGCGCGTTCCGGTGCTTGCGCGCCATGCAGCAACAGCGGCGCGATCTGGTCTTCGCCGCAGAGGTAGGGATCGAGGTTGCGTCCCAGCCGGCCGGTGGCGAGCGTGTGGTAGCCAGGGTCGATGTAGTCCGGCCCGATCTTGAAGCCCGCGACCTTCCGACCTGTCGCAGCCAGGGCGCCCATCAGTCCGGTGGCAACGGTGGTCTTACCGTGGCCCGAGCCGGGAGCGGCAATCACCAGGCGGGGGAGCTGGTGCGCGGACTCTTGCGGTGTCGGATCGATCACCACTCAATCCCTCGCTGGCCCTTCTGCCCCTCGTCGAAGGGATGTTTGATCTTGGTCATCTCAGTCACGAGCTGGGCCGCCGCCAGGAGTTTCGGGTCCGCCCGTCGACCAGTGATGATCACGTGCTGGTAGCCGGACCTTGTCGTCAGCGTGTCGATCACATCGTCGACATCCACCCAGCCCCAGTTGATCGGGTAGGTGAACTCATCCAGCACGTACAGGGTGTGCTGCTCCTCGCCGAGCCGTCGCTTGATCTCCTGCCAGCCTTCCGCCGCGGCCGCAGCATGATCATCATCGGTCCCCCCTTTGCGGCTCCACGACCATCCGGCGCCCATCTTGTGCCACTCGATCGAGCCGCCGCGGCCCGTCGCGTTGTGAAGTTCGTCGAGTGACTCCAAGGCAGTCTGTTCGCCGATCCGCCACCGGGCGGACTTGACGAACTGGAAGATGCCCACAGACCAGCCCTGATTCCACCCGCGCAGCGCCAGGCCGAACGCCGCGGTCGACTTGCCTTTGCCGTCGCCACTGTGGATGATCAACAATGGTCGCTGTCGTCGTTGCCGGGTGGTCAGCCCGTCCGCCGGAACCAGCTCTGGAATGCCCGCTGGCATCAGGCAGCCCGGCCTCGGCGTACGGCATGTACCAGTTGATCAGCGCCCACCTCATCAACCGTCACATACTGCGCGCCAAGGTGGACGCTCAACCTCTGGGCTAGGCCCAATGACATGCGGCCGGACTCGCAGTCGATCACCAGCGAGGCCACACCGGTGCGGCGCAGTTGATCAGCCACCAGTCGCGACCGGGCGACCGCGTCGGCGCCGTGAGTTGCTCGGCCGTCCGTGACGAGCACGAGCAGCGGGCGGCGGCGGGGGTCGCGGATGCGCTCGAGCCGTAGCGTTTCGGCGGCGCAGAGCAGGCCCTCGGCCAACGGCGTACGGCCACCACTGGGCAGGTCCTCCAACCGGCGCGCCGCTGTGTCGATGGAGGATGTCGGCGGTAGCGCGAGCGTCGCCTCTGCTCCACGGAAAGTGATCAAGCCAACCTTGTCCCTGCGCTGGTACGCGTCCATTAAGAGGGAGAGTGCGGCGGCCTTGACGGCCGCCATCCGGCGCCGCGCCGCCATCGACCCGGACGCGTCAACCACCAGCAACACGAGGTTGGATTCACGCCCCGCTGTCACGGCGAGGCGCAGGTCCGGGGTGGACAGCCGGAGCCGCTCGTCCGATAAGCGGCCGCGCCTTGCCTGGTGGGGTGCGGCCGCGCGGATGGTTGCTGTGAGGTGCAGCCGGCCGCCGTCGCGATCGGCCGCGATTGCCCCGACCGTACGCCCGCTCGACGTCAGGGCGCGGCTGCGGCGGCCTGCCTCACCGACGCCGATCCCAGGCGCGGTAAACAACTGGGTGCGGTAAGCATCGCCGGCCGAGACAGTCCGCGCGGAGGCCTGCCCGTCGTCTGCCGGCTCTGTCGAAGAGCTGTCGACGGGCTGGGGCTCGGGGTCCTTGCGCTCTGAGTTTGTCGAATGGCCATTGCCATGCTCGGGCGGCTGGTTGATGGGCTCTGAGTTAGGCGAGGAGTCTGCGGGCGGGCTGCCCTTCGGTGGAGTTGGCTCCGGATCTGGTTCCTCATCGAGAAGTCGATCAAGGAGATCCTTGTCCAGGCCTGGAGCGTCGAAGGGATTGCGCCGGCGGCGATGCGGCAACGCCAGCCTGGCCGCTGCGCGAATATCCGACGTAGTGATCTCGCGGCGACCATGCCAGGCGGCGTGAGCCGCCGCCGCTCGCGCGGTCACGATGTCTGCCCGCATGCCGTCCACATCGAAGGCGGCACACACCCTGGCAATGGTGGCCAGTTTTCGATCATCCAGGCGTACCGACGGCAACAGCGATCGGGCAGTAGCAATCCTGATGCGCAGCGCCTGTTCGTCGGCTGCGTATGCGGCGACGAAGGAAGCCGGGTCGCGATCGAATCCCATGCGGCGACGGACTACCTCTGCTCGCTGCTCCGGATCGCGCGGGGCAGTGATCTCGACCGTCAACCCGAAGCGGTCGAGCAGCTGTGGACGGAGCTCACCTTCCTCCGGGTTCATCGTTCCGATCAAGATCAACCGGGCGGCGTGGGCGACCGAGACTCCGTCGCGTTCGACAGTCGAGCGGCCCATCGCCGCCGAATCCAGCAGCAGGTCGACCAGATGATCATGAAGCAGGTTCACCTCATCCACATAGAGAATGCCGCGATGAGCCGCGGCCAAGAGTCCGGGCTCGTAGACCACATTGCCAACGCCAAGGGCTTGCCGCAGATCAAGGGAACCGATCACTCGATCTTCAGTAGCACCCACCGGAAGCTCAACCAACCTTGCGGGCCGTGACCGTGCAACAAGATGATCATGCGGTCCGTCCGGGCATGTCGCATCGAGATCCAGCGGATCGCAGCTGAAGCGACATCCCTCGACCACAGCGATGCTCGGCAGCACCTGTGCGAGAGCACGGACCGTGGTCGTCTTTGCGGTGCCCTTCTCGCCCCGTACCAGAACGCCGCCCACTTCGGGTGAGACGGTGGTCAGGATCAGGGCGAGTGCCATGTCTTCGGAACCGACGACGGCGGAGAACGGATACGTCCGCACCTCATACCCTTCCTGCGGGTGTCCACGCCCACGGCATCTCTGGGTTGGGCCGGCGTACGCGGGTGCGACAGCGGCCAGCAGCGGCAGACGTCCTGACTTCCCGGGTCCTTGCTGATGGCGGTAAACGCCCGGGTCACAGTGGCGGGACCGCTCCGGACTTGCACCGGATTCCTCTGCCGTCGCCGCCCTCGATGATGTCACATCCGGAAGGATCGCGAGGCGCCCGATCAGACTCCCGCGGCTGGTTGCCGCAACCTATGTTCACGTAGGTTGCGGGCGGTCTGCACAGGTTGCAACCTATGCAGACCGTCAGGAATCAACGTGCACGTAGGTTTCGGCAACCCTCGAGCCGAAGGTCGAGGTGCGGGAAGAGCGGAGTTGGGCGGAGTGGCAGGCATACAGTCTGAGGCGTGATCGAGGTGGTTGGACTGACCGCGCGGGGGTGGAGCGATCTTCCGGAGCGGCTGCGCACAACGATCCAGTACGCGGAGGTGCTGCTCGGCAGCCCTCGTCTCATCGATCTGATCCCGCCATTCCCCGCTCAGCAGCGACTGTCCTGGCCGAGCCCCTTGCGAGAGGAGCTGCCGATGCTCCTCAGCCGGGTGGAAGGACGACGAGTCGTGGCGCTCGCCTCCGGTGATCCGCTGCTCGCCGGAATCGGCAGCACGCTCGTCGAGATGCTCGGCGCTGAGACCGTTCGCGTCCATCCTGCGGTGTCCTCGGTGGCGCTGGCACGCGCTCGGATGGGCTGGCCGGAGGAGTCCACGCAGCTGGTTCGGCTGCGCGGCGGCGACCTTGACACGGTACGGCGGTATCTGTCCCCTGACCGTCGCTTGATCATCTTGTCGCGCGATGCTGACAGTCCTGCCGCGGTGGCGGAGCTTCTCACCGACGAGGGCTACGGCGATAGCAGATTTACGGTTTTGGGCGATCTTGATACCGAAACCGAGTCCCGGACCGATCTTTTAGCGCGAGATTGGAGGGGCGCGGCGCCGACGCTCAACCTGATCTGTGTGGTCTGTGCCGGGATTGGCCCGGCCACCTCACTGGCGTCAGGTTTGCCAAACGAGGCTTTTGATCATGATGGGCAGCTGACCAAACGTGATCTTCGCGCGTCGGCACTGGCTCGCCTGATGCCGCGGCCGGGTGAGTTGCTGTGGGATGTGGGCGCGGGCGCCGGCTCGATCGCGATCGAGTGGCTGCGCTCGGATCCCGGATGCCGGGCAATAGCGATAGAGCACAACCTCGATCGGGTCAAGCGAATCCGTAGGAATGCCGAAGCGCTCGGCGTGCCTGGTCTCGAGGTGCTGCATGCAGAGGCGCCTGATGCTTTGGCGTCGCTGCCGCTGCCGCATGCGGTTTTTGTCGGCGGGGGAGCGACCGGCGAGACACTCGAACGGTCATGGTCGGCGTTACGACCTGGCGGTCGGCTGGTCGTTCATGCCGTGACCCAGGAGACCGAGATGATCATGGTCGATTGCTGGAGACGGTACGGCGGGGAGCTCTCCCGACTGTCGGTGGAGCACCTGGAGTCGATTGGTCGCTATCACGGCTGGCGACCGGCTCGAGCCGTGGTGCAGTGGAGCGCCGTCAAGGATGTCGAGTGACCGTTCATTTCATTGGAGCAGGTCCGGGCGCAGCGGACCTGTTGACGATCCGCGCCGTACGGCTGATCGAGTCTTCTCCGGTCTGTGTCTATGCCGGCACCTATATCGATGCTGAGATCTTGGCTCATTGCCCGCCGGGTGCGACCTTGATCGACAGCCAACGCCTTGATCTTGACCAGATCACTGATCATCTGGTTGCCGCTGATCAGAGCGGCGAGGATGTTGCGCGACTCTGCTCTGGAGACCCCTCGATCTATTCGGCAGTAGCCGAGCAGACCCGGCGGCTCGATGAGGCAGGGGTGGACTGGGATGTGACGCCGGGTGTACCTGCGTACGCGGCCGCCGCGGCGATCATCGGGCGCGAGCTCACCGTGCCCGAGCTGGCGCAGACAGTGATCTTGACGCGCACTCAGGCCGCTTCCACGGCAATGCCTGAGACGGAGTCGTTGGCCTACCTGGCCGAGACTCGGGCCACCATGATCATCCACCTGGCGATCCGGCGGGTCCGACAGATCTGTGCCGAGCTGACCTCCGCGTACGGGCCCGGCTGTCCGGTCGCGGTGGTCGCCAACGCCACTCAGCCCACAGAGTTGGTGCTGCGCGGAACCCTGTCGACGATCGCCGACCAGGTGGAGAATGCCGGACTGCGGCAGGCGGCAGTGATCATGGTTGGGCAGGCGCTGCACGCCGAGGAGTTTGTGGAGTCGCACCTGTACGGGAAGCGCCGTCGCTAGCTGTCGTTGATCAAGATGTATGAGAGCGGCTGGTCCACACCGTCGCGCTGTGACCGAGCCGGGTCTGGCTGGAACCAATGATCAGCAGGCAGCTCATGTCGATGCTGTCGGGCTCGAGTGCTTCCAAAGTGGTAACAGCCAGATCCTCATTGTCGCGGCCCACCTGACGTCCCACGACGACCGGCGTGTCGGGCGGACGGAACTCGAGCAGGAGCTTGCGTGCTTGCACGATCTGCTCCCGCCGGGAACGCGAGGCTGGATTGTAGATCGCGAGTACCAGATCAGCACTAGCGATCGCGCGCAACCGTTGCTCGATCACCGACCACGGCTTGAGTCGGTCCGACAGCGAGACCACCGCATAGTCGCCGCCAAGTGGTGCACCAGCGCGGGCGGCAACGGCCTGCGCCGCTGTCACCCCTGGGAGCACCGTGATCTTGACCTTGGCGTAGCGGTCGTCTTCGGCTGCCTCGAAGACCGCCGATGCCATGCCGAAGATTCCGGCATCTCCACCGGAAATCACGGCCACCCGTTCGCCGCTCAGCGCAAGATCAAGAGCGCATCGGGCCCGTTCCACCTCGACGGTATTGCCCGAAGCATGCCGTTGCAGATTTGGTCGAGAGGGAAGCCGGTCTAGGTAAGGTCCGTAGCCCACGACATGATCAACCTCGGCCAGTACCGCCGATACCTCCGGGGTCGTCCAGCTGTCGCCTCCAGGCCCAAGACCGACGACAAGAAGCCGCGGCATATCGACATGATCAAGGTCCAAGGCCGGCCGAAGCGCTGCTGAACGCCCTGCCGAATCGAGGCGTCGATCACGACCTGGTACAACGATCATGGAGAAGTAGGGGACCGCGCCGGCGTCGATGTCAATCACCGGCATGACGCGCTGCTCACCGGTGGTCGCCCGCTCCACGTAGAGGGCCTCGGAGAGCCGCCCGGCTTGCCGCAACGCCTCGCGTACGCCCGCGAACGTCCTACCCAGTTTCATGATCACTGCTGCGTCGGTATCAGCTAGCCGGCGCGCGAGCTCCGGTACCGGGAGCGTTCCGGGCAACACGGTCAGGATGTCTTCATGCCGCGCCAGCGGCGCCCGCAGCGCGGTAGCAGCGGCCGTTAGGGACGTGACTCCGGGCACGATCTCGCTCGGAAAGAGCGGCGACAGCCGGTCGTGCAAGTACATGTATGAGCTGTAGAACAGCGGGTCGCCCTCAGCTAGAACGACGACAGTGCGGCCGGCGTCGAGATGCTTGCTCAGCCGCTCAGCAGACTCGTCATAGAAGTCGTCCACGGCGCCGTAATAGCCCAGCGGATGGTCAGTGGAACCTGTGGTAACGGGATAGATCAACAATTCTTCAATCGCGTTCTCGCTGATCAACGAGTCAGCAATGGAGCGAGCGATCGACCGGCCGGCGGTGCCTGAATGATATGCGATGACGTCTGCGTCTTTGATCAGCTTCGCGGCTTTGAGCGTGATCAACTCAGGATCTCCGGGTCCAACGCCCACCCCGTAAAGCCGTCCGGTCATCAGAGCTCAGCCTCCTGCGCCAGGGCGTTGACGGCGGCCGCGCACAGCGCGGAGCCGCCGCGGCGTCCGTGCACCACGAGCGAGGGAATGTCCCAAGGATTCTCGGCCAGTGCGATCTTCGACTCTGCCGACCCGACGAAGCCGACGGGAGTCCCAATGATCGCGGCGGGATGTGGCGCGCCGTCGGCGATCAGTTCCAACAAATGGAATAGCGCGGTTGGGGCGTTGCCGATTGCCACCACAGCACCCGCCAAGCGGTCCCCCCACAGCGAGACAGCAGCGGCTGACCGCGTCGTTCCCCACTGCTCTGCGAGCTCGCCTGCTCGCGGATCGTCGAGCAGGCACAGCACGTCGTTGGCTGCCGGGAGCCGCCTCCGGGTAATGCCGGAGGCCAACATCTGGGTGTCGGTCAAGATCGGCGCCTGAGCTGCGAGCGCTGTGCGGGCAGCGGGCACGAGCTCGCGATGGAACACAAGGTCGTTGATGAGAGTGACGTCCCCGCAGGCATGAATCATCCGGACTGCGACCGTGCGCATGTCCTCGGGCAGCCTGGAGAGATCTGCCTCCGATCGAATGGTCGCAAACGATCTCCGGTAGATCTCAGCAGCCGTCGTCACGTAGTCATAGCGCCGTGTCGGTGCGAACATCACTGAGCCTTCCCGACGAGCGTCAGCAGCTCGGCGTCACGGGGCGCGACAAGATCATGATGATCAAGAGCTGGCGCGCCGCAGCGCCGTTCGCAGCCGCTAATGTGGGTCCGCTTGAGTGGCAATCCGGACTGAGCCAGGGCGGTCGCGTACGCGCGCGTGTTGATCAAGGACTTCTCGCAGGATGGGGCGCCGACGCACGCCGAAATAGCAGACCAGGATGAAGTGGGATCGTCGACCAGGCCTGTTGCGGCAAGTTGGGCCAAATGGCGGGCGGCTCCAGGCAATACGAGTCCCCTCGATGGCGTGATCACCACCCGCCCTGTCGCACAGACCTCGACCCTCTCAGCTTGAGCCGGCGTTAGCAATGCCAACGGGACTTGGACCGAAGCCGCGCCGGCAATCGCACCGAGTGGGGTGCCAGTCATCGCATGCTGCAACGTGATCGCGCGTACACCAGCGATCCCCGTCGCCCAACTCGCGAGATCGCGGACATGCCAGACGCCGCCGGATCCCTGGCTGGCCTCCAGGAACTGGTGTGCAAGATCGAGCAACATTTCGACGGCGTCAGTCGCCGAGACTGGGAGTCCCCACCCGGAGCCGCCAATCAAGAGCCACCCCTGATCAGGATCAACAGCCCGGTAGCCAAGATCGAAAGGCATTCCGCTCACGTCGCCGCGGCCGTCGTCGATGGCGAGGAGAAATCGACTGGGCAAGCTGGCCAGCCGCGGCGAAGCGCAAAGCCTTGCGTCGAGAGTGGCCACCATGGCTCGTACGTCGACCATTCCACCGCTCATGCCGGTCAGTGGCGACGCGATGATGTTGCGGACCCGCTCGTGGGTGTCGGAGGGCAGGAACCCGGCGTTGCGTACCGCACTGATGAAGCCATCCGGCAGCTGGTCCGGCAGGCCGCGAAGCTGCAGGCTGGCACGCGAGGTGAGCTGAAGTTCCCCGCTGCCGAACTCCTGCGCGATGCGGCTCAGCCGACCCAGCGCCGTACCGGTCATCTGCCCGCCAGGAATGCGAACCCGGACGACGGCCCCATCTTGTGCCAGATGGGGCCGTAGCACTCCTGGGCAGCGGTCCGCGCGAGTCACGCCCGCCATCGTAAGTGACCGCAGCGTGCCGGCGAGGCAGCAGTCAGATCCGCGGCGCGCGGCGATAGCCCAGCCAGCCCAGCGCCACGAACCAGGCCTGCACCTCGATCAGCAGCAGGCGCTCCGGGATTCCGGAGATGCCCTGACCGACCGTAATCGCCGCCTGGTCGTAGCTGAGGAAGAACCAGGCCAGCATCGCGACGGTGACCGGTACGGCCACAAGCAGCGCGGTGCTGAACCGACGCCAGCCTGGCACTCGCCGGAGGAAGCGTGCGGCGACCGGGAAGCTGATGAAGGGGGTGAGCACGAACAGCAAGAAGCAGACCAGGTGTACCAGCGAGTACTCGATGGTGAAGATCCCGCACAGCCCGAGGCCTAGCGGTGACAGGCAGAGCAGGCCGGCGCAGACCGCTCGGCGTACCCGCCCGCTGTAGGCGCGCAGAGTGGCGAAGGCGCCTACGACTCCGATCATGGTCAGCAGCCCGGCACCGAGCACAAACGCGGCGTTCATGTACGGCGCAGTGACCCCCATGCCGAGCCCGCTGACGGGTTGGCTGATCGGTGAGTAGGGCGCGATCCGGGTGCCATAAATGGTGTACCCCGGGCTGAGGAAGCCGAGGACGAGCCAGGCAAGCGTGAACAAAGTCGGACCGGCAACGGCGCCGAGCGCGGCCAGACGTGCGGCTCGGGAG
>Ga0184624_10000401_pt1 | contig 11023 bp, 7 predicted proteins | sample PLM3_5_b1_FD_133157 | JGI IMG/M metagenome (GOLD analysis project Ga0184624, IMG submission 133157) | Groundwater sediment microbial communities from an aquifer in East River, Colorado, USA - PLM3_5_b1 | ecosystem: Environmental > Terrestrial > Soil > Riparian zone | place: USA: East River...
CGACGACGTCCAGTTCCTGCAGGGGAAGCCGGCGACGGAGGAGGAGTTCTTCCATACCTTTAACGCTCTATACGAGTCCGGGAGCCAATTGGTGCTCTCGGCCGACCGCATCCCGAGTGAGCTCTCGACCCTCGCCTCACGGCTGCGGGATCGCTTCGAGTGGGGCCTCACCGTCGCCGTCGAGCCCCCGAACCTCGCCACCCGGCTGACCGTGCTGCGACGCCTGGTCGAGGAGGCCGGGGTCGACATCGCCGACTCCGGCGCCCTCTCCGAGCTCGCGAACCGAATCGACGCCAACGTGCGCCAGCTGCACGGGGCCCTGACCAGGGTGATCGCCCACGCCTCACTGATGGCGAAGCCGCTGAGCTCAGAGCTGATCGCCGAAGTGATTCCCAGCGTCCGCCGCTCCCAACCGACCTCGGTCGAGGAGATCCAGCAGCGGGTCGCGGAAGGCTTCGGCATCTCCCGAGCCGAGCTCATCGGCGCGAGCCGGGCCGCCACCCCTCTACGCGCGCGGCAGGTCGCGATCTTCCTCACCCGCGACCTCACCGACCTCTCCCTGCCGCAGATCGGTCGCCTTTACGGCGGCCGCGACCACACCACCGTTCTCAACTCCCTGCGGCGGGTCGAAGCCCGGCTCGACGAGGACACAGACCTGGCCGAGAAGGTCCGCGAGTTACGCGGAGCAATCCACAACCCGGTCGGCGAAGAGCGCTGAGCGCCGCCGACGCTGCAAGAATCCCCAGCCTCCCACAGGCCCTTCCACAGCCACCAATCCGCAGCCCGGCGCCGAATACCCCGCGACCGGGACTTTTTCCACAAGACCTAACCCAACTCAAGAAGGCATTCATCAACTTGAAGCTCACAACCAAACGGGAAGACCTCGTTTCCAAGCTCTCGATCGTTTCCAGAGCTGTCTCCACCCGCGCCGCCACCCAGGCGCTCTCCGGGGTCCTCCTCACCGCCAAGGAAGGGCGCGTCACGCTCGCCGCCACCGATCTGGACCTCGGCCTCGAGACGACGCTCGACGCCAACGTGGAGAACGAGGGCGCCGCCCTCCTCCCGGGACGCCTCTTTGCCGAGGTCGCCCGCTCGCTTGCCGATCCCACGGTGGAGATCGAGTCGCGGGAGGCCGAGCACGACGTCGAGATCCGCAGCGGCGGCTCCAGCTTCCACCTGCGGGTGCTGCCGGTCGAGGACTTCCCGAAGCTCCCCCAGCCGGAGGCCGAGCCTGGCCTGCGGATCCCCGCGGCAGCGCTGGAAGAGAGCATCGAGCTCGTCGCCCGCGCCGCTTCCCGGGACGACATGCGCCCGGTCCTGACCGGCGTCTTCGTCACCGCCACCGGCAGGGAGATGACGATGGTCGCGACCGACTCCTACCGGCTGGCTGTGAAGCGGACCGAGCTGGAGAGCGACCTCGGCGGCGAGCTCGATGCCAATATTCCGGCCCGGGCGCTGCGTGAGCTCGGCCGCATCCTCTCCTCCGAGGGCGCCGGCGAGACCTCGATCTCACTGCTCACCAACCAGGCGGTCTTCGTCGCCGGCTCGATCGTCCTTTCGACCAGGCTGATCGACGGCCAGTTCCCGAACTTCCGCCAGCTGCTGCCGGAGTCCTACGAGCACGACGTGCGACTGCCGCGGTCCGACTTTCTCGACGTCGTCCGCCGGGTCAGCCAGCTGGCTCAGCGCAACGCGCCGCTGCGGCTTTCCTTCCGCTCAGGGGAGCTGACGGTGGCGGCGGAAACGCCCGAGGTGGGCGACGCCCGCGAGACGATGCCCGCCGCTTTCGAGGGCGAGGAGCTGGAGATCGGCTTCAACCCCGAGTTCCTCCGGGAAGGGATCGAAAGCGTCTCCGGCGACGAGGTGCTGCTGCGGTTGATCTCGCCGCTGCGGCCGGGGCTGCTGGAACCGGTTGAGGGAGACGAGTTCCGCTACCTGGTGATGCCGATCCGGCTCAACGTCTGATCGTGTCCGCGCCGGCGGAGTGACCTCCCCGTGCTCGTCACCGCGATCGAGGCGAGGCCGCTGCGCAGCCTCGACAGAGTCCGGGTCGAGCTGGCGCCGGGGATCGTCAGCGTTATCGGCCCCAACGGGACCGGCAAGACCAACCTCGTCGAGGCCCTCTACTTCGCCCTCACCGGCCGCTCGTTTCGCACCTCCGATCGGCGCGACCTGATCCCCTTCGGCGGCTCCTTGGCGCGGGCCGAGGCGACCGTCCGCGACGAGGACGGAATCGAGCACGAGCTACTTGCTGCGGTTAGCCGCAGCGAAGGGCGGCGCCATCTTCTCGACGGCAGCCCGGCGGACCCGGCGACGATCGCCCGCGCCCGGCCCCCGGTCGCCGTCTTCGCACCCGACCGCCTGACCCTGGTCAAGGGGCCGCCGGCAGAGCGGCGGGCGCACCTCGATGGCTTCGTCTCGGCCCGCTGGCCGGCGCGGGCTGAGTTGCGCAAGCGCTTCGGACAGGCGGTGGCGCAGCGCAACGCCTTGCTCTCGCGACTCGCCGCCGGCTATGGGTCGCCCGGCGACCTTGGTATCTGGGACGTCGGCATGGCCGAGGCCGCGGCCCCCCTCATCGAGGCGCGGGCCGAGGCTGTGGCGGAGCTGGCGGCGCCGTTCAGCGAAGCGGCGACCGAGCTCGGGCTCGAGGAGAGCGCCCTCGAGTACGCCCCCCGCGCCGCCGGATCGGTTGAGGAGATCCGCGCCGGCCTAGAGGAGCGGCGCGAACAGGACATCCGGCTCGGCCGCAGCTCCTGGGGCCCCCACCTCGACGAGCTGAAGCTGAACAGTGCCGCCCGTTCGTTGCGTCGCTTCGGGTCGCAGGGGCAGCAGCGGGCCGCCCTTCTCGCCCTCCTCTTCGCCGAGCGTCAGGCCTTGCTCGAGGCGCGCCGCGTGGTGCCGTTGCTTCTGCTCGACGACGTGATGAGCGAGCTCGACCCCGGGCGGCGCGAGCGCCTCGTCGGCCGCCTTGGCGACGGCGGTCAGGTCTTGATCACCGCCGCCGACGAAGAGTCCGTCCCGGCCGCTGCCCTGGAGACTGTGGTGCGAATGCCGCCACCGCAGACAGAAAGTGCCCCCGCGTGAGTCGCCGCCGAGCTCCCCGTCCCGCCGCCGGCGCCTTTCAGGCGGCGCTACAGCGGGTGGCTCCGCAGACCCCGTTGGCGGCGGTCCAGGCAGCGTGGGCGAACGCCGTCGGCGAGCAGCTCGCGACGCGGGCCACCCCTGTCTCCGAGCGCGCGGGAACGGTGACGGTGGAGTGCGCGGACGCGGTCTGGGCGCAGGAGCTCGACCTGATGCAGGAGACGCTGCTCGATCGCCTGCGCGAAGAGTTGGGGGAGCAGGCACCCGAGGCCCTTCGCTTCCGCATCAAATCGTAGAACCTTTCGACACAGTTTTTGCACGATTTGCAGGGAAAAGCTTAATCGGGCGCGCCGTGTCCGCGGGTCTCAACTGGTATTCTTATGGCAACTTGTTTTCCGCCCCGACCACCTCGCAGGCGTCGGGGCTTTGTCTGTCTGCGTGACAAACCGGAAGGGACTCATTGCCTGAGAAAAAAGCCAGCGGCGACTCCTACGGCGCCAAGGACATCACCGTTCTCGAGGGTCTGGAGGCGGTTCGCAAGCGTCCCGGCATGTACATCGGCTCGACTGGCCCGCGTGGCCTTCACCACCTGGTCTACGAGGTCGTCGACAACTCGGTCGACGAGGCCCTCGCCGGCCACTGCGACGCCGTCCGCGTCGTCCTCCACCCGGACAACAGCTGCACGGTCGAGGACAACGGCCGCGGCATCCCGGTCGAGACGATGGAGAAAGAGGGGCGCCCGGCGGCCGAGGTCGTCCTCACCGTTCTCCACGCCGGCGGCAAGTTCGGGGACGGCGGTGGCTACAAGGTCTCCGGCGGCCTCCACGGCGTCGGCGTCTCCGTCGTCAACGCGCTCTCCGAGCGGTTGCACCTCGAGATCAGCCGCGACGGCTACGTCTGGAGTCAGGACTACGAGCGCGGCAAGCCGCAGGGGGAGCTCACCAAAGGCGAGAAGACCGATGCCCACGGGACCAGGATCACCTTCCTGCCCGACCTCGAAATCTTCGAAGAGATCGGCTTCGACTTCGACGTCCTCGTCGAGCGTCTGCGCGAGACCGCCTTCCTCACCCGCGGCCTGAAGATCGATCTGGTCGACGAGCGCGGCGAGACCAACAGCGTCACCTTCAAGTACGACGGCGGCATCGAGGACTTCGTCCGCCACCTCAACGGCAACAAGGACGCGGTCCACAAAAAGGTCATCTTCTTCGAGGGCGGCAAAGAGGAGGGCCAGGTCGAGATCGCGATGCAGTGGAACAGCTCCTACCAGGAGTCGATCTTCAGCTTCGCCAACAACATCAACACCCACGAGGGTGGCTCCCACCTCTCTGGCTTCCGCTCGGCCCTGACCCGGACGCTCAACGCTTACGCGCGCAACAAAGGTCTGCTGAAAGAGAAAAAAGACGACAACCTCGCCGGCGAGGATGTGCGCGAGGGACTGACCGCGGTGATCTCGGTCAAGCTCCACGACCCCCAGTTCGAGGGTCAGACCAAGACCAAACTCGGCAACCCGCCGATCCGCGGCCTGGTCGAGGAGATCACCAACCGCAAGCTGGGCGAGTATCTCGAGGAGAACCCGGCCGACGCGAAACGCGTGATCATGAAGGCGATCGACGCCGCCCGTGCCCGCTCGGCGGCCCGCAAGGCACGCGACCTCACCCGCAAGTCGGCGCTGGAGAACTCGACGCTTCCCGGCAAGCTCGCCGACTGCTCGGTCAAGGACCCGAGCCTGGCCGAGATCTTCGTCGTCGAGGGAGATTCCGCCGGCGGTTCGGCGAAGCAGGCGCGCGACCGCAACACGCAGGCGGTCCTGCCCCTGCGCGGCAAGATCATCAACGTCGAGAAGAGCCGCATCGACAAGGTGCTGGCGAACAACGAGATCCAGGCGCTGATCACGGCGATCGGCACCGGCGTCCACGACGAGTTCAACATCGAGGAGGCCCGGTACCACAAGATCGTGATGGCGACCGATGCCGACGTCGACGGTGCGCACATCCGCACCCTGGTCCTCACCTTCCTCTACCGGCAGATGCCGGAGTTGATCAGCCAGGGCTACGTCTACATCGCCAAACCGCCCCTGTACCGCGTCAAACAGGGCAACCAGGAGACTTATCTGGAGCGCGAGTCCGAACTCGAAGAGCTGCTCCTGCGCGACAAGCTCGAGCAGTTCGAGCTGACCGACGCGAGCGGTGAGAGTCGCAAGTTGACGCCGAGCCGCTGGCAGGCCTACATCCGGCGCTCGAAAGAGTACGAGGGCTGGGGGTCCTCGCTGCAGGCCGACTTCGGCCACGAAGTCGTGCGCTTCCTCGAGGAGTCGAGCCTGCTCGACGAGCAGGTGGCGAGCGTCGAGGCTGCCCGCGACCTGCTCCAGCGCGGCGGCGGTGAGAACGAGCCGTTCGACACCACGGTCGTGGACAGCAGCGAGGACCTGGTCGTCGTGAAAGCAATCGAGCGCAAGAGCGGGCTGGCGAGGACCCACCGCCTGCCGGCGACCCTCTTCGCCCACCACGACTACCGCAAGTTCGCCGAGGTCCACGCGGCTCTGCTGAAACAGGTCGGCCGCCCGCCCTTCGAAGTCCAGCGCGGGGAGAAACGCAACGTGGCGCTCTCCTTCGAGGCGCTGCGCGGGGCCGTCCTGGAGCTGGCCCGGCAGGGCGTTCAGCTGACCCGGTTCAAGGGGTTGGGCGAGATGAACGCGAAACAACTGCGCGAGACGACGATGGACCCCGCCTCGCGGACGCTGGCCCGGGTCACGCTCGAAGACGCGACCGCGGCCGACACGATCTTCTCGATGCTGATGGGAGATCAGGTCGCACCACGACGAGAGTTCATCGAGGCGCATGCGAAAGAGGTCAAGTTCCTAGATGTGTAAGGAGACGAACTGATGGCTCTGGACGCCCTGACGGGGAACATCGAGGATCGCGGACTCGAGCAGGAGATGCGTTCGTCGTATCTCGATTACGCGATGAGCGTGATCGTCGGCCGGGCGCTGCCGGACGTGCGCGACGGCCTCAAGCCGGTACACCGGCGCGTGCTCTACGCGATGCACGACATCGGCCTGCAGCCGACCCGTCCCTACCGCAAGTGCGCCTTCATCGTCGGCGAGGTGATGGGTAAGTACCACCCGCACGGCGACTCGGCGATCTACGACACGCTCGTGCGGATGGCGCAGGACTTCTCGCTGCGCTACCTGCTCGTCGACGGCCAGGGCAACTTCGGCTCGATCGACGACGACCCGGCGGCGGCGATGCGGTACACCGAGGCCCGCCTCGGCCGGCTCGCGACCGAGCTGCTGCGGGACATCGACGCCGACACCGTCGACTTCGGCCCCAACTACGACGAATCGACCCAGGAGCCGCAGGTCCTGCCGGCGCGGTTCCCCAACCTGTTGGTCAACGGCACCTCGGGGATCGCGGTCGGGATGGCGACCAACATCCCGCCGCACAACCTGCGCGAGGTCGCCTCCGCTGTCTCCGCCTACATCGACAACCCGGCGATCGACCTTGCTGGGTTGCTGGAGCACATCAAAGGCCCGGACTTCCCCGGCGGTGGGCTGATGAGCCGGGAGGGGATCCGCGATGCCTACGCGTCCGGCCGCGGCAGCATCAAGGTCCGCGCCCGCGCCCACGTCGAGCCGTTGAAGGGGGGCAAGGAGGCGATCATCGTCACCGAGCTCCCGTTCATGGTCAAGAAGGGCGGCGAAGGCGGCCTGATCACGAAGATCGCCGACCTCGCCCGCGACAAGAAACTCGAGGGCATCTCCGACCTCCGCGACGAGAGCGACGAACGTTCCGGCATGCGGCTGGTGATCGAGCTCAAACGCGGCGGTCCGCCGGCCAAGGTGGTCCTCAACAACCTCTACAAAAAAACCCCGATGCAGTCGACCTTCGGCGCCAACATGGTGGCGCTGGTCGACGGCGTGCCGAGGACGCTGAGCCTGCTCGAGCTGATCGAGCACTACGTCGACCACCAGCGCGAGGTCGTCACCCGCCGCACCCAGTACGAACTGCGCCGGGCGGAGGCGCGCGCCCACATCCTCGAGGGCCTGCTGGTCGCGCTCGACAACCTCGACGCGGTGATCAAACTGATCCGGGCTTCGAGCGACCCCGACGCCGCCCGCGACGGCCTGATCGAGAAATTCGAGCTCTCGCGGGAGCAGGCGCAGGCGATCCTCGACATGCGCCTGCAGCGCCTGACCGCGCTCGAGGCCGACAAAGTCCGCGCCGAGCACGCCGACCTGATGGAGCGGATCGGCGAGTTGCGGGCGATCCTCGGCGACGAAGCCAGGGTGATGGGGCTGGTCAAGGACGAGCTGGCCGAAATCGTCGAGGCCTACGGCGACGAACGCCGCACCGAGCTCGCCCACTTCGAGGGCGACGTCGGCATCGAGGACATGATCGCCGACCAGCAGATGGTGATCTCGCTGACCGCTTCCGGGTACGTCAAGCGCCTGCCGTTGGCCACCTACCGCCAGCAGCGTCGGGGCGGCGTCGGCGTGATGGGGATGAACCTCAAAGACGACGACTACATCGCCCACCTCCACATCTCCTCGACGCACGACTTCCTGCTCTTCTTCACCAACCGCGGCAAGGTCTACCGGCTCAAGGTCTACGAGCTGCCGGAGGGGTCGCGGAACGCCAAAGGCAGCTCCCTGAACAACCTCCTGCCCCTGCGCGAAGGGGAGAAGGTGATGGCGGTGATCCCGACCCGGGATTTCAAGGAGAACAGGTACCTCGCCTTCGCCACCGCCAAAGGGCTGGTGAAGAAAACCGAGTTCCTCGCCTACAACACGCCGATCCGCGCCGACGGGATCATCGCGATCAAGGTCCGCGACGGTGACGAGCTGGTGCAGGTGCGGCTGACCTCGGGCGAAGACGACATCCTCATGGTCTCCCACTCCGGCCACGCCTCCCGCTTCTCCGAGAAGCTGGTGCGGACGATGGGCCGCGACACCAGCGGCGTCAAAGGGATGAACGTCGCCGGCAAGGACAACCGGGTGCTGGCGATGGACATCGCCCGCAACGACACCGAACTCTTCGTCGTCACCGAGAACGGCTACGGCAAGCGCACGCCGGTGTCGGAATATCCCGTCAAGGGCCGCGGCACCAAAGGCGTCCTCACGATCAAACTGACCGAGAAGAAGGGTGGCCTCACCGGCGCCCTGATCGTCGGCGAACACCAGGACCTCCTCTTCATCTCCCAGAACGGGATGGTCCAGCGGACCTCGGTCAGCGGCATCTCGCAGATGGGCCGCTCGACCCAGGGCGTGAAGGTGATGAACATCAAGGACGACGACCGCGTCAGCGCCGTTGCCCTCGTGGTCGAGTCCGAGGATGACGAGGCCGCAGCGCCCACCGCCGAGGAGGCAGGCCAAGAGCAATCGGCCGAGGCCTCACCTGACGGCGCCGGCGAGTAGCAGCCGACCGGCTTGCCTAGAAGGGAACTTCGAGCAGCGTTTCGAAGCTCGGGCCCGTCAGCGGGAAGCGCGGCGCACCCGGGAAGTTGATGCTGAGGCTGCCTGACCAGGTGTTGCTGCCGTCGGGGAAGGCGCGGTAGCGGCCGCTGCCGTGGAACGGGGCCGGTGGGGCGAGGGTGCCGGTGGTGATCGATTCGTTGATGTGGACGCGGCCGGGCTTGTGGACCACGGCGAGGCGGATGATCGCCAGCTTCGCACGGGTTTCTTCGTCGATCGCGTAGAAGGCGCTCCACTTTCCCGCGGCGATCGCCAGGAGGGCGGTGGAGTCGACGCCTTCGCGTGAGATCGAGAGCATTGCGGCATCGGGCTTCGCGAAGAGGGCTTCGAGTTCCGCCGGATCGAAGTTGCGGTGGCGACGGACATGGCAGCGCTTGCCGACGCGGAGGATCCCGCCCTTCGCCCGGTGCATCTGGACCGAGACGTAGCCACCCTCGCCGCGGAACCTGAGGTTGCCGACGAAGACGCCGTGCTGCTTGACGAGCAGCCGGCCGAACACGCAGTGCTTGGTCACCCGGCGACTGCGGGCGCGATGGAAGCGCATGGAAACCTTTCCGAACTTGCCGAAGGTCGCTCGCAGGTGCCTCGGCTGCGCGACGCCGCGGGCCAGGTAGGCGGTCGCCGTCCGCTGCTTCTTGCCACCGCGCCAGACCTCGAGGTAGAGCCCGCTGCCGTAGGTGCTGACCCCGATCTCATACGGACCTTTCGTCTTGGCGACGAACCCGGAGCGGAACAGCGGGTCCGGGCGCACCGGTCCGCCGTGCTCGGTCGCGCGCAAGCCGCGTTCGAGGACCGCGCTCTTCGGCAGCGGCGGCAGGAACGGCAGCCCTTCGTCCGCCGCCGCGTTCGCCGTCGGGCCAAGCGCAACGACCAGGAGCGCGAACAGAAGGAGTCGGTGCCTCATCGCACTGCCGCCGCCCGGCCGTAGAGGCGGGCGACTTCCTTCCCGAAGTAAGAGCCGTAGGCGGGCGAGGCTTCGTCGAAGTAGCCGTAGTCGGTGACGCTGTTGAGGGTCTCGCCGCCCTCGATCATCCAGCCGCCGCCGGAAGCGCCGCCGTTCAGCTGGCAGGTGACGGCGAGGTTGAGGGGACCCGGTTCGATGAAGGAGTTGGGGTCGTGGCCGAGGAACCGCGTCCCGGCGCAGAGGCGCTGGGTTTCGCCGTCAAAGGGCGGTTCGGCCGGGTAGCCGTGAACGTCGAAGGTCTGCTGCGGCTTCAGCCCCCAGGCGATTCCGGCCCCGCCGACCGCCTCGGTCAGCGTCTTGCCGGCCTCGTTGCGGCCCACCACCATCGCGCCGACGTCGAAGTTCTCGCTGCCGCTGTCCCGCCACTCCTTCGTGGTGTCGACCCATCGCACCGGGAAGATCCCGAAGGGGCGCTGGCCGAAGCGGTAGGCGGGGACGAAGGCGGCCTGCAATCGATACCAGCGACCGAAGCGGCTGCCGCTGTGGATGCAGTGGGCGGCGGTGATGAGGACGCTGTGGTTGGGCGAGCGGACCGCGGTCCCCGAGCAGCGGCCGTAGCCGAAGAACCCGAGGTCGACGAAGATCGCGCCGTGGACCGCGAACCCCGCGGCAGTCGGATCCGGCACCTCAACGAAGTCGTCGCCGAACTCTCCTGCCCGCGCCGCCAGGGGCGGAATCCGTCGCGGCTCACCGCGGCCACTTCCGACCGCCCGGGCGGCGCCTTGGCTTCGCTCTCGTCCCGCCTCGAGCGGTTTCGCCGCCCGCATCCGCGCCGGAGTCCAGAACCTCGCCGCTTCGCTGGCTGCGGGTCCCTTCATCCAGACCCCAGCAGCCGCTGCGCCCGCCGCGGAGGCAAGCGTGAACGTGAAGATGGAGAGCGCCGTGGCAAGCACGAACACTCGCTGAGCCCCGCCGGCCCGCACGATCATTGCCCGCAGTCTACTTGCGCAGTCAGGAACGCTGGGAGTACGACTGGCGACGGCTAAGCCGCCTGCGGCAGGTACTGCTGCCAGGCGGCGGGGATCTTCGGGCTTGCGACCTGGATGAAGACGGTCGGCGGCGGTGCCTTCGGGATCTTCGCCGGGTGCATGTGGATCTCGCGGGGCAGGCGGTTGCCCTTGCGGCGGTTGCAGGGCGGGCAGGCGGCGACGATGTTCTCCCAGACCGAGAGGCCGCCGCGCGAGCGGGGAATGACGTGGTCGACCGTGAGGCCGGCTTTGGTCGAGCCGCAGTACTGGCAGGTCCAGTCGTCGCGGGCGAGGACCGCGCGGCGGGTGATCTTGCGGCGGTGGGCCTCGCGCGGGATCCGCACGTAGCTGACCAGGCGGATCACGTCGGGGCGCTCGATCGTCATCCGCTCGGAGTGCAGGGCGCCCTGGCGGCGCTCCAGCAGTTCGGCTTTTTCCTTGAGGAGCAGGACAGCGGCTCGCCTCAGCGTGCAAACGTTGATCTGCTCATACGTCGCATTGAGTACGAGTACCCGTGCCATCTTGCCCGAGAATTCTACG
>Ga0184624_10000402_pt1 | contig 11020 bp, 12 predicted proteins | sample PLM3_5_b1_FD_133157 | JGI IMG/M metagenome (GOLD analysis project Ga0184624, IMG submission 133157) | Groundwater sediment microbial communities from an aquifer in East River, Colorado, USA - PLM3_5_b1 | ecosystem: Environmental > Terrestrial > Soil > Riparian zone | place: USA: East River...
ATCGTGCACGTGGGCATCGTGCTGATGTGCCTCGGATTTGCGGGGCAGGGGTTCAAGCAGTCGAGCCAGGTGCTCTTGAAGCCTGGACAAGAGACGACGCTCGGCAGCTTCGTCGTGCGGATGGACGCGTTGAAAGTGACGAACGACAACCAGAAACAGATGATCACGGGGCATTTCACCGTGTTCGAAGGCGGGCGCGAAATCGCGAAGATGTATCCCGCGCGATGGTTCTTCAACAAACATGAAGAGCCAACGACCGAGGTGGCCATCCGCCGGAAGTTCGAGGGAGACCTGTACCTGAACATGCACAACTTCCAGGTCGCGGACCAGACGGCGAGCCTCGAGATTACGATCAATCCGCTCGTCAACTGGATCTGGCTCGGCTTCGCGGTGATGGCGCTCGGCACGGGCATCGTCCTCCTCCCCGAGCGCACGTTCGCGTTCGCGATGGCGAAGTTCCCTGCGCCAGAGGTGGCGACGACCGCAGGCCTGCTTTTCTTGATCTTGTGCCTTGCCGCGCCTGCGCTCGCGCAACATACCGAGAGTGGCGCACCCGTGCCCGTCGCCATCTACTCGCCATTCGAGCGCGAGATGCAGCGCGAGATTATCTGCATGTGCGGCACGTGCGGGCGCAAGAATCTCGCGGAGTGCACGTGCCAACCAGCCGCAGACATGCGCACCGAGCTCTCAGGTCTTGTCAAGAACGGCAAGACGCGAGAGGAGATCATTCAGTATTACGTCGCCAAGTACGGCAGCCAGGAACCGCTCGCGTCGCCAATCGACAAAGGCTTCAATCGCCTGGCCTGGTTTTTCCCGTATGCCGTCGGCGGATTCGCTGCGGTCGCGGGCGCCTTTGTCGTCCGCAAGTGGTCGCGGCGCTCAAACGACGAACCGGAAGCACCGCGCGTGACCGCGCCGCCGTCAGCCGAAGACGCCGCACTGCAGGCGCGCCTCGATCGCGAGCTCGAAAATCTCGATTAGTCCCTTGCCTCCCACGCAACCGACGTCCGATTCTCTGCGGCCGTGGCAATTCTTCACGCTCGGGGCACTCGTCTGCGCGACGGTGGCGGTGTTCATCATTCGTGGCACCACTGCCGAGAACCTCATCCTCGTCTGCCTGTCCATTTTCGCGGCCGCGTTGATTGGCCTTGCCGCGCTGAACGCCCTGCGTCCGCTGGCGACGGGCGACACGCGCGAGCCCGAGATGGTCGGCAGCCGCACGCGCGCCGCGCTCGAGCGCGAGAAGAACCTGCTGCTGCGCTCCATCAAGGAACTGGAGTTCGATCGCGCGATGAACAAGGTCGCCGAAGCCGACTACGAAGAGATGGTGGCGCGGCTGCGCTCGCGCGCCGTCCGCCTCCTTCAGCAGCTCGACAATACGAGCAGCGGGTACCGGGACCTGATAGAGCGGGAGCTCGCGAGTCGTCTAGTCAAGGCGGGTAGCGCGACGAGCAGCTCGACTAAAGTCGAGCCCTACGAAGAAGCAGCAGAATCGTCACCAGTGCCGGCATCATCGGTAGGACCGACATCATCCGAAGGGCTCGACTCATCGGTAGGGCTCGGCCCGTTGGTAGGGCTCGACTTTAGTCGAGCTACCGGCGCCTGCCCATCTTGCGCGACCGTGAACGACGACGACGCCAAATTCTGCAAGTCGTGTGGCACCAAGCTCCTTGCGCTTCTTATTGCCCTACTTTCCACTTTTCACTTTTCACTTTTCACTTTCCCCGCCCCCGCGTTCGCCCAGCTCCAAATGCCCGATCCGAAGCAGATGTCGGGTATTCCCCGGCCGGTCAGCGATCTGCCGGCTGGACACGTATCCGTACGGCTGATCCGCGGACAGCTCTCGAACAACATCCAGGGCCATCCGGTCGAGATCGTTGGCGGCGCGAAGCCGCTGATCGTGAAGACCGACGAGAACGGCCGCGCCGAGTTCAGCGGCATTGCGCCCGGCACAACCGTCAAAGCCGTTGCGAACGTCGACGGCGAGCAGCTCGAATCGCAGGAGTTTCCGTGGCCCGTCAACGACGGCATCCGACTGATGCTGGTTGCGACGCCGAAGGGCGGTGACGCGCCGCCTCCCGTCTTTCAGCCACAGCCTGGCAACGTCGTGTTCGGCGACCAGACGCGGGTCATCATCGAACCCGCCGATGCGGTGCTGCAGGTGTACTACCTTCTCGACATCCGGAACAGCGCGCGGGCGCCAGTGAATCCGCCGTCCGCAGTCATCATCAATATGCCGGCCGGAGCCGTCAGCCCCACGGTCCTGGCTGGCGCGCCACAGGCGGTGGCTCTCGGCGATCACGTGTCGATCACCGGGCCGTTCGCCTCTGGGCAGACAGAAGTGCAGATCGCCTTTCAAATGCCGGTCACGACTGGCGACGTGACGTTCGAGCAGAAGCTCCCGCTGTCTGTTCCGGGACTTGCGCTGCTGATGAGAAAGACCGGCGACATCTCGCTGACGTCGCCGCAGCTGCCGAACGTGCAGGAGCGCGACGTGCAGGGCGACCGATACATCCTTGGGCAGGGACCGGCTCTGCCGGCGGGCACAGCACTGGCCGTGACCGTCTCCGGGCTGCCTCATCACAGCCCCTGGCCGCGACGAATTGCGCTGGCGCTGGCCATCATGATGCTTGGCGCCGGGTTCTGGGTGGCGGGACGGCGGCCCACGCCCGCGGCGAACGCAGGCAGGGTCAAGCAGCTCAGCGGTAGACGCGAGAAAATCTACGCCGAGCTCGTCCGGCTCGAGCAGCGGCGGCGCGCAGGCGGTATCGACGCGGCGAAATATGCCGAGCGCCGCCCCGCGCTGATGGCGCAGCTCGAGCGTGTCTATCGCGACCTCGACGCCGAGGGGGGCCACAGCGCCGTCGCGTGAGCGCCGACTTCCTCGATCTCTCCATCCGCGAGCTCAGCCGGAACTTCGGGCGCCGCCGGGCGTTATCGCGTGTATCGCTCGACTGCCGCGCCGGCGAGATCGTCGGCCTGCTCGGACCGAACGGCGCGGGCAAATCAACGCTCCTGGCCATCCTGTCGACCCTCGCCGCCGCCTCCTCGGGATCCGTGCTGTACGGCGGCCGCACAGCGCGTGAAATCGGGGCGCCTCTCCGATCGCGCATCGGCGTGCTGTCGCACGATCTCCATCTCTACTCGGAGCTCACGGCGCTCGAGAACCTGATTTTTTTCGGGCGGCTGTACGGCGTCGCCAACGCCCGGACGGTGGCCGCCGACGCACTCCGCCGGGCGCGGCTCGAGGACCGGGGAGGGGACGTCGTATCGGGTTTCTCGCGAGGCATGCGTCAACGGCTGGCGCTCGAGCGCGCCTTGCTGCATAGCCCGCGGCTCCTGCTGCTCGACGAGCCATTCACGGGACTCGATGATGCTTCGACGATGGCGTTGATCGAGCGGCTGCGCGAGCTGCGGTCGGCCGGCTGCATCATCCTTGCGGCCACCCACGATCTCGACGTCGGCGAAGCTGTCTTCGATCGTGCCGTCATCCTCCACGAGGGACGCCTGATCGCGCGCGAGGCCGACGTGCGGGACCTCCGCAAGCGCTATCAGGATCGCCTGCAGGCGGGAGCGGCCTCATGAGCGCGTTCTGGCGCGTCGTCTGGATCGTCGCGCGCAAGGACCTCGCCATCGAGGCGCGGAGCCGCGAGCTGCTCAACACGACTATTTTTTTTGCGCTGTCGTGCGTCATCGTGTTCTCTGTCTCGTTCGTCGGAGAGGGAGGAGACGGCAGGGCACTCGGTGACGCGGCCGCGGGCATTCTCTGGGTTGCCATCGCTTTCTCGGGCACGCTCGCGCTGGGCCGCACGTTCGAGCGCGAGCGATACGGCGACACGCTGCGCGCGCTGCTGCTCGCGCCGGGCGCGCGCGCGGCCGTGTATATCGGCAAGCTGGTCGGCATCGTCGCGCTCCTGCTGTTCGGCACGGTCGGCTTTGCGACCGTCGGCACGCTGTTCGCCGCGATGCTGGCGCGCGCCAGGAGCCGGGACGTGCTCTTGCCGATCCTGTTGTATCCGGTCACAATCCCGGTGATGATCGCGGGGGTCCGGGGGACCGCCGCCCTCCTTGCCGCGGAGCCGCAGCTCGACATGGCGAGGCTCTGGGTGATGATGTTGCTCTCCTTCGACGTGGTGTTTGTGACCTTGTCGCTGTGGACGTTCGAAGCGCTGATGACCGAATAGTGAAAGTGATGGCCCGATAACCATGCGCAAAGCCGTCGTCCCGCTTCTCGCCGCCGCCGGGTTGATCTTCATGACCGCGCCGATCATCATCGCGCGCGCGCGTTATGAATCGACCATGGGCCTGGTGCAGAAGATCTTCTATTTCCACATGCCGCCGGCGATGTTGATGCTGCTCTCGGCGATCTTCTGCGGCATCGTCAGCGCGATTTTCCTCGTCAGGCGGCGTCCGTTTTACGACTGGATGGCATTCGCCGCCGCCGAGCTGACGGTGCTCTACGGCGCGATGGCGATGGTCACGGGACCGCTGTGGGCGCGAAAGGCGTGGGGCGTCTGGTGGGTGTGGGACGCGCGGCTCACCATGTCGCTCTTGATGTGGATGGTGTTTGTCTCCTACCTGCTGCTACGCCGTTATGGCGGGCCCGGATCGGAGACGCTGGCGGCCGGGCTCGCGCTCTTCGGCATGGCGACGGCGCCGTTTGTCTATCTATCGGTGAACATCTGGCGCACGATTCATCCGCTGACATCGGTCGTGCCGACGCTGCCGGTCGACTTCGCGTTCGCCCTGTGGTACTCGTTCGCCGGATTCCTGCTGTTGTACATTGCGCTGATGATGCTGCGGATGACCATCGAGCGGCAGCGCACGCTGCTCGATCATCTCTATCTCGAGAGCGAAGAATGAAACGAATCTGCCTCGCCGCGCTGCTGCTGATGAATACGGTCGCGTTCGCGCAGCCCGGCCAATCCGAGTTCAAGCCGGTGACCGAAATTCCCGCCAGCGAGCAGTTGCCGTCGGCGCCGCTCGTGATCGCCGCCTACGCGTTCGTCTGGCTGGCGTTCGTGTTTTACGCCTGGACGATGTGGCGCAAGCTCGGCAAGGTGGAGCAGGAGCTCCGGACGCTGTCCGCGCAGATTGTGAACAAACGGCCATGAATTTCGCCAACATGACGTCGGCGCACTTCATCTTCATCCCCGTCGTCTTGTTCGTGGGAGTGGTGATCGGCTGGATCCTCGGCTCGCGCGCCGCGCAGGATGCAATAGCGATGGAAATGAAGAAGCGCGAACGACGGGAGGCTCGGTAGTCTTCCCTGTTGCAATTTCTTCAACGCCGTGGCGCTGGGACGCCGCGGAAAACTGCAATGTGTTCTCGCCTGACTAGTTAAATTTTCTGGATTCGCCATTGCACCTCCGTATCTAAGGAGGTGCAGAATGGACCGCCAAGCGCTGGATGGAATCACGCTCGTCATCATTCAGGCCGCAATAGAGGTACATCGGATCTTAGGCCCCGGCCTGCTCGAAAGCTTGTATCGAGAATGCCTGGTGTCCGAACTCCAGGAGCGCAGGCTCAAGGTGATTGTTGAGACCTTGGTACCGATCTCCTACAAAGGGAAGCCTCTCAACGGGCACTACCGGATCGATTTGCTGGTTGAAGACGCGGTCATCATCGAACTGAAATCGGTCGAGGCCGTACTGCCCGTCCATTGCGCGCAGGTACTTTCATATTTGCGGCTCACGGAAAAGCGCGTAGGGTTGCTAATCAATTTCAATGTTAGCTATCTGAGGCAGGGCGTCCGCCGTATTGTCAACAGGTTCTGATCGAGCCCTTGTATTTCCCAGCGCCTCGGCACCTCGGCGTTGAGAGCGGACTACCTGCCCATTCCGAGTCTGTACGCCAGCATCGGTGGCAGGCCGGCATCGAGAATCTTCTTCTGCGCCGCTTCGATCGGATACGCCACCCGATAGAGCGTCACCACCATGCGATCGAGATCCGCAATCGCATATGCGGCGCGCGAATCGCCGTCGCGCGGCTGGCCTACCGACCCGGGATTAATCAGGTACTTCGAGCCGGCGTCGAGGGTGACGGCGAATTCCGGGTGCCCCTGCGGCGCCTCGATCTCGAGCCGCCGCTGGCCGTCCATCCTCGCGGTGAGCGCGACGTGGGTGTGGCCGTACAGGCAGAGCGCCGAACGCGCCGCGGCGATCGAGCGCGCGGCATCGATGTCGGCCACCACGTACAGATCCTCGTCGAGCGGCGAGCCGTGGGAAATCTCGATGGCGCCGTCAACAACCAGCGGTCCGGCGGGCAGATCGCGCAGGTAATCGAGGTTCTGCGGCGTCAGCGAGTCCCTCGTCCAGCGTGCCGCAGCTTTGGCCATCGGATTGAAGTCCTCGGCGTTGTCGATGCCCGAGGCCACTTTGTCATGATTACCCCGGACGATCGCCCTCACGCCGAGATTGCGCACGCAATCGACGACAGCGTTGGGATCGGCCCCGTATCCCACCAGATCGCCAAGTACCAGCACCGCATCGTAGCGCTGCGCCGCCGACGCGCGGAGCACCGCATCGAGGGCTTCGAGGTTGCTGTGAATATCGCTGAGGGCCAGATAGCGCATTGCTACTCGAGCTGCTCGATGAGCTGTTCGACGAGCTCTTCACTGCGCGCACGCGAGGCATCGAGGCGCAGCTGGGCCTGCTGGTATGCGAGCCGGCGGTTCTCGTACAGCATCGCCATCTGAACGCGGTCGTTGGCGAGCGGCCGGCGTCCGTCGGCGGGAATTCGGGCGAGCAGCACATCGAAGGGCACGTCGAGCCATACCGACACGCCGTCGGCGTTGATCGCCGCGCGGTTTTCGGGGTCGATGAACGTGCCGCCTCCCGTGGCCACCACGGCGTGGCGCTGCGGCAGCAACGACCAGATCACCTGCCGCTCGACCGCGCGGAAGTAGGGCTCTCCCTCGCGGGCAAAAATCTCCGTCACCGTTCGCCGCTCGCGCGCCTCGATGAGTGCGTCGACATCGTCGGCTCGCCATCCAAGACGGCGCGCCAGCGCCTGCGCCAAAGTTGTCTTTCCAGCAGCCATGAACCCGACCAGATAAATTTTGTCCGTCTTCAAGAGGGGATTACTCGCCGCCCGGCGCTGGATGCGACGACCCCGAGGCCGTCGAAGGGCTACAGAGCGATTCCAGCGTAGAGAAGAACTCAGGATATGAAATGGCGACCGAGTCGGCGCCGCTGATCGTGGAAGGGGAGTCCGCACCGAGCGCGGCAATCGCAAATGCCATCGCCAGCCGGTGGTCTCCGGCGGCGTCGGCCGTCCCGCCGCGTAGACGGCGCGAGCCCCGCAGGTGGAATCCGTCGCTGAACTCCTCGACATCTGCTCCTAACGCCTGAAATCCGCGCACGAGCGCGCTGATACGATCGCTTTCCTTGACCCGCAGCTCCGCCGCGCCCGTGACGTGCAGCTCCCCCCCGAGGCTGGCCCAGGCAGCAAGGGCAGGAATCTCGTCGATGAGATATGGAACTTGATCTGCTCCTAGTGTTAACGAACGAAGCGTCCCGTACCGAACACGCACGCGTCCAGAAGGCTCACCACCGGCTTCGCGGTCCACGTACTGGTCGACGACCGCACCGCCCTGACGGAGCACGTCGAGCAGCGCGATGCGCGTAGGATTGAGCCCTACGTTGTGAATCTCCACGTCCGAGCCCGGAATGCCTGCCGCGGCCGCCACCCAGAATGCCGCCGAGGAAATGTCCCCGGGGACGACGAACTCGCCGCCGCGAAGTGTCTGACCTCCATCGAGCTCAATCGTGTTGCCGCTCGACTCGACGATGGCGCCAAAGGCGCGCAGAGCGAGCTCTGTATGATTTCGAGTGGCAACAGACTCCTCGACGACGGTCCTTCCGCTGGACTGGAGACCAGCCAGAAGGACGGCACTCTTCACTTGGGCGCTCGGCACTTCGGTGCGGTACCAGATCCCACTCAGGGCTGCGCCGTGAATCGTGAGCGGCGGCTTTTTGTCGTGCGACTCGATCCGCGCGCCCATCAGCTCGAGGGGCACCATGACGCGTCCCATCGGCCGCCTCGACAGCGACTCGTCGCCGACCAGGACTGACGTAAACGAATGGGCCGCCAGAACGCCGGACAGGAGCCGCATCGTCGTGCCCGAATTCCGCGCGTCGAGCGGCGCCGCCGGGGCGCGGAGACCGCGCAGGCCGCGGCCTTCGATTTCTACGGTCAACCCGCGCTCGGCGGAACGGGTTCGCCGAATGGCGACGCCCGCGCCGGCCAGGCAGTCCAGCGTGGCGGCGCAATCGGCGCCCTGCGAGTACTGCGCAATCGTCGACCGTCCCGTTGCCAGTGCGGCCAGCAGGGCGTAGCGATGAGAAATGGATTTGTCTCCGGCAAGCCCGACCGTCCCGGTGATGCGGCGGGCAGGCCTCACCGTCGTTGCGGCGATCGAAGCCATCGGGAGACTATACTACGTCGGACACGATGACCTGCGGGTACCGGGATGTGCATCTCGAGATTCACAGCACGATTGAAGCGCTTGATCTTGTGCAGGCGGTTACGGAACACATCGCGCGCCGGCTGGGCTTCGACGAGGAATCCCTCCACTGGACGGCGATGGCCGTTCGTGAATCCGTCGTCAACGCCATCACTCACGGAAACGGGAGCGACCCTGCCAAGATTGTGTTCGTCGACTACTGCGCCACGCCCGAAGCCCGGCCTGCCGAATTCATCGTGTCGGTGCGCGATCAAGGCCCTGGCTTCGATCCAGACACGCTGAAGGACCCTCTCGCGTTCGAGAACATGCTGAGCACGAGCGGACGAGGGGTCTTCATGATTCGCCAGTTCATGGACGACGTATCGATACGCCGCATGCCTGAGGGCGGGATGGAGGTGCGGATGATGAAGCACATCCGCCCGAACGAATGACGCGGGACCCCCTGTTGCTCTCCACGGCGATCGAAGCCGTGATGAAGGCCGGCGAGATTCAGATGAGCTTCATCGACACCGGATTCGCGGTGTCGCACAAAGGCACGATCGACCTGGTCACTGAGGCGGACGTCGCGGTCGAGACGATGTTCCGCAAGATGATCGCCGAGCGCTTTCCCGACCACACCATCCTGGCCGAGGAATTCGGCGAGGACGCGGCGACGCAAGGCGCGTCGCACTGCTGGATATTCGATCCGATCGACGGCACCAACAACTATGCGCATGGCCTGCCGATCTTCTGCTCGTCGCTGGCACTCGAGATCGACGGCAAAGGGGAGATCGGCGCGATCTACGATCCGACGAGGAAAGAACTATTCGTTGCCGAACGCGGCGGCGGAGCGCTGCTGAACGGCCGGCCGATCCATGTGTCGAACGCGTCGACGCTGGTGGAATCGATGCTCGTGACCGGATTTCCGTACGACATCCACCAGCGCATCCCCGAGATTGTTGGATTGTTCGGCGAATTCGTCGGCAAGGCGCGCGCAGTGCGACGCCTCGGGTCGGCCGCACTCGACCTTTGCTACGTGGCGGCGGGCCGCATGGACGGATTCTGGGAACAGGATTTGAAGCCGTGGGACATTGCCGCCGGCACCATCATCGTCGAGGAAGCGGGTGGCAAGGTGACCGATTTCGCCGGCGAGCCACATGCCTCGCGCCGGCCGCAGCTCCTCGCCACGAACGGAAAGATCCATGAGGAGATGATGGCGATCACGAGGGAGTTTCTCAGATCTAGAATCTAAGAACTAGATTCTAGTTTTTAGTTTCTAGATTCTAGTTTTTGGCTTTGTACAGCGCTACCCCGCCGTCCGCACACAGGCGTGTGAAGCCCGTTGTAAATGCAGACGACTCCCGGGCGCGCTTGGCCAATACGTCGCCGCCTTCGGCGCGCTCCTCGATCAGAATCCATCCGACCCGACCCTGCGGGGCCTCAACCGCTTCCTGCCAGTAGGGAAGCGTGCCTTCGTGCACGAAATCGCGGATGTTGATGCCGGCGTGTGACAGCTCCTGCATGTAGTGCGCGAGCGAGCCCATGCTCGCGAGGATGCGTTCGCCGTGATATTCGCGCGCCAGGCATGCCGTGACATTCTGCCGCGCGCGGCTGAAAGGCACATCCCACTGTGCTTCCTCGACCATTGGCGCGTGGGCGTTCAGCGGCCTGCTCGCCACTATCAGCCACACCGCCATCGCCACCGCCGCGGCGTCGCGCCACCGGCCCCTGAGCATGCCCAGCGCGATGCCCGCAAAGACGGCCGCGCCCACTGAGGGGGCGACGATATAGCGCATGCGAAACGGGTGGCCGTTGAAGAATGCGTACGCCGGCAGCACCATGAAGGCAACCAGCGCGAGGACGCCGAGTTGCCCTGCATCCGCCGGCCGCCGTATGACGCGTACGAGCACGAGAAGCACTCCTCCCACCGCCAGCAGAATCAGCGGCGTGCCGATCAGAAGCCGCATTCCGTAAACGACCGCCATGAAGGCTTTCCACACATTGCCGGTCGCCACATTGTCGGGCACGTAGAACCCGCCGGTCACGAACCAGGCGCCGGTCGTGAACCAGCTGTGGAAGAAAAACATGACGATGGCAAGGATCGGATAGACGGCAAGGTCGGCTGTCGACCTGATCGCGGCGCGTAAGGTGAAGCCGCTCCGCCACAGGGCAATGCCACCGAGCACAAGTACGGCGGCGGTGACCAGCCACGCTTCGTACCGGGTAAGGCACGCGAGGATAAGGCACCAACCTGCCTTCGCACGCGCCCGCTTCGTCTCACGTGCGGAGGCGGGCGTCGTGCTTACCTCGACCCAGTCGTAGACGAGGCTGATCGACAGCAGGACCAGCCCGAACAGCAAAGGCTCGGTCATCGGCGTCGATTGCAGATAAAGCACATCGGGATTGAGAGCAAACAGCGCGACCGCGATCGCCGCCGCGGCTCGAGAGGTGGTGACACGAAGCACGAGATGCGCGATGGCGTAGCAGGCGAGCGCGAACGACGCGATCGATATCGCCACGGCTGAGGCGCCGGTGCGGTAGAAGACATCGATCTGCACCGGCAGCAGGTTCAGC
>Ga0184624_10000403_pt1 | contig 11002 bp, 8 predicted proteins | sample PLM3_5_b1_FD_133157 | JGI IMG/M metagenome (GOLD analysis project Ga0184624, IMG submission 133157) | Groundwater sediment microbial communities from an aquifer in East River, Colorado, USA - PLM3_5_b1 | ecosystem: Environmental > Terrestrial > Soil > Riparian zone | place: USA: East River...
CCATCGATCAGCACCATGCAGGCGCCGCACTGCTCGGTGCCGCAGCCGAACCGGCTGCCGCGCAGCCCAAGCTCGTTGCGCAACACCGAGAGCAGCGGCGTCGTACCATCGCTCCGCACATGAGCGGGCTTGCCATTGACGATGAGATCAACGCCGTCACTCACGCCGGCTCCTTGCTCGCTGCGCGCCGCTTGTCATTCCGGCCTGATCCCGTGGCTGTCGATGAACGCCGTCCAGTTCCTGATTTCGTTTTCGAGCTTGGTCCGCAGCACCGGGGCAGGCGCGAAGCCGGGCGTGATGTCGAGCCTGGCCAGGCGCTCGCGCACGCGCGGGTCGGACACGACGCTTGCCACGGCCTGTTCCAGCTTGGTCTTGACGTCGTTCGGCATCCCCTTGGGGCCGAAGACACCAAACCAGAATCCGAGCTCGACTTCCGCAGGCTTCATGCCCGCCTCCGTGAGGGTCGGCACGGCGGGCAGGGCCGGGGACCGGGCGGGGCCGGTCACGCCCAGGGCCTTGATCCGGCGGTCCTCCACCAGGCTCTTGGCAACCTGCACCGAGGCCATCGCCATCGGGACATGCCCCGCGATCACGTCGCCGATCGCCTGGCCGCCGCCTTTGTAGGGAATATGAATGGCTTCCATCCCGACGCCATCCTTGAACACCTCGAAGCTCAGATGTGAGACGCTGCCGACCCCGGCGGAGGCGTAGTTCATTTTCTGCGACACCGTGCGCGAGAGCGCGACCAGCTCCGCTACCGTATTCGCGGGCACGTTGTTCGCAACGACCAGCGCAGAGGGAGAGGTCGCGATCGCGGCGACCGCGTCGTACTGCGTCAGCGGATCGAAGGTCGAGGTCGCCTTCTTGTGCAGGGCCTGACTGATGCCAAGGGCACTCTCCGCGAGCAGCAGCGTGTAGCCGTCCGGCTCAGAGCCGGCGACATGGTTCCACGCCAGATAGCCGTTCGCTCCAGGCCTGTTCTCCACAACGACGGGCTGGCCGAGCGCCTCTTTCAGGTCATTCGAGATCTGGCGCGCCAACGTGTCGGTGGCGCCTCCGGCCACGAAGGCGACGACCAGGCGGATCGGCCGGTCGGGATAGGACGAGGGTGTCTGTGCCGGCGCCATGGCCGGAGCGGCGAGCAGGCCGCACACGACCAACCACGCTCGAAGTGGCTTACGCATTGAGGCCGCCTCCCTGTTGCGTCGCCGTTTGCCGGCTTGCCCACCGCACCGGCGGGAGCCGCCATTGGATCACGCGTGGCCGCCGGCGTCGACGGGTACGCCGCCGGCGTCACATGTTCGCAAGCAACCAGTCGCCGATATAGTCGACGCCGAGCTGGCGATGATCGACCTGGCAGTGTTCGGCGCCGCCTTCCTCCGCGGTGAAGATCTTGATGTGCTTTCGCTTCGAGCCGACGGCCTGGTACAGCTTCTTCGCTTCTGAAAGCGGGACGATCCGGTCGTTCTCGCCGTGCAACACCAGAAACGCGCACTCGATCTGCTGTGCGACGCCCTCGAGCGTGAATTTCTTCGACCATTCGAGCGCGGTCTCGTTGTCGGGCGCGCCTACCACCCAGCGGAACTGGAACAGCGAGGTGGAGCTGGTGCGCGGATCGATCGCGAGTCTGGCTTTGTTGCCGGCCACCCATTCATGGATGCTCCAGTGCATGGCGCCGAACGCGACGGCGGCGGCGTAGCGCTTCTCGAACGCCACAATGCGCGGCGCGTGATAGCCGCCGAAGCTGTAGCCCATGACCGCGACACGCCCCGGATCCACATCGCTCCGGGATGCGACATAGTCGTATGCCGCGGTGCCGGGCACTTCGTAGTCGTAACGGCTGTGGATGTTGCGCAGACGCAACGCCTCGGCCTGACCCGGCCCGTCGATGGCGAGCGTGTTGATCCCGCGCTTGGCGAAATCGAGAGCCGCGAAGATCACGCTCATTTCCTTGGCGTTGTCCATCCCGTCGAACAACACGACGGTCGGGCGGCGGCCGGTGCCTTTGCCCTGCACGAAATAGGCGGGCAGGCTCGTGTTCTCGTAGGGAACCTCGACGCGCTCGATCTCGGGATGCAGGCGTTCCATGGCCGCGTGATACGCGCGCAATGCCTTGTGATACATCGCCATCTTCTCCGGCCCGGGCGGGATGAAGCGTTCCGCGCTGTAGTAATAGTTGCCCGCGCGCATGTAGTTGTTGCCGGCGGTGATGTGGCGCTGTTCGGCGGCGGCGGTGTCGGCGACGGCAGCGACCCGATCCGCCATCGCAGCCCACTCCTCGCGCCAGACGCGATCGAGATCGGTTTCCCCGGCGCGCGCCTTGAGCCTTCGGGCGATGCGATCGACCTCGTCCATGGCGATTGCGCCGTAGGGCGCCATCCCTTTGACGATCTGCATGGCATTGCTCCATCGCAGATTGCCGGGAAAATGCACGGCCCATGTCGCTGCATCGGCGTGGATGCCACCACCATCGTCATCAACGGCGGTGTCACTCGTCCTCATTGCCATTGCTTGTTTTCTCCCTAGTGCGGTGGATTTGAAGTTCCTATCATTATGGCCGCAGGTTTGTGTAGGAACTTCAAATCCAAAACCGCACTAGAATCATAGATTGCTAGTGTCCCTTTGATTCCTAGTTCGCAAACGAGTGTGCCGCGCAATGATGCGAACTTCGGAATCGGGACACTAGCCATCCCTAAGCCGCCGCAGCGCAGCTTTGACCCTGCGTCCGCCGGGATCAAGGGCGCGCGGTGCGGGAGCCAACGCCCTATCTTGCTTCTCGTGTGCTTGTGTTTATGAAGGTCGCCCCGCCTTCGCCAAGAGGTTCGTCGGGCGGGACTGGACCAGAGTTCCGCATCTCGCTTGCATCCGCACGCGCCATCTCGCCTCCAGCTGATGTCGTAAAGGTGGTTCGTGGCCTCGCCGCACGGATTAGACGAAATCACCAAGGCTAAGCTGCTGCTCGTGCTCCTGGCTTTTGTCTGGGGCCTGAGCTGGCCGGTCATGACGATCGCATTGGCCGAGATGAGTGTGTGGACGCTGCGCTTCCTGGGGTTCTCGATCAGTGCGCTGTCCCTGTTTGCGTTGATCCGGCTGCAAGGCCGCAGTGCTGCGATTCCACGCGGCGTGGCTTGGATGCATATCGTCGCGGCGTCGCTGTTCAACGTCATCGGTTTCGGACTGTTCAGCTCGTTCGCCCTGCTCACCGCCTCCACCTCACGGGTGGTGATCGTCAACTATTCCATGCCGGTGTGGGGGAGCCTGATGGCCTGGCTCATTCTCGGCGAGCGCCTGAGCATCAGGGCGGGCATCGGACTGGTGTTGTGCGTCAGCGGATTGAGCGTGCTCGTCTATCCCGTGGCGACGGAGGAGTCGGTGGTCGGGCTGCTGCTTGCGCTCTGCTGCGCACTCAGCTGGGCCGCCGGCACGGTCTACATGAAATGGGCGCGCATTCCAGGCGACCTGCTCGTCATCACGGCCTGGCAGATCGCGCTCGGCGCGGTGGTTTTCGGCGCGGGGCTGCTGATCTTCCAAGGAGTGCCCGCGCCGGCGGCCGTGTCGCTCAAGGCGGTTTTGGCGGTGCTTTACAACGGCCTGCTGGGAACCGGTTTCGCTTACATCCTGTGGTTCGCGATTATCGAGCGCCTGCCGACCGCAACCGCCTCGCTCGGTTCGCTCTCGACGCCGGTGGTCGGCATCATCAGCTCGATGCTGATGCTCGGCGAACGGCCGACGACCGAGGACATGATCGGCTTTGCGCTGATCTTTGCCGCCGCCGCGTGCGTGCTGACGCAGCCGGCGCAGCGGACGGTAGCACAGGCGCCGTGAGGCTCGCTTCGTTGGCTGGTGCCCGCTCAATCAAGAAACAGCGCCAATCCCACCAGCGCTGCGGCCGCGACCAACGGCGCACCAACAACCGCGAGCGAACTACGCAGCCATCCGCGCAAGTGCAGGATCCAGCCGAGCAGGGCGGCGGCGATGAACCAGAGCGGTATCGAGAGGATCGTGAGGGACATGACCCACGCCCATACGTAATGTTCGCTACCGGGGGCGTCGAACGCCATGACAGCCACCGTCAGCGCGCCGGGCGCCGAGGCGATCGCGCACAGCCCGCAAGCGACCGTGAGCACGATGAGAATGGCGCGGTAGACGTTCTTTTGAGTCATCACGGCGACGCGTCCCGAGCGCTGGGCTGGCAGAGGTTCGACCAGGCGTCCAGCGCCTGGGGGAAGCGAAGATTTGGACAGACGAGACTTAATCCGACGAGACTTAAACACAGGAGACTTGGGCAGATAAGACAGACCCTGGGCGGAAGCTGGGCACGACCGGACAAAATCAAGCAACCGGCCCTAAGCGAGTTCCCGCGGGTTCGACTCGATGTAACAGCAGTTGCGAGACGCGCCCGGCGCTATAGGGTTGCTCCTGCTGACAAGCAAGGAGCGACGATGGAAGATCGGATTGCCGGGCACTCACCTGCGGAAGCGATCGCGGGCGTTGCCGCGCCTGTGGCGTGGCGCGACCTGCGCGACTGGCTCGATCTGGTCGAAACCAATGGCCTCCTCAAGCATATCGCAGCGCCGGTCGAGCCGGACGAAGAATTGGGGGCCATCACGTTGCTGGCCACCCGGCGCGAGGATGCGCCGGCCCTGCTGTTCGAGCAGCTCGCCGGTGACCGCTCGCAGGCCCGCATCCTGTGCAACATGCTCGGCGCCAGCAAGGAACGCTACGCCCTTGCCGTCGGCATCGACCCCGGCCTTTCGATCGCCGGCATGATCGCGGCGACGCGCCCGGTCATGACGCGGCGCATCGCGCCGGTTCGCGTCGCCAAGCGCGATGCGCCGGTGAACGAGATCGTCCTGACCGGCAACCAGATCGACCTCACCGCTTTTCCGGTCCCGAAGTTCTGGCCCGGCGACGGCGGCCGTTATATCGGGACCGGCGACATCACCCTGACGTCCTCCGCCTACAGCGGACGGCTCAATGTCGGGGTGTACCGCCAGATGCTGCACGGACCTTCGCGCATCGGACTTTATTGCTCGCCGGGCAAGCATGGCCTGCTCGACCGCGAGGGATGGTGGGCGCGCGGAAAGCCGTGCGAGGTGGTCGCTGCCTACGGCATCGATCCGGTTCTTTTCATGCTGGGCGCGCAGGCCTTCGGGGCCGCTCAATCCGAGCTCGACGTCGCCGGCGGGATGATGGGGCGTCCGGTGGAATTGACCGACGCCGAATTTGTCAGCCTGCCGATCCCGGCCCGCGCGGAATTCGTGGTCGAAGGCCTGCTGCATCCGGGCGATCTCGAACCCGAAGGCCCGCTCGGCGAGTTCACGGGATATTATGGACGCGAGCGTTCGCCGCAGCCGGTCATCGAGGTAAAGGCGGTGCACCATCGGCGGTCGCCGATCTTCACCCATGCCCTGATGGCGAAGTATCCCTCCTGCGAGATCGGCGCCTACTACGCCATCATGCGCTCGGCACGCATTCTCGACGACCTCGAGCGGATCGGCGTCCCCGGCGTGGTGGCGGCCTACGCGCATCCCGCGGCAGCCTCGGGCTGGGGCATGGTCGTCGTTTCGCTGCAGCAGAAATATGCCGGCCACGCGGCGCAAGTCCTCGCTCTCGCCGCGCAATGCCCGGCCGCGGCCTATTTTACCAAATGGGTCATCGCGGTGGACGACGACGTCGATCCGACCGACATGAACGACGTGCTGTGGGCGCTGAGCACGCGCTGTCATCCGGCCGAGGATCTCGATCTGCTGCGCACGACCTGGTCCACCGGGCTCGATCCCAGCCAGTTTCCGCCGGAGGCGCGGCCGTATGGATCGAAGGTCCTGATCAACGCGTGCAAGCCGCACCAGCATCTCAAGCAGTTCCCGCAATCCACCTTGCTGCGCCGCTCCACTTATGACCGGGTGGTCGAACGCTGGCAGGAGCTGGGCTTCTCCGGACCCGCGCCAAGCCTCAACGTGTTTCATCCGGAGTAGCTGTCGCCGCAGAGCATGGGATGCCGAACTCGCTTGTGCTCCGACCAGGGAAGGACCGAAGGAGATGGGTGCTCCCGAACTTTCCATTCGTGCAATTCGCGCTCGGCCGGTCATCGCACCGCTGCCGCGGCCGCTGCGGACCGCCGTCGGCGACATCCTGAGCGCGCCTCTTGTCCTCGTCGACGTTCTGACCAATGAAGGGATTACCGGGCGCGGCTACGCGTTCGCATACACGCCGCTCACGCTGCGAGCGCTGGTTCACTTTCTGAACGATCTTGCGCCCGAGCTCGTTGGCACGTCTGTCGCTCCGTGCAGTCGCATGTTGCAATTGGAGAAGCGACTCAGACTTGTCGGCTGGCAGGGTTTCGCGGGTATGGCGGTCGGAGCGCTCGACATGGCGCTTTGGGATGCGCTCTCCTGTGCCGTGGAGCTGCCTTTGGCGGTTCATCTGGGCGGAGAGGTGCGGCCCCTGCCGGCATACGACAGCTTCGGAATTGTCGATCCCCGCACGGATCTGCCCTGGTTGGAGCAGTCGATCCAAAACGGATTCAAGGCGGTGAAGATCAAAATAGGCGCGGGCGATCTGGCGACCGATGTCGCCTCGGTCTCGGCGGTTCGACGGACGATCGGAGACGATGTTCGATTGATGCTGGATTTCAATCAGTCACAGACGACCGCAAGCGCGGTCGAGCGAATCCTCCGGCTGCAGGAATTCGATCTCACGTGGGTAGAGGAGCCGGTGTGCGCGGACGATCTTGCAGGCCACCGCGCGGTACGCGAGCGCGTCCGTCCCGTAGCGATTCAAACCGGCGAGAATTGGTGGTTCCCGCGAGGAATGGCAAATGCCATTGCGGCCGGGGCCTCCGACCTGGCGATGGTCGACGTCATGAAGATCGGCGGCGTCACCGGGTGGATCTCAGCCATGGGGCAAGCCGAAGCCGCATCCCTTCCGTTGTCGAATCACACGTTTGTCGAGCCCAGCGCGCACCTGATGTCGGTGTCTCCGAACGCGTCCTGGTTCGAATATCTCGATATCGCCGGCGCGATCCTGACGGAGCGGCTGTTGCCTGTCGATGGAATGGTCTCGGGGCGGGGTCCAGGTCTGGGGCTCACCTGGGATGAGGCGGCGGTAACGCAGTATGCGTTCACGTAATGCTGCGGCCTGCTTTCTGCCAATGCTGGTGCCCCGGGCAGGGCCAGCGCAGGTCCGACGCACATTCGATCGAATGTAAGGTCAATCAGCGCCGGTGATCCGCGAGATGCTCGCAGTCCGTTTAACGGGCGGCGAATTTGACCGGTATGCTATGAACAATGGGGAACGCGCGGCGCGGTCTCACCGCTGCCGCGCTGTTGCCGAGAGCGATTTGCCATCGCCTCGGCAGCCACACTAGAATGCGGCGCCAAATCGGAGCCAAAAAGGCGGAAAACGGCGATTGCGGGCGTAGTTCAATGGTAGAACGGCAGCTTCCCAAGCTGCATACGAGGGTTCGATTCCCTTCGCCCGCTCCACCGCTTTCGTCAGCGCCGTCCTGCCTTCACACCTCGGCCCACTGCCGCAGCAGGTTGTGGTAGAGCGAGGTGAGGGAGACGACGCTCGGATGCTGCGGGTGATCGGCGGAGAGCCGCCGGATCGACATATCGAGGTCGAACAGCATTCCGCGCCTGGTATCATCGCGGATCAGGCTCTGCGTCCAGAAGAACGAGGCTATGCGCGAGCCGCGCGTGATCGGCGTGACATTGTGCAGGCTGGTGCCGGGATAAACGATCATGTCGCCGGCGGGCAGCTTCACCGCGTGGCTGCCATAGGTGTCCTCGACCGTGAGTTCGCCGCCGTCGTAATCCTCCGGCGCCGATATGAACAGCGTGGCCGAGACGTCGGTGCGGATCTGCAGTGAGGTATCGAGATAGCCGCGGATGGCGTTGTCGACATGCGCGCCGAAGGTCATGCCGGCGTCATAGCGGTTGAACAGCGGCGGGAAGACCTGTTTCGGCAGCACGGCGGAAACGAACAGGGGATTGCGCCCAAGCGCCTGGACCACCATGTCGCCGAGCTCGCGCGCTTCCGGCGCGGCCTCGGGAAGCTGCAGATTGTGCTTCACCTGCGCCGATTGATGCCCGGCGGTGATGCGGCCGTCGACCCAGGCGGCCTGCTCCATCACCGCCCGGCAGCGCGCGACCTGCTCGGCCGTGAGCACGTTGGGAATGTGCACCATCATCGCGGGCATCTCCCCGCGGCACGGCCCGGGGTCGCCTGCCTGTCGCAGGCGACCCCAGGGGAGCGGGACGTGGCGGATCTCACCAGCGGGCCCGATAGGTCAGCGAGGCCCAGCGACCCGACGCGGGCACGACGTTGGCGCCGAAGTATTGCGAGTAATACAGTTTGTCGGTGAGGTTGTAGACGTTGAGCTGCACCGTCGATTTCTCGTCGACCTTGTAGCTGATCATGGCATCGAACTTCCAGAACTCTGGCACATAGGCAGTATTGGTGTTGTTCGCCCAGCCCATCGATTGATAGATGGCGCCGCCACCAACCGTCCATTTCGAGGTGACCTCATAGGTCGTCCACAGCGTGTAGTTGTTCCGCGGCGTGTTTTGCAGATGCTTGTTGAGGATGCTCTTGTCGCGGGTGTCCAAGATCGTGGATTCGAGATAGCTGTAGCCGGTGAACACGCTCCATCGGTCGGTGACCTTGCCGGTGGCGCCGACCTCGACGCCGTCGACACGCGCGACGCCGTCGAGCACCATCACGGTGTTGTTGAACGGATCGTTGATGCGCAGGTTGGTCTTTTCGATGCGGAACACCGCGCCCGCAAGGCTGATCAGGCCATCGCGCACGTCGGCCTTGGCTCCGACTTCGATGGTGCGGGTCTGCTCTGGTGCGAGGGCGGCGTTGCTCGCGCTGGCAAGCGTGCCGAGCTCGGCCGACGGGTTGTAGGAGTTGCCATAGGCGGCGTAGATCGTGGACTTCTCGGTCGGGTGGACGACCGCGCCGAAGCGATAACTGAATAGATTGTCGGTGCGCTCGAGATTGCGGTTGATCACCAGCGCCTGGTTGGGATCCTGGTAGCTGGTGCTGAAGTAGTCGTAGCGCAGCGATGCGAGCAGCTCGAAGTATTTGGTGATCTTGACCTGGTCGGAGACATAGGCGGCATAGTCCACGGCCTTGGTCTCGATCGGCAGGAAGTTGATGATGGCGCCGCCGATCGGAGAGCTGTTGGGATCGGGATTGTACGCATTGGTGCGGCAGGCAACGTTGGTCGAGTCGCAGATATCCCGCCGTTCCTGGTGGCGTGTCTCGCGCGCGAACTCCAATCCTGCCGCCATCTGGTGCTCCGCGACGCCGGTGATGAACTTGCCGACAAGGTCGGTCTGATTGATCAGATAGGTGTTGTCGGTCTCACGCTCGCGCCGCTCGCGACCATAGGTGAGCAGATCCACCGGATAATTGAACGGAAACACGGTTCCGTCCCATGTCGTGGGCGAACCGGCTCGGCCTGGAAAGTTGTTATTGGCGAGGCCGACGCTGCGCGGTGCGGTCACCCGCGCGAAGCGTGTGTTGTCGATGTAGCGCGTGGCATTGGAGAGCTTGAGGTCCTTGTCGAACTCATGTTCGACCTTTTCCGTGATGATGTGCGTGTCGGTCTGCGTGATATCACCGAGCGGCCCGCCCGCGATCCCGAGGAAATTGGTGCGTGGGATCGGAAGTGGGGGCGTGGGCCTGCCGTTGCCGTAATAGCCAGGATTGGTCTGAAGGCCGGTCAGGGGACTGAATGCGGGCTGTGGGAGATAGGTGAAGCCGTAATCCGACACGCCCTCCTCGCCCTGATAGATGTAATACAGCGTGGCCTTGGTGCCCTGCTGAAAGTCGTAGACCATGGACGGCGCGACACCCCAGCGCTTGGTCCAGATCTGGTCGCGGGTGGGCGTGTTGACGTCCTGGAAGAGTCCCTGGATGCGGCCGGACACGTTGCCGCTCTTGCCGCTGGCGTCGACCACCTCGCGGTAGCCGTTACCCGTCATCACCGTCGAGGTCGACTCGAGGTAGTTCGCGCCGGTCGGCAGTCGGGTGACGTAGTTGATGGCGCCGCCGGTCGCGCCTCGTCCGAACGCGAACGCCGACGGACCCTTGTAGACCTCGATGCGATCGATCGAGAACGCGTCTCGGGTATACCAGCCGGGATCGCGGATGCCGTCACGGAACAGGTCGCCGCGCGCGACGAAGCCGCGGATGATCGGACCGTCACCTTGCTGGCCACCTTCACCGGCGCTGAAGGTGATGCCGGGGATGTACTGCAGGGCCTGCTCGATGGTGGTGGCGTTCTGCTCCTGGATGATCGCCTGCGGGATGACGTTGACCGTCTGCGGCATGTCGAGGATCGGCACCGGCAGTCGCGTGATGCCGGTATTGGTGACCTGATAAGGGGTCGGTCCGAGCGGCGGGTTGGTCCCGCCCGATCCGGCCTGGTTCGTCGCTACCGGCTGGGCCGGCGGCGGGGGAGCGGCCACCGGGCGCGAGGGTGGCGCCGCCCGCACCGCGGCTGGCGCACGCGGCCGGCTGGCCTGGACCGAAACCGTGGGCAGTGTGTCGGACTTCTGCTCGGTCTGCGCAGGGGCGGCGCCGGAGGGCGTCTGCTGCGTGGACGGGCTTTGCGCCGGCGCCGGAGTCGGCGCCTGCTCGGTGGTGTTCTGATCGCCAGCGGCGGGTTCCGCCTCGGTCTCCATGGCGCCGCTGAGATAGAACAGCGCGGCGGCGGTCATCACACCGGCTTTGGACCGTATTGCACTCTGGTTTGGCCGTACCCCCAATTCTGACATAGCACACCCCGCCCTATTTACTTTAGAATGCTTAAATACTACAGTTGATCTTCGTATTACTTGCTACACCGTGGCCAAGTCGCCAACAATGACAAATATGCAACAGCCATTATCATTCATCACAACTGTTTTTCCTTTTTATTATAACAATTCAAAACTAGAAAAGCCCGTCCGCAAGTATTGATCGACCCTGTAATTACCTGTATCGA
>Ga0184624_10000407_pt1 | contig 10953 bp, 11 predicted proteins | sample PLM3_5_b1_FD_133157 | JGI IMG/M metagenome (GOLD analysis project Ga0184624, IMG submission 133157) | Groundwater sediment microbial communities from an aquifer in East River, Colorado, USA - PLM3_5_b1 | ecosystem: Environmental > Terrestrial > Soil > Riparian zone | place: USA: East River...
CCCGTCGGCCAGGCGCGCGTCGACCATCGGGCTGAGCTCGTCGACCCGGCGGCCGAGCGGCGCCAGGATCCGCTCGATCGCGTTGCGCAGTTCCTCCTCGCTCTCGAAGACCACATTGGTCGCTTCGAGCAGGCCCCGCCGCTCGACGAAGACGCGGTCGTGCCGGTTGACCATCACCTCCTCTACCGCCGGATCGGCGAGCAGCGCCTCGAGCGGGCCGAGGCCGACGCTGTCGCGGACGATCCGCTCGACCACGACCTGGCGGAGCTCCGGCGGCAGGATTCCCGCGTGCGCGTCGACCAGCACCCGCGCCGACTCCTCGAGCGCCTGCTCCGGCGAGCGACCGGCGGCGGCTTCGGCGCGGCGGCGATCGACCAGCCGCTCGCGTATCCGCGCGGCGAGCTCGGCGACGTCCTTCTCGCGCCGGTCGCTCACCACTCACCCACCGGGGATCACCGTGACCCGGCGGGCGAAGCTCTCGGCCGCCAGCAGACGCAGGGCCTGGCCCCGGGTCAAGCCGAGGGTCACGGTCGCTTCGCCGGGTTCACCTTCGCCTCCCGCGCCCAAGGCAAGCAGCGGGACGGCCGCCGCTGCGACATAGGTGCGGCCGGCGCCGGAGCCGCTCGGTTCGGTCGTCACCACCACGTCGACCTTCGACCCGACCGGCTGGGCGCCAAAGGTGGACAGGGCCCCGGCGCCGCCAACGCTGAGTTCGACCGGCCGCCGTCCCTGCCCGATGCCCGGGGTCGCGCGACTGGTGCGGGGCGGGCGCAGTTGCGTCGCCAGCAGGTAGGAGCCGGCCGGGACGGTTGCAGCCGCGACGAGACCGACCGCTTCGGCTGGATCGACCAGGGCCGCAGGCGGGACGAAGCGAACCGGGACCTGCCTGACCTCGAGAGCTCCGGCGACGGCGCGCCTGTCCATCGGCTCTCCCTCGCGAAGGTCCTCGCTCGTTACGACGACAGCTCTCATCTCGCCGTAGCCCCGGGCGACGCTCTTGCCGTACCCGTCGGCGATCGCCGCCGCCGCGACGGCGGCGACGCATGCTGCGGCGAGGAAGGCGGCAGCGCGGCTGCGGCGGCTCATCAGCGGCCCTCGCTCAGCGGCAGGACCAGGCGCGCCTCGGTTCCCGCCCTCGAGCTGACAAGACGGAAGCTGCCGCCATGCTGCGCCGCCGCCTAGCGGACGATCGCGAGCCCGTGTCCGTGGCGGTTTCGGCCGCTGATCCACTTCCACGCGAACCGCGGGCGGGAAGAAGTGGCAACAGGCCCTTCGTCTCGCACCGTCAGCCGCAACACCCGGCCTTCGACGAGGGCGGAGATGAAGATCTCGCCGCTGCCGTGCCGAAGGCTGTTGCTGATCAGGTTGTCCACCGCCTGACCGAGGGCGATCCGGTCGCCGCGAAGCACCGCATCGTCTCCTGACCACCGCAAATCCAGAGGTCGTCCGAGGTCCGCAGCCGCCGATCGCCAGCGGTCGACCGCCGCCTCCGCGATCGGCCTCAGAGACACAGGAGCCGCCTCCACCCCGGCCCGCGTTCCGTTGATCTCGCGGTCGAGCCGCTCGGCTGCGGCAACCGCCAGCTCCAGTGAATATTCGTGCGACGAACCGGCTTCGGCGCTGGTGGGAAGCGCGAGATAGAGCATCTGCAGGGGCCGGCGCAACTCATGCATGGCAGCGTTGAGGCCACTGCGTCGGCGCCCCTCGCGGAGCGCGACGAACCCGCCTGCCATCGCAAAGGGGGCGGCCATCGGCAGTCCCGCGGCGACGGCGGACAGCTCGATCGCCATGCCTTAGAACCCTGGCCTCTCGCTCATAGAGGCTCAAGGGCCGCGGCTGTGAATTGTCTCCCCCCGCAAGCTGCTCGGCGATCGCAAAGAGCGCAAAACAGTCGCGAGCGAAACGCGCCCGTCCCTCTTCGCGGTCTCGGCCAGGCGCATCGGAGGGACAGGCGCGATCAAGTAGACCCAGGGGAGAACAGGACAGTTCCCAAAGTCTTTTTTGTGAAGTGGAATCGAATACAGAAGTCGAATTTCTTTACTGCATTTTCTTCTCGGAAAATGATTTTCCGGGGAGCGTTTTGGAATACTTGTCTAGTAACTCGGTCGCTTTGCCACCCAAACGTCCCCCGTCCGAGCAAGAAAAACGGAGGTTCTCCTTTTGCCACAGTCCCGCACTTCTCCAGAGGGCATCACCCAGCAGGTAGCCAAGGCCCTGGCCCACCCCCTGCGCGTTCGCATCCTCAGCTCCCTGCACAAAGGGATCTCGAGCCCGAACCAGCTAGCCCAAGAACTCGGCGAGCCCTTGGGCAACGTCAGCTACCACGTCAAAACGCTGCTCGAGTACGACTGCGTCGAACTCGTCAAAACCGAGCCGCGCCGCGGGGCGGTCGAGCACTTCTACCGCGCCACCGACCGCGCCTTCCTCAGCGACTCCGATTGGGCCAAGATCCCGGCCTCGGCTCGCAAGGGAATCTCCGGCTCGATCCTCGAGTCGATCGGCCAGAGCGCGACCGAGGCGATGGCCGACGGGACGATCGAGGCGCGCAGCGACTCCCACCTCTCCGACACCCCCCTCCTCCTCGACGAGAAGGGCTGGAAGGACCTCAACAAGGTCCTCGCCGAGACGGTGAAGGAGGCGACCAAGATCCAGAAGGAAGCCGGAAAACGCCTCAGCAGCAAGAAAGACGGGATCACCAGCAAGCTGGCGATCATGCACTTCGAAGTGCCCGCCGCCACCAAGGGCAAGAAGTAGCGACCTCCGGAGCGGCATCCCCCAAGCTGGGGATGCCGCCACCGTTGGCCTTCTAACCGGCGATCAGCCGGTAGCCGATCCCCCAGCAGTTGATGACGAACCGTCCTCCCTTAGGGTCGAGGCTGCGGCGCAGCCGGCTCGCATGCGAGTCCAACGTCCTCGTCTTCGAAGGGCCTTTGTAGGCCCAGACGGCGTCCAGCAGCTCTTCCTTCGTGAACACCCTCGTGGGGTCTGCGGAGAGCGCCCGCAGGAGGTCGAATTCCTTGATCGTCAGGTGGACCTCGCGGGCGCCGACGGTGACGCGGCGGCGAAGCGGGTCGATGATGAGGTCGCCGATCCGCCTCGGGCCGTCCTGGGCGTGGTTACGCCGCCGGAGGACGGCCCGGATCCGGGCGCGAAGCTCGGGGTAGCGGAACGGCTTGACCAGATAATCGTCGGCGCCGGAGTCGAGGCCGCGGACGCGGTCGGTCTCGCCGTTGCGGCCGGTGAGGACGACCACCGGCAGGCTCGGGTCGAAGCGGGAGCCGATCCCGTCGGCCTCGCGGATCTCCCGCAGGACGTCGAGCCCGGAGGCATCGGGGAGCGAGAGGTCGAGGAGGAGCAGATCGGGCTGGTTGTAGCGGCAGAGGCGCAGGGCATCCGACGCACAGGGAGCGGGCATGACGCCGAAGCGATCGGCGGCGAGGTGCTCGCAGAGCAGGTCGAGGGTTACGTCGTCGTCCTCGCAGACGACCAGGCTGGCTATCTCTTCTCGTTGGGGGAGCATGGTGGTCCTAAGTCGCCGGCGGCCCCGGTCTCTCCCCCCTGCGTCGCCGGAATCTCCAGAACTGCGGCCGCGCCGCGCTGCCAGACGATGCGCCGCGGCGGCACCGAGCGGCGTACGGAGATCACCCGGCCGTCCCGATCGAGGAAGTAGAGGTCGAGCGCAAAGCGCATCCCGAAGGTGTGGACGCTGGAGCAGCGCGGGATCAGAAGGCCTGGCCCTGCCTCGTAGCGCTCACGCCGGCTCAGCCCCCGCAGTCGGGTTCGGAAATCTTTCGCAACGGGGACAGTTCGGGGAAGATGATCCACGTCTGCTTAAGCCCTGCGCGGGCGGAGTTCGCCCCCCAGCGATGACCGCCAAGCCGAAAGTCGCGATCTTCAGTCCCAATCCGATGGTCTCAATCGCGATCGAGTCCTTCAGCTCCGAAGGGGGCGACGACATCCATATCCACCCCGCCGGCCAAGGGGTATGGGTGGCGCGGATGGCGGCTGAGCTGGGCGCTGAACCGGTCCTCTGCGGGTTCATCGGCGGCGAGGTCGGCACCGTCCTGCGGCCGCTGCTGGAGGAGATGCCGGTCGAGCTGCGGCTGGTCGAGTCGGCCGAGCCAAGCGGCGCCTACATCCACGACCGTCGCAGCGGCGAGCGCGAGCCAATCTCCCAGAGCGCGGCGCTGCCGGCCTCGCGCCACGAGGTCGACGACCTCTTCTCGGTCACGGTCGCGGCGGCGCTCGAGTGCGACCTGCTCGCGGTCTGCGGCCCCTATCCCGACAACACGATCCCGCTCGAGATCTACGGCGGCCTCGTCGCCGACGTCAAGGCGAACGGGAAGCCGGTCGTCGTCGACCTCTCCTCGCCGCGGCTCGACAGCGCCCTCGAGGGCGGCCCCGACCTGGTGAAGATCAACGACTGGCAGATCGCCGGCTTCATCTCCGGCCCCGTCGACACCGAGGAGCGGATGCGGGCGGCGATGGAACAGGTGCAGGCGAAAGGCGCCGAGAGCGTGATCGTCACCCGCGCCGGCGATCCCGCCCTGGCGCTACGCGACGGCGTCTTCACCGAGCTGAAGCCGCCGAAGTTCGAGCGCGGCAGCCGCGAGGGCTGCGGCGACTCGATGATGGGAGCACTGGCGGCGACGATCGCCGCCGGGCGCGAGTGGGAGGACGTCCTGCGCCTTAGCGCCGCCGCCGGCGCGACCAACTTCCTCCGCTCCGGCCTCGGCACCGGCTCCCGAGCCGTGATCGAGGAGCTCGCCCCGCGCGTGGAGCTCCGCCCGCTGGATTGATCGTTTCCACCCTTTTCCACACTAGAGCGGGGAAAAGGGTGGAAACGACCTAGAGGCGGGGGGTGAAGGGGACCTTTAGTTCCTCTCCTGTGACTATTGCGTGCGGGGCCGTCTCGGCGATCCAGTCGAGGTGCGGCGCCAGCCACTCGATCTCTCGCAGGCGGTCGAGCGCCGGGGAGATCCGCACCGGGCGGCCACCCAGCACCGTGTGGGCGTCGCTGCTGAGCACATGGACGAGGCCCTTCTCGGCCATCGCCAGCATCCCGACGGCCATGTTCTCGCGCAGGAAGAAGTCGGCGGTGGCCTGGATCAGCGCCCCCTCCCCCACCAGCGCTGCCATCCGCTCGAACATGTCGGCCGAGAGGTGGCGCTCGGGGTGGGCGACGATCGTGCGGTGGCCGCAGTCGGCGAGGTAGGCGACGCGGCGCAGGAGGCTGTCGTCGAGCGGCCCGGGCGCCGGCTCGAGCAGGATCCAGCAGCCGCCGCCGAGGGAGAGCAGCGTCAGCTCCTCCTCGCTCAGGCCCTCGACCGCGGTCTCGGCGACCTCGCCCCCCTGGAGGATCCGCACCGCCACCATTTCCTGCTCCAGCTTCGCGTTGAGCCCAGCCACCCGGCCGGCCAGCTCTTCGATTCGGACGTCGTGGTCGTGGCGGATGTGCGGGGTCGCGCAGACGGCCTCGATCCCGTCGGCCTCGGCCTGCCGCGCCATCGCAACGCTGTCATCGGCGTCGCGGGCGCCGTCGTCGATCGCGTCGAGGATGTGGCAGTGCAGGTCGATCACGGCGTCTCCCGTCGATTTGACTACCCAATTCGGCGCTGAAGGAGTGCAACCTCCCAGCCAAGGTGCAACCACGCGTTCAGGCATGGGCCCGAGCAGGCACGTCTCTACGATGATCGGCAAGATCATGGACCTGCTCACGCCGGGCTTGCGTGGGTGGACTGGCTTCAACTCATGGATAAGAAGACGACCCGCAGAGGGAATTACGAGTCCGGCTCCGACTACGTGCTGGAGTACGGCGAGCTCCGCTTCGCTTTCAACGAGGAGGACTTCGCGCAGCGCGTCGAGCAGGCGGCGGTGAAACTCCGTTTCGTCGACCAGGGACTCAGCGGCGAGGAGCTCGACGACCTCCTCGACCTCGCGGTCAGCGGCGAGATCGCCGAGCCCAGCTCCCGCCTCGGCGAGCACATCAACGAGAACTGGGAGGACCTCGTCGGTCCCTCCAACCGCAGCCTCGTCCACTGGATCCGCCGCCTCGTCTTCCGCGGCGCCTGGCTCGACCAGCGGGTCAAGGAGGGCGAGCTCGACGTCGTCTTCGACGAGCGCACCCAGACCTTCGGCTACGTGCAGCCGGACCGCAGCGCCGAGCTGATCGAGCTCAGCAAAGAGCCTTCTTGGCGCCGCATCGCCTACCGACGCTAGCGCGCCGCCTCTGGATCAGTCGCCGTTCTGGCGCTCTAAACCGGCAACAACCGTGAGCGAACCGCCACCGGCGGCGGCTTGGGCGCGGCCAGCGTCGAAAAACTCCTTCGCGGCCTCGGCATCCTCGTAGGCCTCGCCCAGTCGGGTGAGGGAGTCGACGAGGAGGATCACGTCTTCGCCGCGGCCGGCGCGGGCCGCCGCCTGAGCGAGGGCGTCGCTGGCGTGCCGCGGCTGGCCGGCCGAGACGATCTCCGCCTGCGGCGCGTCGCGCTTCCAGTCGGCGAGCTCCTCGGGGCTGGGGTCGATCAGCAGGGCGACGGGGTCCGGGCCCTTGGTGTCGGCGGCGAGATCGGCGGCGACGCTACGCAGCAGGGCCGTGCAGGCCTCGCGGGTCTCGGCGCAGAGGACGGCCTGGCGACCGGCCTCCGGCGGCAGCAACAGGCCCTGCAGGGTCACGCCCTGCTTGCCGCGGCGGCCGAAGCGGCGACGCCGGCGACGACGCGGGCGCGGCGTCTCGACGGCAGGCTGGGGGGCCGGCTCGGCGGCGCGCTCGGCCGGCGCGGGAGCGGGTTCGCGCTCGGGAGCTTTCTCGGGCCGGTCGCGGCGCTCGCGCCCTCCCTCAGGAGCCTTGCCTTCCTCGACCTCGTCGGCGACGGCGGGCGAGCCGGTGCTCCTGCTCCTGCGGCGTCGGCGCGGGCGCTCGGCGCCCCCCTCGCGGCGGCCCCCCGCCTCGGCGGTATCGGATTTGGGCGCAGCAGAAGCGCCGTTCCCGCTCGCCAGCTGCTCGACCAGCTCGCTCTTGGTCAGCATCCGGAACTTCGAGATGCCGGCCTCGGCGGCCAGCAGGTGCAGCTCGGACAGGTGCTTTTTCTCCAGCTCAGCCTTGTTCATCGAAGGCGGAGACTATTCAACCGACCGCCCGGAGGGCGGCGGCGCGGTCGGTGCCTTCCTCCGCGGCGACCGAGAGCCACGCCTCGGCCTCGTGGGAGCGGCGGCGACGCGACCAGCCGAGCTCGGCGCCGAGGACGTCGGCGACCGGCCGAACCGCCTTCGCGCTGCGCAGCTCCGGCGCGGCGAGGATCCCCAGCCGGGTCCGGCGCAGGAGGACGTCGGCGACGCTGCGAGCCTGCTCCTTGCGGGCGGCGAGGACAACCTCCGCCAGCAGGTCGGGGCGGCCCGGGACGATCGGCCGCGCCAGCTTCGGGTTCTCACGGGCGATCTCGAGGACGTTGCGGGCGGCGTGCCCGTAGCGGAAGGCAAGCTGCTCGACCGCGTCGGCGCCGACCCCCTCGGGCGCCTCCAGGTCGTCCGGCCGCGCCTGCATCCCGAGCGGGATCTCGTCGGTGTGGCAGGGCGCCTCCCTCCCCCCCTGCTCGACCAGGCGATCGACCGTCTGCTTCGCCATCCGCCGCCAGGTGGTGAGCTTGCCGCCGGTGATCGTCAGCATCCCCGACGACGTCTCGTACAGCTCCGCTTTGCGGGAGATGTCGACGGACTTGCGCGGGTCGCCGGTCGAGATCAGCGGCCGCACGCCGGCGTAGGCGCCGACCAGGTCGGATTCGCCGAGCCCCGTGCCGAAGAAGTCGTTGAGGGCGTTCAGCAGGTACTCGACGTCGTCTGCCGCCGGGCGCGGATGGGTGACATCGCCGTCGAAGTCGTTGTCGGTGGTGCCGACGAGGGTGCGCCCGTACCAGGGCAGCGAGAAGATCATCCGGCCTTCGCCGGCGGGGACGATGCAGGCGGCCTTGCCCATCGGCAGGTCCTTCTCGTCGATCAGGACGTGGGTGCCGCGGCTGGGGGCGATCCGCGGCACGTCCTCCTCCCCCAGCAGCTCCTCGGGGCGGATCTGGTCGGCGAAGACGCCGGTTGCGTTGACGACGTGGTCGGCGCTCACCTCCAGCCGCTCCGCCGACTCCTCCTCGACGAAGGCGACGCCGTTTGCTTTCCCGTTCGCGGAGAGGACCTCGGTCACCTCAGCCCCGTTCAGCATCACCGCGCCGAAGCGCTCGGCCTCGCCGAGGACGGTGAGGACGAGGCGGACGTCGTCGGTCTGGCAGTCGTAGAAGAGATAGGCGTCGTGCGGTTCGCGAGGGGCGAGCGCCGGGACCAGGTCGAGGACCTCGTCGCGGTCGATCGTGCGGTGCCGGTCCGGGGACCAGTAGGAGTCTTCGGCTTCCTCGCGGGCGCGACGCTCGCGGCGGCTGCCGCGGGTCGTCGCCATCACGTCGTACATGTTGAGGCCGAGGCCGAGTTTGCGGTCGCGGCGCTCCTCGCCGAGGGAGGCGACGAGGAACGGCGTCGGGTAGACGAGGTGCGGCGCCAGGCGGACCATCAGCTGGCGCTCGAGCAGCGCCTCGCGGACGAGGCCGAGGTCGAAGTTCTGCAGGTAGCGGAGGCCGCCGTGGACCATCTTCGAGGAGCGGCTGGAGGTGCCGAGGGCGTAGTCGCCGCGCTCCAGCAGGGCGACCGAGTAGCCGCGGGCGGCGGCGTCGAGGGCGACGCCGGCGCCGGTGATGCCGCCGCCGATGACGACGACCTCGAAGTGCTTGCCGGCGATCTCCTCGATGGCGCGGGCGCGGCTCAGCATCAGTCGAGGTAGGTCGTGGTGCGGTCGGCGCCGGGGCGCTCGGGGGCGGGCTTCTCCTGGCGCGGGTGGCCGAGGTGGAGGAGCCCGACGAAGCGCTCCTCTTCGGGCAGGCCGACGGCGGCCCGCCCCTCCTCTCCCCGCAGCAGGCCCGGGGTGCGCCAGTAGCCGGCGAAGCCGCGGGCGTGGGCGGCGAGGAGGACGATGTAGGAGGCGGCGGCGGTCGCGTGCAGGTCCTCTTCTTCTTCGACCGGGTCACCGTCGAGGACGCAGGAGACGACGACGAGCGTCGGCGCCCGGTCGAGCTTCGCCGCCCCCTCCGGCCCGGCGATCTCCTTCAGGCGGCCGAGCGTCTGCGGCCCGATCACCCGGAAGCGCCAGGGAACCGTGAGGTTGTGGTTCGGCGCCCAGCTCGCCAGCTCCAGCAGCTCGTCGATCTGCTCAGACGGCAGCGGCTCCGGCGCGAATGCCTTGTGGGTGCGGCGAGTGCGGATCGCGGTCTCGACGTCCATCCATCGAGGGTATAGCTAGAGGCCGTAGCGCCAGCGCATCCAGCCGGCGCGGCCGGCGAGGGCGGCGCCGAAGAGGAGGCAGCCGGCGAGGAGGCCGAGGAGGATGGCGCCGGCGGTGCTGCTGCTCGTGTCATCGCTCGTTTCTGAGACTGGTGCGCCTGGTTGCGAGGCAGAGGTTTCCGGTAGAGCGGTGCCGAGGTCCCCCTCCGGGACGCGACCACCGGTGGATCCGACATTTGGCAGGGGCCCCGAGCCGCCTTTGCCGGATGGCGCTGAGTGTCCCGGAGGGGGACCTGCGGCACCGCTTTCGAGGGCTTTCTGCAAGGCAGAGGACGCGTCGGATTCAGACGAAGTCGGGGGGACGCTGAGGGACGGGGGCACGCCGCCGGAGGGAGGGGAGTTGTCCACAGACGTCAGGGGCTTCGGCTTCGGTTTTGACTCTCGCGGAGGGGCCGTGACCGGAAGGTGGTTGCCGGAGAGGGCTACTAGGACGTCGGCGGTGACCCAGACGGGCGAGCTTTCTAGATTCGGCGACTGGAGGAAGTAGCCCTCGTCGGTCTGCAGGCTGCGCAGGTAGGTGAAGGAGCTCTTGCCGGTCCCGAAGCCGGCCGGGTCTTTGCCGCTCGCCAGCAGACCCTCCGAGGCCCAGGCGGTCGCCTGGGCGTTGGCGGAGAGGTTGTTGCCGGGGGCGAAGCCGCCGTTCGGGCGCTTCGACTTCCGCAGATAGGCCAGCGCATCGTCGGCGGCCTTCGACCCCGGGGTCAGGACCTGGAGGACGGCGCCGGTGATCTCCGGCGTGCTCTCGCCGTCGGGCTCGTTCCCCCAGCCGCCTTCCCGGCCCTGGACCTTGCGCAGCCACTCGACCGTGGGCGTCGCGGCGTCGTTGGCCCCCGCCGCCCGCAGGGCGAGTACGGCGTAGGCGCTGGTCCCGGGCCAGCCCTGGTAGGAGCCGTTGTTCCGCCGCTGCGCGACCAGGCGATCGACGAGGTCTTCGCCGGCGAACGATCGCGGATCCACCCCAGCCGCCGAGAGCGCGAGGATCGTGCGGGCGGCGTCGCCGGCGTCCTTGACTTCGTCGCGGTGGTTGCGGAGGAAGTCGACGGGCGATTTACCGCCGCTGGTGACGTCGAGGGGGTTCCGCCCGCTTGCCGCCAGCGCAAGCATCGCCCAGGAGGTCATTTCGGCGCCGGCGTCGCGCTCGGCGGAGGGACCGAAGCCGCCGCTCGGCCGCTGCTGGGCCTCGAGCCAGTCCGCCGCCCGGCTGACGGAGGAGCCCTCGGCCTGCGCCGGTGCCGGTGCGAGGGCCGCCAGAGCAAGGACGAGCAGGGCCGCGACGCCGCCGCTGCGCAGAGCTCCGTTGAAGGGGCGGGCGACCGGCGGAGCCGTCCCCGAGATCGCGCCTCGCTCCCATTCGAAGCGCTCGCGGAAGCGGGTCAGCATCCGCACCATCGCCGGCCCGGCGACCAGCGCCAGGACGACGTTGCCGAGCACGTGGGCGATTTCGAACGGGATCGCGCGCGCCTCGAGAACGAGGAAATGCCGCAGCGTCAGGTCCCCACCGTAAGTCGCCATCAACGAGAAGTTCAACAGAGCGCCGTAGAAAATGCCAGCAAAAGCGCAGATTGCCGCGAGACTCAG
>Ga0184624_10000409_pt1 | contig 10941 bp, 12 predicted proteins | sample PLM3_5_b1_FD_133157 | JGI IMG/M metagenome (GOLD analysis project Ga0184624, IMG submission 133157) | Groundwater sediment microbial communities from an aquifer in East River, Colorado, USA - PLM3_5_b1 | ecosystem: Environmental > Terrestrial > Soil > Riparian zone | place: USA: East River...
GCGGCCGAGTCTCGCGAAACAGATCGTAGGAGAAGGACTGGAGCCGCGGTCGGTAGCCGACGGCGCGGAGCTGCGCGGCGACGTAGGCCGCCGATAGCTCGTATCCGCGCGTCCCGATCGCGCGCGTCCCGCCGTTCCGGCGCGCAATCGCCGCGAGCGCCAGAAGGTGAGCCTTCAGATGCGCCGGCGTGACTGCACGCGCGAGGGCATCGGGAGTGGCCGCCTGAGTCCGCGCATGTGACTCGTCCTGGCCGAACGAGCACCCGGCGCCCGCAGTGAGCACGGCACAGAGCCCAAGCATGAGAGCGAGGCCTCGCACGTGTCTGTCTCGTTGGACGGTGCCGACGGCCGAAAGTTGAACGGCGTCATAGGGTTCGATCGGTGGACTTCCGCGACGTGCTGACCCGACGGCGCAGCGTCCGGACCTACGCGGACCGGCCCGTTCCGCGCGAGGTTCTGGAGCGGATCGCGAACGGCGCGGTCGTCTGGGCGCCGAGCGCAGGCTTCAGCCAGGGCCTGAGGCTCGTCGTCGTGACCGAGCCTGAGACCCGCCGCCGGATCGCAACGGCCGCCAAGGAGGACGAGCTCGCCGAGCTGGGACGCCCGCGGTGGAAGGCGGCCGCGCCCGTCCACATGGTCGTCCTGACCCGAGAGGACGACTACCACGACCGCTACGGGAAGCAGGACAAGCTCGAGATCACCGGCGGCCGAGAGATCGATTGGCCGGCGCCGTACTGGTACGTCGACGCCGGCGCGGCGGTGATGGCGTTGCTGCTGGCGGCGATCGACGAGGGGCTCGACACGGCGATCTTCGGCGTCAGCGACCTGCAGGGGCTCCGCGAGACACTGGCCCTCCCCGACGACGTCCAGTTCGTCGCCGTAGTGACGATGGGCTATCCCGCCGACGGCGCGGACGAGCCGAGCAGCGGCGCGAGCGTCTTCACGAGACGGCGGAAGCCGAGAGCGGACGTGGTCCGGTGGGAGACGTGGGCCTGATCCGTCACCGGACCGCCCGGTTTCCTATTGTTTGTGCTGCTCGCTGACGCCGGCAAGGCAGGAACACGGCCAAGCGAGGCGAAGGGCAGCAGCTCCGAGGGGGATCGCGTGGTGAGACTGCGAGCTCTACGGTGACAGCAGATCAACATCAAGGACGCCGCCGCCTGCTCGCGTTCGCGGCCCTGTGGTTGTTCCTCGCCGGACTTTTGACGGCGCTCTCGCTGGTCGCGGTCGTACTGGTCGCAACCGGCGTGATGCTCCTCGTCGCGGTCGTCGTGGGAGCGTTCTGGCTGGTGAACCGCGACGCCGTTTGGCGGGCGGTTTCGGTCTCCCTCGAATCGATTGGACGCACGGCAGGGGCCTTTGTCGGATCCGTGAGACACGCGCTGCAAGCCTCGGCGAAAGCGATCGGGCGAGCCTCTCGGAGCGTGTGGGCTCGCATGCACGAGCTCGGCGTCCGCCAGCGGGCACGACGCGCTCGGATGAAGGCGCGGACGATGGCAACCGAGGCTCCCGACCGCACGCATGCGCTCCTCACTCAGAGCGGCCAGGGCTACGCGAAAGTGGTGTACCGGTCGACGGCAGTTACCTCGCGGGTTCTCGAGGCCGGAAGCAGGCTCGTCAACCAGACGGCGCCGTCATTGAGACAGCGTCGCCGTGCGCTCAAGCTCAACGAGCGCGGAGCACGGCTTCGACGGCGAGGCAGCGCCGAGGAGTCAGTCGCCAAGCATCGCGCGGCCCTCGCGATCGCCCGCGAGCTCGGCGACAGGGAAGCCGAGGCGCTCACGCTCAACAACCTTGCCCTCGCTCTTGCGCAGGGCGGCGACGAAGACGCAGCGCTCCAACACTTCGAGCAGGCGCTCACCGTGCTTCGCCAACTCGGCGACGAAGAGCGCGAGGGACAGGTCATCGCCAACCTCGGCCTCGTCCACCGACGCCAAGGACGCAGCGAGGAAGCGGTGAACCTCCTCAACGCGGCGCTCGACAAGCTTTCCCCCGAGTCGCCGGCCTACCGGCAGATCGAAGAGCAGCTCCGCCGGGCCAGCTGACTCGCCCCGGGCCAACCGCGGTACATACAGGGAAGAGCCACATAGTCCAAGGAGGGGAGGTCAGACCGTGCGGCAACTCCTGAAGCACATCTCACCGACCACTGTCCTGGCAGCCGCAGCTCTGTTCGTGGCATTGGCCGGTTCCTCGACCGCCGCAGTGGACAACGTGACCGCGTTGATCACCGGCGCGCAAATCAAGAACGGCTCGGTCACCGGAGCCGACGTGAAGAACAAGTCGCTCACGGCAGCCGACATCAAAGGACGGCTGCGCGGCCCGCAAGGACTTCGTGGGCCTGCTGGGCCAGCAGGATCGCAAGGCGCGCCCGGCCCACCGGGAATTCAGCGGCTCGTCTCAGTCAGCGCGTCCAAACCGGCTCCAATGGACGGCTTTGATTCGGTCATTGCGACTTGCCCAGCCGGGATGGTCGCAGTGAGCGGGGGCTTCGACACCGACTCGGACGGAGCCATCTCCTCCTCGAAGTCGCAAGGCACGGGCTGGTTCGTTGGGATAGACACAAGGGGCGCCACCCCGGGCGGCACGTTCACGGCATCCGTCTCGTGTTCACCGAACATCAGCACCGCGAGGGCTGTCACGAAGGCGCGCTGATCTCGACGACACGAGCCCGCCCTGCCCCGACGCCGGCAGCGAGAAGCGGCGCGGTGGTGACGAGGAGCGCGGCGAGCGGCAGGCTCCAGTCGCCGCTCCAGTCGTGCAGCGCGCCGACGGCAAGCGGACCGAGGGCGGCGATGGAGTAGCCGATCGCCTGGGCCATGCCGGAGAGCTCGGCCGCGCGCCGCGGATCGGGAGCACGAAGGACCATCAGCGTCAGGGCGAGGCCGATCGCGCCTCCTTGACCCAGCGCAAAGAGCACGACCCAGGCGAGAGCGGCATCGGGCGCGACGAGCAGGCCGAGCAGGGCCACCGCCTCGAGGACGGTCACTCCGGTGGCGAGAAGCCGCTGATCGCGCATCCTCGTCGCGAGTACGGGGACGACCAACGCGCCCGGAATGCCGCCAAGTGCATAGAGCGCAAGCAAGGTTCCTGCGGTCTCCGCGCTGAAACCGTCGTCCCGGAGGATCGACGGGAGCCAGGCGAGAGCGGCGTAGAAGACGAACGACTGAAGACCCATGTAGAGCGTCACCTGCCACGCCAGCGGATTCCCGAGCAGCTGCCGGGCGCCACCCCCTCCACCACGGCCGGTCGCTGCGGCCCGGTCCGGAAGCACAGCCAAGGCGAGGACGACGACGGCAATCGCCGCGGGAACTGCCCACAGAGCCAGTGCCGCCTCCCACCCGAGGGCACGCTCCAGCGGCACGGTGAGACCAGCCGCGAGGGCCGCGCCGCCGGTGAGCGTCGCAACGTAGACGGCGGTGATCCCACCGACGCGCTGTACGAACCGGCCTTTCACGACGCTGGGGACGAGGACGTTCGCTGAGGCGACACCGGCGCCGGCGAGGAGCGTCCCGGCGAAGAGCGCGAACGTTGACCCAGCCGCTCGCCCAAGGACACCGACGAAGAGCGGAACGAGCGCCAACAGCAGGGCCCGCTCGGCACCGAATCGTCGGGCGAGCATGGGCGCCACGGGCGCCAGCACCCCGAAGCACAGCACCGGCGCAGCGGTCAGCAGGCCCGCCGCGGTTGCCGACAGCCCGAGGTCGCTGCGGAGCTCGTCGACTATCGGCGGGATGCTGGCGACCGCAATCCGCAGGTTCAGGCCGGTCAGCACGATCCCGCCGACGAGGAGCGGAAGCGTTCTAGACGTGCTCGAGGCCGACGTAGTTCTCCGCGAGCGAGGCCGCGGCCTTCTCCGACGAGCACACGTAGGCGAGCTGCGAGAGCTGGAGCTTGGTGTCGAAGTCGTCGCTGCCCTCGAGCCGGTGCAGCATCGAGGTCATGAACCAGGAGAAGTGCTCCGCGCGCCAGACGCGGCGGAGCGCGTCCGAGGAGTAGCCCTCGAGCAGCGCCTCGTCGCCGTCCCGATACCAGGCGGCAAGCGCCCAAGCGAGCAGGCGGACATCGGCGACGGCGAGGTTGAGACCTTTCGCGCCCGTCGCAGGAACGATGTGCGCCGCGTCGCCGGCGAGGAAGAGCCGGCCGTGCTGCATCGGCTCGACGACGAAGCTGCGTAGGTCGGTGATCCCCTTCTCCAGCACCTCGCCGGTGTTCAGCGTCCAGCCCTCGAGACCCAGGCGGCGCTCGAGCTCATCCCAGATCCGGTCGTCAGGCCACTCCGCGAGATCCTCGTCAGGCCGGACCTGGAGGTAGAGGCGCGTGATCGTCGGCGAGCGCATGCTGTGCAGCGCGAAGCCGCGTTCGTGGAATGCGTAGATGAGCTCCTCGTTCGAGGGTGGCGCGTCGGCGAGGATCCCCAGCCAGGCGAACGGGTACACGCGCTCGAATGCGGTGAGCACGCCTACCGGGATGCTGTCGCGGCAGACCCCGTGGAACCCGTCGCAGCCGGCGATGAAATCGCAGCGGAGCTCGACCTCGTCGCCGCCGTGGCGGAACCGGATCAGCGGCGATTCCGACTCGAGGTCGCGGACGCTCACACCTTCGACCTCGAAGAGCAGCGGCCGGCCGGTGTCAAGGCGGGCCGCGATGAGGTCTTTCACGACTTCCTGCTGCCCGTAGACCGTGATTCGGCGCCCGCCGGTGAGCCGCGGGAAGTCGATCCGGTGCCGCTTCCCTTCGAACTGCAGCTCGATGCCGTCATGGACGAGCCCTTCGCGCTGCAGCCGCTCCCCGACGCCGATCTCTGTCAGGAGGTCGACGGTCCTCTGCTCCAGCACTCCCGCGCGGATGCGCTGCTCGACGTACTCCCGGCTTCGGTCCTCGAGGACGACCGAGTCGATGCCGTCGAGATGGAGGAGGTGCGCCAGCACGAGCCCGGCGGGACCGGCGCCGACGATCCCGACCTGAGTGCGCTGGTGCGTTAACCCCAGATCTCCTCCGCCGTCTCGACGATCAGGCGCAGCTTTGCCTCCTGCTGGTCGCGCGTGACGAGATTCCCCTCGACCGTCGACGAGAAGCCGCACTGCGGCGAGAGGCAGAGCTGGTCGACTGGGACGTAGCGCGAGGCCTCCTCCACGCGCCGCTTCAGCACGTCCTTGTCCTCGAGCTCGCCCCGCTTGGTCGTCACGAGGCCGAGCACGACCTGCTTGCCCTTGGGGACGAAGCGGAGGGGCTCGAAGGTGCCGGAGCGCTCGTCGTCGTACTCGAGGAAGAAGCCGTCGACCTCCAGCTCGTTGAAGAGCGCCTCGGCGACGAAGTCGTAGCCGCCTTCCGCGGCCCACGACGAGCGGAAGTTGCCGCGGCACATGTGGGTCGTGACGCTCATCCCCTCGGGACGCTCGGCGAGGGCCTCGTTGATGTGGCGGATGTAGACCTCGTGCTGGTGTTCCTTGTCGCCGCCGATCGATGCGATGTACTCGCGCTGCTTGGGGTCGTTCAGGTACGCGAGGCTCGTGTCGTCGAACTGCAGGTAGGTGTAGCCGAGCTCGCCGAGTCGCCGCACCTCCTCCCGATAGGCGGCGACGAGGTCGCGCCAGAATTCCTCGACGTCGGGGTAGACGTTCTGGTCGATCGCAGCCTGGCCGCCGCGGTAGTGGACCATGCTCGGCGAGGGGATCGTCAGCTTCGGCCTCGTCGTCGTGGTCGTCGCCTTCAGCGTCTCGAAGGCGTCTCCGAAGATCGTCTTCGTGAGGCCGACGCGGTCGTGAACGCTGAGCGCCGCCGTCGTGAACTCGACGTCGCCTTGCTGGTTGTGGAACGCGACCTTGATCTGCTCGTCAGCCGGATCGATCCCGTCCAGTTGGTAGATGAAGTCCATGTGCCAGGACGTCCGGCGGAACTCGCCGTCGGTCGCGGACTGGAGGCCGATCTCCTCCTGCATGCGGACGGTGTCGCGGATCGCCTCGTCCTCGAACGCGCGCAGCTCGTCGGCCGAGATCCGCCCCTGCGCGAAGTCTTCCCGGGCCTGGAGCAGCTCCGGCGGCCTGAGTAGGCTGCCGACATGGTCGGCGCGGAACGGCGGCCTGGTGCGCTTGCTCATTTCTCCCCTTCCATGACGTCACGGAACACGGCGAACGCCCCGTTGGCGGCGGGGACGCCGCAGTAGATCGCGCTCTGCAGCAGCACTTCCTTGATCTCTTCGCGCGTGAGCCCGTTGCGGAGCGCCGACCTGATGTGGAGCGCCAGCTCGGGCTCACGGTTCAGGGCGACGAGGGCCATCAAGGTGATCGCGCTGCGCATGCGGCGGTCGAGCCCCGGCCGGGCCCAAATCTCGCCCCAGGCATAGCGCGTGAGCAGATCCTGGAACTCCGCCGTGTCTTCGGTGGCCCGCTCGAGCGCGGCGTCGACGTGTTCGTCGCCGTGCACCTCGCGGCGGATGCGCATCCCTTCGTCGTAGCGATCGGTCATGCCACCTCCACGGGGGCGAGATGTTGCGTGACAAGGGCCGCGAACGCCGCGGGCTGCTCGACGTTGGCGAGGTGGGCGGCATCGGGGAGGACGACCTGCGCGGCTCCGATGCCGCTGGCGATCAGCTCGGCGTCTTCGGGCGGCGCCGCCCGGTCCTGGGCTGCCGCGATGACAAGCGTGGGCGCCTTGATGGTCGCGAGCCGGTCGCGGAAATCCCAGGCGGCGAGGGCTTCGCAGCAGGCGGCGTAGACCTCCGGCGGCGTCTCGACCAACATCGCCCGGAACCGCTCAACGACCTCCGGACGCTCAGCCGCGGTGAACCAGCGGCCGACGACGGCGTCGGCGATCGGCTCGAGACCTCGCTCCCGGACGAGTGCGGCGCGCTCCAGCCATTGCTCCGGTTCGCCGAACCTCGGCGACGTGCACGCGAGGACGAGACGGTCGATCCGTTCCGAAGCATTCGCTGCCAGCCACATCCCCGTGGCACCGCCGAGCGAGAGCCCGCAGTACGAGACTCGCTCGATGCCGATCTCGTCGAGTAGCGCGAGGAAGTCCTGGCCGAGCTCGGCGATCGTTCGCCGGCCGGACTGGTCGTAGGAGAGGACGCAGAATCGGTCCGCCCAGTAGGGGACGTTCTCGCTCCAGAGCTCGAGGGTCGTGCCGAGCGAACTCGGCAGGGCGAGGACGGGCTCGCTGGCCGGTCCGTCGAGCTGGTAACGCAGCCTCACAGGAGCTCCTCCCGGTAGGCGGCCAAGGCTCTGTCAACGAACGTCTCTGCACTGCCGAGATAACTGGTCGGATCGAGTTCGGCGGGGTCGAGCTCCTCGGCCGGCATGAACGCCGCTTTCTCGGCCATCACGGTCGGGTCGAGGTTCTCCCGCATGCGGTCCGGATCGACCTCGAGCCCTTCCAGCGCGCGTCGGGCTCCAGCGGCGGCGCCTCCGGTGTACGCGAGCGCATTGCGCAGCGCCGGCCACTCCGAGTGCCAGGCGCCAAGCGCCCGCTCGTGCTCCTGGGGCAGCGCCGCGGTCAGGACCGAGGCTTGCGCATGTACCTGCCGCGCACACGCAACCGCGAGCGCGCTTCCGATGGGGTTGCGCTTCTGCGGCATCGTCGAGGAGACGCCGCCCTCGGCCTCCCTCACCTCACCGACCTCGGTCTGACTCAGCAGGCCCACGTCGAGGCCGATCTTCGCAAGCACTCCGGCAGCGACGTCGAGGGCAGCGCCGAGCTCCGCGATCCGGACGCGGTTCGTATGCCAGGGCGCGACGGGCTCCTCGAGCTCGAGCTCCTCGGCGAACAGCCGCAAGACCTCGGGGCCTGCGTCGCCGAGGGCGGCCAGGGTGCCTGCCGCGCCGCCGAGTTGCACGGCGAGACGCTCCTCCCGGATGCTCTTGAGGCGGCGGCGGGCATCCAAGACGGCGACGAGCCAGCCTGCGACCTTGAGCCCGAAGGTCGTCGGAACCGCTTGCTGCAGCAGCGTCCGGCCGGCGATCGGCGTCATGCGGTATGTCTCTGCAAGCGCGGCGCAATTCACGGCGACCCTCGCCAGATCCTCCAAGATCAGGTCGAGGACGTTCCGTGAGACGAGCATCGTCGCCGTGTCAAGGATGTCCTGGCTCGTCGCGCCCCAGTGGACGTACTGGGCCGTGTCGCCTTCGACGGCTTCCCTCAGCGCCCGCACCAACGGCTCCACGGGATTCCCGGGCGCGCGGCCCTCGTCGGCGATTGCCATGGGATCGAACCGCTCGACTTGGCAGGCGGCCGCAATCGCCTCGGCCGCCTCGCCCGGGATCACGCCAGCGCGCGCCTCGGCCGCGGCGAGCGCACGTTCCGCGTTGAGCATGGCCTGCACCCACGCGCGGCCCGAAAGCGCGTCACGGAACTGCGCCGGCACGAAGATCCGCTCGAACATCGGCTAGAGGGCGAAGAAGACGGCCTGGCCGTCGCCCTGGAGGCGGATGTCGAACTCGAGGCCACCGTCCATCGGACGCGCGATGAGCGTCGAGCTGTCATCGACCGCCAAGAGGACGGGATCCGCGGCGTTCGCCTCTTCCTCGTCCGGGAAGTACATCCGCGTGCGAACCGGCTTCAAGAGCCCGCGGGCGAAGACAAGCACGGACAGGTGCGGCGCCTGGCCCTGGACGCGCCCCGGCTTCCGCGTCACGAACGAAAAGCGGCCCTCGGTATCGCATCCGGAGCGCCCCCAGCCGAAGTCGGGCTGGTAACGGCCCTCCTCGTCGGCCTGCCAGATCTCGACCATCGCGTCAGGGACGGCCTCCCCGGCGCCGTCCAGGACTCGGCCGGTGATTCGGATTCCATCCGGCACGAGCTCGTTGGCCCGCCGCTCGAGCAACCCGAGTGCGAAGTACGGCCCGACAGTCTGCGACGGGGTCGTCACGTCAGGCCTCCATCGGCGTCTCGTCGGAGCCGCCGAGGACGACGTCGAAGCGGTAGCCGAGCGCCCACTCCTCCACGGTCCGCTCGAGCTCGAAGTCGCAGATGAGCCGTGAGCGAGCCTTGGGATCGCGCACCGACTGGAAGATCGGGTCGAACTCGAAGAGCGGATCGCCGGGGAAGTACATCTGCGTCACGAGGCGGTTCGTGAAGGCGCGGCCGAAGAGCGAGAGGTGGATGTGCGCAGGTCGCCACGCATTCGGATGGTTGCCCCACGGATACGCCCCTGGCTTGACGGTGACGAATCGGTATTGCCCCTCGTCGTCCGTGAGACATCGGCCCGCGCCCGTGAAGTTCGGATCGATCGGCGCCGGGTGCTGGTCGACCTGGTGGCGGTAGCGACCGGCGGCGTTCTCCTGCCAGATCGCGATCATCGTCGAACGGACGGGGCGACCCACCGAGTCGGTCACGCGCCCACTGACGATGATCCGCTCACCCAGCGGCTCACCCTCGTGCTGGCGGGTGAGGTCGTGATCGAGCTCGCCGACCGACTCGTGGCCGAAGGCCGGGCCCGTCAGCTCGGACAGCGTGTGCGGCAGGACCACGAGCGGGCGCTTCGGCGCCCGCAGCCCGGTCGAGCGGTAGTCCGGATACAAGTACGGCGGGTCTGGCCCCTCCCCGTCCCGAACCGTCTCCAGCATCGGCGCCGCTCGGCTCATAACGAAACAGTGTCCTCGTTCGCAGGCTTCAGCGCGCGGAGTGCCTCCAGCTCCTCGGAGCTCGGTGGAGCGCCGCGGCGGACATCCGGCGAGATGCGGAGATCCCACCCCGTAGCCTCCTGCACGTCCTCGACTTCGGCGTCCGGATGGAGCTCGGCCAGCGTGAGCTCGCCGTCGCCCGGCTCCAGCACGCCGAGATCCGTGACGACACAACTCACGCCGTCCCCGCCGGTCGTGAGGAAATCGAGCTTCTCGACGAAGGCGCGCCGCGTGTGTCGCAGCATTACGAAGGTTTCACGGCACATGGCGGCGATCTCCGGCGCGCCTCCCGCTCCGGGCAGCCTGACCTTCGGGTGTTCGTAGTCCCCGATCACGGTGCTGTTCAGGTTCCCGTGCCGGTCGATCTGGGCCGCGCCGAGGAAACCGACGTCGATCCAGCCGCCCTGGAGCCAGTAGCCGAAGATCTCCGGAACCGAAACGACCGCATCCGCCGTCTCCGCGAGCTCGCCGTCGCCGATCGAGAGCGGCAGGTGCTCCGGCTTGGCGCCAATCGTCCCGCTCTCGTAGATCAGGACGCAGTCCGGCGCGTGCGTCGCGCGGGCGAGGTTCGCGGCGCGGCTCGGCAGCCCGATGCCGACGAAGCAGACCATTCCGTCGCGCAGTCGGCGCGCGGCGGCGACCGCCATCATCTCGTCGGCCGTGTAGGTCGCCGTCTCGAGCTGGGTCATACGACGGACGGCTCGCGATCGAGGACGTTCTGGCGCATCCACTCCTGGAAGCGTTCGCGGTCGCGGCTGATCTCGTCCCAGCGGACATAGAAGGCGTTGTCCCGCTCGTAGTAGCCGTGCGCGTAGGACGGATGGGCGCCGCGCGGCGCAGGCGCGACCGCGGTGATCGCCCACGAGGGGAGGAAGACGGCGTTCGGGCGCGGCTCGAGCCGCTCGACGACCTCCTCGACGGTGACGATCGAGCGGCGCGATGCCAGGACAATCTCCTTCTGGATGCCGCTGATCCCCCAGAGCTGGACATTGCCCGTCTCGTCGGCCTGCTGCGCATGCACGATGCCGACGTCGGGCCGAATGGCAGGGACGGCGGCCACCTGCTCGCCGCCGAACGGGGACGTGATCCACGCCACCTTCGTCCGCTTGGCGAGGTCGGTGCCTTCGTAGCCGCGAACGAGCCCGAAGGGAAGGTGGGACGCACCCGCTGCGTAGGCCGCCGCCATGCCGGCGTGCGAGTGCTCCTCGAGCTCGAGCGGCCTCGGCCAGTCGTTCTCGACGGCGTCACGGAGCCGATGCAGGGAGCCGACACCGGGGTTCCCGCCCCAGGAGAAGACGAGCTTGCGCGCGCAGCCCATCCC
>Ga0184624_10000413_pt1 | contig 10911 bp, 6 predicted proteins | sample PLM3_5_b1_FD_133157 | JGI IMG/M metagenome (GOLD analysis project Ga0184624, IMG submission 133157) | Groundwater sediment microbial communities from an aquifer in East River, Colorado, USA - PLM3_5_b1 | ecosystem: Environmental > Terrestrial > Soil > Riparian zone | place: USA: East River...
CATGCAGCGAACTGCAGCCTCGGAGCTGGGAAGCGCATCGGTTCTGATGACTGGGATCCTCGGCGTCGTCGTGGCGCTCAGCAGTGTCGCCTTGGTGATCGCGGGATACGCCGTCGGCTATCACCGGGCTCGGGCTGCGGCTGATCTCAGCGCCTTGAGTGGGGCTGCGGCGTTCCAGCAGGGCCGGGATCCGTGTGCCCAGGCGGTGCTTACGGCCAGGCACAACGGTGCCCGGGCGGACCGCTGCAGCCAGGTGGGCGATGCAGTCGACTTCGTGGTGACGGTGCGAGTCACGGTTGTGGTGCGCACACGCACGCCCCACATGCCCAGGACGGTTGCCGCAGAAGCCCATGCCGGTCCGGTGCACGATGTGCCATGAGCTTGGTGACAGGCAACGGCCGCTCGAGCCAGAGGAGGTCGAGTTGTCCGCCGACAGCGGCATTGTGGTGTGTCGGGTGAACGCACAGCGGGCTGGAGAGGTCCCGCAGGTTCTTCAGCCCAGGTTCGAGATCTCGAGGAAGCTCATTTCTGAGGTTCATCCTTGGTCAGCGCGTCTGTCTCATTCAGCATCGCCTGACGCTCGGCCGGGGTCGTCGAGGATTCGCCCTCCAGCTCGAGGCTCGACTTCTCCCTGGTGGTGGTCGGCTCAGTCGCTACGGAGTCGCTCGTCGCCGCGGCGTCGGGAGTCTTGTTGGTGGTCGTTGAGGTTTCCTCCGGACTGGCCGACGAGCCCGGTATCTTGTCGCCCGCGGCCTGCAGCAGGACCTTTCTCTCCGTGCGCCGTGCTCGCCCGCGACGAATACCGCTCCGCAGCAACAGCAGCGCCAGGATCGTGACCGCCATGGCGATTGCGCCAGTGATGAAGATGCCAGCGCTGTTCACTTTGACGACCGCTCCAAAGATGGACAAGTCGTAGATGTCCGGATTGCTGACCACAATCGCAACAACGAGCACCACAACCAGGACAAGCAGTATCAAAGCGAGGACGACCATAGCGTCATTATTGCTTCTCGGCGTACGCTCAAAGTCAGCGACGCGAAGAGGCGTCTTCCCAATCGTCGCCCGTGGGTCCTGCAGGCCGATCACGCGATCGGGCCTGACGGCTGGGCCCATCGCGATGTGTGCGTGCACGCCTCGATAACAAAACCAGAGCTACTTGTGGTTAGACTTCGCGAGCGGCTAAGGGCAGTAGCCGCGAGTGCCGAGCGTCTCAGGAGGGCGATGTATGTCCCTGCTTCCAGTTCCCTTGGAAGTGACTCCAATTAGCTTGTCGGGAGTCAACCTGGCGTTCGTCGCAGCGGTCGGCGTCATCGCCTTAATAGCTCTTGTGATGGCCGTGGTCTTCCGTCGCGAGGTGCTTGCGGCAGGTGACGGCACGCCGAACATGCAGTCCATCGCCCGCGGTGTGCAGGAAGGTGCGAGCGCCTATCTCGGCCGCCAGTTCCGCACCTTAAGTGTGTTTGCGGTCGCAGCGTTCTTCCTGCTACTGCTGTTGCCAGTCCACGCCAGCGCTGACTTCAGCAGCCTGACTTTACGCATATGCCGCTCCGTCGCCTTCCTAGCCGGAGCGGTCTTTTCTGCTCTGATCGGTTTTCTCGGCATGTGGCTAGCCGTGCGCGCCAACGTACGCGTCGCTGCTGCCGCCCGCAGTGAGGGTCGGGATCCAGCCATGAAGATCGCGTTCCGAACCGGGGCGCATGTCGGCATGGCCACTGTCGGGCTGGGCCTGCTCGGTGCCTCGCTCGTGGTCTTCATCTTCCGTGGTGATGCGCCGACCATCCTTGAGGGCTTTGGCTTCGGGGCGGCAATGCTCGCTATGTTCATGCGCGTTGGCGGCGGCATCTTCACCAAGGCGGCCGATGTGGGCGCCGACCTGGTGGGCAAGGTCGAGCAGAACATTCCCGAAGACGACCCGCGGAATGCCGCGACGATCGCGGACAATGTCGGCGACAACGTCGGGGACTGCGCTGGCATGGCCGCCGATCTGTTCGAGTCCTACGCCGTCATGTTGGTCGCGTCGCTGATCCTCGGCAAGGCGGCCTTCGGTGAGTCCGGCCTGGTGTTCCCGCTGATCGTGCCGGCCATCGGTGTCATCACCGCCATCATCGGCGTCTTCCTGACCCGCCCTCGAGCAGGCGAAAACGGCCTCAAGACCATCAACCGCTCCTTCTATATCTCTGCTGCCATTTCCGCGGTGCTGGTCGCGATCGCCGCATTCGCCTACCTGCCCTCCTCCTTCGTCGCACTCGGCATGCCGGACGTGGAGATCGGACCGATCGACGATCCGCGGATCGTCGCCATCGGCGCGGTGGCCATTGGGATCGTGCTGGCAGTTCTCATCCTCAGCCTGACCGGCTACTACACCGGCACCGAGGATCGCCCAGTCAAGAATGTCGGCAAGACCTCGCTGACTGGCGCGGCGACCGTCGTGCTCGCCGGAATCTCGGTCGGACTGGAGTCGGCGGTCTACACCGCAATCGTCATCGCGGCAGCGGTGTACGGCGCGTTCCTGCTCGGCGGCTCGGGGGTCGTCGGCCTCTTCGCCATCGCCCTCGCCGGCTGCGGGTTGCTCACCACCGTTGGTGTCATCGTCGCAATGGATACCTTCGGCCCGGTCTCCGACAACGCCCAGGGCATTGCCGAGATGTCGGGCGACGTGCACGGCGCGGGCGCCCAGGCGCTGACCGAGCTGGACGCGGTCGGCAATACCACCAAGGCGATCACCAAAGGGATCGCGATTGCGACCGCCGTGCTCGCCGCGACCGCTCTCTTCGGCTCCTACACCGACTCCGTCCGTAGCGTGCTGGCCGAGAACTACAACAGGTTCATCAACGAGGCCGTGGTCTTCGCGCCGCAAACCCTTGTGGGTCTGATTCTTGGCGCTGCCGTGGTCTTCTTGTTCTCTGGACTGGCGATCAGTGCGGTAGGACGTGCGGCCGGGGCTGTGGTCTTCGAGGTACGGCGTCAGTTCCGGGAGATCCCCGGGATTATGGACGGCACCGGCAAGCCCGAGTACGGCAAGGTCGTCGATATCTGCACCAAGGACTCCTTGCGCGAGCTCGCAACGCCAGGGCTGCTGGCCCTGATGGCCCCTATCGCCGTCGGATTCGGCCTCGGCGCCCCGGCGTTGGCCGGCTACCTCGCCGGTGCCATTGCGGCCGGCACGTTGATGGCGGTGTTCCTGGCCAACTCGGGGGGCGCATGGGACAACGCTAAGAAACTGGTCGAGGACGGCCACCACGGCGGCAAAGGTTCCCTCGCCCATGCCGCCACGGTGATCGGTGACACCGTTGGCGACCCGTTCAAAGACACCGCAGGGCCTGCGATCAACCCACTGATCAAGGTCATGAACCTGGTGTCGCTGCTGATCGCCCCGGCAGTGGTTGCCATGTCGCCGCTGAGCACTACGCCGAGTGCCGTGCGCTACCTGATCGCGGGCATTGCTTTGGCCATCATCATCACCATGGTGACTATTAGCACCCGCCGCGAGGTGGCGATCGCCAGCTCGCCAGACCAGCAGCCGCGTCCGCAGCTCGAGGCCGACGGCACGGCAGGTCAGCGAGACCAGCGGCCGCGTCCACAGCTCGAGGCTGAGGACACGGTCGAGGTCCCGATTAAGCAAACTGAGACAAAGGTTGACAAACTAGCTCAATGAGCGACGCCGGTCGTTGGTGTCTGCCGGATCCCGCACGCAAGGCACACTGGATTGCGATGAACAGCAATTCCTACGGCGACGGTTCTACACGCGGCTTCGATAAAGTGCCGCCCGATTCGTACCAACCTGACCCTGCGCTGGCCGAATATCCGCCGCCGCAGGCACCCCAGCAAGTCGGACCCCTCGGCGACGGTCACGCAGGGCCCGGGCAGCCGTACGGCCAGCTTGGCCCGTACGGATCGCCTGCGTACCCGCCGCCCATGCCGGTTTCGACCAGCGCGTTGCCCGAGGTCCCACGGGTCTACCAGCAGATACTCCGCGGCCCGCACTATCGCTGGTGGAAGCCGCTGCTCTGCCTAGTCCTGGTCCTGCCGTTGGCTCTGATCATGATGGGCCTTGCGATCGTGCCCGTGCTCGTCGCCGGGCTGCTCAGCGGAGCGCCCGACCTCGTCGAGTACACGGTGAGGACAACCAGCGACATCGCCAATCTGGGCCCGATCGGCTTTATCTACCTGAATCTCACGCTCATTGTGCTCATCCCTGCCAGCGGGCTATCGATCTGGATTGCGCACGGCATTCGGCCGGGATATTTAGCCTCAGTTGCGGGTGGAATCCGCTGGCGGTGGCTGCTTCGCTGTGTCGCGGTCATCTTGCCGCTGTGGGCCGTGTACACCCTGCTGGGGGTGCTGGTCACCCCATTCACGTCCCCCCGACCGGATCACTGGGTGACGTTGCTGGTCATCGTGCTGCTCCTGACGCCGCTGCAGGCGGCGGGGGAGGAGTACTTCTTCCGCGGCTGGATCATGCAGAACGTGGGAGCCTGGTTCGCGCGGCCCATGGTCGGGCTTGTCGTCTCGCTTGCCGTGTCGGCGGCCGCCTTCTCAACTGCGCACATGAGCCCGGACCCATGGGTGCTGGGTACCATCGCTTGTCTCGCCGTGGCTTCCGGGCTCGCCGCGTGGTGGACCGGTGGGCTGGAAGCCGGCATTACGATGCACGCAGTCAACAACATGCTGACGTTGAGCGTCGTCGTGATCTTCGGAGGCTGGTCTCAGGCGTTCGTCCGGAGCGATACCACCGGTACGCCGGTGATGCTGCTGTTGGCGGTGGTGGTGAACGGGAGCGCACTCGCCCTGATCCTGTGGCAGGCCAAACGTGTGGGGCTGCAGCGTTACTACCAGCCGCCCGCTCGGCCAATCAGTCCGACGAGCGTTCCGCCGGCACCGGCATACCCTCTCGGTCATTACCCGGCGCCGTAATTCATCCGGGGGTCTGGGGGGCGGAGCCCCCAGCGGGGGTGCACGGGGGCAGAGCCCCCGTGGGTGCGGGAATTCATTCCGAAACAGTGACGTTCACGGCCGTAGTTGATCCTGGCCCGTAGAGTAAGCGCGCTGGGGGCGTCGCAGGTCGGTTCGTTGGTCGTGGATCACGATCGATGCTCCGCCGCGCATGTGATCAGGTAACGAGAAAGTGAGTATTCGGTGGCAGTGAAGGCAGGGGGCAGGCGACTCGTGATCGTCGAGTCCCCGACCAAGGCGAACAAGATCGCGAGCTTTCTGGGCGACGGTTACATCGTCGAGTCCAGCCGCGGTCACATTCGCGACCTCCCGACCGGCGCCGCCGAAGTCCCAGCAAAGTACAAGGGTGAGAAGTGGGCCCGCACCGGCGTGAACGTGGACAACGGCTTCGAGGCCCTCTACGTCGTCAACCCGGAGAAGCGGGCGACGATCCGTCTGCTCAAGGACGCACTGGCCGGTGCCGACGAGCTGTTGCTTGCCACTGACGGCGACCGCGAGGGCGAGGCGATTGCCTGGCATCTGCTGCAGGAGCTCAAGCCCAAGGTTCCGGCGAAACGCATGGTCTTCCATGAGATCACTCAGGCAGCCATTGCCGAGGCGGTCGCCAACCCGCGTGATCTTGACGAGGATTTGGTCGATGCCCAGGAGACTCGGCGGATCCTTGATCGTCTCTACGGCTATGAGGTCTCGCCCGTGCTGTGGAAGAAGGTCATGCCACGGTTATCGGCCGGACGCGTGCAGTCGGTCGCGACCCGGCTCGTCGTTGATCGGGAGCGGGAACGCATCGCCTTCCGAAGCGCCTCGTACTGGGATCTGGACGCGATCTTGGACGCCGGGCCCGAGGCTCAACCTCCCCTCTTTCCGGCACGGCTCACTCGGGTTGGTGAGCGGCGGGTCGCCCAGGGACGCGATTTCGACAGCCGTGGTTCCTTGATCACCAAGGACCATGATCAGCTCGTACTCCTGAACGAGGACCAGGCGCAGGCTCTGGCGGACTCTTTACGCGCTGCCAGCTTCGAGGTGGACAGCGTCGAGTCGAAGCCCTACAGCCGCCGCCCGTATGCACCGTTCCGGACCACGACGATGCAGCAGGAGGCCGGCCGCAAACTCGGATTCACCGCGCAGCGAACGATGTCGGTCGCTCAAGATCTTTATGAGGCCGGGTTCATCACCTACATGCGAACCGACTCGGTCACGCTCTCCGGCAGTGCGATCGCCGCGGCCCGGCACCAGGTCCGTCAACTCTTCGGTCCGGATTACCTGCCGGACCAGCCGCGAATGTACACATCCAGAGTCAAGAACGCTCAGGAGGCGCATGAGGCGATCCGCCCTGCCGGCGAGACCTTCCTGACGCCCGCCCAAACCAGGCTGACCGGTGATCAGTTCCGGCTCTACGAGCTGATCTGGATGCGCACGATCGCCTCACAGATGAAGGACGCCGAGGGTCTCTCGATTACGGTCAAGATCAACGCCCAACCGAGCGATGGCGAGCTGTGCACCTTCGTTGCCTCCGGCCGGACGATCACCTTTTACGGCTTCCTCAAGGCCTACGTGGAATCGGTTGAGGAGACCGACGGCCACACCGATGACGAGCAGACCCAGCTTCCACATCTCACCGCCGGGCAGCCACTGCGGCCCGAGTCCGTGACGGCGTCGGGGCATGAGACGCGTCCACCGGCCCGCTACACCGAGCCGTCGCTGGTGGCCAAGCTGGAAGAGCTGGAGATCGGCCGGCCCTCGACGTACGCAACGATCATCCGCACGATCACTGCGCGGGATTACGTGTTCAAGAAAGGTACGGCGCTCGTGCCGACCTGGTTGGCCTTTGCGGTCACGCGGTTGCTCGAGGAGCACTTCCCCAAGCTGGTGGATTATGCCTTCACCGCTGAGATGGAGGAGGTGCTGGACCAGATTGCCGATGGGCACGCAGAGCGGCTCAGAGTCTTGACCGACTTCTATTTCGGCAGTGACGACCGTGAGGGCTTGCATCGGCTGGTTTCGGAGCTTGGTGAGATTGACGCCCGTAGGCTTTCGACGTTCGAGATCGCTGATCTTGACTCCCTGTCGACAGGCGCGCCCAAGATCGTTGTTCGAGTCGGTCGCTACGGCACCTATGTAGAAGATGAGGAGGGTCGCCGCGCCAATGTCGCTGATGATCTTCCGCCGGACGAGCTTACTGTTGATCTTGCTAGGGAGTTGCTGGCGAAGCCGGTGGGCGAGGAGCGACAGCTGGGGCTGGATTCGGAAACCTCGCGAATGATCGTCGCAAAGAACGGCCGTTTCGGCCCGTACGTGACAGAGATCCTCGACGAGGACGCACCGAAAGGCGCCAAACCCCGCACTGGGTCGCTGTTCGCTTCGATGAGCATCGAGGAGGTCACCCTAGAGCAAGCGCTTCAGCTGATGAGCTTGCCGAGGGTGGTGGGCACAGATGGCGACGGTGTGGAGATCACCGCGCAGAACGGACGCTACGGGCCCTATTTGAAGAAGGGCACTGACTCACGCTCCTTGGAGAGCGAAGATCAGATCTTCTCGATCACGCTCGAGGAAGCCCAGGCCATCTACGCGCAACCCAAGCAGCGGGGGCGGGCGGCGACCAAGCCACCACTCAAAGATCTTGGCACCGATCCTGCCTCCGGGAGGCCCATGATCATCAAGGAAGGTCGCTTCGGGCCCTACGTCACCGACGGGGAGATCAACGCGACATTGCGGCGAGGTGACGACGTCGAAACGATCACCGCCGAGCGCGCCGCCGAGCTGCTGGCCGAGAAACGCGCCAAAGGGCCAGCACCCAAGAAGCGTCCGGCCAAGCGGAGGCAAGCGGCGGCCGCAGCGACGACCGCGACTCCGAAACCGGCCGCGAAGCGGGTGCCGGCCAAGAAGGTACGCACTAAAACTGGCTGACGCACCCCAAAAAAAGGCGTCAGTATCCATGGTCGTCATAGCGACCACCGATGCTGACAAGACGGCACTAGTGTTCGACCATGGGTAAGAAGAAGCGCCGCAAGGCTCATGTGCCCAAGCGCAATGAACCCGTGGCTGCCCTGCCATCTGCGCTTCCCGAGCGGTCCAGCATTGGTCCCGTGGGCCAGCGTTACTACGACATGCCTTACAGCGCAGCGACGCCGCGCTTGATCAATCCTGATCTTGGTTTGCACCATCTGGTCGCCAGGGTCGGACACAATGCCGCGTACGAGATCTCGGTGACGTTGCTGGACGCGCCCGATCACCGGCTGATCCGATCTGGGGTCCTGCTTGCCCATCGGGTGCTGGACGGGCGCGGGGAGTGGTACATCACCGCCCCGGACTGGCAGCCGCTGTTGCCCATTGACCGGATCGAGTTGATGGGTCATGCCGATCTTCCTGAAGGGCTGGCCGACATGATCCGACCGCTGCGACGACGGGCGACGCTGGGACCCGTTGCCGCACTCACCTGCGATCGGCGGGAGTTCGCGCTGCGCGACGATGACGGAACCACGCTGGCTCTACTGCGCGACGACAAGGTCACCGTACGCCGCGGCGGCCTGACCACCGCGCGCTACCGCGAGGTGTTGATCACCCCAGTCGGGCCTGGACTGAACGACGAGCAGGCGGCGTGGCTCGACCGTTCCCTGTTGCAGGTTGGCGCTACCCAGGTACCACGTTTCCCGCGGCTGGTTTCCCGGCTCGGCGCTCCCGCGACCGGGTCGACCGACATACCGATACCCGGCCCGTTCGACGCCACAGCGCCGTTCAAGAAGTTCGTCTCCCAGTTGGTCGCGCTGCGGCTGCGACAGATCGTGGAAGCTGATCTTGCTATCCGCGGCGGTGATCTCACAGCCGTCGACCGGCTGGCAGATCAGGCGGTGCGGCTGAGGGACGAGCTCAAGGGACTCTCGGTGGTACTTGACGCTGAGTGGGTCGAGGATCTTTACGACGAGCTGGGCTGGATAAGCCTGGAAGCAAGCTCGCCCAATGGGCAGGAGCACGACCGGCTGACCGCTCGGTTACGCAGCGAGCGCTATCTGACCGTGCTGGAACGACTCGTTGCCGCCGTTCGCTCGCCCAAGCTGGCCGATCAGCGCTCAGATCCTGCCGGCGAGGTGCTCGCCGGCCTGGTCTCGATGGCGGTGGCGCGGATGCGCCGCTGCGCGGATCGCCTGAATGTCGACTCCCTCGACGAGGAATGGGAGGAGGCCTGGCAGGAGATGGGACGCCTCGAATGGGTGGTTGGTGTGGCAGCCCAGGTGCTTCCGGAAGAGTCGGCAACGATTCAGCAGCAGCTGCTCAAGCCTCGGCAGCTGTTGTCGGAGATCCATAACGATCATCACCGCGAGCTCGCCACGTACGAGCGGGTCGCGAATCTGTCTTCGGAGCAGGCCTTTGCCGCTGGCCGCGACTATGAGCGTGAAACGCGAAAGTCGCGCCATGTCCGGCGCGAGTTCGCGGAGGCGTGGGCTAAGACCAAGAAGAAGCTCGGCGCGTGAGCGCAGCGGGCGGGGTCTTTGTTGTTTTCGAGGGCGGCGACGGGGTCGGCAAGACGACCCAGGTCGACCGGCTTTGCGCGTGGTTGGCCGATGCGGGACATGAGGTACTAAAGACCTTCGAGCCCGGGGACACGACCGTCGGAGCGATGATCCGGCGGATCGTTCTGGACCCGGCCACTGGTGAGATGTCCCCCCGCGCTGAGGCATTGCTGTATGCGGCCGACAAGGCACAGCACATCTTCTCGGTGGTCCGGCCTGCGCTGGAGCATGGTGCCGTTGTGGTCTGCGACCGCTATGTCGACTCGATGCTGGCCTACCAAGGGGCTGGTCGGGTTCTTGACCTGGCCGATCTCGAGCGCATCGCACGCTGGGCGACCGAGGATCTGCGACCTGATCTGACTGTGGTGCTGGACGCGGAGCTTAGCGATGGGATCCACGCCAAGGCTCAAAAGGACCGCCTCGAGTCGGCCGGCGACATGTTCCATGAGCGGACGCGGCACTTCTTCCTCGAGCTGGCGCGGCGGGAGCCAGAGCGCTACCTGGTGCTTAATGCCCGCGCGTCACGAGAGGAGATCGCTGCACAGGTGGCCGCTCGGGTCGCGCCGCTACTGACGCCGGCACGCCAGGGGCGACGTCGGCAGTGAATGGCAGAGTGTTTGACATGACTGCACCGCTCACCGATTCCGCGGCCGCAGGATCGGGTCGTGACCTGGGCGTCTGGGCGGAGCTGATCGGTCAGACGGCTGCCGTAGCGACGCTGCAGCGGGCCGCGGCAGGCGAGCCGCACGCCATGAGTCACGCCTGGTTGTTCACAGGTCCTCCCGGTTCGGGACGATCGAATGCGGCGCGGGCCTTTGCCGCGGCGCTGCAATGCAGCTCTGGCGGCTGCGGGAAGTGCACGGCATGTCGTACGTCGTTGTCCGGTGCCCACCCCGACGTCACGCTGGTACGTACCGAGCTGCTGTCGATCGGTGTCGACGAAGTACGCGAGCTAGTTCGGCGATCGGCCATGAGCCCGACTCTGGGAGGGTGGCAGGTCATTGTGATCGAGGATGCTGATCGGATCACCGAACGAGGCGCCGATGCATTGCTCAAGAGCATCGAGGAGCCGGCGCGGCGTACGGTCTGGATCTTGTGCGCACCGACCGCTGACGATGTGGTCGCAACCGTCCGATCGCGCTGCCGACTGCTGACGCTGCAGACGCCGACTATCCCGGCAGTGGCCCGATTGCTCGAGACCCGCGATGGCATCGAGCCGGAGTTGGCGGCGTACGCGGCACGAGTTTCGCAGGGACATATCGGTCGGGCGCGTGTGCTGGCGCGGGACGAGGACGCTCGCAACCGGCGACAACAGATCTTGCAAATCCCGTTCCAGTTGCATGGGCTGGGGGCCTGCCTCGCGGCAGCGGCTCAAGTGGTCGAGGCGTCAACGGTGGAGGCGGCGGTAGCGACTGGCGAGCTGGATGTCGGCGAGCGGGCGGCACTAGAAGAG
>Ga0184624_10000415_pt1 | contig 10891 bp, 6 predicted proteins | sample PLM3_5_b1_FD_133157 | JGI IMG/M metagenome (GOLD analysis project Ga0184624, IMG submission 133157) | Groundwater sediment microbial communities from an aquifer in East River, Colorado, USA - PLM3_5_b1 | ecosystem: Environmental > Terrestrial > Soil > Riparian zone | place: USA: East River...
ACCAAGCACTCGAACCATGAAAGAAATTCTTTCTCAATTTGCAGCCTATAATACCTGGGCCAATCAAAAACTATTTGATGTTATTGTTGCATTGCCCGAAGAAAAGCAACTGCAGGAATTACCAAGCAGCTTTAAAAATTTATATACTACTATGCTCCACATGTGGGATGCTGAAAGTGTTTGGTGGCAACGCTTGAAATTGCAGGAACGAACTTTAGCGCCAAGTGAAAATTTTAATGGAACTACAAAAGATATTGCCCATAGCTTATTGCAACAAAATCAGCAATGGCACGAGTGGGTATCTACAGCAACAGATCCTATGCTGGATCATGTTTTCCAATATTACAATTCAAAGAAAGAATGTTTTAAACAGCCGATCTTTCAAATGATCCTGCATGTTTTCAATCATGGAACGTATCATAGAGGTCAATTAGTAAATATGCTTCGCCAGTTAGGTATTGAGAAAATTCCTCCGACTGATTTTAGTGTTTGGAGCAGGAAGAAATAGATGCTGGTAAAAAACGTTTTTGCACGGAAATATAAAATTAAATTTTCATTCGACGATCTCTCGATCCGATGCAAGAAATAGGTTGTAAAACAAAGACGAAAAAGTCGCTAATACTCCTATTTTTATTAAAAGCATTTTAAAATTATCGTTGGGATTTTTATCTACAAGGAAAAATATCAGGAAAAATGCTATAGCAAAAACAATGAAGAAAAAACTAAATCGCAGCCAAAAAGAGAAGTGTTTTATGTTCATAGGTTGTGATTGATAATAAAATTAAAATACTAAATCGACTTTTACAATCCAGGAAGGGCAAAAGATATACTTTAAAGAGAAAATAATTATCAATAAGCCCTTTTTACTACGGTGGCTCCCTATGTAAATCCACGGCAGAATACGGCAAGTACAATCTAAATACCTTTGTCTGTTGCATGTCTTTAATCACGGCACCTATCACCAGGTCAATAGTGAACATGCTTCTCCAATTAGGTGTTGAGAAAATTCGGTCAACAGATTTTAAATATATGGAGCATAAAAAAATAATCAACTCCTTTTTTAAAATCAATTCCACTTTCTTAATAGAGATATATAAAACACTATCTATCTATTATGAAGCTCCAAATGGGTGACCTGGTATTAAGAAATCCATTCTGCATTTATTTATTATCTGAGGTAAAAGGTTTAAATACGTTTACATTTATATAAGCAAAGGCAGCCGCATTATATAAACAATGAAAAAATTGTGGTCATTAGCAGCATTTATTTCAGTAAGATCTATTTACTGTGGGGTTATCATCATTTCTTTTAATATCAACGCACAGGAGATGTCTGCCAGAGTTTATACGGTTAAAGACGGGTTACCCACCACTAATGTCATTGGTACTTTCCAGGATAAATTGGGTTATTTATGGGTAAGTACAAACGAAGGTTCTTGCCGCTTTGATGGGAAATCTTTTAGTACGGATGGGTTGTCTGATGGAAGATTATTTATGATGTTTGTGGATAGCCGTTTGAGATATTGGGCTAATAGACACACGGGATATGTTGAGTTTAAGAAAAACAAATTTATCAACTATCCAAACCCCGACTCAGGTCTTATACGATGGAACTTCAGGATCATGGAAACAAAAGAAGGTCTCATCTGGTCACTAACTAATGCAGGCGTATACCAGTTGGATTCTAATAAATGGGTAAAAATTAAATTCTACCCTGGTTACGATGACCATCCATGCAGAAATATTATCGAAACAAAGGATGGTCTATATATTAATTATGGCGATTTGCTGGTATTGAAAAAACCAGGCGGTGCTTACAAAATCATAGGGTCATACAAAGAACCCGGATATTATTATAATGGTTTATCTGAATCGGCCGACCAAATTTTCATCTCCACGCTGGATGGCATCTATGAGATCATCAATGAGCAATTAGTGAAATTGCCCGGACCCTTAGGCAGGTTAAAAGGGTTATATTTTTATTTACGCGACAGCAAAAAAAGATTCTGGATTGGAAATTCTCCAACAGGACTACGCATGATACCTGACGGGGACACAACAAATCTTGTTTTCGTTTATAAAATTGCAATAGGTCCCGGTATCAGTCATATCAATGAAGATAATCAGGGAAATATTTGGGTAACTACAGGAAACGGGTTGATAAAAATTTATGAAAGGAACTTTAAAATTTTTGATCTCCCTGCTATTGTTGGGAAAAATTTTCTTTTTAATGTATTCCAGCCTCCAACCGGCCCGCTCATCATTAATGACGGAAGCCCTACTTTAAAGACTTTTGAAAATGGTGGTTTTAAAAATAGAAAGCTAATTAATAAAGGCAGTTCTCCGCTTCCAAACAATGAATTTATTGTTGACAATTATGCCTTTGATGATAAGGGCCGTTATTGGTATTATATAAGAGGATTTGCTTTGGCTATGCAGGATGGCGATAAAATATACGAACAAAGTAAACAGCTGGCTCATTTAGGTGATGAGGCATTTGATGTACTATGGGATGCTTATCGAAAAAAGATCATTGTGGCTGTAAGAACGCAAAAATATCCATGTCAGTTCAATGATACCTCTTATAGTCTTCTTCCTGTTTCTAATAATATCGAAGTAAAAGGGATCATCATGCGTTTGCATCAATGCGCAAACGGTATTATTTTATTTGCAACAGATGAAGGCACAGTTTTTTCTATTGATAAGCAAAACATCTGTAAAAGGCAGCTAAATGAATTTGGTACACATACTAGGCCCAGATGGTTTTTTAATGACCCGTCAGGAGATGTATGGATCATATATAATGGCAGCAAGGGATTGCGTCGTTACACCTGGCAAAATGACTCCCTGGTTTTTAAAGAGCAAATTACTAAAGCCAATGGCTTGTCCACCGATAATGTAACCTCAATGTGTTTTGATAATAAGAATAACTTATGGATTTCTACTAATTCAACTGTATCCGTATTTTCAAAAAAAAACAATACTTTAGGCATTGGGGCTTACCAGATAGTTGGTTTTTATAATGCCGAAGATCTTCAAACGGATCGGGGTTTTGGTGCCCGGTTGACTAAAGATAAAAAAGGAAATATATGGTATTTCTCCAGCAATTATTTAATATGTCTTTACCCTGATAAAATAAATTATAACCCACTTATCCCTTCCATAGAGATTGAAAATGTAGAGCTAAACTTCCGGGAAACCAACTGGTCCGATTATGCAGATTCATTAACAAGTATTTTTCAATTGCCTTATCATCTTAAACTCAATCATTATAATAACACAATTGGTATTTTTTTTAAAGGCATTTCTTCATCGGGTACTGACGGTATAAAATATTCTTACCAGCTTGCAGGGTTAGAAAATATATGGAGCAACCCATCTTCTAATGATTTTGTTTCATTTGCCAGACTTCCGCCAGGAAAATATGTTTTCAAGGTAAAAGCACAATTGCCTAATACGAATTGGAGTGAGCCGGCCATCTTTTCATTTAGCATTATTTCCCCTTTCTGGATGAGATGGTGGTTTATTGGGTTATGTGCAATAATGTTGTCAGGGATTATTTACAGCATTTATAAGTACCGTATCAACCAGTTAAAAAAATTATTAGCGATCCGCACAAAAATTTCGCAAGACCTGCATGATGAGATCGGCTCAACGCTTACGAGCATCAATATTCTTTCAAAAGTATCGCAGAATAATCTGGAAAAAGATAAATCCAAAGCTTCGGAGTTGTTGCAAAAGATTTCCGAACAATCAGCCGATATGCAGCAAAGTATGAGTGACATTGTGTGGTCGATAAGACCCGACAAGGATAAAATGGAAAATCTTGTTATCCGCATGCGGGAATATCTTGGACAAACGGCAGAGGCAAGAAATATGCAAGTACAATTTTCAGCCGATGAAAAAGTATTCAATGAAAATCTGTCCATGCAACGAAGGCAGCATATTTTTCTCATTTTTAAAGAGGCTGTTAATAATGCAGTGAAATACTCGGAGGGCAAAACTGTTTCTGTGTTTTTGGGCAGGGAGAATAGTCATATCCGGCTCAGTGTAAAAGATGACGGATCAGGATTTAATTCCGGCAAGATCACATCTTCAAGTGGACTAAAGAACATGCATGCAAGGGCAAAAGAGTTAAATGGGACTTTGCAAATTAGGTCAGAAGCAGGAAAGGGAACGGAAGTAGAATTAATATGTACTGCTACATAAATATGTAGTAATACCAGGCTATGGTTTTGAAGTAACTTACGAAACGAATAATTATGGCTGTACAAATACTGGTATATGATGATAGTGATGTAATAAGAGAAAGCCTGCGTACTTTATTATTTGAAGAACCGGGCTTTGAGGTGATAGCCATGTTGGCGAATGCTGAAACGGTAGAGACAGATATCGGTCAATTGAAACCGGATGTGGTATTGATGGATATTGATATGCCTGAAGTAAATGGTGTAGAAGCTGTAAAACGAATCAGAAAACTCGACCCGCAGTTACCGATCATTATGCTTACTGTTTTTGATGACAATGAAAATATTTTCAAAGCTATTTATGCGGGGGCCTCGGGGTACATCCTTAAACGTTACGTAACTGTAGAGATAGTCGCAGCAATACACAATGTATTAAGTGGGGGTGCGCCGATGACAGGTACAGTCGCCAAAAAAGTGTTACAAATGCTTCCTGTTGCTGTAAGTGCAGAAGAAGAAAACCAGGTTTTGACAGTAAAAGAGAAAGATATTTTACAATTACTCGTAAATGGCTACAGTTATAAAATGATCGCTTCAGAAATAAGTATCAGTATAGATACCGTTCGTTTTCATATCAAGAAAATATATGATAAACTTCATGTGCATTCATCTGTTGGCGCCGTATCCAAGGCTATTAAGGATAAAATAATATAGGCCAGCTATTTCATTTCATCATAGATTTTCCATTACATCATTTATTACCAACTACATTGATATGTAGTTGACTTCTGCTTTTTCTACTGATAATTTAGAGAATTCAAAAATTAATTATCATGAAACGATTAGCCAAAACTTTATCATGGCTCACAATGCTGAGCCTGATTATTTTTATTTCCTGTCAAAAGCAAGTTGACAAACCTTATTCTCAACAACAAACGGAAGAAGCAGGGGTTGCCAATAATGGACAGGGCCATTTACAACAAACCAAAACCTATTCATCAGAAGTAGTGAATAAATGGATAGATATGCAATTACGCTTAATGCAAACCAGTTCTCCTTTCATTGGAGGTCTACCGGTTTCCCGTGTATTTGGTTATACCGGTATTGCATTGTATGAATCTGTTGTACCGGGTATGCCTGCATATCAAAGTTTATCGGGACAATTAAATCAATTTCCCAATATGCCTAAAACATCACCAGGCTTTGCTTATCATTGGCCCTCCAATGCAAATGCTGCATTAGGTGCTATGACGCGGAGCTTATTTCCTGCAGCATCAGCAGCAGGCAAAGTTTCAATCGATTCACTGGAAAATGCTTTAAATAATGAGTATAAAAGTTCGGTGAAAATTGAGGTGTGGCAGCGTTCTGTAGATTTTGGCAAATCAGTAGCACAATTGGTTTTTGATTGGGCAAAAACAGATGGAGCTGATCATGCAAACGATGCCTATCCGCTTCCGGTTGGTCCGGGTTTGTGGCAACCAACAGCGCCAGCATTTGCGGCAGCATTTGCTCCTTACTGGAAAAATAACAGGCAATTAGTTGTTGGCAGCTTCAATGGTTCAGACCCACCACCGCCACCTATTTACTCTACCGATCCATCATCCGATTTTTATAAAATGGTAAAAGAAGTATATGATATTTCTCAAACATTAACTCCTGAACAAAGAGCCATCGGTTTGTATTATAGGGACAACCCTGGTTTTGGAGGTGGTCATTATATGTCTATCCTGAATATAGTATTGCGACAGGAAAATGCCATGTTAGATGTTAGTGCACTTGCTTTTGTAAAAGCAGGTATAGTTTCAGTTGATGCAGGTATTGAATGCTGGAAAGTAAAGTATATTTATAATAATCTTCGTCCGATCACTTATATAAGAAACGTATTGGGTTTTACAACATGGAATCCTTTGTTTGGTACTCCTGGCTTTCCGGATTATATCTCAGGCCACTCAACTATTGGTGGGGCGGTTGCTGTAGCACTTACTTCAGTATTTGGCGATAATTATCATTTTACAAACAATACCTTCAGTTATCTTAATATGCCTGATCAGCATTACACTTCTTTTTATCAAATGGCAGAACAAATTGGAGATTCAAGAGTATATGCGGGAATTCATTATAAAATTTCTTGTACAGAAGGAAATAAGACAGGCAAAAAAGTAGCGCAGAATATTTTAAAAACAGTAAAATTTTTGAAAGAGTAATTAGTTAAAGGCATAAGTAAAACAGCCACATCATCTATTTTGCATTAGTACTTATCGATAGCAAAGCCCGGAAAGCAGTTTGTTTCCGGCTTTGTCTTTTTAAGAATTCCCCCAACAGATTTTATAATTTGGAGCAGAAAGAAATAAAACTAAAATATTGTTCCAAACGAAAAGTCAGAAGCATTATAGGAAAATGTTTTTGACAAGGGAATAAGTTTATATCCAACCATACCGAAGGGCTTTGCCAATTAGTTCGCCGGTATTGCTTAGATTCTTTTTATGCAGCATGTTTTTACGGTGTGTGTCAACTGTTTGCTTACTGATTTTCAAAATGCTGCTGATCTCTTTACTTAATTTGCCTTCAATTAAAAGTTTGAGCACTTGTTTTTCCCGTTTTGTCAGATCTTCTTTGCTTTCAATAAAAATATTTTTAGAAGCAACATCCAGGTATGACGGCTCACCTTCCATGCCTAAAAATGATAACACAGGTATACCTTCCTGTTTCAAATATGTAATATCAGTATGAATATTCAGGGTTCTTAAGATCTTTCCGGCCTCATCATGCTCAATCATTACTCCCTGGTAAAGCAACCGAGCATAATCACCATTTTTTTTTCTAAACCGAAGATCGTATCTCACTTTATACTTCATCAATTTTTCTATTGGTAATTGTGAAAAGAATTCTATTATTCTGTTTCCGAATGTCAAAAACCATGGTTGATCATCGGGATGAATTATTCCAATCATAAATTGAATATTATATTCTGAGGGAAGATAACCCAATACATCTTCTATCTCTTTACTTACAAGATCAAAATTCAGACTATAATGATTGATAATAAAATAATAGGAATCTCCGACCAGGAAAAAGTTCCAAAGTTTTTTATAAAATTCGAGTTCAAGCTTTAATAACCCCGGCGCCGATTCGTTGGCATACCATTTAAATGCCTTATTAAATTCGTGGTTAAAAAGTTCTGATTTCATAAACTTCATTTTAAGTAAGATGGTTTCTATATCCATCCATACCTGATGGCTTTGGCGATCAGTTCTCCTGTATTGTTAAGATTTTTTTTGTGGAGCATATTTTTGCGGTGGGTATCCACAGTTTGCTTAGTGATTTTTAAAATGCTACTGATCTCTTTACTTAGTTTGCCCTCAATTAAAAGTTTCAGCACCTGTTTTTCCCTCCTGGTTAAATCATCCTTGGTTTCAACAAAAATATTTTTTGAAGTCACATCGAGATACGATGGCTCTCCATCCATTCCTATGAAGGAAATTACGGGTCTCCCTTCTTGTTTTAAATAGGTTATATCCGAATGAACACTCAGGGATCTTAAGATTTTCCCTTTCTCATCATGTTCAAGCAAGATTCCCTGGTAAAGTATCCGGGCATAGTCACCATTTTTTTTTCTGAACCGAATATCATACCTCACTTTATATTTCATCAATTTATCTACCGGCAAATGTGTAAAAAAATCCACCATGGTGTCTCCGAAGGCCAAAAACCAGGTACGGTCATCAGGATGAAGTTTTCCGTTCATAAAAGGAATATCGAACTCAGATGGAAGATAGCCCATTACATCTTCTACTTCTTTACTCACAAACTCAAACGTGAAATTATGATGATTGATTATAAAATAATAAGAATCTCCGACTAAGAAAAAGTTCCAAAGCTTTTTATAAAGATCTAACTCAAACTTCAATAAGCTGGGGGCAGATTCGTTGCCAAACCATTTAAACATTTTATTGAACTCAAGATTAAAAGGCTCTTCCTTCATAAAAGTTTGGGCTTCTCAAGGTCGGGCGGTTCAGAATTTATTTAAATAGACTACCTACAAATCGGTATTTTTTAAGGGTATAATCAAAGTTACATTTATAAATATTACCTGCTACACAATCGTGACATGATAAATGCCGAAAGTACTTTGCGGAGTTATACGGTGGTTTTTGAAGTAGGTTCGTCTGATATTCGATATGGAAAAATAAAATCGGTCTCAATAAAAAAAATAGCATCCTTGCTATTGATGAAAGTAGGAAAAATGATTTGAATCTTTTGATAAGAATCCTCCAAAGATTCCTATCCTCTTCCAACACCGGTACCTTTTTGAATACCCATTAACTGTAGGTTCTGAAAAAGGGCATTAAATAAATTGTTAACTCAAAAATTTATCATTATGAGATTATTAATCAAATGTTCATCCAAAAATTGGGTACTGCTTACAATCTGTACGATTTTTATAATTTCTGCCTGCCAAAAAGAAACAACAATACAAGAGGTCGCTACGGAAACCCCAACGGGTGTCGCCACATCTCCGAAGAAAGTTGATAAACAAAGTTCGAGTGTCGCAACCGATTGGTACAGGTTGCAATTCCGTATTATGCTCGAAAGGAATTCTGCTTTTAACGGTATATACTTTAGTTATATTGGCATTGGGCTTTACGAGGCGGTACGTCCAGGAATAAAAGGCGCTGTCAGTTTTTCGGGCAAATTAAATTCCATGCCTGATATGCCGCAGCCCGAAAACAACATGGGCTATTCGTGGTCTCTTAGCGCCAATGCTGCTTTGGCCAGTATGGTCCGCTCTTTTTTCACAGGACTTACACCAGCTAATAACTTCAGCATCGATTCACTTGAAGCGGCTTATAACGAAAAATTACAACCGGCCGAAAGTTCTGAAGTGTTTGCCCGTTCACAGGCTTATGGCCGCAGCATTGCAAAAGCGATGCATGATTGGTTTTTAACTGATAACATGAATCCCACCAATATAGGTTATGTGCTGCCATCACCGTTCCCCGGCTCATGGGTGCCTGCACCGGGCAATCCAGCAATCCCCATCAATCCATTTGTGCAGAATGCCACGCCATATATTCTGGCTGATGCAACAGCTATTTCCAACCCCTTTCCGCTGGCATATAGTGAAACACCAGGCACACCGTTTTACAATATGGAAAAGCAGGTATACGATCAATCCATTGCTAATACTCCCGAGCAAAAGGCCATTGCCATGCATTGGCTCGACCAGGGCAATGGAACTGGGTATACACCACCGGGCCATGATTTTTTTGTTATTACCCAAGCATTTGAGCAATTGGGTTTAGACCTCGGTATCGTTGCAGAAGCTTATGCAAAGGCAGGCATTGCAGAAAGGGAAACAACCATCGTAACGTTTCGTTCCAAATACGCAAATTTTTTGCTGAGGCCTGCTACCTATATAAGAAAAGTATTTGACCCGACTTGGTTGCCCCTTATTCCTACACCGCCTCACCCGGAATATCCTGCGGCACATGCCATGGTAACTGGAACAATTATGCAGGCAGTAGCTCGTGTAATTGGCAATGACCACACAGTGGTAGATCATTCATACGATTTCAGGGGATTTCCAACACAAACTTATACCAGCATTTTTGGTGCTGCTGAGCAGGCAGGCATTTCCCGGAACTATGCGGGCATCCATTACCTCATTTCCATAACTGAAGGATTAAGAATGGCAAAGATTCTTGGAGATAGGGTAGGTGACATACAGGTAAGATGATTTTCTGATCTTGTTTTATTGGAATTTGATAATACCTGGTCAACTGACAAAATCAAAAAGCCGTAGCGAAAGCTGCGGCTTTTATTTTATATTGAAATATTTTGTATCAAGGCTCAATAGAAAAACATATTTCGCCAGTTAGGTATTGAAAAAAATTCCGTCTACAGATTTTTTGTGTTTGGAGTAGAAAAAAATAAGCTCACAATTTAAACTGTACCCCAAAAGATGCCACCCAATCTGCAAAACCTGCCGGCGTCATATCATTCTGCGTGTTTTGCTTGATGTTTCGATAATATGGTATTCCTATATATAGAAACGTCAACGTATTTTTCATTTTATAAGTTAGTCCTGGTTCAATAGATGCGATAGTAGCCGCTCTTCGAAAACCATTGGATCCACCAATCAGATCATTCTCTGGCACTTTTTCATAACGAAGCCCGGCGGTTAAAACAATTTTTTGAAATTGAAAACTTGCACCGCCACGTAAACTATATTGATCCGGAACACTCATCACGGTAGTATTGTTTTTAATTTGTGGTGTCATAGGAGCTCTTCCTTTGAGATTAGAAACTCCATTTTGATCTCTTGGATTAATAAGATAAAATCCCTGAAAGTATATATTGATATTCCTGGTGAAAGAATAAAATGCACTGAGTTCCGCTGTAATCCCGGTACCGCCGTCTCCTAATTGAATGGCCTGGTCGACAGGTGCAAATACTGTGCTATCAACTTTTCTATGAAAATAATCCTGGTATCTGAAATCACCTGTAGGTATTTTTATTCCTAAGCCTCCCTGGATATTCCATTTTTTATTTATGGATGGATCGAGGAGCCACTTATATACTGTGAGCCTGATATCTCCTAATCCAAAAGCATGGGTAGTATACTTTGGATAGCTTAGCGGACCCATATGATCCGCTCCATTATTACGTGAGCTTGCCGCAATAGGAACATTTAAAGCAAATGACCA
>Ga0184624_10000416_pt1 | contig 10881 bp, 8 predicted proteins | sample PLM3_5_b1_FD_133157 | JGI IMG/M metagenome (GOLD analysis project Ga0184624, IMG submission 133157) | Groundwater sediment microbial communities from an aquifer in East River, Colorado, USA - PLM3_5_b1 | ecosystem: Environmental > Terrestrial > Soil > Riparian zone | place: USA: East River...
ACGCGAACCCGATCGGGCTCGACCAGCGCGGCAACTACTCCTCGGCGAGCGATCTCGCCAGCCTGACCCGCCGCCTGCTGCGCCAGCCCGCCTTCGCGAAGATCGCCGACTCCGAGACGGCGCTGCTGCGCAGCCTGCGGCCGCCGCGCCGGATCGAGACCCTCAACGACCTCCTCTACATGGCCCCATGGGCGACCGGCGTCAAGACCGGCCACACCTTCGACGCCGGTTACGTCCTCGTCGGCTCCGGGCGGAAAAAGGGCGTCAGCCTGGTCTCGGTGGCGATCGGCGCCCCAACCGAAGAAACCCGCTTCACCGACAACCTGGCGCTGCTCGAATGGGGGTTCTCCCGGTATCAGCGGCGGTTGCCGGTGCGGGCCGGCCAGGAGCTCGCCGATCCGGAGGTCCGCTACTCGGGCGGCCACCTGCCGCTGCGGGCGTCGCGCTCGCTCCAGGTCGGCGTCCGCCGCGGCCAGGGGGTCGACGTGCGGGTGCGGGCGCCGGAGGAGGTCGAGGGGCCGATCCGCCGCGGCGCCAGACTCGGCTCTGCGACGGTCTTCGTCGCCGGTCGCAAGGCCGGAACCGTGCCGCTCGCCGCCGGCCGCAAGGTCGCCGAGGCGAGCACCTTCGACCGCGCCCGCAGCTTTGTCGCCGACAACTTGATCCCTATCGCGATCGTGATCTTCGTGATACTCATGATCGGGTTGGTGCTGCTGCGCCGGCTTGCCGGCGAAAACGAGTCCAGGAGCAGAGATCGGGTGAAGGCCAAGTGATCCTCACGGTGACCTTGAACGCGGCCATCGACCGCACCGTCGCGGTTCCGAATTTCCGCCTCGGCCGGCGCCATCGCGCCGTCGAGAGCCGGACCGTCGCCGGCGGCAAGGGGATCAACGTCGCCCGCGCCCTGAGCCTGCTCGGCCGCCCGGTGATCGCCAGCGGTTTCGTCGGCGGCCCGACCGGCACCCAGGTGCTCGAACAGCTGCACGAGGAATCGGTCCTCACCGACTTCACCCGGATCGCCTCGGAGACCCGGATCAACCTCGCGGTGATCGACCCGACCTCGGGCGAGCAGACCGAGATCAACGAGCGCGGCCCCGCGGTCAGCGCCGAGGAGGTGAAGCGGCTCTTCGACCGGATCGGCTACCTGGCGAGCGGGGCGAAAATCTGCGTCCTCGCCGGCTCGGTGCCCCCCGGGGCGGGTGACGACCTCTACGCGCGCCTCGTCGACGACCTCAGCCGCCGCGGCGTCCCCGTCGTCCTCGACGCCGAGGGGGAGGCGATGCTGGCGGGGGTGCGCGCCGGGGCCTCGATGGTGACCCCGAACGAGGCCGAGGCCGAGGAGCTGGTCGGGCAGGAGTTCGCCGACCGCTCCGACCTCGCCCAGGGGCTGCTGGAGCTGGTCCGGCTGGGAGCGACCGAGGCGGCGATCACCCGGCCCGACGGCTGCGTCGCCGCCGTCGGCGAGGGCAGCTCACGGCGCCTGCTCGAGGTCCACACCGAGCCCCTGGAGCCGGTTTCCTCGGTCGGCTCGGGCGACGCCTTCGTCGCCGGCTACGTCGCCGCCCGCTACGAGGGCCGCTCTCCCGAGGACTGCCTTGCCTACGGGGTCGCCTGCGGCGCCGAGTCGACCCAGCATTTCGGCGCCGGCACCGTCGACCGCAACCAGGTCGAGCGCCTGCTCGGCGAGGTCTCGGTGCACGATTTGGAGGTCCCCGCCGAAGTGTAGGCTCAGTGGTTCAACGCCACGCCTTGGAGGATTAACTTGGAAATCGAAATCGGCCGCGGCAAGAAGGGGCGCCGGGCTTATGGATTCGACGACATCGCCATCGTTCCTTCCCGTAGAACGCGCGATCCCGACGACATCGATGTCAGCTGGACCCTGGGTCCCTATCGCTTTGAGATTCCGCTTGTCGCTTCGGCGATGGACGGGGTCGTCTCCCCGGATACCGCGGTGCGGGTCAACGAGCTCGGTGGGCTCGGGGTCCTGAACCTGGAGGGGATCTGGTCCCGCTTCGAGAACGCCGAGGAGAGGCTGGAGGCGATCGCCGCCGCTCCCAAGCACGAGGCGACCCGGCTGATGCAGGAGATCTACACCGAGCCCGTCAAGGCCGAGCTGATCGCCAAGCGGGTCGAGGAAATCAAGGCCCGCGGGGCGGTCGTCTGCGGCTCGCTGACGCCGCAGAAAGTGCGCGAGTACTACGAGGTGGCGGTCGAGGCCGGCCTCGACATCCTCGTCATCCAGGGCACGGTGATCTCGGCCGAACACGTCTCGACCACGGTCGAGCCGCTGAACCTGAAGGAGTTCATCGCCGAGGTCCCGGTGCCGACGGTGGTCGGCGGCTGCGCCTCCTACTCGACCGGGCTGCACCTGATGCGGACCGGCGCCGTCGGCGTCCTCGTCGGCGTCGGGCCTGGCGCCGCCTGCACCACCCGCGGCGTGCTCGGGATCGGGGTCCCGCAGGCGACGGCGATCGCCGACGTCGCGGCCGCTCGCGCCCAGCACATGCTGGAGACGGGCGAGTACGTGAATGTGATCGCCGACGGCGGCATGAGGACCGGGGGGGACGTCTCCAAGGCAATCGCCTGCGGCGCCGACTCGGTGATGATCGGCTCGCCCCTGGCCCGGGCCAAGGAGGCCCCGGGGCGCGGCTTCCACTGGGGGATGGCTACCTTCCATCCCTCGCTGCCGCGCGGTACCCGCGTCTCGACCAAGCAGGACGGGACGATGGAGGAGATCCTCCTCGGCCCCGCCAAAGAGAACGACGGCACCTTCAACCTGATGGGGGCTCTGAAAACCTCGATGGCGACCTGTGGCTACGAGGACATCCGCTCCTTCCAGCGGGCCGAGGTGATGGTCGCGCCGGCGCTGATGAGCGAGGGCAAGAAGCTCCAGAACGAGCAGTCGGTTGGGATGGGTTCGAACGGTCGGGCTGCCGTCTCAACTGGAGTTGCCGTCTCGGATGACTGAGCAGTCCGTCGCAGATATCCGCGAGCAACCGCTCGCGGATGCCGCGCGGGCGGTTGAGGAGGTTCTCGTCCTTGATTTCGGCGGGCAGTATTCCCAGCTGATTGCCCGTCGAATCCGGGAATGTGGAGTTTTTGCGGAGCTTCTGCCGGCGAACACTTCGATCGAGAAGATTCGTGAGCGGAAGCCGAAAGGGTTGGTCCTTTCTGGCGGCCCCGCATCGGTGTACGAGCCCGGGGCGCCTAAATTCCCGACCCAGCTGCTGGATCTCGACATCCCCACCCTGGGGATCTGTTACGGAATGCAGGCGATGGCGCTGGCGCTCGGCGGCAGGGTCGAGTCGGCGGAGACGGGGGAGTTCGGTCGCACCGACCTCGCCCTCCGCGACGGCGGCGGCCGGCTGCTCGGCGGGCTGCCGGAGGAGCAGAGTTGCTGGATGAGCCACCGCGACGCCGTCTTCGAGGCGCCGGAGGGCTTCACCGCACTTGCCTCCAGCCCCGGTTCCCCGGTTGCCGCCTACGAGTTTCCCGACCGCGGCCTTTACGGGATCCAGTTCCACCCCGAGGTCGTCCACACCCCATACGGGTCCGAGATCCTCACCCGCTTCCTCCGCGACGTCGCCGGCTGTACTGAGCAGTGGTCGCCGCAGTCGGTGATCGCCGAGCAGGTGGAGAAGATCCAGGCTCAGGTCGGCGACGGCAAGGTGATCTGCGGTCTCTCCGGTGGCGTCGATTCCTCGGTCGCGGCGCTGCTCGTCCACAAGGCGGTGGGGGACAAGCTCACCTGCGTCTTCGTCGACCACGGGCTGATGCGGATGAACGAGGCCGAGCAGGTGGTCGAGGCCTTTGGCCAGTTCGGCATCCCGCTCGTCCACGTCGACGCCGAAGAGCGCTTCCTCGCCAAGCTTGCCGGCAAAGAGGACCCCGAGGAGAAGCGGAAGATCATCGGCACCGAGTTCATCCGCGTCTTCGAGGAGGAGGCGGCCAAGCTCGAGGACGTCAGCTACCTCGTCCAGGGCACGCTCTACTCCGACGTGATCGAGTCCGGCGGCTCCGACCACGCGGCGACGATCAAGTCCCACCACAACGTCGGCGGCCTCCCCGACGACCTCGAGTTCGAGCTGGTCGAGCCGTTGCGGATGCTGTTCAAGGACGAGGTGCGGGCCGTCGGCGCCGAGCTTGGCCTGCCCGAGCGGATGGTCTGGCGCCAGCCGTTTCCCGGCCCCGGTCTCGGAATCCGGATCGTCGGCGGCGAGGTCAACAAAGAGCGACTGGACATCCTCCGCGCCGCCGACGCCATCCTCCAGGAGGAGATCCGCGCCGCGGAGCTCTACCGCCAGCTATGGCAGTCCTTCTGCGTCCTCCCGGTCGTTCGCTCGGTCGGAGTCCAGGGCGACGGCCGCACCTACGCCTACCCAATCGTGATCCGCGCCGTCACCTCCGACGACGCGATGACGGCCGACTGGGCCCGTCTTCCCTACGACCTCCTCGAGCGGGTCTCAAACCGCATAATCAACGAGATCCGCGACGTAAACCGAGTAGCCCTCGACATCTCCTCAAAGCCTCCGGCGACTATCGAGTGGGAGTAGCGCCGGTCAGGCCGCTTCCACCGACTTCGCGGTCTCGAACGCCGCCTGACCGACCACGGTCGAGACGGCCCCTTTGCTCCCGTTCTCGTTGAGCCGATCCTGGCTGCGGAGGTGGGAGGCGAGCATCAGTTTGGTTGCCTCTTCCATGATCGCGACGACCTCTTTCCAGCCGCGTTCGTCGAGGTGGAGCGGCATCCAGCGGAAGACGGTGTCCTCGCGGCCGTCGAGGGTGCCGGCCTCGAGGGCGGCGATCGCCTTGTCTAGGAACGTCTGCAAGGTCGCGGCAGAGATTCCGCCGCGGAGGGATTGCGGGACTTTGCGCCAGGGCGGGCCGCCGACGAAGGCTCCGGGCTTTGCCTTGTAGAAGTGCTCGGTCGCCCCGCGTCGCTGCGCGGTGTCGACGAGCTCGAGGGCGCCGTAGCGATCGAGTGCTCGCGTGTGGTAGGCGACGTCGCCGAGGGCGGCCTCGAGATCGTTCGCGATCGCGTTCGGGCTTGCCACATGATCGGTGAGGAGCTCGAGAATGCGAATGCGGAGGGGGTGGGAAAGCGACCGGACGAGGCGTTGGTCGATGAGATCGGGAACTGGCTCCTTCATGATCCGCTCCTTGGTGGGATGGTCAGTACTGCTGCGTTCGCAGTTACAGCAAATACGTATAGACCATTCAGCTAGATCAATCTAGAACACGAGATTCTTCTAAAGGCGGCGTTAGGACGGGAGGTCGCTCCAGCGAAGGCCTGGCGCGGACGCAGGGAGGCTGACGCCGCGAGCGCACTTTGGTGCGTGAGCAAGTCAGCCGACCGAAGACAAAGCCAGGCCGAGCTGGTGCGACCTCAGGAGTAGGCGTCCCACTTTTCCAGGTAGGTGAGGGGGTCGAACGGCGACCCTCCCTCGTACCAGCCGGGCGCGCCCCACATCTCGAAATGGAGGTGGCAGCCGCTGGCGTCGCCGGTTTCGCCGACCACCCCGATCGGCTGCCCGGTGCGGACCGTGTCGCCGGTGGCGAGCGGCGAGGGTTCCGCCAGGTGCGCGTACATGAAGTCGTTGCCGGTGCCGCGGCCGTCGATGACGACGTAGTTGCCGGCGGCGCCCTGGTAGCCCGAGTACTGGACGATGCCGCCGCGAGCGGCGACGAGCGGGATGCCGCAGGCGGCCATCACGTCCTGGCCCTGATGGGTGTGCCCGCTGCGACCGGCACCGAAGCGACCGGCGCTCATCCCGTATTCGTGGTCGCCGAGGATCGGGAAGGCGTAGCCGTAGAAGGCGAAGGCGAGGCTGAGGGTGGTCGAGCTGGAGGCCTTGCGCGCGGCCGGGGCGGTGGCGCTGGGCGACTGCGGGCTGATCCGGAAGCTGTAGCGGCCGTTGCGGGCGGGGCGCCCTTCGTTCGTCGTCCCGTCCCAGCGGACTTTGTTTTCCACGTCCGGGGCGACGTTTTCCCGGTAGAAGGTCTTGACGACTTCACCGGCCGAGTTGACGACGTCGATCTGGAGGTCGTTTTCGGCCTGGGTGCTGGAGATCGTGTAGCTGAGGCGGGGGTAGCGGTAGCCGAAGTAGAAGGATTTGCGCGGGCTGGTGGAGCCGGCGACGAGGGAGATGGCGCCGGCGCTCGGCGAGGCGGCGGGAACGCCGTCGGGGCTGCCCTTGGCGGTCGGCGCCGCGCCCGGGGTGCCGGCACCGCCGGTGGTCGCCGCGGCGGCGCCGGTAAAGCAGGCGAGCACCGCGACCAAGGCCGCTACGCATATCTGGCCGGCCACGCTGCGCCGGACGAACCCTTCGTTCAAACCGCTAAGCCCTCTCTTTCCATCGCCTGCGGAGTTAGCTGACGGGCTCGCGCTGAAAGAGCTGCGCTACGGACTGCTTTCGTCCGATTCGCCCCTGAGACCTGCAAGGCCTCTTCGGTTCCTCCGCTCCCGCACAGTGGCCTGCACGGGATTCGGCTATTGCTCGGGCGGCAGTATAAGCAACCGTCCGGAGACCCCTGTGGGTCGCGATGCGGCTATCATCCCCCGGCCGCGTGGGAAGAGCCGCGCGGTTTTTGCGCGATGAAGACCTTTGTAGCCACTCCAGCCAACCGCCAGCGCGACTGGTACGTCGTCGATGCCGAGGGTAAGACCCTGGGCCGGCTGGCGACGCAGATCGCCGACGCCCTGCGCGGCAAGCGCAAGCCGGAGTACACCCCGCACATCGACACCGGCGACTTCGTCGTCGTCATCAACGCGGAGAAAATCCGGGTTACCGGCGACAAGCTGGCGCAGAAGACCTATTACCGCCACAGCGGCTACCCCGGCGGGATCAAGTCCCGGACGCTCGGCGAGATGCTCGACCGTAAGCCGGAGGAAGTGATCCGCAAGGCCGTGAAGGGGATGCTGCCGCGCAACCGCCTCGCCCGCCAGCAGCTGACGAAGCTGAAGGTGTACGCCGGGCCGCACCACCCACACGCGGCGCAGCAGCCGAAAACGATGGAGACCGACTGAACTTGATGGACGACGAGCAGAAAAAAGACGAGACGACTGAGGATCAGGGCCAGGACGCTGGGGCCGCGGGTCCTGTCTCCGACAGCGATCCTCCGGCAGAGCCGGAGAATTCGCCATCGTCGCCACCCACGGCAGACGCCGCTGAGGAGCAGCCGTCCGAGGAGGCAGCTGAGGAGCCCGTCGTCGAGGAGCAGACGGAGGAGGCTCCCCCGGAGCCCGAGGACGAGAAGCCGAAGGCCGAGGCGCCCAAGTCCGAGAAGAAAAAAGACGTCATCCCCGGCGCCGACCTCGAGCCGATTCTGGTCGAGCCGGACAAACCCGAGCTGAGCGCCGAGGAGAAAGCGCGCCTCGAAGCCGAGGAAGAAGAGAAAGCGCGGCGCGAAGCCGAGCTGGCTGCAGCCGAGGAGGACACCGCGGCCGCCAGTCGTGCCCCGGCGAAAATCGAGAAAGGCGCCCGCTTCCTCGCCACCGGCAAGCGCAAGAGCGCGATCGCCCGCGTCACCCTGCTTCCAGGCAAAGGCGAGATCACGATCAACAACCGCAGCATCGAGGAGTTCTTCCCGCGGCCCCTGCACCAGACGATGGCAAAGCAGCCGCTCGCGGTCTCCGGCTACGAGGGCAACGTCGACGTCCGCGTCCGCGTTCACGGCGGCGGCATCAGCGGCCAGGCCGGCGCCGTTCGCCACGGCATCGCCCGGGCGCTGACCGAGATCGACTCCGAGCTTCGCGGCGACCTCAAGCGCCGTGGCTTCCTCACCCGCGACGCGCGCGTCAAGGAGCGCCGCAAGGCGGGTCTGAAGAAGGCTCGCAAGCGGCCTCAGTTCAGCAAGCGCTGACGGGGGCGGCTTGACGACCGCGCGCAAGCTCTTCGGAACCGACGGGGTCCGGGGGGAGGCCGGCACCTTCCTCACCGCCGAGCTGGCGACCTCCCTTGGGCGGGCGACGACCGCCTCGCTGGAGGCGCAGCGCCCGCAGGTCCTGATCGTCCGCGACACCCGCGAGTCGGGCCCGATGCTGGAGTCGGCGCTGGCTGCGGGAATCGCCGCCGCCGGTGGCGATGCGCTGCTCGGCGGCGTCCTCCCGACCCCCGCGGCCGCGATCCTCGTCCGCCGCCTCGGCCTCGACCTCGCCGCCGTCGTCTCCGCCTCCCACAACCCCTTCCACGACAACGGGATCAAGTTCTTCGACGGCCGCGGCGTCAAGCTCGCCGACGAGGCCGAGGCCCGGATCGAGGCCCTGATCGAGGAAACGCCGGCGGCCGAGCAGACCGGCCACGTGCGCGAGTTGAACGCCGGCCTCGACGACTACCTGCGGGAGCTGGAGGCCGCCTTCGCGCTCGACCTCTCCGGCCGCAAGGTCGTCCTCGATTGCGCCCACGGCGCCACCCACCGCGCCGCGCCGGCGATCTTCGAGCGCCTCGGCGCCGAGGTCGAGGCGATCGGGGTCGAGCCCGACGGCCGCAACATCAACGCCGGCTGCGGCTCCACCCACATGGAAGCGCTGTCCCAGCGGGTCGCCGCCTCCGAGGCGGAGATCGGCTTCGCCTTCGACGGCGACGGCGACCGCGTCCTTGCCGTCGACGGCTCCGGCCGCGTCCACGACGGCGACGAGCTGATCGCCCTCGCCGCCCGCGGGATGGCGGGACGGGGCGAGCTGAACGGCGGCGTCGTCGTCACCGTGATGAGCAACTTCGGCTTCCACCGGGCGATGGAGGAGGCCGGGATCGAGGTCGCGGTGACCCAGGTCGGCGACCGCTACGTGATCGACGAGATGCACAAGCGCGGCTGGCCGCTCGGCGGCGAGCAGTCCGGCCACATCATCGCCTCCGACTTCGTCGCCACCGGTGACGGGATCGCGGCGGCGCTGATGACGATGCGGGAGCTCGGGGGGGCCCGCCTCGAGGACGCCGTCCCGATGGAGAAGCTGCCGCAGGTCCTGGTCAACGTCAAGGTCGCCGAGCGCGAGGCGATCGCCGGCGCCACCGCGGTCTGGGAGGCGGTGGAGCGGGAGGGCGAGGGGCTCGAGGGTCGCGGCCGCGTCCTCCTGCGGCCCTCAGGGACCGAGCCCCTGGTCCGGGTGATGGTCGAGGCGCCCACCGCCGAAGAGGCCGAGGGCACCGCCGAGCGCCTGGCGGATCTCGTCCGCGCCGAGCTCGCCTAGGGCTCCGGCGAGCGCCGCCCTCTACCCTTACTCGCCTTCTATGTGCGGCATCGTCGGATATGTGGGCGCCCGCCCCTGCGAGGAGCTCCTGCTCTCGGGGCTGGAAAAGCTCGAATACCGGGGCTATGACTCGGCTGGCCTCTCCGTGCTCGCCGACGGCGAGGTCGAGAGCGTCCACGCCGTCGGCAACCTGGCGAACCTGCGGGCGGCGGTCGAGGCCCGCGCGAGCAACGGCGGCGGGGCGCTGCCCCCGTCGGACACCGGGATCGCCCACACCCGCTGGGCCACCCACGGCCGGGTCACCGAGGCCAACGCCCACCCGCACGACGACAGCTCCGGCCGCGTCCACATCGTCCTCAACGGGATCGTCGAGAACCACTCGGAGCTGCGCCGCCGCCTCCAGGACGAAGGCCAGGCCTTCACCTCGGAGACCGACGCCGAGGTCGTCGCCCACCTGATCGCGCGCCACTACGACGGCGACCTCGCAGCCGCCGTCCGCGCCGCCTACGCCGAGCTGCGCGGCCACTACGCCTTCGTCGCCATGCACGCCGACGAGCCGCAGCGTCTGATCGGCGCCCGCAAGGAGTGCCCGCTGGTCGCCGGCGTCGGCGACGGCGAGGCCTTCCTCGCCTCCGCGATTCCCGCCTTCCTTGCCGACACCCGTACGGCGATGCCGATCGAAAACGGCGAGATCGTCGAAATCGAAGCCGGCGCGGTGCGGGTGACGGACGCCGAGGGCAACCCGGTGGAGCGCGAGACCGAAGAGGTGACCTGGGACGCCGACGCTGCCGAGAAGGGCGGCTACGAGACCTTCATGTTGAAGGAGATCCACGAACAGGCCGACGCCGTCGCCGAGACCGTGACCGACCGCCTGCCCGAGGCGGACGGGGTCGACCTCTCTGACGTCGACCTCTCCGACGATGTCCTGCGCGAGGCGAAGCGGATTGTGATCGTCGCCTGCGGCACCTCTTACCACGCCGGCCTCGTCGGCCGCTACGCGATCGAGGAGTGGGCGCGGGTGCCGGTGGAGATGGACATCGCCTCCGAGTACCGCTACCGCAACCCGGTCGTGGGACCGGGGGACCTGGTGATCGGGATCACCCAGTCGGGCGAGACCGCCGACACCCTGGCGGCGATGCGGCTGGCCCGCGACGCCGGCGCCACGGTGCTCGCTGTAACCAACATCATGGGCAGCCAGGCGACCCGCGACGCCGACGCCGTCCTCTACACGCGGGCGGGGCTGGAGATCGGCGTCGCCGCGACGAAGACCTTCGTCGCCCAGGTGGCGGCGATGTACCTGCTGGGCCTGCGGATCGCCGAGCTGCGGGGAACGCTGCCGCCGCAGCGGCTGGCGGAGCTGGTCGGCGAGATGAAGAGCCTGCCTTCGAAGATGGAAGACACCCTGGCGGCGGCCGAGGCGCCGGCCATGGCAGTCGCGGAGGCGCACGGCGACAAGGAGTTCTTCCTCTACCTGGGGCGCCATATCGGCCTCCCGGTCTGCCTCGAGGGGGCGCTGAAGCTGAAGGAGATCAGCTACATCCCCACCGACGCCTATGCCGCCGGGGAGATGAAGCACGGGCCGATTGCCCTGCTCGACTCCGAGACGCCGGTCGTCTGCATCGCGACCGACCAGAAGGTCGTCTACGAGAAGGTCGTGTCGAACATCCAGGAGGTGCGGGCACGCGGTGCGCAGG
>Ga0184624_10000418_pt1 | contig 10837 bp, 11 predicted proteins | sample PLM3_5_b1_FD_133157 | JGI IMG/M metagenome (GOLD analysis project Ga0184624, IMG submission 133157) | Groundwater sediment microbial communities from an aquifer in East River, Colorado, USA - PLM3_5_b1 | ecosystem: Environmental > Terrestrial > Soil > Riparian zone | place: USA: East River...
CAACGGGAGGCTTGGTTGTTGCACGCGTGGCGAAAGATGCGACCAACACGATTCCATTAATCTTCATTGGCGGAGGCTATCCAGTCGAGGAAGGACTGGTGACCAGCGTCAATCGGCCGGGCGTGCCGATATGCCGGTGCAGCAACCGACGAGGTTTGATTTGGCTATAAACCTCAAGACCGCAAAGGCCCTCGGCCTCACCGTGCCCCCGACGCTGCTCGCCCGTGCCGACGAGGTGATCGAATAAGCGCGCAAGAGGGAGGGACCGCGATGAAACTTCCCCACCGTAGGCAATTTCTGCATCTGGCTGCGGGCGCCGCCGGGCTACCGGCCGTGTCGCGCCTCGCGTGGGCGCAGAGCTATCCGACGCGGCCTGTGCGCATTGTCGTTGGCTTTGCCCCGGGCGGCCCGAACGATATCAACGCCCGACTCATCGGCCAGTGGTTGTCGGATCGTTTAGGTCAGCAATTCATTGTCGACAACCGGCCGGGTGCCAGCGGCAATATCGCCATGGAGTCGGTCGTAAAATCTTCACCGGATGGCTACACCCTCACGATGATCGCGCTGAGCAGCGCGGCCAACGCGACGCTTTTCCCGAACCTCCCTTTCAATTTCCTGCGCGACATCGCGCCAGTCGCGAGCATCAGCCGCAACATCTTCGTTATGGAGGTGCATCCCTCGGTTCCGGCCAAGACCGGGCCCGAGCTGATCGCCTATGCCAAGGCCAATCCGAACAAGCTCAATATGGCATCGCCAGGAAGCGGCACCGGGCCGCACATGGCGAGCGAGCTGTTCAAATTGATGACTGGCGTCACCATGACCCACGTGCCCTATCGCGGCTCCGGGCCGATGGTGAACGACCTTCTCGGCGGTCAGGTGCAGTTCGCCTTCGACGCCATCGCCTCCTCGATCGGCCACGTCAGGGCCGGCAGGCTGCGTGCGCTCGGCGTGTCGACCGAGGCGCGCATTGATGTGTTGCCGGACCTGCCGACTGTCGGAGAATTCGTGCCGGGCTACGAGGCGACCGGGACTCAAGGCATTGGCGCACCGCGCCACACGCCTGTCGAGATCATCGACAAGCTCAACCGGGAGATCAACGCGGGCCTCGCCGATCCGAGGATCAAGGCGGGGATCGCCGACCTTGGCAACGCGCCGCTTGCTCTCTCCCGCGACGAATACGGCAAGCTCCTCGCGGAAGAAACCGAGAAATGGGGCAAGGTAATCCGGGCAGCGAACATCAAGCCGCAGTGAAGCCGATGCCTCATGGGTCCGCGTCCTTAACCTCCCGTTACGTGAGATCGCGGGCGCTCAACCAATTACTGCCGTACTGTCCACGTTTGGCACTTCTCCGACCTCCCGCGATGTCCGGTTTTCTGCCTCCGCCAAGGCGCTCGGTTCGGCTTATCCCAATCAGACGTGCGCAGGGCTTCGGCCACCGATTTCTAGGGCGAAGAAGCACCGGCTGCGGGAAGGGCCAAGTCGCCAAGCCCTGCGGATGACCGCCAGGGCGGGTTGTCCGGTTCGGGGAATATCCTCCCCGCCAAGCAATTCTCTCGAACAGACGGGCACTAGAAGTCACTCTAGGGGACGGACTACCGGTCGTTCAGGCGCTCGGTGAGGTCTGGCAGAAAAATTCTGCTGGTGCTCCGTCCGTCGATGCAGACTGTGGTGGGTTGAGAAGATCAGTCGGAAAGAACGGATGAACCACACGGGGCAAGCGATCAGGGACGCCGCTGAGAAAGGTGGCTACGGCTATCGATGGTGGAAAGCAAATGACCTCGAAGACAACGCGGGGTACAACGCGCTGCCCATGCGCGCTCTGACAGAGCACTTGCAAGATCCCGAATTTTGGAAGGGACTGGGGAGGGCGCGCGACTGGCAGGACACAGGTGCGTGGCTTTTTTCACTGGCACCGCTTCATAGATCACATCGCGTTCGGAAAAGAAGTTGAGAGCTTCTTCTAAAGCCTTTAGGCAACGCCGTCCGAACGGCGACTGCAGTTGGTTCGATTGCAGGAAAGCGTCCGATCCTGCCCTGCATTCGTTGGGAGATAACGCTCCTGCCCAGCGAGCGAGTCCTGCGATGTCCACACGACGCCTAACACTTATCGATCGTCGCGAATCATGATGGCTCGCTCTGGCACGACGAAGTCGTGGATTCTGTCTCCGTTGTGGCGGTCGCGGTCTTGGAGGCTATCCTCGCCACGGCCTCCTGAGCCTTTTCCATCGCCCGGGTTACGTCGGCCATCAACTGTTTCAGATCGTTCTCGACGGCATGGAGCTTCGTCGCCTGTGCGTTCATTTCCATCTCCCCATTCGCCGCCCTCTTCAGGGAACGGGCTTGTTCGGAGTATTCAGGGCCAAAGTGAATAGTCTCTGACGACCTAAGGGCGAGAGCCGCTCCCGCAAAGGATCATCCGGACGGCACCCTGACCCCCAGATACCGTGTCCCCGTATCGGCTTCTGGCACAGCCGCGCATCGCAGAAGGGCGGCGTCGAGGCAATTCCCAGAATCATGATGGTGTGTCGGAGGGGTCGAATGGCGGCCGGCGCTATTGGCGGTATCTCGGAGAATGCGCCGACAGGCCTGAGCCCAACGTACGAAGCCGAAGAGCCTTCGGCTTTAAGATAATTCGCTGCACGTTTCCGGGAAGTACATATTGACCGATGTACCAGTGCGCCTCGACGTCGGCGCTATAGTGCCGGCGGATCGCATATGACATCGCTTCTGCTACGAGGCCGCCGACCGACTTCAGGCGCAACTCCCGTGCCTGCAACATACGAGTGAACGGAAGGGCAAGGTCCGGGTCTTCGATGACAATCGGTCGCGAGTGCTGGCGGAGCGCTGCCATCAATTGCGATTTGAGAAATACCCGGACCGGAACTTCTGGCGAAGGCTTAGGCGACTCTGCGTGGGTGTAATCGCTCTCCAACATGGTCATGTCTTTCTTCCTCAATCAGGGCGCACGTATGGCAAGACTCGGCGTCGCGCCCGTTAGCATGCGCCTATGGTTGTCGAAGGATTAGCGCCACGCGATCCATCGATTGCGCGTTAAGCCTAAGAAACAAGCCTCGGGGATCGTGCGGCCAATTTAAACTCCTTCCTAACCAAAATGGCGGCAGCTTGCCGGCCTTGGATCGCTGGCGCGGGCGGAACGATGACGCGCCGCGTCGATAGCTGTCCGTTGTTCGATGTGTCCGCTGTCCAGGCATGCGTAGCGCGCCTCGATCGTACAAAGTGAGCGAGCCCAGACAGAACGGGACCATCAATATTGGTAATATGCCTGCGACGATCCGCGTTTTGGCATGAGACGGAGAGTCGCGCGCTTCCTTATCAGGATCCAAGTACTCGGCGTTTGCAGCGCGGTTGATGACCTCCAATGCGGCTTTCCAATGAAATTGGTGCGGCTCCCGAGGACTTACGCAGGCTCTCAGCCATTGTCGTTTCATTGCAAAGGCAGGCTCAGACCCAGGGTCCAGAATCAGTCGTCCGGGTCGGTTATGCCGGCGCCAAGAGTGTCGAAGCGCCAATCTTGGCGCCTGACGCTACTCGGAGCGCGACGCACGCCTTGGCCCTTGGCCGAAACAGGTTTCAATTTTTAATCTTGATTGGGATGCTTTTGGTCGGCCTCGGATTTGGGTTTGCCTTAGGCACATACTCTCATCGGACTTCGGCCCCCTTGCAAGAAACATCGGAAGCCGTGAACATCGAAGCAGTTGTCGAACAAATCATCAAAGCTGAATCAAGCGGCGATCCCAACGCCAAGAACAAGCGCTCCAGCGCGATGGGTCTCGGTCAGTTCCTAGACGAGACTTGGCTCGTCCTGATCCGAGCTCATCGGCCTGATCTGGTTAGGGGGCGCAGCGAAGGCGAAACTCTAGAACTGAGACGGGACCCCATCGTTGCGCGCGAGATCACCTCCCGATTTACCGAGCGTAACGCCAATATTCTGAGGAAGCGTGGCCTGCGTGTCACCCCAGGAACCCTTTACTTGGCCCACTTTGCTGGAGCTGCGGGGGCAATCGCCATCCTTTCGGCGCTGGAGGGAGCCGATGCCGCCTCGATTATGGCTAGTGCCGACGCGACAGGCCGAACAAAGCGAGAGAAGCTGGTTAAGGCTAACCCGTTCCTAGAAGGCTTTACGGTCGCTGATCTTAAAAGTTGGGCTGATCGAAAGATGCGCATTCGTCGCTCGTAGCCCGCGCTCGCAAGTAGTGCTGAGACGCGGAGCTTGGATGATGCCGCGTACCTCATGGGAAACGTGGATGCAAATGCGTTGGCATACCAGACAGTACTGGACCCTCGATCGGAGCGGATTGAGTGAGTTGCCGGAAGGTCAGCGTGTGCGGATGCAAATCAGCCAGGGTCAGAAAGGGCCCGAGGCCCGATCGATCGAGATCCTGGACTAACTAGCCCAGCTGCCTCATTACAGGGATGTTCAACGTCCGCTGTTCCCCGGATAGGTGCGCAAAATTGGACATCGCGGCACCCGCCGCTTAGGGCCATGTGCAGGGACATCGAACTTAGGGCGATACGTCAGTACGGGCCATAAACCGGACTCGGCGCCCATTCATAGTTCCGGCCCGCGCAGGCGTCTGCCACCGATCGCATGTGGCCAATTATATTGTCGCACTACCGGAAGATCGGCGTCGGACCCCAATGGGACCGCCGCTCAGTCTGGCTTGATCCCCAGTTTCTTGATAATCGGGGTCCAGCGATCGATTTCGCCGCGAATGAACGTGCCGAGCTCTTCGGGCGATGAGCCAAGCATCTCAATCGCGGCTAGGCGTTCAGCGACCTCGGGGAGTGCCAGAATGCGGCGCATCTCCGCACTGAGCTTCGCGATGATGGGCTTGGGTGTGCCCGCGGGCGCGAGCAGGCCGTACCATTCCATCACGAGAATATCGAAGCCTTGCTCGCGAAACGTGGGGACGTTCGGTATCGACTTATGCCGCTCGGAGGCAGCCACGCCGAGCGCGCGCACCAGGCCGGCTTGGTACTGCGATAAGGCCTGGATGACCGTTGCGAAGGTCATCGGAATCTGCCCGGCGAGGAGATCGTTCAGCGCCGGCGCACCACCCCGATAGACCACATGTGTCATATCGAGGCCTTGTTGCAGTTTGAGTAACTCGGCCGTGAGGTGCGTCATGCTGGCTGGGCCGGCGGAGCCGAAGTTGAGCGTGCCAGGTTTTCCTATGGCAAGCGCCACCAGTTCCTTCACGTTATTAGGCGGAAAAGTCGGGTTGGTGTAGATCACGATCGGCGCGCGGCCTAAGAGGCTGATCGGCTCGAAATCCTTGATCGCGTCGTACGGCATCGTGGCGTACAGCGCCGGATTGGTCACAAGATTGCTCACCACGATAATGAGCGTGTAGCCGTCAGGATCCGCTTTTGCCGCCAGGCCCGTCCCGATGGTCGTGGAACCGCCAGGCCGCGTATCGACGATCACCGGCTGGCCCCAGTTTTCAGTCAATTTCTGACCGATCACGCGAGCCAGAACATCGGTCGATCCGCCCGGAGCAAACGGCACGATGATCTTAATCGGCTTTTCCGGATATCGGCTGGCGGGCGATTGCGCTGAGGTTCCACTCGCAGCGAAAATCGCGGCCGCCATCGCGAGGGAGGCGGCGCGGAGCAGGCAAGCGGACAACTTGACCAGAGACTTCTCCATGTTTCTCTCCTTCCGCACGGCCTGCGTCGCCGCTCGCCTTTCGGTCGGATATCACCCGTAAGAAAATCAGAGTCGGCAATATTTGGTGAAGTCCACCACAAGAGCCGGCGATGAAGTGATGGCACCGAGGTTCTCAATAGACCGATGGATTGGAGCGGAGCCTTTTAGAGAGCGATAAGTCCTCGGTGCCACCTCAGTGAAGAGCCTTGATCCATTGCGCTGTCATCCGCCCAGACGACCAGTATGTTTCCTTTGGCCAGATCAATGCCCTTGTACAACAACAACCGATCTTGCAACGAGGCGATCCGCCTCGCGCTGCTACGTGCTTTACGGCAAACAGTTCGCAGCCGCACTGAGATGCCTTAACCTCTTTGCTGTCGAATTCCAGCCAGGGCCACCTTGACTTTGTCCGGCGTAAGCGGGACCGAACGCATCCGCGCGCCCGTCGCATCGAACACCGCGTTCGCGATGGCCGCCGGGATCGCGCAAGCCATCGGCTCACCCGCGCCCCACGCGACCGTCCCTGGACGATCGATAAGCGCGACCTCGACCTTCGGCGCTTCGGTATGGCGCATAATTGGGTAGCTCACCCAATCCACGCTCGTTACCTTGTTGCGGTCCCAGGTCACAGTCTCCATGAGCGTGCGGCTGACCGTCTGGAGCACGCCGCCTTCGACTTGGTTTGCGACGCCGTCGGGGTTAACCATCTCGCCGCAGTCGTGGCTTGCACAGACGCGGATGACGCGAATCTCGCCTGTGTCTTTGTTTACCTCCACTTCGGCTACCGCGGCCACATAGGTGATCGCGTTATTATAGCGAAGGTACGCGATGCCTCGTCCCGTCACGACTGGGCCGCTGCCTGCATTCGGATTCGGACCGGGGCGCGCCTGCCAGTTTGCCATCTTCATTGCGGCCTGCACGACGTCGATCGCGCGCTGATCCTTGAGATACCGCAACCGATATTCCGCCGGATCGGCCTTCGCAGCGACCGCGAGTTCGTCCATGAACCCCTCGTTGGCAAAACTGTTCTCGATCCGGCCCGGGCTGCGCAAGTGCGAGGAGCGAAAGAACGCCTCGGCAATATGCCGCGTGTTCACGAGGACATTCGGGAACTGGTAAGGCTGCCCAGAATTCTGGAACAGGAAGCCAACCCAGTTGCCTGGCCGCGGGATGCCAGTCTCCGTCGCCGCAAGCAACGGGAAGTCGAGCGGCTTGAAAGCGGCGATGTGATTGAGGGCGATGTAGAAGTCACCCGACCACGCGAGCACGTTGCCATTCGCGTCGAGGCCCGCCTCCATGTCCATGGTCCGTGGCGGGCTCTTGGGAGAGCGTGCGGTTTCATCCGCCCGCGTCCATTGCACACGCACCGGCTGGCCGATGGTCATCGCGATGAGCGCGGCGTCCGCAGCGGCATCTTCGGTGCCGTTGCGCCCGTAGCATCCCGCTCCTTCGATGAAGACCAGCCGGATCGCCTCGCGAGGCAGGCCGGTGATCACCGCGAGCTCGTGCTGCATCGAGTGGGTCGCCTGCGACGACGTCCACACCGTCAGCTTGCCGCCCTGGGAGTCGGCCACCGCGCACGATGGACCGATCGTCGCGTGCGTCTGCACTGCGAAGTCATAGGTTGCCTTGATGCGCAGAGCGCTGCCGCTCATGGCCGCTGTCGCGTCCCCGACGTTCTGGGTGACTTCCTCTTTCGCGACCGAGCGCTTGCGCCAGCTGTCGAAGACGGTCGCCTGATCGGGCAGGCCTGTACCAGCGGTCCAGGCCACGCGCGTGGCTCCCGCCGCCTTAATCGCCGCCCATTCACTGCGGGCGACGACGGCAAGGAAATCTCCCTTGCGCACGGTCTGCACGAACCCGTCCACCTGGCGTGCCGCCGAGTCGTCAACGGATGCGATGCGCGCACCGTGATCGTCGGGCCGGATCACCCGGGCGTGCAGCATGCCCGGCAGGCGAAAGTCGTGGATGTAGGTGAATTCGCCGGTTACCTTTGCGGGAATATCGACGCGCGGGATCGATTTGCCAATTACCTTGTAGGTGGATGCGTTCTTGAGCTCGATCTTGGTATCGACCTCGAGCTTCACGCCGTCTCCGATCAGATCTCCATAGCGCAGCGCCTGCTCACGATTGGCCGTCACCCGCACCACGCCATCCTCGACGGTAAGTTCACCCGCCGAAACGCCCAGCCGCTGCGCTGCGCGTTCCACGAGCGCGCGCCGCGCGCTCGCCGCGGCCCGCCGAAGCTCCGAGCCGCCCTGGAAGATCGTGAGATTGCCCGCCGTCAGCCATTGATCGGGCGTCGTTGCGGTATCGCCCATAACCATCTCGATGCGCTCGAACGATACGTCGAGCTCTTCGGCGGCCAATTGCGCAAGCGCGGTTCTGGCGCCAGTGCCGAGATCGACCTTGCCGCAAAAAATAGTGACCCGATTGTCGGGGCCGATGGTGAGCCACGAATCGACCGCTCCCTTGGCCACCGACTTGGGCGCGCGGAGGGGGGTGGCGTCGGCCGGCCCAGAAAGGCCCGCCATCGAAAAGCCGACGGCAAGAACGCCGCTCGCCTTCAGGAAGGCGCGGCGATCGAACGAGATCCTGTTATGAACTGTCATGTTCGCCTCCCGCTCAAGCCGCAGCCGCGCGTTTCACAGCGGCGACGATGCGTTTATGGGTACCGCAGCGACAGAGATTGTCCGCGAGCGCCGCGCGAATGTCTGCTTCGCTCGGACTCTTGTTCTTCGCCAATAGCGCAGCGGAGGTCATGATCATCCCATTAACGCAATATCCGCACTGCGCCGCCTGCTCATCGATGAAAGCTTGCTGCAGTTTTGACGGCTTGGTGCTGGTCCCCAGCCCTTCCAGCGTGGTGACCGCGCGATTCGAGAGGGCGTCTATCGGCAAACCACAGGAGCGAACCGCTTCGCCAGCGACATGAACGGTGCAGGCGCCGCACTGGCCGAGACCGCACCCGAACTTCGGGCCCTTGAGCGCGAGATTGTCGCGCAACACGTAGAGTAATGGCGTATCTGGATCAACATCGACGACCCGCGCTTCGCCATTCACAGTGAGGTTAAAACGAGCCATACAGTCCTCCCTTCTAGGCGTGTCGTTTGTTCAATCGTTCTGACCGACCTCTGACGTCTATCACTTGCCGCACCGCCCCAAGCGGATATCTGTTGTTAAAGAGCCGGTCGCACGCGACAAGGACAGGTGACATAGCTTGTCACTTGTATAGTCGTTTCGCAATCGGGGACCGGAGCTCCCAAACTATCTGTCGATGCCTTCCAGCTTGGCGTATTCTCGTTCGAGCGCTGAGCGATGTCGTAGCCAACAACTGGTTGGATTCTGTGTGCCTTCATGTGAATAGCCATCAGAACGGGTTTCTTACGGCCCCAATTTTGATCAGGCTCGGCCCTGGAGACGCAGCACCGACATTCGGGTGCCGCACCGATTTGTTGGTCATGCGCGCCGTGGCGACACGCGAGTTTCCGTTTATTCCGCTGGAGGCAATCCGCGCTGCTGGCTTAGAGTTATCGGCAGCCCTTTCCATGGGGCGTACGGAAGTTGGCGCGGCCCGGGACAGGTACCAGTCACGGATCTTTCCTCCGGGCTTCACTGGAATACGGTACTTGGTCGTCGGAGGGCGCTTCGATCGAGCGGCAAAGCGGGCCCTTCCGGCCATCAATGCATCGATCGTTGAGGGAAGAACACGATGAAGGCCGCTTTCATTGAACAATATGGCGGGCCGGAAGTCTTGAAGTTCGGCGATTTGCCGGATCCTGTCGTCGCGACACCTCGATCGAATAGCCCAACTGTTTCAGGCAGGAGCCATACGCCCTCCTGAGATCAAGCTCTATCGCCTGTCTGAGGCCGCTGACGCCCATCGACTGAGCGAGTCGCGCCATTTCAGGGGCAAGCTCGTATTCCAGGTGGCTTGAGACGTTAGGTATAACCCCTCTGCGTCAAGAACAGCACGTCCCCCATGCGCTACGTATTTCGTTCCGAGGTACTGCGGACGAGATATGTTCGCTGCGAGCCGAAATTGGGTCTGGATAATGGAAGCTTATCGGAGGTTAGATATCTGTTCGCGGATCCCGCGCTGCTGCAAGCGACCTGAAGGAGAATATCGATGGCTGGGAGCGTCAACCGCCAAATCTTGCTGAAGAGCCGACCTGAAGGCGCGCCCAGCCTTGGTAATTTCGAGTTGACGGAAACGCCGACGCCGGAACCCGGCGAGGGCGAGGTGCTCATGCGCATCATCTATCTCTCACTCGACCCATACATGCGTGGTCGCATGAGCGCCGCAAAATCATATGCGACTCCGGCTGCCATCGGGCATCCGATGGTCGGTGGCACGGTCGGGGAAATCATCAAGTCGCGCAATCCAAACCATTCGGTTGGCGACATCGTCCTCGGCTATGGCGGCTGGCAGGAATACGCGCTTTCGAATGGCGCGGGGTTGCGCAAGCTCGATCCGACGGCAGCGCCTGTCTCGACGGCGCTCGGCGTCCTCGGCATGCCCGGGATGACCGCCTATATCGGTCTTCTCGAAATCGGTCAGCCGAAGCCTGGGGAGACTGTTGTTGTTGCGGCGGCCTCCGGCGCCGTCGGGTCGGTAGTCGGGCAAGTCGCCAAAATCAAGGGATGCCATGCGGTCGGGATCGCCGGCGGCGCTGAGAAGTGCCACTTCGTTACCGGCGAGCTTGGCTTTGATGCTTGTGTCGATCATCGCGCGCCCGATTTTGCAAAGCAGCTCGAAGCCGCTTGTCCCAAGGGAATTGACGTTTATTTCGAGAACGTCGGCGGCGCCGTACAGCAGGTGGTGTGGCCGCTGCTCAACGATTTTGCGCGCATTCCCGTATGCGGGCTCATCGCGCAGTACAATGCGACGACCCCGATGCCCGGGCCGGACATGTTTTCGGTGTTGCGCAAACGCCTCCTCCTGCGTGGGTTCATCGTCTCGGATTTCACCGCGAAACAAGCCGATTTCCTGCGTGATGTCGGCGAATGGGTGCGCACGGGTCGCCTCAAATATCGCGAGGACATCGTCGACGGGCTGGGGAAGGCGCCCGCATCATTCCTCGGTGTGCTGCAGGGTAAGAATTTCGGCAAGATGCTGGTGAGAATCGCAACGTGAGTATGGGACGCCTATATTAAAAGGGGCAA
>Ga0184624_10000419_pt1 | contig 10825 bp, 20 predicted proteins | sample PLM3_5_b1_FD_133157 | JGI IMG/M metagenome (GOLD analysis project Ga0184624, IMG submission 133157) | Groundwater sediment microbial communities from an aquifer in East River, Colorado, USA - PLM3_5_b1 | ecosystem: Environmental > Terrestrial > Soil > Riparian zone | place: USA: East River...
CACATACACATAATCGGCAGCAGGATCTAGGTTTACGCCCACTCAACGGAGCAACGACATGGAACGAAACAAAGGTGGACGCCCACGCAAGGATGCAACAGCGGCGGCCGGACCGGCGACAACCTACGGATCGGCTCGGGAATATTTGGCGGCGGTTATCAGCGGCGCCGAAAAGCCCAACGCCGTCCGGGTTGCAGCGGCGCGGGCAATGCTGAGTTACGAATCGCCGCGCCTTCAAGGCCCGATGATCAGTCCAAGCAACGTCGTCTTGGCGCGGAAATCGGAACGGAAGCAAGCAACGCTTGCCGGGGCGGAATGGAAGAAAAAGGAAGCGGAGATCCGCGCCAAGCATCGCCGGAATGGTTCGACATGAGCGTAATCGTTTGCGTTGAGCCGCTTCCCGAATGGACGCTTAAATTCTCCCGCCGGTTGCGGCCGATGCCCAGGCCAATTTTCGAAGGCCCCGGAACGCCAACCACGGAAGATGTCGAGCTGGCTTTGGCCTTGATTGCCAATCTGGACCCGGAATCGCGCGTTTGGTACAGGTCTGCGGAAGAGGCATTGCAGGAACGGTTGCGCGGGCAATGAGCGCCGACGCCATCGCCAATCCGATGCAAACGCCACAGGAACGCGCTAGGCCGCGTTGCGTGGCGCTCTCCCATGTCGAGATACCACCGGATGCAATGCGTGGCGCTATCGGGCGTTTCGGTGGTTGCGCGGATTCGCTATGGCCATAGACAACAAACAATGCCGGACTTGCGGCGGATGGTACGGCGCGGAAGTCGGATTCCGAAAAAATGGGCTTGATGTCAGGGGCCGGCAATTGCGCCACGCCACTTGCATCGGATGCGAAGGCGAAGCCCGACAAGCGATGCGGGAAGCCGATCCGTTTATTCGCAAAGCCAATTCGACAATCGGCCATCAGGCGAAGCGCTTCGGGATGGCGGCGCCGGTATTCGTGGCGACGTATGGATGGAACCTTGCGAAAGTGGCCCATCAGATGCGACACGCCTACGAAAACGCTTGTACCTATTGCCGGAAGCCATATCGGGAAATGAGGAATGGGCCACGCTCCGTAACGACGGCTATTCTCGATCCATCGTTACCGCCACATTTCGATACAAACACCGTGGCTTGCTGCGGTAGCTGCAATTCCACGAAGGGCAATTTGTCGCCCGCCGCATGGGCGGAAACGTTGCGGTATTGGCGGGAGTGGGAAGCCCACGCGATGTCCGGCTTTGAACTTAAGCCGGAATGACGGAGAACGGAATTGCGCTGTTGCTTGCGGCGGCGGAGGATGCCGGCGCGTTGGCGTTGCGGGATCTGTGGCGTGAGGTTGCGCTGGTGGCTGACGGCAAGCAATTCACGTCCGCAGAAATCCTCGCCCATGCGAAGAGGCCGGAGAACTTGCGGCTTCGGGATGCCTTGGCGGCGGTCTGTGGCGAAAAGGTTGGGGCGGTCAAGGTCGGACTGACCTTCACGCGTTGGCGAGGCGTTTCACTCTGCGGCCTTGTCATCGAGAACGGTGGAAGCGAAGCCAACGCCGTACTGTGGAGCGTCCACCCTAAACCTCGATGCGCGGAAGCCGAAATTTTCGGCAACATGGCTGTATTGCCAACGCCAGGAATGACCCCATGCGACTAGGATATCCAAGCGGTTTCAACTACGGTTTGAGCGCGGCGCGTTTGCTGCGGACGCAGTTTGCGGAGAAGTCCGCGCCGCGGTCGTGGGAGCAGTTCATCGACGCGCAGGGTTGGGACGACCCGGACCGGATCAAGGCGTCCATGGTCGTCAATACGAAGGCCGCAGTCGGCGACTCGAACGGCGATGCCGCGTTGCTGCATTCGCCGGTCGCCGATGACTTTGCGGCGGCGCTAAGGGCGGTAACAATTTTCGACAAGCTGGGCGGGCGCAAGGTACCGCTAAGAACACGCCTGTTGGACGGTTCCGCCGCGCGGGCGTATTGGGTCGAGGAGTCCAAGGCCATTCCGCTTACGCGCAGCGAATTGATCGGAACCTCGCTGGCGCCAAAAAAAGTTGCTGCGCTGATCGTGGTCCCGAATTCGGTTTTTAACGACCCATCGGCCGATGCGGAGGAACGCTTTTCGCAGGACCTTGTTAACGCCGCAGCGGAAGCGCTGGACGCCGCCCTGCTCGATCCGAGTAATACCGGGAGTCCCGGCAAGCCCGCCGCGATCACGAACGGCGGTACCGTCCTCGTGTCGTCCGGCTCTACGTTGGCGAACATCGACGCCGACCTCGAGGCAATGCTGGACGCCGTGGCCGATGCCGGGTCCGACATGGTCGGCGTGACCTGGGTTATGAGACCCCAAACGGCGATCCATTTGTCGCTGATGCGTGGAACCGGCGGAGCGCCGGCGTATCCGTCAATCACGGCGGCCGGCGGCGAATTACTTGGGTTGCGCGTACTGACCTCGGCCGGCGTTCCCGCAGCAGGAACGCCCAGCGAAACGTCCATCGTATTGGTCGATCCGGACGACTTCGTTTACGGGGACCAAGGCGCAAGCGTCAGTCTGTCGGGAGCGGCGACGATTGAAATGTCCGATACGCCGACAGGCGCTACGGATACGCCGGTAGCGATTTCGCAATTCAAAGTTTCCTTGTTTCAGGAAGATTGCACGGCCATAAAGGTTGTTCGGCGATGCAGCTGGACCATGCGTAAGCCGACTGTGGCCACGTTGACGGATGTCACTTACTGATGTCGGCCGCCGATGACCTGTTGGCCGACTTCGAGCGCCGCCTAAAGGATCTGGAACCGGCCAAGGTGGAACGCAAGGAACCGCCGCCGGCGCCGGCCAAGACTCCACCGGGATGGCGATTCGTCCCGGTTCGCGATTCCGACAACCTCATTATCGAAATCATTGCGAGGCCCCTCAATGGCTGACGAAAAGCCAAAGGATAAGACAGAGCAATATGCCGAGATGGTTATCAATGCCGTCCAAACCTATTGCGAAAAAGAGTTTGAGCGCAAGTTCAAGAAATTCGCCGATGCGATGAGGTTCGACGAGAGGCTTCAAGCCTTCGAACATGGCGGAACTTCCGGCGAACAAATGAAAAGCTTGGAGCGCCGCGCAAGCCGCCACGCCGAACATTTGGCGCGGCTCGAGGATCGTGTACGGGCGTTGGAATCGGGCGCGGCGCCGGCGCCGCTGATGCTAGGCGATAGAAGTGGCGACCATGTCCGATGAGATCATCGAACTGAACAGCCTGGAAGCGCTTGAGGAAGCAAAAGCCGAGACCAAGCGAGAGGTATGGGAGAAGTTGGTTTCCGAAACCTACAAGTTCCTATTAGCCCAAGGCGTCCCGCGCCATCGGATTGGGGAACTCGCCACGCCGGCGATTGACGGCGCCTATTCGGAATGGTTGACCAAGTTTGCCGAACCAAGCTGGGCGGAAGTGGAGCGGGATATACGCGGCGGATTGCCGCATTAGCTTCCGCAATGTGGTCTGGTTAAGCGTATCCGCTTATCGCCTCGGCGTAGGTCTTTGCGTATTCGACTATGTTTAGCGTGGCCTTCCAATTCTTCGTTTTTTGCTGACCATAGAAGTACAGAATCGGATTGAGGTGGCGCTTGCCGTCCACTTCCGACACGTCGCCATGCATACTTTTCATATGAATAATCTTATTGCAGGCTTCGCGAAGTGTTAGCGGAATAACATCTGCCGGCCGCTCGAGATCGACTATTAGTTCGCCGCATTGGTCCGGCTTCGTTTGTTGGAGCCGACCTCCATCATCGAGAATCCGGGCGGTTATTGCCGTGGTTATAAGGATCCTAGTAATTTCATCATCTCCGAACTGGCGAAGATTCTCCACAGGATCGTCAGTTCGCCCGCTTCCCATCATGGCAAGTTCCTTATCGGACAGGAAGATCGTCAGGAGTCGATACAAGTCCAATGCGATGCCATCTGAATTGGGCAAATGCCCATGAATGTTTTGGCCCTCTGGAGGAATGTATTCAGCCATGCGGCGGAAGCTTACAGGAGCGCCCAAAGGCGCAAGCGGTTGCTCACGCCGGCCGGTTGCCGGTAAGGTTTGCCCTATGCCCGGTCCTATCCACTTCGTTCCGCCGCCACCGAGGCCGACGTTGGCCAGTTCCCAAGGCGCAAGCTACATCCGCGCGCCGGATTGGAAGCCGGGACCGATGGCGCCTCCGCCGGCATATAACTATCCAAACGTATGGGCTAAAAAAGGAAAGCGTAAATGACCGTTGCCGAAGCCATGAAGCGCCTTGCGGCGCTTCCCGCCGATACGTTGCTATGCTTTTCCTGCGGCGATGCCGAAGGAACCATCGTCCAGGCGACGCAGATTGAACTAGTACCGACTACCGCATCCGGCGATCACTACGCCGCCGCGTTCGATGATGCCGCAGCAATCCCGGTTGCGGTTATCGCATGACCGAAGCCGAACGGCAGGAAGATCGATCGCAAAAGTCCGCCGATGCGCTACGCGCCATGCTTACGGCCTTGGCAACAGCGGGCATGGGCGCCTCAGTAGCTTTGCGGGAAACGGCCAGATTTAACCTTTGGTACTTCGCCGCAATTGCCTTCGCCGGTTCATTGTTGTTTGTTCTTGTTAGTTGGTTTCTAGTAAAGCATCGGGCAATTACACGAAGGAACGCGGCCAAAGTCGGCGCCAAGGAACCAACGTTTCTCGAGACTCAGCGCAGTTGGTATTGGGATCGCCGCGCGGCATATCTGCTCGGCGTTGGCGTCCTGCTACTGGGGATTGGTTTGCTTCCCTTGAAATGACGCGGCGAAGGGCCGGAAGCGCCTTCGGCTAATTCATGCCGTAGCGACAATTCCACAAGTACTCGGCATGGCCCGACGGATCCTCCCCCGATGCTGTTGGCCCGACGGCGCCACATTCCGTACAGACGACCGAAACACGCTGAACCGTGTCCCCGCCCATCGCTACTAGCGTGGGCTTTTCGTTCCCGCAAAATGGACACGGACGAAGCTCGGTGGTGGTCATGTTCGGATCATAGCGCCGGCCCCTAAACCGACCTCATAGAACGGGCCAGGAGACACGCTACGGCGGCGCGGTACGCCGAGGTACCGGGAAGGCGGATGCGCCGTCCCGGAGGTAATGAGGCTCCCCGGCGGCCCCGCTCGCTCCTGTATCCTTATGGGCTGAGCCTTGCGCGTCCGTGGGCAACGGCGGGGGTAACGGCGGGGAAAGCTCCCCCGCGTCCCGGCATTTTCTCCTATGACGGCGTTAAATGCGGGGTAGGCGCGAACCGCCTCCCCCTGGCAAGAGTGAAAAGCCCCCTCGTGGGGCTTTTTTCATTCTTGTTTATCTGTACATAGCCGTCCACGCCTAACCTTCCAAGGTTGCCCATATCCGCTTAGAATGGGGGTAACGGGGAGGGTAACGGGATGGCAAAGCATCTACTTAGCGATATGAACGTCCGCAACGCGGACAGGCGGACGAAGCCCTACCGGCTGTTCGACGGCGATGGGCTAGCCCTGCGCATCAGTCCGACCGGGGCCCATTCCTGGCAATTGCGCTATCGCCACGATGGCAAGCCCCAGACGGCAACCATCGGCAAGTTGACGCCGGTACAGGGCCTCGGATGGGCCCGCGCCGAAGCGGACAAGCTGCGCAAGTTGGCCGCTACCGGGGAGCAACTGACGGCCGCCAAGCGCGTCGTCCGGGCCCAGAAGGCGGTGGACTCCGCCACGACTTTCGAGCGCGTAGCCAAGGCATGGGCCGCCGACGAGGCCCGACGCAAGCAATGGACGCCCGACTATGTGGAGGAAGTGGCGCAATCTCTGCGCAATCATTTGGCCCCGCTGGATCGCCTTCCCGTTGCCTCGATCCTTGCCCACACCGTAGCGCCGATCCTGCAAAGAATCGCCGAACGGGCCCCCGGAATGGAGCCACGCGCTGCGCGGCGGTTGTACGCAATCATGGACCACGCGGTCTATATCGGAGCGATCAAATTCAATCCGCTCCCGCGCCGTCGGGCCGCAAAGTCCACCAAACGCCACTACTCGGCCGTGGTGGATCTGCCTGGACTCGGGAAAATCCTGCGCGCCGCAGAAAAGAGCGAACCGCGCGAGTCCGTTCGCCGCGCCCACCTCCTCCTGGCATTTACCGCGCAACGCATTGGCGAAGTAATTGGAGCTCGATGGGACGAATTCGACTTGGCCGCCGGTACGTGGTCCATCGCCCGGGACCGCATGAAGCGCAAGGACGCGGAACGCGGAGCCCACGACGTACCTCTGCCTGACACGCTGTTGGCGCTGTTGCGCAAGTGGCGCAAGGCCGATGGCGACAGGGCGATATTCGTTTGCGCAGCAAAGAACGGAAAAAAGCCGATCATCGCCGACGCGGTCGGCAAGTATTACCGGGACGACCTGAAGCTTTCGGGCAAGCATTCGCCACACTCGTGGCGCTCCGCCTTCTCGACCGTTTGCCGAGAAGCCCAGAAGCCGGCCGACATTGTCGAAGCGCAGCTAGACCATCAAATCGGGACGGCAGTTTCGAGCGCCTATGACCGCGCAAAAAGACTGGAGCCGCGCCGCGCGTTGATGGCGTGGTACGCGGCCACGCTGATCGCAGCGCGTGACGGGGCGAAGGTTATCGCCTTGAAGGGCCACGCATGAAACGCCACCGTGGCAAGCGCAAGCCCTATGTTCCGCCTATCCCCGACGAGCGCCTGGACGCAATGATCTCCGCGTTGCGCAAACACGCCATCGCAACGGCGAGTAAGCCCCTCGGGCCTATCTCCTCCGCGATGGCGGTGGACATCTATTGGACCATCGTTGGGATGCGCTACGGCCGCCCGCCCCCGACTCGTGCCGATCCTGCCAACATCAGAGCCACCGCCATTGTCCGGGACATGGTGGACATGTTCGACTGTCCGATAGATGAGGCGATATTGGCGGCATTTCCGAATCCAAACGGCGTGGACCTCTCGAGCCTCAAACGCAACTATTACAAGCTTCTGAAAGTGGCGGGGAGAGCGCCGTTTTCCGGACCTTCAGACATCCCGGCAACATCGCAAGCGTATTTGACCACCGACCATTCGCGAAAAAACGGCCACCACGAGGACGCCGACACGTAGCAGCATCAGGCGAATGAACGCTATTGAGCAATAGCGGGCGTTTACCGCCCGCGCCCGCCGTCCTATCTTCCACTTGGGTTTTTTGTTTGTTGTTAAACGCCAAGGTGGACGAATTGGAAAAGCTCCTGCTTCCTGTTGAGGATGCGCGGAAGTTACTCAGCATTGGCCGCTCCAAGTTTTACATGGAGATTCAAGCCGGCCGCCTGACGATGGTCAAGGTCGGCAAGAAATCGCTCATTCCGCAATGCGCGCTCGATGAGTACGTGGCCGCCCGAATTGCGGAGGCCAAGGCCGCAGCGGAGCCAACATGAGCGGCGAAGCGGAACGACCTCCGATCCGCGTATGGATCCGGAAACCAGACGGCCAACGCATCGTTGAATTCTCCCGATACGCCGACTTGGCCGAAGCGCAACGCGTTACGACGTCGCTCCGGGCCCACGGCCTCGACGCGTACGTGGACGACAAGTCGGCGCTACCGCTTGCGGAGCCGCAATGACGCCGCTTGATATCGCCCGCCTGAATTTCGAATTACACGGAAGCCTGTTGGAACGCGCTCTCGGGCGCGGCGGCGCTCCCGTTGATCTGGCGAGAGCGGATGCGGAACTGCAAGCCACAAAAGCCGCGCTAGAGGCTTTGGCGAGGGCGTTGGCGGCGGGAGACGCGCCATGAAAGTTATCGCCTTCAAGCCACTTGAACGCGGCTCGCTACTAGGCTTTGCCGACCTCGCAATGGATTCCGGATTGGTATTGCTCGGATGTACCTACCACGCATCGAACGGCAAGCGCTGGGCGAATCCGCCGGGACGGCCGCAGCTCGACGGCGATAAGAAGGTCATCCTCGACGGGGGCAAAGTCGCCTACGCGCCGGTGGTCGATTTCGTTGACAAGGCGATCCGCTACAAGTGGAGCGCTGCGGCCGTGAAGGCCATCGACGAATATTTGGCGCAAAGCAAAGCGCCCGCGGATGGGGCGGGCGCGATGAACGGCGGGAAGGCAACCGAGGCGGCGAACCAAGGCAACCGGGATGAATGATACGCCTGTCCTGTTCCGCGCCGTCGCCGCCACGCTATCCGCCAACGGCTTCCGCCCGGTACCGATCAAGCCGGGAACCAAGTACCCCGGCTTCGACGACTGGCAGCATTTCGAGTACACGCCAGGATGCGAGGAGCGCTTTCCGGACTACGGTTGCGGAATTCTGCTCGGCGACGTAGTGGCCGTCGATATTGATTGCGACGACGAATCCATGGCGGCGAGACTCGAGGAATCGATACGCAATGTCCTGGGCGTGGGCGATGAAGCGCTCATCCCTTGTCGTTTCGGCCGGTATCCGCGCCGCGTTCTGTTGTTTCGCTCCGACCAGCCGTTTGCAAAACAGAAAACCGCCAGCTATCGCCGGGATGCGCGAAAGGCGCAGGTCGAGATCTTGGGCCAAGGGCAGCAAGTCGTCGTCTACGGCATCCACCCTGACACGGGACGCCCGTACAAATGGCGAGATCATGGCGGCTCGCCCCTTACCGTACCGAGAGCCAATCTGCCTGGGCTTGGGGGAGGCTTCCATGGGCGCTCTTGATCGGATTATCGATGTCTCGGAACGAACGCTCGAAGTTGATGCCGCTCTGCAATACATATCGCCGGACGAGTACGACGAATGGACGACGATTGGCATGGCGATTCAGGCCACCCTTGGCGATGGGGGTTTTGAGCTTTGGGATAGATGGTCGTCCCGGTCAGCCAAGTACTCGGGCGTCGATGCGCTGCGAGAGAAATGGCTGAGTTTCAAGCCCAACGGCGGCATCGGACCGGGGACGCTGTTCAAGGCAGCGCAGGAACGCGGATGGAAACAGCCTGCGCGGAAACGCATCGATCACGGCGCCAATCCTGATGGCGCCAAGGTTGCCAACAGCATCGGCGCCAAACCGACAGACGACGCGGAGACCGGCGCGCCGCTTCCGATGCCGTCGATCTACAGCGCCGCCGACATGGCGAAGCGGCCGGCCGTCGAGCGCGAATGGATCGTCGACCAATGGCTCCCGGCCCGGTCGAACGTCGTCGTCGGCGGCCACGGCGGCAGCGGCAAGTCGATGCTGATGGCTATGCTCGCCGTCTGCGTCAATACCGGCGTCCCGTTCTACGGCCTGCCCATCCGCAGGACCGGCCCAGCCATCATCTACGCCTGCGAGGACGACGTCGACGAATGGAAGTTTCGGCTCCAATCCGCCGCCGCCTATCGCAATCTCGATTTCGCATCCCTGACGACCCACGTTGTCGACGCGCTCGAAACGGAGCGCGATCCGGCGCTGTTCGCGCCGCCTGCTACCGATCCGCGCGCCGACGCAGGGATCACGCAGGTCGGTTTGTATCTCGCCGCGCAGGTCCAGGCTATCCAGCCGGCGCTAATCGTAATCGACGCCGCTGCCGATGCCTTCGGCGGCGACGAAATACGCCGGCGCGAGGTCCGCCGCTACCTGCGAACGATGCGCCACGAACTCGCGACGCCAAGCAGCGCCTGCCTCGTTCATATCCTCCATGTCGACAAGCTGGCAGCGCGCGGCAAGACAACGACCGATCTGTATTCAGGATCGACCGATTGGAACAACGGCGTCCGCGCGCGCTTGGCCTTCTACCGACCACAGGCAGAGGACGCCCAGGAGGACGGCCCCACAGAGGCGGACGCCGGCGCCGATCTACGGCTCGAAGTCCAGAAAGCCAATTACGCCAAGCGTGGCGCCTTCGTCGACCTCCGTTACGATGAGGCCGCGCATGTATTCGTCCAGGTTGGCGGATCAACCGCGTCATCCGGCGACGTCGTGTCGTCCATCCGCCAGCGAAACGACGAACGCGTGATCCTGCGGGCGCTCGCCGCAGCTGAGGACGCCGACGATCCTGTCTTTTCGGGCGAGCGATGCAACCGCAATGCTGCCGTTCGCCTAAAGGCAGCGGAGGCGTTGCCGCAGCCGTTCCGTGGCCGCGCCGGTCGAGGGAGACTATTCAGCCTGCTCCTGCGCCTCAAAGCCGACGGCCTGTTGGCCGAGGACGCAATCCGCACGGCCGCGCGCCACAAGGTCCAAGTCTGGCGCGTGACCGCAGCCGGCCGGATTGAAATCAACGATGCCACGCCTGCGCTCGCATAAGCATGTACATGCGCGCGCTTTGCGCCAGCATAAGCAGAAAATGCGCGCGCATATGCAAGCCCCAAGCGCGCCAGCATTGCGCTCAGGGGGTATGGGGGAGCGGCGCGCGCGCGCTCGCATGGACTCAACCGGCATATGCGCGCGCGGTCCACGATTGGTATTGGATTTTCCAATGACAGGAACAGACAGGACAAGGGACAGACAGGGACGACAAGGGAGGATTGAATGGCAAAGCTGAAGGCGCTTCGGGATCGGATCCCGCAACTACCGAACCGGCTTCCGGTCCAGTCTTTCGGCTCATGGCGCAACACCGGGATGACGGCCAACGACCGTGGCTATACCTACCGATGGCAGCAAACCAGGAAAGCGTATCTGCGCTTGCATCCGGTTTGCGTTATCTGCGAAGCCGAGGACCGAGTTGTCGCCGCCACCGTCGTCGACCACATCGAACCGCATCGTGGAGACCAGACCAAATTCTGGAACCCAGACAACTGGCAACCGCTTTGCGCCACTTGCCATTCGTCCACCAAGCAACGGCAGGACAAGGGCGGGGGCTAGACCGTGGGGGGGCGGTCGGCGGCTTGGATGACGACCTCTTCCAGAC
>Ga0184624_10000422_pt1 | contig 10791 bp, 11 predicted proteins | sample PLM3_5_b1_FD_133157 | JGI IMG/M metagenome (GOLD analysis project Ga0184624, IMG submission 133157) | Groundwater sediment microbial communities from an aquifer in East River, Colorado, USA - PLM3_5_b1 | ecosystem: Environmental > Terrestrial > Soil > Riparian zone | place: USA: East River...
TGCCCTCGATCACGTCGATGCGCGTCATCGTGCCCTGCTGTTCAGCTTGACCGCCGCCGCGCGGCCCGTACATGCCCACGGCGTGGACCTCGTCGGCATAAGTCATGGCGCGATAACGCTCGGCGAGATCACAGATGCGATCGGTTGGCGCTATGTCGCCGTCCATGGAATAGAGCGTCTCGAACACGATGAGCTTCGGCCGGCTCGGGTCAGCCGTGCGCAGCAGATCTTCCAGATGCGCCATGTCGTTGTGACGGAAAATCTGCTTCTCGCATCTCGATTGGCGCACGCCCTCGATCATCGAATTGTGATTTAGCTCATCCGACAGGATGAGGCAGTTCGGCAGCAGCTTGGCGATCGTCGAAATACCGGTCTCGTTGGAGACATAGCCGGAGGTGAAGACGAGGGCGGCTTCCTTGCGGTGGAGGTCGGCAAGCTCGCGCTCCAGGTCGACCAGCGGGTGATTGGTGCCGGCGATATTGCGGGTGCCGCCGGCGCCTGTGCCCATACGCGTTGCGGTTTCGACCATCGCCCCGATCACCTTCGGGTGCTGACCCATTCCGAGGTAATCATTGGAGCACCACACGATGACGTCCCGCGGCCCTTGCGGAGAATGCCAGATCGCATGCGGGAAGCGTCCGGCCAGCCGTTCGAGATCGGCGAAGACCCGGTAGCGGCGCTCATCCCTGAGCTGGGCAAGGGCACCTGCAAAATACGCGTCGTAATTCATGATTTTCTCCCCCGGCGAAGAGGGGCCTTTTTTGGAACGCTCCCAAGGTCTTTTTTAGAGGGGTTCCAGTGCCTTTGTCGAGGCGATAATGGACGCGTTGCAGAGCCGGGGTATGAGCCTGGATCGTGCGGGAGATGGTAAATGCACCTTACGCGCGCTTTCCCGCCCGCCGGCTCCCCGCGACGTTTGCTCCGGGAGTACCCGGGGATGTGGCCACCCATGAGGCCGCCGGATTCACGTTGCGAGGACATTAGAAGCAGGGGGGACACGGGCAAAGCGGCCCAAAAGCACGCGAGCCCGCCGAGCACCGCCAAAGTAGCGCCGGGCTGGTGACTAAACTAACATTCCAGACGCCTCACGGCGCCACACCGGCGATCCCGCCGGGCGATAGGAGGGCTGTCAGTTGGCGGGGACACGAGAGCCATGAGTGAACGCATGCACGGCCTCGAGCATGGCCTCACCAACTACGGCGACCGTGACTTTTCGCTCTATCTGCGCCGATCCTTTGCTCAATCCATGGGCTATTCGCGGGCAATGCTGACCAAGCCCGTGGTCGGCATCGCCTATACGCCGTCGGGGTTCAACAACTGTCACCGCCATTTCCCCGAACTGCTGAACGCAGTCAAACGCGGGGTGCTCGCGGCTGGCGCGCTGCCGATCGAGTTTCCGACGATTTCTCTCGGCGAGGTCTTTCTCAGTCCCACCAGCCTCAAGTACCGCAATCTGATGTCAATCGATACTGAGGAAATGGTTCGCGCCCAGCCGATGGACGCGGTGGTCCTGATGGGCGGCTGTGACAAGACCGTGCCGGCGCAGCTCATGGGCGCGGTCTCCGCCGGGCGCCCGGCGGTGATGCTGGTGGCCGGCCCGATGATGACCGGACGGTACCGCGGAGAGCGGCTGGGGGCCTGCACCGATTGCCGGCGCTTTTGGGCGCGCTATCGCGCCGGGGAAGTGAGCAAAGAGGAAATCTCGGAGGTTGAAGGCCAGCTCGCGGTGACCGCGGGCACCTGTGCTGTGATGGGGACGGCTTCCACCATGGCCTGCATCGCCGAGGCGCTTGGTCTCATCCTGCCGGGCACGGCGGCGATCCCGGCGGTTCACGCCGACCGGCTACGCGCGGCGGAGGCCACCGGGGTGAAAGTGGGCCTCGAGCAGCTGAACAAGCTCTCGGACTCGACGCCGGTGCTGGTCAACCTTAAGCCGGTCGGCAACGGCTACATGGAGGATTTTTTTGCGAGCGGCGGAATGGGCGCGCTGTTGCGCGAGCTCAAGCCGCTGCTCCATCTTGATTGCATGACGGTGACCGGCGAGACGCTGGGCGAACGGCTTGCGCACGATGCTCCTCCCTGGATCGATCGCGCCATCATCGCTGCGAGCGAAGAGCCGTTCGAACCGCAGGGTGGGCTGGTTGCGCTCTTTGGCAATCTCGCCCCGAAAGGCGCCATCCTCAAACGCTCGGCGGCCGACGCAAGACTGTTCGAGCACGAGGGTAGGGCGGTGGTCTTCGCATCGCTGGCCGATCTTGCCGCGCGCATCGACGACCCCGATCTCGACGTGGAGCCGCAAGATGTGCTCGTCTTGCAAAACGCCGGCCCGCACGCGCCCGAATGCATGCCCGAGGCTGGCTATCTCCCGATTCCAAAGAAGCTCGCTCAACGTGGTGTGAAAGACATGGTCCGAGTCTCCGATGCGCGCATGAGCGGCACGGCGTTCGGTACGATCGTGCTGCATGTGACCCCGGATTCAGCGTCCGGTGGCCGGCTCGGCTTGGTTCGCAGTGGCGATCGCATCCGGCTCTCGGTGAAAGAGCGGCGCATCGACCTTCTGGTGGATGATGCCGAACTAAAAAAGCGCGCGGCCGCCGCGAAGTCGATACCGTCGAAGCCCGAACGGGGTTACGCCAAGCTGTATGCGCAGGAAATTCTGGGCGCGGACGACGGCTGCGACTTTGCGTTCTTGCGCCCGGCCGCAACCGCGGAGTGATGGAGCGGGCCGCCTGCGGCCGGGGGACGCTGGCGACCGCGGCTCGAACGGCAACCCCATACGTCCGCTGGACCGGCGGAATGGCAACGCCTCTATACCAGCGCCATCCCGTCGCGTAAGTAGCGCGTGAGGGCCGATTGCACACGTTCTGCTCGCTCATTCGAATTATTGCAGGTCACAGGGGAGAAAACCGATGGCCGTCGAGAGCATCTTCTATTCGGTGTCCGGCATCAGCTGCCGCGGCGCGCTGATCTGGGAGGAAGGCGTCAAGGCGTCGCGCCCGCTGTTGCTCATGGCGCCCAACTGGCGGGGTGTCATCAAGCCGGCCATCGAAGCCGGTCAGATGCTCGCGGCCGAGGGTTACGTCGTCTTCGTCGCCGACATGTTCGGCGAAGGCAACGGCCCGGTCGGGACGGAAAACCCCATGGAGTTTCTGCGGCCATTCATGTCGGACGTCCCAGGCATGCGCCGGCGCATCGCGGCGGCGCTCGACACATTGACGCGGGAGGCCGATCGGCGTGCCATCGGTGACATCACCCGGCGTGCTGCCATGGGATTCTGCTTCGGCGGTCTCAATGTCCTGGATCTCGCGCGCACCGGCGCAGACGTTCAGGCGGTCGTATCCATGCACGGGACCCTGACGACGCCGCAGCCCGCCAACAAGGGTGACATCAAAGCCGCCGTTCTCGCGGTGCATGGCGCCGCCGATCCGATCGCGCCGAAGGCCGAGCGGGACGCCTTCGAGGCGGAAATGACTTCGGCCGGCGCACGCTGGGCGTTGCTCACGTTCGGCGATGTGGTCCATGCCTTTACCGACCCGCAAGCCAACCATCCGGGCGTGGGGATGTACAACGAGCCCGCCACCCGGCATGGCTACGCGCTCGCGCACGCCTACATCGCCGATGCCTTCGCCGGGAAGCTGTGAGGTTGCCCCCGGGCGTACCCGGCACGATAATCTGCGCGGATGACGAATGGAGGCCGTGATGCATACGCTGTCTATCCCGCAATCGGTCGTCGATCGTGTCGTCGCACGGCGCGGACGGGAGCACGTTTATGACGCGCTCGATCCGGCCAAGACCGCGTTGGTGGTCGTCGACATGCAGAACGCCTTCATGCTGCCGGGGGTCGCGCACGCGCTTTGCCCGATGGCCGAAAAGATCGTGCCCAACATCAATCGGCTGGCTCAGGCGGTGCGCCACACCGGCGGCACCGTCATCTGGATCAAGACCACGTTCAAAGCTGACGCGCTGAAGAATTGGTCGACCTATTTCGAAATGGTGAAGCCGGAACAGGGCGCCAGGCGCGTCGCCGCACTCACTGCTGACAGCAAGGGACATGAATTGTGGCCCGCGCTCGACGTGCGTCCGGACGATCTGATCGTCGAAAAGAATCGCTTCAGCGCCTTCATCCAGGGTTCGTCCAACCTTGCCGAAGTCCTGCGCGCGCATGGCCTCGACACCGTGCTGATCACCGGTACGGTCACTAACGTTTGCTGCGAGTCGACGGCGCGCGACGCCATGATGCTCAATTTCAAGACCATCATGGTCACCGACGGCAACGCGGCCGTGACCGACCAGGACCACAACGCTTCGCTTTGCGCGTTCTACCTCACGTTCGGGGATATCATGTCGACCGATTTGCTCGTGACGTGCCTCGAGCGCAATTCGCGTCGCGATTTGGCGGCGGCGGAGTAGGGCGCGCCCTGGGGCATCTCAGTGGCCGATATGACCATGGAGGCACGACAGGTCGGAACCGGCGCGCCTGAGCCGGGCGAGATCATTGCGCGCGCCCGCGCTCTGCTCCCGACGCTTGCCAAGCGCTCGCTCCAGGGCCGGCGCCTGCGCCGCGTTCCCGACGAGACCATCGCGGATATGCAGGCTGCCGGTTTTTTCCGCGTGCTGCAGCCCAGGCGCTGGGGCGGCTATGAGATGGATCTTCACACCTTTTACGAGGTTCAACTGGCGCTTGCCGAAGGCGACATGTCGACCGCGTGGATCTATGGCGTTTCGGGCGTGCATCCGTGGTTCATGGCGCTGCTCGACGATCGCGCCGCGCACGAGGTTTGGGGCAATGACGCCTCCACGCTGATCTGTTCGTCCCTCATGCCCGCCGGCAAGGCCACAAGCACCGAGGGAGGCTTTCGTCTCAGCGGACGCTGGCGATATGCGAGTTGCTGCGACCATTGCGACTGGGCATTGCTCGGGGCTCTGGTCGACGCAGGCGACGGCGGCCCACCGCAAGGACGCGTCTTTCTCGTTCCGCGAAGGGATTACCAGAGCGTCGACACCTGGCAGGTTTCCGGCCTGCAAGCCACGGGAAGCTGGGACGTGATCGTCGACGACGTGTTCGTGCCGGCCCATCGCACCCAGAGCATGCTCGACAATTTCCTGCTCAGGGGGCCCGGCCAGACGCTCAATACGTCGAGCCTCTATCGGTTGCCATTCGGCCAGATTTTCGTCCGCGGAATCTCGACCGGGGCGCTCGGGGCGTTGCAGGGCATGCTCAACGCACTGGTGGATTACAGCAAGAGCCGCGTGACGCGGGCCGGCGGGCGATCGGCGGAAAATCCCTTCGTCCAGTTGCTTTGCGCCGAAACGGCGGCGGCGATCGATGAGATGAAGAGCACCTTGCATCGCAATTTTGGCAACCTGCACGCCTATGCCCGGCGTGGCGAGACCCCGCCGCTCGAGGAGCGCCTGCGATACAAGTTTCAATCGACCGCGGTCACTGAGCGGTGCACGTTGCTCGCCGCGCGCATCTTCAAGGCGACGGGTGCGGCCGGCCTTTCCGAAGACTTGCCATTTGGTGGAATTCTCGCGGATTTGATGGCGGGGCGGCAGCATATTTCAAATCAATACGAATATGTCGGCAGCAGCTGGGGCGGCGTCATGTTCGGCCTCGAGAACAAGGACCTGATGATTTAGCAGGGAGCAAACGTAGCCGGTCGTGCCCGGTCGCCCTTGCTCGGTCGCGATCCGCCGCGCCGCGTTGAATCGTCTCAGCTTGATTCAAGGCGGCTTCGACATCGGCGATGGCTTTGAACAAATCGTCGGCATCCTTCTTCAACTGTGTGAATGTCCTTACCGCCTGTTCCGGATTGATGCCCAGTCCAGCATGATAGAGAAGATGGGCTTGCCCGATGATTGCGGGGCAGCACTGGTCGGCTGCGACCAGGAGCGAGAGGATCGAGGCGGGGAGAGGCATATCTGTGTTTCGCTTAGGCATGAGCCCTCGTCTGCGCTTCCAGCGCGTATCGGCGCGCCATCAGTCCGGCAATTGTTAGAAGGAAGTCGGCCGCCTGGGGTGGGTCGGTGGGAATGAGGATGGGTTCGGAGTCGCCGTCGGTGGTGATGAATCGGGCATAGCGCCGCTGCCATCCCTGGATCTGACGGTCGAGAAAATCTCGCCGCGCCGCCTGATCCGCGAGTGTGGGCAGATGGCGGTCCAGCCGCGCAAGGAAGCGCCGAGCGCGCTCCGGCTGGTCTGAGGAACTGCCCGCTGCCGTGCACGCGGTGTGGCCGATGACGTCGTGGTGGAAAGCCGGGGCCTTCTGCTTGAACCGTCGTCGCTGTTCAGATGGCATTCGTCTGCTTTCGGCTCTCTCCATGGCCGAAAGAACAGCTACACTAAGTAGCCGGATTTGTCAACTACAAAATGTAGTAACAGAAATCGGGGCGAATCAGGCGCGGCCCCGTCGGGCGATGCTGTTGACCTTCGCGGCCCATTCGACCGCGACGTCGAGAATGGGCTTCTCGATCGACGAGATGAGGTTGAACAGTCCCTCGGTGCGGCTGCGCTGTACCTGCTTGATCAGGACCCGGCCATCCTCGAGGCCCACCACGCAGAGTTCGCCGATCAGGTCGGGTGTCACCGGCCGCCGGACATCGTCATAGAAGACAAGCCAGCGGTTGAAAAACGCACCCAAGCTTTCGCCGCGAATTTCGACCGCGACGGTATCCTCGGTCGAGCCCCGTGGCGGATCCACTTCGTCCAAATCGCCTTGCGCCACCGCATAAATGTGCGCCTCGGAGCCGGCGCCGACATAGCCGACCACCCGGACCTTGGGCCCCGGCGGCGGTTCCTCGGGGTCGTCGGATGGAAACGGTTTTCGCCCCGTCAACAGCCACTCGGGGGTGACTCCGAAGAACCGTCCATAGCGCTGGGCCTCGTTTGGGCCGTAGTCGCGGCCGCCAGGCGCTTCCGCGCGCTCATGGGCACCGTAAGTCGAAATCGCAATCCCCAAGGCTTTCGCCGCGGAACGCGCCGATTTGAAGCGCTTCTCGCGCGCGGTCCGTAACCGCTCTCCGCGTGTCGTCGTCATGTGGACACATTAGCGGGCATTCGACTACATTTGGTAGTTGACAAATACCTACAAATCGTGGTTAATAGTGTTCGAATTTCCGGAAGAGGGTGAGGGAAGGCGGTGATGAATCGATTGGTCGAACTCCGGCGAGATCGGAGCCGGCGTGCAGCATTGCCCTGGACAGATGCGCGCATCGCGCATCTGAAGATGCGATGGTCGCAGGGCGTGACAGCCCAGCGAATTGCCCGCGAGCTGGGCGGCGGCATCAGTCGCAGTGCCGTGCTCGGGAAGATTCATCGGCTCGGGTTCGCTGAACTCTCCCCCCGAGCGTGGGTGCATCGCTCGCATCTCAAAAGAGCAGGTGAGCGCCGCATCTCCCATCAGCTATGGGCCGCGCTCGGCCGGACCTTTGCGGGCCAACAATGGCCGCCCCCGGCCTGGGTGATCGAGGCCAAGCCTTACGTCGAGGATCCCCGCATCGATGCGGATATTCCATTGGCGCAACGCAGGTCACTCCTCGATTTGACCCGCGGTGCCTGCCGTTGGCCGGTCGGCGATCCCAGCCACCCTGATTTCTTCTTCTGCGGCGCGGAGGCGCTGCGCGGCGAGCTTTACTGCGCGGCACATCGCGCCCGCGCATATCGACCGGCGGCCGAAACAATGCCCGGCGCCGCGAGCCCACGCCGGCGTCGGACCGTGCGCAGGGATCACGGCCTCGATACGGCCACCACAGCCCGCCGAAAGATAGCCGATGACGGTCAATGGAGCGGAGAGAGGAGATGAGCGAGCAGTCGAGGCAATCCGATCCCGGCGTCATGAAGGCGATGCGGGCGAGAGTCGAGCCGCCGGCGGTCGAGCAGCGTGCGCTGCCCACGCCCGAACGCATCCGCCGGGCTGGTGCGGACTTCGACCTCGGGGACACGGGCCAGATCACCATGCGGGACAGCCCGCTGGAACGCGCTCGCGCGCGCAAGCTCATTACCAACCAGCAATATTCCGTCGGACAGAAGTATCGCCATCATTGGTATCACGCCGGCCTCGCGGACCAGCTACAGACGATCGACGTCGAACGGATCTTTGCGGCCGATCGCACCAATTTTTCCGGGATGGCGAAGACTGAAGCCCAGGTCTTTCATCGGCAACGATATCGCGAGGCGACGCAGGCCGTGGGCAAGATCGGGTCGCATGTGCTCGACTGGGTGGTGTGCCGAGAAACTCCACTCGATCAGGTCGGCTATACGCTGGGCTGGGGCAGCCGTCCGCAAGCATATGCTGCGGCAGTCGAGCGGATGAAAACCGCCTTGGATGAGCTCAGCAAATTGTGGGGGCTCGTCCGCTGATCGCGCGGTATCGGCGTCGCGCCTTTGACGGCCGGACCACAATGACCGGCCGTGGGAGCAAGTAAAAACCCGATCGGACGTCAGGAACCGCGGCGCTTGTCAGCGGCCTGACGGCTCGACGCCGTCTTTTCGGCCAGGATGGATTTGAACTCCTCCTCCAACGCCGCCAGCGTTTCCAGCCAAGCAGCGGCATTGAGCAGACGAGGGGCCCGATTGGGCGTCTGGGGCTGCGGATCCTTCAGAAGCGCCGAGTTCTTTCCGTCCATGGCACTACTCCACTTTGGGCGCGCCTCCGAAAACCAGGTCCCTCGAAGGCTTCTTTGGCCCTTCTTCATGCCCCGGTAGGGTTAAAGTGCGGTTAATGCTGCAGGTGGCCCAGGAGCGAAATCCTTGCGCGGCTGTTTAGCGCGGCGGACACGCTTCGGTGCAGTGCCTCCAGAGATCGCATTCCGCAGACATCTGATCCTGCCGCGAGACGATGAGTGCCTTCCGGGGCGAGGCCAATCTTCGCCGAAAGCGTCCCGCGACACTGGCATCGCCCAACGCGAACGGCGCGTGCGGACGCGCGTGGATGCATCATGATGGTGATCGGCGTTGAAGGTCAACGGCGGGCCGACACATGCGGCGTTGCATGGCGGCCGCCTCTCCGGGCGCGGGGCCTAACGATCTTTCGCCGTTATTTCCCTGTACAAACCGCGGCGGACGGGCTTGCGGCCGGCGGCATGCACGCCAGCCGGGTATGCCGCGGACGTGTATTTGGTACCACGGCACGCTTGGTTTGCCGGCCGCAAGCCCACCTTGCCACATCGGCCCCGCGTGGTCTTTGCAATTGAAATCCGAAAGCGCGGCGACGTTTGCGGGCGCCGATCGTCGTCTGGAGGGTTGAGGGCTTATCGCTCCGGCGGCGCCTCGGCCGCCTCCAAGCCGCTCATCATCATCCCGGCTGGGCGAGGCGGCGCGTCGTCAGCGGCCAGCGACTCCGCGATCTGATAGTTGTTGGCCACGCGCACCCATGAATCCCGCAGCCGCTTGAAGAACGTTCGCCACTCTTCGTCCTGCGCCGCCTGCGCCTGGTCGGCGCACATCGCGGCCCGGCTGAATGCCTCTTCCGCTTTGGACATGGCAGCACCCCCTGCACCGTCGCTTCCAGCACTTACAAATACCGCCATTAGAATTGGTTCCACCGAGGTCAAGCGAAGTCAGCGCCGGTTGATGTCGCTCGATGACCCCTGCCCCCCGGAGGGCATCAGAGAAAAATCCGCTGCGTCGCCCTCGAACTCATTGGCCTTGTCTTGAAACTCAGCGGCCAGGCTGCGGAGTCGCCGTGCGACACCGAGGTCGATGGTCGCGCGCGCGAGGCCGAGCAGGACTTCAGCCTGCCGCCGGAAATACATTGCTCGTTCCATTCGAATCCCTCCCCGGGCGCGGGTGGCCTTCCTGCTCAAGAGCGAGTAGCGGCGCACCTGCGGCTTCATTCCAGCCGCTGCCGACCGCCGATTGCGGGGCGCCGAAGCCGGTCGCCTGCCGCAGCGACACGATTGCACGCCGGGCGTCGCTTCACTGTGAGGTGCATCACACCGTTGGATCGTGGCACCCTGGATCGTTGGCGGCACCGGTGAGGCACCATTTGCGCCCGGAACAAGTTGCAGCGTTTCCCGTTGGGTCGGGAGAGGCAACAGAGGAACGAACATGAGAACCATCGTATTTGCGGTGGCGGCGTCAGGCGCCATGCTGACGTCCGCGCCCTTGCTGGCAGGGGCCGCGAGCCCAGCGTCCGTCCAATTGGCTCAGGTCGACGTTGACGTGCGCGTCGGTCCGCCGGCCGTACGCATCGAGGAAGAGCGCCGGCCGGGCGTCGTGATCGAGGAGCGGCGCCGCGTTGCTCCCGGTGTCGTCATCGAGGGAACGGACGGGCGCCGACGTGATTGCGTCACGCGCTCCGAGAGCGAAACCCGCAACGGCGTGACTGTCACTGAGCGGGAACGGGACTGCCGCTAGAGTTTTTTGCCCGCGTGACGCGTAACCAGGCTGAGAGAATGGCCCCCGCGGGGGCCATTCTCATGTGGCCCCGCGAGGCGACATCGTTGCCGCTCGCGCCTCGCCGCGGGTTTGGCATTGTCTTCATTCCGGGAGACGATCTTGCGCCGGCGCTTCGGTCGACCGATCCGAGGCCCATCACTCGGCGGGCGGCGCCAACGGCTGGTCGCGGAATCCCGCCCGGTCGAGCGCGCGCCGGACGCTGACGCCTTAGCATGCTCGAGAAACGCACTGACATAGGCCAGCACGCCCGGCCGGCCTTTCGCGACGGCGATGGCGATGCCGGTCTGCTGGAAGCCGCCGTCGACGATGCGGGAGCCCCGCAGTTGAGCCACAAACGGGGGAAGCGAATCGCGTGACAGTGCGAAAGCATCGGCCGCGCCCGTCCGAAGCAA
>Ga0184624_10000423_pt1 | contig 10780 bp, 5 predicted proteins | sample PLM3_5_b1_FD_133157 | JGI IMG/M metagenome (GOLD analysis project Ga0184624, IMG submission 133157) | Groundwater sediment microbial communities from an aquifer in East River, Colorado, USA - PLM3_5_b1 | ecosystem: Environmental > Terrestrial > Soil > Riparian zone | place: USA: East River...
CGACGTGACCTTGCCGACCACGTTCCCGCCCACCGACACGGGGAAGACGTCGACCATCTCGTTGTCGATGTAGCTGCCGAGCGGCTCGCCGTCGATGTCGACCCCCACCAGTTTGCGCGAGACGCCTTCGGCCTTGATCCGCTTCAGGGCCTCCTTGCCCATGAAGTCGGCCTCCTGGTCCAGATCCACCATCCACGTGTAGTGGTAGCCGACCTCGAAGGGGTTGTGCTCGTACCACATGTCCGCGCCGAACGCGAGGATGCCTCCCTCGATGCGGCGGATGTGGCACGGCCCGATCACCTCGAGCCCGTGCGGCTTGCCCGCCTCGAGCACCCGGTTCCACAGCTTGACGCCGTGCTCGGACGCGTCGCGCAGGTAGATCTCGTAGCCGACCTCGCCCGTGTAGCCGGTGCGCGAGACCACGACGTCCATCCCGTCGAGCTCGCCGTGCATCAGGCCGTAGTAGGGGATGTCGAGCACGCGCTCGCCGAAGAGCTCGGTGAGGACCTTCTTCGCGTTCGGGCCCTGGATCTGCACGGGCGCGACGTCGATCTCCTGCACGGTCACGTCCATCCCCTTCGCTGCGGCGATCCCGAGCGCGTACAGGTTCACGTCCGAGTCCGCGAGCGACAGCCAGAACTCGTCTTCCGCGACGCGCAGCAGGACCGGGTCGTTGAGGATCCCGCCGTCGGGGCCGGTGATGAAGACGTACTTGCACTCGTCGACCGCGCACTTGTACAGATCGCGCGGGACGATCATGTTCGTGAGGTCGAACGCGTCCGGCCCCTTGATCTGGATCTGCTTCTCGACACCGACGTCCCACAGCGTGACGCCGTTCACGAGGTGCCAGTACTCGGCAACCGGGTCGCCGTAGTGGCGAGGGTGGTACGTGTGGTTGTACACGCTGTAGCGCGCGACCCCGTGCTCGCGGGATGCGTAGAAGTACGGCGACTTGCGGATCCGCGTGTAGAGGAGGATCCCCGGGTTGTCGATGACGGTCAACGTTCGTACTCCCTTCTGCGCGACCTCGTCACGCCCTCAGTCGTTCGCCCTTCGGGTCCCACAACGGGTCCTCGGCGACCGTCGCCGGGAGTCGCTCGTCGAAGTACTCGACCTCGACCGGCGTGCCCGGCACCGCCAGCTCGACGGGCAGGTAACCGTAGACGATGCAGCGCCCGACCGAGTACCCGTAGCCGGCGGATGTGGCGTAGCCGACGACATGCCCGTCGGATCGGATCGGCTCCTTGCCGAGCACCACTGCGGACGGGTCGTCGAGCGTGATGCACGCGAGCCTCTCGGCCGACCCGCGCTCGAGCACCCTCGCGAGCGCCTCGCGGCCCTGGAACGGCCCCTTGTCCATCTTGACCGCGAACCCGAGCCCCGCCTCGAACGGGTCGTGCTCGGTGTGGATGTCCTGCCCCCAGAGGCGGTAGCCCTTCTCGAGCCGCAGGGTGTCGAACGCCCCGAGGCCCGCAGCGACCAGACCGAGCTCGCGACCCGCCCCCCACAACAGCTCCCACAGTCGATCGCCCATCGCGAACTGCCCGTACAGCTCCCACCCCAGCTCGCCCGCGTAGGAGATCCGCTGCGCCCACACCGGCCCGACCTCGCCCACGTGCAGGTAGCGTGCGGTCATGTACGGGAACGTCTCGTTGCCGAGATCGGCGTCGGTGAGGCCCCCGAGGATCTCGCGCGCGTTCGGTCCCCACAGGCCGAGCGCGAACAGCGACCCCGTGCGTTCGGTGATCCGGACGCGCTCGTCCTCGCCGATCTCCCGCCGCATCCAGGCGAGGTCGTGCTGCCCGCTCCCGCCGCCGGTCACCACGCGGAACAGCTCCTCGCCCTTGCGGGCGATCGTGAGGTCGCACCGGATCCCGCCCGATGGGGTGAGCATCGCGGTGTAGACGATCGAACCGACCGGCCGGTCGATCCGGTTCGCGCAGATCCGCTCGAGGTACGCGAGCGCGTCGGGCCCCTCGACGTCGAACTTCGCGAAGGGGGTCAGGTCGAACAGCCCGGCCTTCGAGCGCGTCGCCAGGTGCTCGGCCCCCTCGATCGGCGACCAGAACGTCGCCGCCCACTCGTCCCGGTGCAGCCACGGTACGTCCGGTGGCACGAGCCCGGCGTTGGCTTCGAACCACTCGGGGCGCTCCCACCCCGCGCCGGTAACGAACTCGGCGCCGAGCTCCTCGTGCCTCGCGTAGAAGGGCGTGAGGCGGAGCTTGCGGGGACGCGCCATCTGCTGGCGGGGATGGAGGATGTCGTACACCTCGCGGTATTGCTGCTTGCCGCGTTCGAGGACGTAGGGCGGCGTCGTCATGAAAGGGTAGAAGCGGTTCGCGTCCGCCTCGGCCATGTCGATCGAGGGTTCGCCGTCCACGATCCACTCGGCCACGTGCCTGCCGAACCCACCGGCGTGCGTGACCCACACGGCCTCGCAGATCCACACGCCCCGGACCGCGGCCGACTCACCCACGATCGAGCCCGCGTCGGGGGTGAACGAGAACATGCCGTTGATCGAGCGATCGGGATCGGCCGGCCGCATCCGCCCCTCGAGCGCCGGGAGGAGCCGGGCGGCCTCGGCCTCGGCGACCGCGAAGTCGGCGGGCGTGAACGGCATCAGCGAGGGCATCGGGCCGTCGCCCGGCCGCCGGAACGCCTCCTGCGGCGTGGCGATCGGCTCGTGCCGGTAGCTCCCGACGGCGTAGTGGTCCTTCCGGTGGCGGAAGTACATCGCCATGTCCTGGTGGCGAAGGATCGGGTGCACCACCTCCCGGGTCTCGGCCTCGAGCCCGGCGATGGGGTCGGTCCAGACGAGCTGGTGCTGCACGGCGACGAGCGGGATCGGCACCCCCGCCATCGCGCCGACGGTCGGCCCCCAGATCCCGGCGCACAGCAGCACGCGCTCGCACTCGACGTCGCCCCGGTCCGTCCGGACGCCGTGCACGCGCCCGTCGCGGACGTCGAACCCCGTCACGGTCGCGCCGCCCTCGAACGCCACACCGTTCGCCTCGGCGCGGCGCGCGAGCGCCGTCGCGATCGTCACCGCCTTCGCGATGCCGTCCGAGGGCACGTGATACGCGCCGAGGATCGTGGAGGGGTCGAGCAGCGGGATCTTCTCCGAAGTCTCGGCGGGCGTGAGCAGCTCGGCCCCCTCGAGGCCGTAGGAGCGCGCGAACCCCAGCCGGCGCTTCAGCTCGCGCATCCGCGCCTCCGTCGTCGCGACCTCGATCCCGCCGACCCCGTACCAGGCCGGCTCGCCGTCGACGTCCAGCGTGGCGTAGAGCGCGACCGACTCCTGGGCGATCCGGCACATCATCCGGGAGCCGTTCGTCTGGAACGCGAGCCCCGGCGCGTGCGAGCTCGAGCCTCCGGTCTCGAACAGCGGACCCTGGTCGAGCACGAGCACGTCGCGCTCGCCGAGCTCGGAGAGGTGGTAGGCGGCGCTCGCGCCGACGATCCCGGCGCCGACGACGACGGTTCGAGCCCGTTCCCGCATCAAGCTCGGATGTTCCTTCGCGGACGGCTCGCTGACAAACCGGTCAGGAGAGATCGATGACGATCGTCTTGAGCTCGGTGAGGCGGTCCATCGAGAAGCGCCCGCCCACGCGGCCGACCCCGCTCTGCGATCCGGCGCGACCGCCGAACGGCAGATGGGACTCCCAGTAGTTCGTCCCTTCGTTCACGTTGACCCAGCCGGTTCGGACCGCCTCGGCAAAGCGCAGCCCTCGGCGGAGATCGCGCGTGAAGATCGCGGAGAGCAGGCCGTACGGCGAGCCGTTCACGAGCTCGATCGCCTCCTCCTCGCTCCGGATCGAGGTCACCGGGACGACCGGCCCGAACGTCTCCTCGCGCGCGATCTCCATATCGTCGGTGACGCCGTCGAGCACGGTCGGTTCGAAGAACAGCTCGCTGCCGTGCTGCGGCGCTCGCTTGCCGCCGGTCACGATGCTCGCGCCGCGCTCGAGCGCCTCGGTGACGTGCCGCTCGGTCTTGGCGGCGGTCGGTTCGTTGTTGACCGGTCCCATCGTCGTCGCGTCGTCGAACGGGTCGCCGAGCTCGATCCGCTCGGCGACCGCCGCGGACAGCTTCGACAGATACTCGTCCTTGACGTCCTCGTGCACGAGGAACCGCTCGCCCGCCGTGCAGCTCTGACCGGCGTTGAGGAAGGAGGCAACCAGGGTGGCCTCGACCGCCTTGTCGAGATCGCCGTCCTCGCAGATCACCAGCGGGCCGTTGCCGCCCATCTCGAGCAGGAGCTCCTTCCCGGCCGCCCGCTGCGCGACCGCATGCCCGGTCGCGATCGACCCGATGAAGCCGACGGCCTGGGTGCCGGGGTTCGCGGCGATCTCGTCGCCGACGACGGGGCCGGGTCCGGTCACCAGGTTCACGACCCCCGGCGGCAGGTCGGCGGCCTCGAGACACCCGGCGAGCCGAACCGCGCAGATCGAGGTCGTGGGCGCCGGAGCCCACACCACGGTGTTCCCGTAGGCGATCGCCGGAGCCAGGATCTCCCCCGGCATCGTGTAGGGCCAGTTCCAGGGACTGATGATCGAGACGACGCCCCGAGACACGCGCTGGAGCAGCACGCGCTTGTTCGCGTCGATCGAGGGTGGCAACAACCCTTCGGCACGGACGGCATCCGCCGCTGCCATGTCGAAGTAGGCGATCAGCTCCTCGACCTCGTCGAACGCCTCGGCCTTCTTCGGCTTGCCCTGATCGAGGGTGAGGGTGTGCGCGAGGTCCTCACGACGTGCGTCGATCGCCTCGGCCACGCGTTTCATGGCGGCCGCACGCTCGAACGCCGAGAGGCCGGCCCAGGCCGGCCACGCCGCCTGCGCGGCCGAGATCGCCCGGCTCGCGTCGGCGCGCGTCCCCTCCGGGACCGTGCCGACCACCTCGCCGGTGGACGGGCTGGTCGCCTCGAACGTCGCGCCGTCCTCGGCGTCGACCCACGCGCCGCCGATCCACATCCGGACGTGTTCGCTCATGTCTGCACCCCCGAACGCAAGGGGCGGCCCCGAGGGCCGCCCCTTGCGTCGACCTCGAACGGTCGATCAGGCCGCCGGTAGCCAGGCTTGCCAGACGTCCTGGTTCGCGTCCACCCATTCCTGCGCGGCCTCCTCGGGCTCCGCGCCTTCCTGGATCGCGAGTGCGACGCTGTTCTGGTCCTCCTCCGTCCACTCAAAGTTCGATAGGAACTCGAACGCGGCGGGATCCTTTCCTTCGAGCTGGGCGCTGAACGCCTTGTACAGGACGTCGTCCGCGTAGTCGCAGTTGTAGCCGACGGCCTCCGGGTCGTTGAGCGCGATGTCCGCGCACTTTTCGGTGAACGCGGGGAGCTTCACCTCGACGAGGTCGTACTTCGCGTTCGCCCACTGCGGCGTCCACCAGTACATCAGGATCGGCTCCTCGTTCTGGACAGCGGTATCGAGCGCCGAGAGCGACGCGTCCTCGCTGCCGCTGTAGACGACCTCGAGGTCGAGCCCGAGCGCGGCGATGATCTGCTCGTCGAAGATCGAGTAGGTCGTGTCCGCTCCGAGGAACCGCCCCTTGTCGCCGGTGTCGGCGGTCGCGAAGATATCGGCGTCCTCCTTGAATCCGTCCACCGTCGCGTACTGAGGATTCTGCTCGACCACGTAGCTCGGCACGAACCACCCGATGTTCCCGGTGATCCCCAGCAGACCGCCATCGACGACCGTCCCGGCCTCGTCGATGAACTGCGCGTAGTCGTCGGCATGCCCCGAGGGCCAGACCTCGAGTGTTGCGTCAACGTCGCCGTCAGCCATCGCGGGGAACTGCGCCTTCTCGGCGATCGGGTCTTCCAGCTCGACGGTGCAGCCCATCTGCTGTTCCATCAGGACCTGCGCGACGGCCGCGTTCGCCTTCGCGCCGATCCAGGGGTTCACGGCCAGGACGATCGTGTCGTCGCCGCACTGCGCGACGTTGGCGTTGGCGGGGGGAGTGCCACCACCGCCACCACCACCCCCTTCCGGCTCCTCGACGTCGCTGCATGCCGCTGCGAGCAGTGCGAGCAGCGAGATCCCGACCGCGAGCACCGTACCGTGTCGCCTCATCTCTCCTCCTCTCTGTCGCCGGGGGCAGCCGGCACCGACTGGCCCGGGACCAGCGCCCGGATCCGTGGCCACCTGCCGAACCCCAACTGACCGACCGGGCCGCGTGACGTCTTCGGTGCGGCCCCCATCGCCTGAGTTATACGGTCGAGGACGATGGCCAGGAGCAGGATGCTAACCCCTGCCACGACGCCTCGGCCGATCTCCCCCTGTCCCAGCGCCTGTGCCACCTCGAGCCCGAGCCCCGGACCGCCGACGAGGCCGGCGATGATCACCACCGACAAGACCATCATGATCGTTTGGTTCACACCGAGCAGGATCGACGGCTTCGCCAAAGGAAGTTGGACCTTGCCCAGGAGCTGCCGCGCTGTCGACCCGAAGGCCACGCCCGCCTCGACGATCTCCTTCGGCACCTGCCGGATGCCGAGGTTCGTGAGACGGATCCCGACCGGCAGCGCGTAGACGAACGACGCGATGATGCCCGCGATCCGCCCGGGTCCGAACAGGAGCAGGACCGGGATCAGGTAGACGAACGCCGGCATCGTCTGCATCGCATCGAGGATCGGTCTAGAGATCCTCTCGAATGCGTCGCTCTTCGCGGCGACGATCCCGAGCGGGATAGCGAAAGCGACCGTGACCGCGACCGCAACGAGCACCTGCGACAGCGTGATCATGCTGAACTCCCAGGTCCCGAGCAGGCCGATGCCGATGAAGCATGCGAACACGGAGAGCGCGAGACGCCACGTCGCGACTCGCCATGCGATCAAGGCGAATGCCCCCGCCACGATCCACCATGGCTCCTCGAGGAGGAGCCGTTCGAGCGGGTCAAGCAGGTAGAGGATCAGGAAGTCGTTCACGGCACTCGTGAACCCTTGCAGGTTCGTCTGGGACCAGACGATCACGTCGTTCGCGATGTTCGCCACGATGTCGGTGTCCCACGCGTCCGGGAACTCCTGCTGGCGAAGCACCTCGCGGCCGATCATGACGGCCGCCAACGAGATCGCGATCCCGGCCACGATCTGGAAACGACGCGACACGATCCACCGGCCGATCCGCAGCGGCTTGGTGCGTCGACGACTCCGCACGCTCCACGCCGTCGTGACGCGGTCCAAGATGATCGCGAGGAGCACGATCGCGATCCCCGCCTCCAGCGCACCCCCGAGATCGCGTCGCTGCAACGCATCGAGCACGGATTGCCCGAGGCCCCCGGCGCTCACGACGGCGGCGATCACGACGATGCTGAGCGCCGCCATGATCGTCTGGTTCACACCGAGCATGATCGATGGCTTCGCGAGCGGCACCTGGACGAGTCGGAGACGCTGCTTCGACGTCGTGCCGAACGAATCCGCGACCTCGACGGACGTCGCGGGCACGGTGCGGATGCCGAGCGCCGTCAGGCGGATCGCCGGTGGGAGCGAGAACACGAGGGTGGCGATCAGGGCAGCGGGAGCGCCGACGCCGAAGAGCAGGAATGCCGGCAGCAGGTAGGAGAACGCGGGGATCGTCTGCATCGCGTCGAGGATGGGTCGGAGGACACGCTCGACCCTCGGCCGTTGACCGGCCCAGATCCCGAAGGGGATCCCGATCGCGAGCGCGAGCGACACCGCCACGATCATCAGGGCGATCGTCTCGACGGCCGCCTCCCACACCCCGAGCAGCCCGATGCAGAAGAGCCCGACCGCCGTGAGGAGGAGCATCCGCCAGCCGGCCACCAGGCCCCCGATCACCGACGCCGTGGTCACGAAGCCGAGCCACGTCATCCGACTCAGCAGGAGCACCACTTGATCGAACGCCGCCTGGACGGCGTCCTGGATCGGCGTCAGGAAGTAAACGAAGATCGGGCTCGTCGTGCGGCTCACGGCGGCCCAATGCTGGAACTCGCCGAACCAGCGGGAGAAGTCCACCGTCATGGAGTTCCACCACCCCGGCCGCAGCCACATGGCTCCGATCGCAGCAACGGCGACGCCGACCGCGATCCAGAGTATCCGCCGAGGCCAGGGGCTCGGCGTTGCGACCTTCCGGCTCGTCGTGAGCTCGCGCGGCCGAGTCGTCGGTGGGGCGACCGCCACGTTCAGGACCCCTCGACAAGCGCCGCCATCACCGCATCGCGGTCGACGACGCCGAGCACGGCGCCGCCGTCGACCACTCGGATCGTTCGGTCCGTCTCGGCGACGATCGCGATCAGGTCCTGCACGATGGTCCCGGGAGCGACCGTTGGGCCGTCGGCTGGCGAATCATCGTTCGCTGGGCGCATGATTGCGCGCGCCGTCAGGACGTGCGCACGTGGTACGTCCTTCGTGAAGTCGGCCACGTACTCGTCCGCCGGGTGGGCGACGACCTCCTCGGGCGTGCCCACCTGCACGAAGCGTCCGTCCTTCATGATCGCGATGCGGTCGCCGAGCTTCAGTGCCTCGGCGAGATCGTGCGTGATGAAGATCATCGTCTTGCGCACATCGCGCTGGAGTCGGATCACCTCGTCCTGCATATCCCGACGGATCAGCGGGTCGAGCGCGCTGAACGGCTCGTCGAACAGCATGATCTCCGGATCGGTGGCGAGGGCTCTGGCGAGCCCCACGCGCTGCTGCATCCCTCCCGTCAGCTCGTCCGGGTGGTGCTGGGCCCAGCCGCCGAGGCCGACGACCTCGAGCACTTCGACCGCCTTGCGCTCACGGTCCTCGCGCTCGATCCCCTGCACCTCGAGGCCGAACGCGACGTTGTCGACGATCCGACGGTGCGGGAGCAGCCCGAAGTGCTGGAATACCATGCTGATCTTGCGGCGACGGACCTCCCGGAGCCGATCGGGCGGGAGCTCGAGGAGGTCCTCGCCGTCGATCCGGATCTGTCCCGCGGTCGGATCGTGGAGCCGGTTGATCATCCGCACGAGCGTCGACTTGCCCGAACCCGACAGGCCCATGACGACGAAGACCTCGCCGGGCGCGACTTCGAACGAGACGTCGCGGACCGCCACGACGCACCCGGTCTTGGCGAGGAGCTCGGCGCGCGGGAGGTCGGCGTCGGGCGACTCCACGATCTTCTTCCCGTTCGCGCCGTAGACCTTCCACAGGCCCCGGCAGGCGACGGAGGCATCGTTCCCGGGCACGGCCGCGCCCGAGACCCGCACGTTCGTCTGCGCGTCCGCCACCCTGGGGCCCCTCCCTCATCGCGGCCGAACGACCCCCGGCCGCCCGCGGATAGGGCATCTTGGGCCCGAGGGGCTCCGACACGCAAGGCAGCCGTTGCTCCGGCGCGGACCCCTGGCGAGGTCACGGCCGCCGCTGCGCTAGCATCCGCGAACCGCCGGGCGGACGCCGGGCGACGGGTGGTCGGGAGGGTCGATGGCGTCGAGACCGTTCGACTTCGTGATCGTGGGGGGCGGGTCCGCTGGCTGTGCGCTCGCGAACCGCCTATCGACCGACCCGTCGAACCGGGTGCTCGTCCTTGAGGCCGGCCGGCCCGACTACCCGTGGGACGTCTACATCCACATGCCGGCCGCGCTCACGTTCCCGATCGGCAACCGTTTCTACGACTGGAAGTACGAGTCCGAACCGGAACCGCACATGAACGGCCGCCGGATCTACCACGCGCGTGGGAAGGTGCTCGGCGGCTCGAGCAGCATCAACGGCATGATCTTCCAGCGGGGCAACCCGCTCGACTACGAGCGCTGGAGCGCCGACACCGGCATGCAGACCTGGGACTACGCGCACTGCCTCCCCTACTTCCGTCGGATGGAGCACTCGCTCGCGGCGCAACCGGGCGACGGGTTCCGCGGCGCCGCCGGCCCCCTGGTGCTCGAACGCGGCCCGGCCACCAACCCGCTGTTCGGCGCGTTCTTCGAGGCCGCGCGTCAGGCCGGCTTCGAGCTGACCGACGACGTGAACGGCTACCGGCAGGAGGGGTTCGCGGCCTTCGACCGGAACATCCACCGCGGCCGGCGGCTCTCCGCGGCGGGCGCCTACCTGCACCCGGTGATGTCGCGCCCGAACCTCGAGGTCCGAACGCGGACGTTCGTGACGCGCATCCTCTTCGAGGGCTCGCGTGCCGTCGGGGTCGAGGCGGCGCGAGGCCGCGGCTCGCCCGCGCGGATCCATGCCGGCGAGGTCATCGTGTGCGGCGGCGCGATCAACACGCCGCAGACGCTGCAGCTCTCGGGTGTCGGCCCGGCCGACGAGCTCCGGGCGCTCGGGATCGATGTCGTGCAGGACCTGCCCGGCGTCGGCGAGAACCTGCAGGATCACCTCGAGGTCTACGTGCAACACGCGTGCACGCAGCCGGTCTCGATGGCGCCCTACCTGAAGTGGCGGTACCGGCCCTGGATCGGGTTCCGCTGGCTGTTCTTCCGCTCGGGACCCGGCGCGACGAACCACTTCGAGGGCGGCGGGTTCGCGCGAAGCAACGACGACGTCCCATACCCGAACCTGATGTTCCACTTCCTGCCGATCGCCGTGCGCTACGACGGCTCGGCGCCGGCGAGCGATCACGGCTACCAGGTCCACATCGGGCCGATGTATTCGGACGCGCGGGGTTCGGTGAAGATCACGAGTCCGGACCCGCGCGTCCATCCAGCCCTGCGCTTCAACTACCTGTCGACCGACCAGGATCGGCGCGAATGGGTCGAGGCAATCCGCACGGCGCGGCGGATCCTCGGTCAGCCCGCGCTGGCGCCGTTCGACGGGGGCGAGATCTCGCCCCCGTCGAACGGCGCCAGC
>Ga0184624_10000424_pt1 | contig 10779 bp, 8 predicted proteins | sample PLM3_5_b1_FD_133157 | JGI IMG/M metagenome (GOLD analysis project Ga0184624, IMG submission 133157) | Groundwater sediment microbial communities from an aquifer in East River, Colorado, USA - PLM3_5_b1 | ecosystem: Environmental > Terrestrial > Soil > Riparian zone | place: USA: East River...
ACGCAGGCGGCGTTGTTGCCAACTGAGTCAAACGATTTCACGCACTCCCATGCCGCATCGGCATCGGCGATGTTGTTGTACGAGAGTTCCTTGCCCTGCAGCTGCGCATAGCGCGCGAGGCTGCCCGGTGCAGGGTCGAGGTCTTTATAAAACGCCGCACTCTGGTGCGGGTTCTCGCCGTAGCGAAGCGCCTGCGTTAATTCGAAATTGAGGTTAAGCCGCCGCGGAAAAGCGGCGCGCGCGCCATCGCTGCCCAAGGCCGTCAGGTAATTGCTGATTGCGCCGTCGTACGCAGCGGTGTGCGAGAACGCCTTTTGCGCGAGCCTGAAGCGGGTGGTCTCGCCGACGGCACCGCCGGCCGCGCTCATTTCGGCGAGTATCGCGGCGTAGTCCGACGGATCAGTGACGACCGCGACGTGCGCATGATTCTTGGCCGCGCTGCGCACCATCGCCGGTCCGCCGATATCGATGTTTTCGATCGCGTCCTCGAGCGTGCAATCCGCGCGCGCCACCGCCTGGCTGAATGGATAGAGATTGACGACCACGAGGTCGATCGTGGTGATGCCCGCGCCGCGCAACGCGTCTGCATGCGCGGGTAGGTCGCGCCGCGCGAGTATGCCGCCGTGGATTTTGGGATGCAGGGTCTTGACCCGGCCGTCGAGCATTTCGGGAAAGCCCGTATGGTCGGACACCTCCGTCACGCCGATGCCGCTGTCGCGCAGCAGCTTGGCGGTGCCGCCCGTCGACAGCAGCGCGACGCCGAAATTCGTCAGCCCGCGCGCAAACTCGACCAGTCCGGTCTTGTCGGAAACGCTCAGCAGCGCGGTTTTAATGACGGACATGAGAAGCAGGATTGAGGATTGAGTCGTCAGGATTGAGCAAACTCAATCCTCATTCCTCGGTCCTCAATCCTAGCCCTTGATCCCGTGAGCCTTCATTTTTTTGCGCAGCGTATTGCGGTTGATGCCGAGCACTTGCGCCGCGTGCGACTGATTGCCGCGCAATTTATGCAGCACCGATTCGAGCAGCGGTTTTTCGACACTGTTGATGACCATGTCGTAAACGCCGCGTGCTTTCTCCCCATCCAGATCTTTGAAGTAGCCGTCGATCGCCTTGCGCACGAAGCGGGCCATTTCATTTTCGTTCATCATCATGCCGCGAGTTCCTCAACATAGATAAGCCGCTGGCTGCCGATTGCCAGCTCCCCAAAAAATTCGTCGACCGCCGCGAGCTGCTCGGCGCAGGTCTGCAACTGATTCATCGCATGGCGGAAAGCGGCTGAGCCGGCGAGCCCCTTCGTGTACCACGAGATGTGCTTGCGTGCCATGCGCACGCCAGTGTAGTCACCGTAAAACGCGTAGAGGTCGTGCAAATGGGCGACCAGCACGCGATGAATTTCCGCGACTTCGGGCGGCGGCAGATGCGCGCCGGTGGCGAGATAGTGGGAAATCTCGCGGAAAATCCACGGCCGGCCCTGTGCCGCGCGGCCGATCATGACCGCGTCAGCACCCGTATAAGCGAGCACGTGCCGGGCTTTCTCCGGGGTGGTGATGTCGCCGTTGGCGACGACCGGTATCCTGACCGCGGATTTGACCGCGGCGATCGTGTCGTATTCGGCGTCGCCGGTGTAGGCGCACGCGCGCGTGCGCCCGTGCACCGCGAGCAGCTGGATGCCGGCGCTTTCGGCGAGCCGTGCGACGGCCACCGCATTGCGATTGCCGCGATCCCATCCGGTGCGTATCTTCAATGTGACCGGCACGTTCACTGCGCGCACGACGGCCTCGACGATACGCTTGACCAGCGGCTCGTTCTGCAGCAGCGCCGAGCCCGCCATTACGTTGCAGACTTTTTTTGCGGGGCAGCCCATATTGATGTCGATGATTTGCGCGCCCTGGTCGACGTTGTATTGCGCGGCCTCTGCCATCATCGCCGGATCAGCACCCGCGATCTGCACCGAGATCGGATCGACTTCGCCTTCGTGATTCGCGCGGCGGCGCGTTTTTTCACTGCCCCACAACAGCGAATTGCTCGCGACCATTTCCGATACCGCCATGCCCGCGCCCATCTGCTTGCACAACTGGCGAAACGGCCGATCGGTAACGCCGGCCATGGGTGCTACCACCAGATTGTTCTTCAGTTGATGAGGGCCGACGCGCATGGAGAGTGGATTTTTTTAGCGCTGCAAAAATTCGGGGAAAGGGCGTAATTGTAATCGCGTCGCGATGGCAAGAAAAGCGGCGCGTGCGAAATTTTTTTCAGCCGCGCGCACCGAACATCATGCGCCGGACCAGAAAGTTTTTTGCGGGCGGTATGCCGGACAGCGCGGCGAGTCCCGCGCTGCACAAGCGGTCGAGGATCGGGATGTTGTTCGAAAACAACCGGATCAGTGTGTCCGTGAACAAAATGGTGGCGGTTCGATCGAAACGTCGTTCGCTCAAATAGCTATTAATCGTCGCCGCATCGCCCGGATCGGCGACCGTGCGCACCGCACTCGCGAGTTCCCACGCATCGCGCAATCCGAGATTGAAACCCTGCCCCGCTACTGGATGCAGGGATTGCGCCGCGTTGCCGACCAGCACGACGCGCGGCGTGAGCGGTCGCCGCGCGAATTTCAGGCGCAGCGGAAACACCTGGCGTGCGCTCGCGCAGCGAAACGTTCCGAGCGACGCGCCGAACGAAGTGTGCAATTTCGCACAGAACGCGGCTTCGTCGAGCGTCGCTAGCTCGCCTGCGCGCTGGGTCGGCACTGTCCACACCAGCGACCAACCGCGCGCGGTCGGCAACAACGCGAGCGGGCCTTCGGGGGTGAAGCGTTCGTAAGCGCGATTCTGATGCGGCTCGTCGCTGACCACGTCGCACACCAGCGCGCACTGGTGATAATCGCGTTCTTCGAGCGGCGCGAGCTGCAGGCCATCGCCGCCGTCGGCGAGCGCCACGAGCTGCGCCTCGAAGTCGCGCGTCACGCCGGCGCATTCAATTGAGAGAACCGCATCGTCGGCGCGGCCCGTGAAATCCCGCGCCTGGCAACCGTTCAGCACGGCGACTTCGCTGCCGGCGAGCGCGCCGAGCAGCGCTCGTTGCAGTGCGGCATAGCTGACTACGTAGCCGAGCGCCGGGACCCCTGCCTGCGGCGCAGTTAATTCGACGCGGCCGAAACGCCGTTGCTGCGACACGGTGATGGTGAGTGTCGGGGGTACTTGCGGGAGGGCTGACCAGACGCCCAGGCGCTCGAGTATCAGCCGGCTGCCGTAGGACAGCGCAATCACCCGCGCGTCGGCCAGCACCGCGTCCGCTACGCGTGCTTCCAATAAAGCAATCCGGTGACCGCTTGCGCGCAGCCCCAGCGCCAGCGCGGCGCCGACGGGGCCGCCGCCGGCGATTACGATCGCGTAATGCTCAGCCACGCATCAGCGCTTCGATCGCGGCAACCGTCTTGGGTGCGGCCGCGGTCAACACTTCGTTGCCGGTCGCCGTGACGGCCACGTCGTCCTCGATGCGCACGCCGATATTCGCGAAATGGGCGGGCACCCCGTCGCCGGCTTGTATATAGCAGCCGGGTTCCACCGTGAGCACCATACCGGGCTCGAGCTTGCGCCAGGCGCCTTGATCTTTGTATTCGCCCGCGTCGTGCACGTCGAGACCCAGCCAGTGGCCGGTGCGGTGCATATAGTATTTGCGGTAGTCGCCGTTTTCGATCACCTGGTCGACACTGCCCTGACACAGGCCGAAGTCGATGAAGCCCTGGGCCAGCACCCGCACGGCCGCATCATGCGGTGCGTTCCAAGCGGCGCCCGGCGCGACCGTCGCCAGCGCCGCCGCCTGAGCGGCGAGCACCAGCTCGTACACGTCGCGCTGCGGGGCGCTGAATTGGCCGCTCACGGGAAACGTGCGCGTGATGTCGGACGCGTAGCCATTGAGCTCGCAGCCGGCATCGATCAGCAACAGGTCGCCGGCCTTCAGCACCGCGTCGTTCTGCACGTAATGCAGCACGCACGCATTCGCGCCGCCGGCCACTATCGACGTGTAAGCGGGCGCTTGCGCACCGCCGCGCCGGAATTCATGCAGCAACTCGGCTTCGATTTCGAATTCCGCGCGCCCCGGCGCCGTCGCCCGCATCGCGCGTTGGTGCGCGGCTGTCGAAATCCGCGCGGCTTCGCGCATCGTCGCGAGCTCGTGGCCATCCTTGATGAGGCGCATTTCGTCGAGCAGCGTGCGCACGTCGGTAATCGCGGCCGGCGCGGCCACGCCGCTGCGCACTTGCGCGCGCACCTGGTTCAACCAGCCCAATACCCGCGCGTCCCACGCTTCGTCGCTACCCAAATGGCAGCAGAACTGCGGCTGATCGGCAAGCAGCGCGGGCATGCGGGCATCGAGTTCGGCGATGCTGTGGCATTCGTCCATCCCGAACACGCTGCAAGCGGCCTCAGGACCGTAACGGAAGCCGTCCCAGATTTCGCGCTCTTTGTCTTTATCGCGGCAAAACAAAATACTGCGTGGCGCAGCGCCGGCGATCACCACCAGCACGGCGGCGGGTTCGATGAAACCGGTCAGGTAATAAAAATAGCTGTCGTAGCGATACGGATAATGCGAATCGCGGTTGCGCGTGCGCTCGGGAGCGGTTGGAATGACCGCAATGCCGTTTTGCATGCGTTGGGCGAGCCGCGCACGCCGCTCGGCGTGGACGCTGATAACCGGCGGCGCGGTGGGAGGTTGTGCCATGCGCAAATTATACGCCGCGCACCCGGCCGCTATCGCTAACGCGCCGCGAGTTCGCGCTCGAGCGCGGCCAACCGCGCGGGTGTGCCGATGTCGCGCCAGCGTCCTGCAAACAGTTCTCCGCTCACGCGCTGCGCGGCGATCTGCTCACGCAATAGCGGTGCGAGTTTGGCGCTGGAACCCGGGACTAGCGCCTGAAACAGCGCCGGCCGGTACGCAGCGATGCCGCTAAACGTATGGCGTTCGCCGTCGAGCGCGACGCGGCCCGCGCGCAGCGCAAAGTCGCCACTCGCATGGTGCTCAGGATTGGCGACCAGGATCAAATGGGCGACGACGTCGAGTCCTGCCATGCGTGCCACGCTGTCGGCCAGACCTCGATAATCAAAATCGCTGAACACATCGGCGTTCACGACAGCGAACGGTGCGTCACCTAGGAGATGCAGTGCGTTGGCGATGCCGCCTGCGGTTTCGAGTGCTTGAGTTTCCGCCGAATAGATGATGTTGGCGCCGAATTGCCGGCCGCTGCCAAGCGCGGCTTCGATCAGCGCGCCCAGATGCGCATGGTTGATGACGATGTCGGCGAAACCGGCCGCGACGAGCTTTTCGACGTGCCACGCAATCAGGGGCTTGCCACCCACGGCAAGCAGCGCCTTGGGCAGATTATCGGTCAGCGGCCGCATGCGTTCGCCACGGCCGGCGGCGAGGATCATGGCTTTCATGCGCGGTCTGGGCGTTCAGCGCAGCGTTGAACTATGACTCTCGGCGCTGCGGTGGCACGCAACGCGGTCAAAATGTGTAACCGCCGCGCGGGGCCGGCCGATTTTCGATTTCATCGAGCAGCGTAAGCAGCGGGCGCAGCGCCGCGTAGCGCCCCGCCACCGCGCGCACATATCCGATGAAGCGCGGCGTGTCTTCGAGATAGCTGCTTTTCCCGTCGCGGTAGTTCAGGCGCGCGAAAATGCCGAGCACCTTGAGATGGCGCTGCAGTCCCATCCACTCGAAGTCCCGATAGAATTCGCCGAAATCCGCGGCGACCGGCAGGCCGGCGCGCTTGGCTTTCTCCCAGTAGCGCACGGTCCAGTCGAGCACGCGCTCTTCGTCCCAGCTGATGAATGCGTCTTTAAACAGCGATGCGAGATCGTACGTGACGGGCCCGTAGACGGCGTCCTGAAAGTCGAGCACGCCCGGATTGGGCGAAGCGACCATCAGGTTGCGCGGCATGAAGTCGCGATGCACGTAAACCGCCGGCTGCGCCAGATTGTTTTCGAGTATCAGCTTGAATGCGGAGTCGAGCGCCGCGCTCTGCGCGGCATTGAGTGTCAGTGCGCGATGCCGGCCGACATACCAATCGGGAAACAACATGAGTTCGCGCGTCAGCAGCGCTCGATCGTACGGCGGCAGCACGCCGGGTTTGCTCGCGAGCTGCCAGCGCAGCAGCGCGTCGATCGCGTCGCGAAACAACGCGTCCGCGCTGTCGGCATTGAGCGCCTGCAGATAACCCGCGGTGCCCAGATCGGACAGCAGCAAAAATCCGCGCGCGAAATCTTCGGCGATCACCCGCGGCACGTTAAGTCCCGCCTCCGCCATCAAGCCCGCGATCTGTACGAAGGGCCTGCAATCCTCGTGCGCGGGCGGCGCGTCCATCACGATGAAAGACTGGCCCGCGCTGCGCACTCGAAAATAGCGCCGGAAGCTCGCATCGGCGGAAGCGGGTTCGAGTTCAAGCGGCGATAGGCTCAACCGGCTCTCGACCCAGCACTTGAGCTCACTTTGTCGGTCCACGCCGCGCATTGCCTAATTCGGGAAAGTGTGCGATTTTATCACTCCTCATCCACTATGTTGATAATGCGCAACTTTTGCTCCAGGTCTAGTGTGTTCATGATGCTGTGCGCGTGCGGTTGCGCGACGGCCGCAGACGACACCCCGCTCGGTTTGAAGCCCGCCGGCGGCATCCAGCTCAAATTGCAGCCGGCATTTATCCGCATACCACCGACCAATCGCGACGTCGTGCCGCTGTTCGTGGACGCGGACAGCATTCAGGGACATCACGAGCAGGAGATTGAGGCCGAAGGCACCGTACGCCTGCGCAAGCGCGGCAAGGCGGTGTATGCGGACTGGCTGCGTTACGACCAGGCGGCGGCGGAAATCCACGCGCGCGGCAACGTGCGCATCGAGCAACGCGGTGATACGATCGACGGCACCGAGCTCAACTACAATCTCGATACCGAGCGCGGCGCCATGGAGCAGCCCAAATACAGCGTGGAAGTCAGCGCGACCAGAGGCCGCGGCGAGGGCGAGAGGCTGGTGTTCGAAGGCGAAAACAAATACCGCATGCTGCGCGGCAATTACACGACGTGCGAAGTCGGCAACAACGACTGGTTCGTGCGCGCCAAGGACTTCGAGATCGACAAGGAGCGCCAGATCGGCACCGCGCACAGCGCGAGCGTCGAATTTCTCGGCATGCCCATCCTGTATACGCCGTACATCAGTTTCTCGCTCGATCGTCAGCGCAAATCGGGTTTTCTCGCGCCGACTTTCGGCACCACCGGCAATTCCGGCGCGGAATTCTCGATTCCCTATTACTGGAACATCGCGCCCAACCGCGATGCGACGATCACGCCGCGCGTGATGTCCAAGCGCGGCGTCCAGTTGCTGAACGAATTCCGTTACCTCGAGCCGTTGTATCGCGGCGAACTACGCTACGAAGTTCTGCCGAACGACCGGGTCAGGGGTGGCGATACGCGCACTGCGTTGTCCCTGGTGCACAATCAGGTGTTCAGCAACGGCTGGGCCGGCGCACTGAACCTGCAAAAGGTGTCGGACGACAACTATTTCACCGACTTGTCGACGCAGATTACCGCGACCTCGCAGGTCCTGCTGCCGCGCACGGCAGTGCTCGCGAAAGGTGGCACGCTGGGCAGCGACGGCAACTGGGGATTGTCGACGAGCCTGCAGCGCTGGCAGACGCTGCAAAGCGATCCCTTAAATCCGGTCACGCCGCCGTACAGCACGTCCCAGGTCAACTTGAGCGCGATCAAGCCCATCGCCGGCGTCGCCGATTCGACCTTTACGGGCAACGTCGCGCAGTTCACCCACCCGACGCTGATCAACGGCAATCGCGCTTTCGCCTATCCGACCGTGAGCCTCCCGTTGCAAACGTCGTACGCGTATGTCACGCCCAAAGTGGGTATGCACATGACGCACTACAACTTCGACCAGACCAATACACCGCTGGCGGACCAGAACCGCACGCTGCCGATATTTTCGGTGGACAGCGGCGTTATCTTCGAGCGTGGCATGACGTTGTCCGGGCAGCCCCTGCTGCAGACGCTCGAGCCCAAACTATTCTATGTGTACATTCCGACCCGCAACCAGAACCAGCTGCCGGTATTCGATTCGGCGTTGCAAAACACGAACTTCGCGACGCTGTACACCGAAAACCAGTTCAGCGGCAACGACCGCATCAACGACGCCAACCAGATTACGACGGGCATTACATCGCGGCTCTTGCAGACCAACGGCGTCGAGCGCGTGCGCGTCGGCCTCGCGCAACGGTTCTACTTCAAGAGCCAGGAAGTGACGTTGCCCGGGGTCACGCCGCGCGGCAGCAATAATTCGGACCTGCTCGCGGCGCTCTCCGGCACCGTCATCCCGCACTGGACCGCCGATTTGGGGTGGCAGTACACGACCGATTTGTCGCAAACCCAACGCCTCAATGCCGGCGTGCACTACGAGCCGCAGCCCGGCAAAGTGGTCAATGTCGCCTACCGCTACACCCACGGCGGGCTCGTCTCGAGCACCGGCACGACGGTTTTTTCGACTGCGGCCAATCCGTCCAACACGTTGCGCCAGACCGATATTTCCGCCCAGTGGCCGCTGTCGCGCCAATTAAGCGCCATCGCACGCATGAATTATTCGATCGCCGACAGCCGGCTCCTGGAAGGGTTGGCGGGGTTCGAATACGACGGCGGCTGCTGGGCGTTTCGCGTCGTCGCCCACAGTTTCGCAACCACGGCGACGACCTCTGTCAATTCCTTTTTCATGCAGCTCGAATTGAACGGAGTTTCCAAAATCGGCTCCAGTCCGCTGGAACTGTTGCGGCGTAACATCGCCGGTTACTATCGCGGAACCGCGCAGACCGTTCGCGCCGACGATACCGTCTTTCCGCTGCGCTAAAATTCGGGGCAGGTCATTTATGAGTTTCTCGCAGGTTACAGGCATATCCATGCTGCTGGCCGTGCTCGCGTGCACGAGCGGGCAGGCGGCCGCGCAAGCGCCGGGCAAGCGCATCATACTGCTCGACCGCATCGTTGCGGTCGTGAACGAAGACGTGATTACGCGGCGCGATCTTGACGACCGCATGCGGGTCGTTTCGGTCCAGCTGCGCGAGCAGGGCACGCCGGCGCCGCCGACCGACGTGCTCGAAAAGCAGGTGCTCGATCGCATGATTTATACAAGAGTGCAGCTGCAGTTCGCCAAGGAAACCGGCCTGCGCGTCGATGACGGCCAGCTGGACAGCGCGATCGCGCGAATCGCGGAAAACAACAAGATCACGCCGGCGAAGCTGCGCGAGACGCTCGAAAAGGACGGCGTGAGCTTTGCCAAGTTCCGCGAAGACATCCGCGACGAAATCGTGATGTCGCGGCTGCGCGAGCGCGAAGTCGACAACAAGATTACGGTGGCCGAAAGTGAGATCGACAACCTGCTCAACGCGCTCAAATCGCAGGACGGCAAGAGCGAGGAATTCGATTTGTCGCACATCCTGGTCCGCGTGCCAGAGCAGGCGAGCCCCGAGCAGTTGCGGGACCGTCGCGCGCGCGCCGAGCAAGCGCTCGCGCAAATCAAGGGCGGCACCGATTTCCGGCAAGTCGCCGCCAGTTTCTCCGATGCGCCCGACTCCGTGCAGGGCGGCGCCATGGGTTGGCGGGAACTCGCGCGGCTGCCGAGCATTTTTGCCGAGACCGTCAAATCAATGAGCCCGGGCGAAGTGAGCCCTATCTTGCGCAGCCCCAACGGGATGCACATCGTGCGCCTGAACGGCCGCCGCGGCCAGAACGCGCCGGTCATCGTGGTCCAGACTCATCCGCGCCACATCCTGATCAAAACCAGCGAGGTCGTGTCCGAAGGCGACGCACGCGAACGCCTGGTAAAGCTCAAAGAGCGACTCGACAATAAAGCGGATTTTGCGGAATTGGCGCGCCTGCAGTCGGAGGACGGCAGCGCCTCGCGCGGCGGCGACTTGGGCTGGTTGTCGCCGGGCGATACCGTGCCCGAATTCGAAAAGGCGATGGACGCGCTCAAAGTGGGCGAAATCTCCGGCCCCGTTCGTTCGCCGTTCGGCTGGCACATAATCCAGGTCATCGAGCGCCGCAACGAGGACATGTCCAAGCAGCGCGAGCGGCTGCAGGCACGCGCCTCGCTGCGCGAACAGAAAGCCGACGAGGCCTACCAGGAATGGCTGCGCCAGCTGCGCGACAAAGCCTTCGTCGAATTCCGGCTTGAAGAAAAATAATCCGGCGGCGCCGGCGGTGGCGATGCCCGCCGCGCCCAGACACTGACTACTGGAACGCTTATTAATGCCCAGTCAAATCCCGCTTCTCCCGTGATCGCCATCACCGCCGGCGAGCCCGCCGGTATCGGGCCCGACCTGTGCGTGCTGCTCGCGCAGGAGCCGCAGGCCGAAAAACTCGTCGTGATCGCGAACGCCGGCCTGCTCGCGCAACGCGCGCGGCAGTTGGGTTTGGCATGGCATGCGCTGCCAGCGGACGCCCCGCGCGGCGACGCCTTCACGCCGGGCGCAATGGCAGTCCTTGACTTGCCGTTGGGGGCCCCGGTGACGCCGGGGCAGCTTGATCCGGCGAATTCCGCCTACGTGCTGCAGACGCTCGAAGCGGCCGCCGACGGCTGCCTGGCCAGGCATTTTTCCGCGATGGTCACCGCACCCGTGCACAAGGGCGTCATTAACGACGCCGGCATCGCGTTCACCGGACACACGGAATTTCTCGCCGCGCGCACCCGGGCTGACCACGTGGTGATGATGCTCGTCGGCGGCGGCTTGCGCGT
>Ga0184624_10000425_pt1 | contig 10742 bp, 7 predicted proteins | sample PLM3_5_b1_FD_133157 | JGI IMG/M metagenome (GOLD analysis project Ga0184624, IMG submission 133157) | Groundwater sediment microbial communities from an aquifer in East River, Colorado, USA - PLM3_5_b1 | ecosystem: Environmental > Terrestrial > Soil > Riparian zone | place: USA: East River...
ATTTCATTGAAGCGGGCCACAGTGTCGTTATAGTTTTCGATCATCCCCTCCGGCCGTGCCGGGTAGAGCTGCAATCCCTGCGTTAGACTCGGCGGATCGGGCGCAACGTCCGGCCGCGCCGGAATTCTCCGCAGGCTGCGCAGCAAATTTTGCCCTTCTTTCGACAGCACGAAATCGACAAACAGCTTGGCTGCGTTGGGATGCGGCGCTTTTTCTGGAATGGAGATGGAGTTGATCGCGGTGATCGTCGGCCCTTTGAACCGGACCCAATCGACCGGCGCGCCGCTCGCCTTCATACGCTCGATGCGATTGGAGTAGACCACCGTCGCGAGCGCGATTTCGCCGGCGGCCACAAGTTGCGCCAACAGCGTGTGACCCGCGCGCATCTGTGGATTTTGCCCGGCAAGTTTTTTCATATAGTCGAGTCCTTTGTCTCGACCCAGGATCTGCATCCAGTGATAGAACCATTGGTACTCTTCGGTTTCTAAACCGACCCAGCCCTTCCACTTGGGATTCAATAGATCTTCGTAGCTCGACGGCGCATCCTTCGGCGCCACGAGTCGAGTATTGTAGCCGATGACGTAGGGAATTTGATAGAAAGCCGTCCAGTATCCCTGCGGATCTTTAAATCCGTCTCGATAAGCGGCCGCTTCATCGGAAACGTATCGCGCCAGCAATTTCAGGTTCTTTAGCTGATACACTTGAATGATGCTGGTCTGAAAAATATCGGCGGTGTGCGTGTTGGCACGGTGCTCGACGAGAAATCGCGCCTGCACTTTTTCGCCGCTTGACCGAAAAATTTCAGAAGTTATGAAAGGATATCTTTTAGAAAACTCTTTCGTGTACAGATTCGCTTCGTCGGTGTCCATGCCGGTGTAAAGCACCAGCCGGCCTTCTTTCTTCGCTCCTTCCAAAACGCGCTCGCGCTCGGCGGCGGCGCCAAAGACCGAAGCATAGGGATGCAAAAGCAGCGCAAACAAAAACCCAATGAAGCTCCAGCGGCACGCTCGATGGCACATCTTGCTGCCTCCTTCCTCACGTTCCTGCACCAAGCATAAACTCCGACGACATTGCCGTGTCAACCCAAAATTGGCGGCTAACTCAGTAGGAGTAAACTTGACAACCAAGGTAAAGCTCTCTTATGGTCGACCACAGAAGCAATTTAGAATCATTCACCTGCGCTTATCCGAGGCTTACGGCACCCGAGTAGAATTGCACGATGGCCGCCCGATTATTCGCGGCACATGATCGAGCAAGGGGAAGGTTATGCCGGATTTCAAACTCATCTCGGCTGATAGCCACGTCAACGAACCGCCCAGCGCTTGGGAGCGGGTGCAAAAGGAATACGGCGAGCGCGCGCCGAGAGTCGTCAAAGATCCGGCGGGCGTGCCCAAAGGCATCTGGCTGGTCATCGACGGCCTGCCGCCGGTCGGCTTATCGCACTATTCGAAGGGTCTCGTCGTCAGCAAGAACCAAGGCATCTCCGAAGTCGACCAGGAAAAACATTTCGAAACCATTCGCTTTAACGAAACGTTTCGCTACGAAGATTATCCCGGCGGCTGGGAACCGGCCGCGCGTATCAAAGACCAAGATACCGATGGCATCGACGCCGAAGTTCTTTTTTCCAGTGCCGTGCGCCAACTCTATAGCATCACCGACGAACCGTTCCAGCGTGCCATTTTTCACTCGTACAACGCCTGGCTCCACGAATTTTGCAGCCTCAATCCGAAGAGACTCATCGGACTGGCGACGCTGTCGATACTAGACATCGAGCATACGGTCTCTGACATCCGGCACTACGCCAAGCTCGGTTTTCGCGGCGTACAAATTCCCACGCGGATCCGGGACAGCGGCTATTACGAGCTAAAGTATGAGCCTATGTGGGCGGCACTGGAAGAATGCAACATGATCGTGAACGTGCATACCAGCGCCACCCAGGGCGTCGCACGCACGCACTACGAAGGGCCGCGCGACGTCGATCCCAAAAAACAACCCCTCGGCCTCGCCAACAAACAGGCTCCGGCGCAGCAGTTCCTTGGCAACATGATTTTGTCCGGCGTCTTCGACCGCCATCCCGGTCTCAAAGTCGTCTGCGCCGAGTTCGACGTCGGCTGGGTTGCCAATCTCGTGCAACAGGTCGACTACTGGTTCGGCCGCGCCAGCACCTATGATGCCGAAAAAAATATCAACAAGCTGCCGCCTAGCGAATATTTCAAAAGAAACGCTTTCTTCACCTACCAAGACGACCGCGCCGGCGTGCTCACCGCCTCCGTTTACGGCGAAGACAATTTTCTCTGGGCTAGCGACTATCCGCACGGCGTGACGACGTGGCCCAACTCCCAAGCCACCGTCGACAGGAATTGCACCGGCATTGACCCGAGTGTAAAACGGAAATTGAATCGCGAGAATGCCGCGAAGCTCTATCGTCTTGTTGATTGAGTGAATGGAGGGGTTGGAGTGTTGGTCCGAAACGCATCCTCCATGACTCCCATCAATCCCGCACTCAACCTTTGAGGAGGAATCATGAGGATTACCATCGACCGAACCAAATGTGACGGTTACGCCAAATGCGTTCAAGCCTCGCCCAAAGTATTCAAGCTCGACGCTAAAATGATCGCCGAAGTCATAGATCCCAAAGGCGACACGGACGAAAAAATCTTGCTCGTGGCGAAAATCTGTCCGACGAAAGCGATTACTCTCGAAGAAGAAGGAAGCGGAAAAAAAATCTTTCCAATCGAATAGTCGGGTCAGGAAGGTGAAAGCCTACTAAAACCGGCTACGGCAACCCAGCTAACAATTGGCCGTAGCCTTTTTGCGGCTGCCGCACGCGCAACCGTTTCTGAATCTCCCAGCACTGCGTCACGCCCGGATGAATCACCGGCACGCCGAGATCCTGTTCCAGCGGTTCGATGATATCGAGGATGCGCAGTTTGCCGCCCTGGAAGTAAATCCCCTCCGCATCGCGATGGCGCAAAAACAGCTTTCTCGCCTCAGCGGAGATGTCTTTTGATGACAACCGACCGACCTCTTCCCAAGGTCCGGGAAGTTTCGCTAGCTCCAAAACATCGAAACCTGCGTCGGTGAAGTAGCGTGCGACAATGCTGGTATCGTCGAAGTCGTAACCGATGCCGACAAACTTTTTGATCTTGAGCGCCTTCATCGCCGCCACTTGATTCGTCGCCGATGTAAAAATGGGAACTCCGAACTGCTTTTCCCATTTGGCAATAATTTCTGCCTCGCCTTTGTAACCCAGCAGCATAAACGGCGGCGTCCCCGCCGGATGAATAAGATCAACCTTGTCTTCGGCAAGCTCGGCGATCTTCTCTTCATACGCCGGAATCGCCGCCTGAAATTCTTCGATCCTCCCATGCCGGACGTTGTTGAAGAGCGGAATCACCCCGATCCCGTCCGGCAGCATCTTGATCAATTCCACTAACGAACCGGAACCTTTGGTCGGTTTGATGATGCCAACCATCCCGCGCCAGCAATCGTAGGGCATAGCTGTTTCTCCTAGCATTGACTCATTGAAGTCGCCTTTACTATTTCGGTGCTCAATATACTACCGAGCAAAGCCTCTGGAAGCAGGTGTAGAAGCCTTTTCAAATCCGCGTTGATTACTGCAAGAGCTGTATCATTGCGCGATTCGATCGCGTCGAATCGCCTGAACATTTCCGTTAAACGCTCAGTGCGCACTGGCATGTCGCTGCGCGGACTCTCGACTGCCGGAGGTTGCCGGTGGTTCACCTGGTTTTTGCACGTCTTTGAGCACGAGTCCCTGCGGGTCTTGATTCTGCACCTGGGCGATCAGGGCATCGCAGTCCACGTCCTTCCCCTGGCCGAGGTCTCTGGGTTGGAGTGGCGTCATTACGAGCATCGTCAGAACATTGAAGAGTTTTTTAAACAGGGAGTCCGTCCCGGTCTTGATCGGATCCGGAAAAACAGAAATGTTCTTAAAACCTCCCGTCACACGGATATACGAACGCAGGCTCAGCGGGCTGAAATCTTTCGGCACCGGCAGTACCACGATGTTGACCTTCTCATCTCGGAGATCGATATTGCCTTCACCGGAAATGACGGAATTGGCGGTATCGAAAACCAGCGTCTGAACGCCCATCTGTCCATTCTGTCCCTGGAGATTTAGTAAGGCACAGCGGACAGGGATGGGCTTATCGCCCCGAATGACCACGCCCAAGGCGTGTGCAACGTCGAGTCCAGCCAACCGAATGAGCAACTCGCTGATCTCTCCACCCGACATGGCAAAGAAGGTGTTGCCGGAGGCAGTCGCCATGAGTTCGCGAAAGGATTCGCCGGTCCCCGCAAGAACGATTCTCCCTCCAATAGGGCTGAGGGTTTTTTGTGCGAATGAACTGTCGCCGAGGAATCGTTTCAAATCCAGGCGCCGGAGCCGCGCGTCGATCTTCACCTTCGAGGGCCGCTTCGATCCGTCGAAGGTGCTGTAGATCTCCATGCGGCCGTTGGCGACGCCGAATGCCGCCGGCGAGAAGCGCAAAACTCCGTCGTTCAAGTTTAATATGGCGTTAAGGTCGTCGATCGGTAATTTTGGCGCGAGAATTTTTTTGGCGCGCAGCCGGACATCAGCGTCCATCGCTCTCAAACGCTCGAGGTCGTAACGTTGATCAGGAAATATTCGATCGCTGCCCTTTTCTGCCGCGGCTTGCTTTTTTTGCTCCTCTGAAGCTGTCTCGCCCGGGGCTGTTCCAGGCTTGCCGCCGATGAAACCGGCCAAGTCGTCGAAGTCGAGTAAGTTAGAAACAAGATCGGCCTTCATGAAGGGGCGCTTCGGCGCTGTATCCACCCGAATGTTACCCGACAGGTCGCTATCGCCGACCCGTCCGGAAAAATTTGAAAATGACCAGACTTTACCGTCGTGCTTTAAATGACCTTTGAGGCGGTAAGGCGGCGTTGATGGAAACACGAGGCGGATGAGTGGATAGAGATTCGCCATGTCGTCGCCCTGAATATCAAGTGTGACGTCTTCGCCTTTCATCTCTAATGGTTCGGTTAAATTTCCGTCAATTTTTGCTTTGAGCTTTCCAGCGCCGAGGTTGATCTGCAGAGGGTAGGGCTCCTTTGTGCTTCTCAGGTTTTGATAAGAACCGCCATCCAAGGATAGAGTCAGCGGCAGTTTCTGATAGGTCCCTTCCGCTTTGAGCTTGACCGGCGCCTCTAAAAATCCCGCACCTTCCGCAGTTACCTTCAATTCAATCTGGGTTTTGCTTTCCTGGTCATCAAACAGGAGCGTACCGTCTTTTATGATTACTTTTTCGATGACAGGAAAATTACTGCGGTTCTCTGGTACCACGGGCTCGGTCACTGCGGGCGCCGCGCGAAATTCCCAGTTTGCCGAGCCCTCAGCATTTTTTTCGAGAACCACCTTGGGTTGGGATATCGTGACCGTGGGGAGAACCACGCGAAAATGTCGAACGAGTTGCCAGAGATCTATCTCGACGTCGAAGAGTCCAACTTCGGCCATCTGCGGGTGTTTGCTCCAGCCTGCGTTCTGAAATTGTATGTCGCTGGCGCTCACTCTGGAGATCCAACCGAGATCAAGTTTTAGATCCCCATTGATGCTCAATTGCCGGCCTGTGGCTTTGCTGACTCCCGCCGAAATGTATTTCTTTGCCTTGTTCTGATCGAGTGTTGCAATAAAAATCGCCAGTGCAATGGCAGCAATGCCGAAAACGGATCCCACCCAGATCAAAACGCGACGCTTTCGCGTGGTCATAATTCACCTTTTACCTGCGCACACAATGTAATTATAGAAAGAGCGCAAGAGACGTACCAGCGGATTACCGAGGACAATTGTTATGAAGAAAATTCACTACAATCGGGCGAGTCAGTCCTGAGACAGCGGAATTCGAGAATTTCGCCGGTGGTCTACCCAAATGTTAGGAAATTTATGGAGGAAATCTTAGAAAATGTCAGGATTTTCCTTGCAGAAATCGACTTGGTATCACACAAATTTATCTAGTCTAAGCCCGGAATCGCCGCCTCCATGCCGAACGTCATTGAAGAGCGAAATCACTCCGATCCCATCAGGCAGCATCTTGATCAGTTCGACCAACGAACCCGAACCCTTAGTCGGCTTGATCATCCCAACTATGTCGCGCCAGCAATCATAAGGGACAGTTTTCTGCTAAGTTCGATTCAACGGAGTCACGGTATTTCGGTGCGAGGCCGGTCCTGTTCAGTACTTCGCGAGAATAACGAACGTGATGTAATGCGTCACCAATAGCGCAGGAACCCAGAATGCGGGGATCCAGTAGGCTGGAACCATGTATGCCGCTGCTCTATAGATGGTTGCCAGTGCAATTGCTGCGATCAGATCCACCTATCCTTCCACGTTGAAGACCCATACGAGAAGGCGGCTACTTCTGAGATCTTTCGCCACCGCCAAAATCGACGCCAGCGCGAGCAAGGCCGCAAACAGGTCGCCGAACGCCGCCGGATACGCAAATTGCGGAGGGATGCCGTCATAAGTGGCTCCTGGCGCCAGGAACATTAGTCCGAGGCGCCGGAATGAATGGAGCAAAAGAATTGGCAGCAGTACGGTTTGAGGCGTCAGGTCATGGAGTCTTGGTAGGAGATAGATTCTGGCGGCAACCCAGAACACGAGGGTGCTGAAGACAAGATTGGCCGTGAGAATGTTCATGGCACTGATTTCTGCTCGCATTCCGTCGTCAAGAGCCGGCGAGACATCGGCATGCGGTCATAAGCTCAACATTCCATCACGCAACACTTCATTACTCACATAGCTTACCGTGGCTGAAAGTTTGATTTGGAACATCGCGACTCTTACAAATCGGATCGACTCCCGTGTGGAAACTCGATTCTTGCCATAGAGCCCGGCTCCGAAGACAATGTCCAGATTGATAACGAACAGCGATTAAAAAATTTTCGGGATGTATATCCCGTTCATTCATTTTCTTTCTCTTACTGGTCAAACATATAACTGCGCCAAGCAACCGTGGCCAGGCAGCCCCAGCCGATAATGATGAGCCAAATCGTTGTCCACCAACCTGTTGACAGCATGAACGCAGCTAGGGAAGAGAGAGGACTACCAACGAGGACCGCAAACGCCAAAGTCAAAATCACGACGATTATCGCCAGTGACAGGAGCCAAAAACCTCGCAGGAGAAACTCGTAGACTTCCATCGTCTTGGTGAGATCTTCTGATATTTTGTCTGTGTCGTGGCGAAATTCTTGGATCGCGGTGAGTGCCTTCTCGAAAATGCCGTTCAAATCTGTCGAAGATTCCGGCTCACGGCCTTCTGATAATTTCTCCACCAGGCTCACGAATTGTTTTGAGTCCAAAGCACCCGATAGCCCGCCGCTCTTGCGCGTTCGCATCGCGCGAAGAATATCTTTCATCCGATTAAGATTTTGCGCTTGAATGACCGCCACTCCGATCAAGATCGACGCGAAAACCAGCAAATTACCTTCCAGGGAAGATGGATTTTGAAGAAACCAGCCTTGCTGAACGTCCCAGCCTATAAAAAAGGGATACCCAATAGTCGAGAAAAGCATTCCGAGCGCGACCGCACCCGAAAAATATTGCAATACTTTGCCGAATCGATCAGAGGGCGTCATCAGCCTCGCCTCCTGAAAAGGTTAGTTATAGATTGCCGCAACAATCAAGATCGCAATCGATGTCTATAAAAGACGTTTTCGATGCTGCGCCTTTTCTATCCGGCGTTTGCCATCTTCGCTGACGAGAGAGTCTAATTCTTCTTCGTGAATCTGCACCATTTAGCCCAAGTTAATCCACGGCCCGACTTGATTGGACAATAATTTCCTCCCCAGAAAGTTCTCTGCGAGAGATTTTTCGTTTTTTGCACTCTCCCTGCCAATCTGTTCCAGATTGTCCGTAAAGAATTCCCACCGTTTGCCGCCGTATAGATTAGCGTGTTGATGGAATTCTATCTCCCAAATCCAAAAGCGACGATCGACACACTTTAGAAATAACCTGAAAGCCGCCCACGATTGAATTTCTTCTTCGACGGTCAGAAAGCGAGCGAACCAGTGTTTAGCCCAAAAATTCTTATGCCAAAGAGACCATGCCTCTCTTATAACGTGATCGGTCCATGTCTGGGGCTTCGACACTAGACGTTGTTGTAGTAGATCTTTAGCACGGTCTCCATCGACACATCCGAGTAACATTATCGATCGCGCTTGATCAATTAGTACAGGAGAGTCTAAACCCCGATCTATCTGTGTCCAAAGCCACGCGATCGCCTGTCCTTGTTGTGCTACGATCGCCAGTTCTAGTAATTCACGATCACTTTTGCACCGCGACAACTTGTCATTCCAAGCTTCTATTACCGTTGCGACCGATGGCGCCCGAAAAAGAGCATACTCGGTCAATGGAATTTTTGTACCGCTGGCCAAGAAACGTATTGCCGAATTTCTTGGCTCTAGTTGCCTATAAAGGAGAATGCCCTTTTCTGGCATTTGTCTTAACAAAACCTCACACAGCGCTTCATAAAAACTCCTCCCGAGCACGATGAGTCTGGTAGAATTGAGGTCCTGCCGCAATATCGGGGTAAGCCACTTTTCCACCAACTCGGGACGCCTCATTACAACTTCATCAAGTGCCTCCGTATGAAACTGGTGGGCAAACCAAGAATTCCCTGCTTGAATTTGGTCGTTCATCGCTTCACGCGCGATCCGTATCAATGTCGGTTGCGGGTCTATTGTATCTGGGTTTAGCAGGTCCTCGATATTTTCTTTGTTTGCCTGGGCCATACCACCCCAAAACGCGGCGGCTGATGAGCTTAACGGAACGGGAAATCTCGCTTCGCGCGAAACCAATCCTTTGAAAGGATTTTGCTCTAACGAGGATGTCACAGACGATCTCACTTTGAGGGAAATCTGCCGGTAGATTTGGCGCGCTTCCAATCAGCGACCAAACTCGATCAATATCTTCGGCGAACTGCTCAATCTCGTCTTTATTCAGCCCTCTGCTATAGACCGAGTACCCCAGATAGGCAGGATGAATCCTGCTCCGCAGGTCTGTGTAAGGCACGCTCGTCGCACTCTCACAGAGTATCAAGCTGCCCCAATGAGTTTCTTCAGGGTCTTGTTCCACATCCCATGACCAAGCACTTGCAAGAACAGCTTCCCGGCCGATACCTCTCTTCGCAGTGTATATTACCTTGAGAGCTGTGCTGCGAACTCTTGCATTCTCATGCGCAAGAAAGTCCTTAATCTCTTCAATGACATCTTCGGGAATATTCTCGGCGTGAGCAGATATGAACCAAAGTAATCTCCGAACACCAACTGCGTCAGATGCTTTCTGTAGTCCGGCGCGGGTCTCATCCCAACTCATCAACGCTTTGAATCTATTTTCGAACGATAACAGATCAATAGCATTATGAGGTCTTTCTATCAGTTTTTTGCTTTGCTCCGATGGTTCCAACGCACGCAGCACATTGACGAAGAAAAAACATTCAGCCGTTTCGACTAGCTCACTTGCTCCCTCCAGCTTACTTTCAAGCATTTCCCAGGAGCCTCGAATGGTGTTCCACTCCTCACTTCGGAATATCGGGTAGTGCTCAACAAGTCGGAAAGAGATTTGCCTCAGAGCTCCGTCCTCACGGCTTTCGCAGGTCTCAAAGATGCGGCGTACAACATCTGCGAGCTCCGCAGGCGCGAACGCACACATAGCTTGTTCGATCTCTTCGAGCTCATGGTCCTCAATGGTCACGCTGAAACTCGACCAAAGCGCATGCAATTGGATTGTGTTTACGAGAGATGTGAGACTCTGAATGAATTCTTTAGGAACACTTAAGTCTGGGTCGATACAGAATTTGTTTATTTGACTTGCGACGAAACGAACTGGGAGATCTGTCCGTCGCACACATTCTTCACAGTGTTCTCGACGCCATGCGAATCCCGAGGCACACGGATCTTGTTTGTACTGTTCCCAAAGTACAATCTGAGGGAACAAATCGCTCGGGAACGTTTGTTTTCTTTGATGTGCTTCTGGACCCCCTTCATAGGAGAGAAGGCGGTGAGCAGCTTGTTTTGCAATAAGATTATCATGGGCCAAGAGGTCGTCCGCCTCGCGTCTTATTTCATCCCATAGATTTTCAGGACTGGATTGTAATACCCAGGCAATCAATTCGCCGTTGTTTGGATAATCCATCACCGCTTCGGCGACACAGCCAGTCGCGATCGCATTTATAAAGGATTTTCTGGGTAGGTGGGAGATAACCGCTAGTGCTACTCGCCCCAACCGCATGAGACCATCGTCATTGATTACCGTTAACGTACGACCAAAGAGTTTTAGTGGTTCGGGCGCAAGTAACTGCCCTACGCGTGAAACAATTTCAGCCCTAATTTTTTCAGTGTTCTTTCCGTCTGGACCTCGTTTTATTGGATATCCGTCGGGATGAACAAAACCGAGCCAGCGCTCAAACGCAGGATGTATCGCTGAAACGACCTTTGGTGTCACTCGCCACCGCAAAAAGGCGGACATAAGGAGTTCTTGAGCCCAGGGATTTCCGTTCTTGTCTGACCAGACCAGCTCGGCTAAGGCAACGTAACTTTCGGGGCTGAGTGGGAGATACGCCAGAAAATCTTTTTCAGCCTGGTGTCCCGGCGTATGGGCGTTAAGCCAAGCTTTGAGTAAGGCAACGCGAGCTTCAGTAGAGAAATCCTGCTCAACCAGCGCGTGATAAGCCGCGTACCCGCAGATAGCCGCTTTCAGGTCCATATCC
>Ga0184624_10000426_pt1 | contig 10723 bp, 11 predicted proteins | sample PLM3_5_b1_FD_133157 | JGI IMG/M metagenome (GOLD analysis project Ga0184624, IMG submission 133157) | Groundwater sediment microbial communities from an aquifer in East River, Colorado, USA - PLM3_5_b1 | ecosystem: Environmental > Terrestrial > Soil > Riparian zone | place: USA: East River...
GTGCGAAAGGTGTCCTTCGGACAGGGAGTCGAACGCATATTCCCGCTGCACTCGCCGGTTATTCAGAAGGTCGAAGTTGTGCGGTCGGCGAAAGTCCGCCGCGCGAAGCTCTACTTCCTCCGCGATCTGAAGGGCAAGGCCGCGCGGATGCGCGAGGGCGCGAAGTAAGGCCGCGTGGGGTCCGTAGGTGGCGTGGGGGAAATGCCCACGCGACCGACGCGACTCACGCGACCCACGAGTCCCAGCAGATGACGCGAGTCGCCGCAACGCGGACGCTCGAGAACGTCCTGCGCAAGCTCGGCTTCAACCGCGTGTGCGGCGTCGACGAAGTCGGCCGCGGATGCCTGGCGGGACCAGTCGTGGCCGGCGCTGTTGTGCTGCACCCGGACAGACATATTGCGGGGCTCAGCGATTCGAAGACCGTGCCGCCGGCCGAGCGCGAGGCCCTGTTCGAGCAGATCACCGCTCGAGCGCTTGCGTGGGCAGTGGCAGAGGCGTCTCCGGTCGAGATCGACGCCATCAACATCCATCAGGCGTCGCTCCAGGCGATGCGTCGCGCAGTCATGTCGCTCGCGCCGCTGCCGGACCTCGTGCTGGTCGACGCCTTTCGCATTCCGGACTTGCTGATGGCCCAGCGCGGGGTGGTCCACGGCGATCAACGGTGTTCCGCGATTGCGGCGGCGTCGATACTTGCCAAAGTGACGCGCGATCGGCAAATGCGGGAATTGCATGCGCACGACCCGCGTTACGGTTTTGATCGGCACAAAGGCTACGCGACGGCTGATCATCTTGCCGCCGTCAGGCAGTTTGGGTATTCCGCGGTGCACCGGCGATCGTTCAGCCCGCCGTCGCTCCCGCTCGAATTTGATAGGATTGACTGAGGCTCGCCTAATCTCCTGTTAGTTTTCAGGACTACTGCCTGTGCCATTTGACCGCGAGGGAACGCTCCGCAAAGCGGAGAAGCTGCTCCGCCAGGGAAAGCTCGATCTGGCCATCGCGGAGTACCGCGCGGTGATCGACGATCAGCCTGCCGACTGGAACACCGCCAACACCCTCGGAGACTTGTACGTCCGCGCCGGGCAGGTCGACAAGGCGATCGCCCAGTACAACGATATTGCCGCCCACCTCGCCAACGAAGGCTTCTTTCCCAAAGCCGTCGCGCTCTACAAGAAGATTCTCAAGATCAAGCCGGACGAGGAACGGGCGATGTGGCACCTCGGCAACATCTCCGCGCGCCAGGGTCTTCTCGTCGAAGCCCGGGTAAATCTTGTGGCATTGGCTGCACAGCGCCGCGCGCGAGGCGATGTGAAGGGCGAAGCCGAAGTGCGCATCAGGCTTGGCGATCTCGATGGCGCCGATCTCGAGACCCGGCTCTCGGGCGCGCGCGCCCGCGTCGAGCTCGGCAATACGGGAGCCGCGGTAGAAAAGCTGAAGCAGTTCGCCGCCGACTTGCAGGAGAAAGGCAAGGACACCGACGCGCTGCGACTGCTCACCGAAGCCGCACAGCTCGATCCGGCCGATATGTCTCTCCGGCAGCTTCTGGTGCAGGCCTATATCGCCCGCGGAGATTTCGATGCTGCCTGCCAGTTTGCGACCAGCGCCGAAGAGCTGCGCATCCTTGCCGTCGAGCTGTTCCGTCTGGGCCGCGACGACGAGGGCATCAACGTGCTCACGAGCGCCGCGGACGCCGACCCCGCAGATACGGCGATTCGAGTCGAACTGGTCAAGCGCCTCGTGACGCGCGGCGACCTGACAGAGGCGCGCAAGCTTCTGACACCGGAAGTCGCGGGCAACGATCCCGAGCTACTGTGGCTGCTCGCCGAAATGGAGCTGCGTGAAGGTCACATCCAGCAAGGCGCGGCGCTGCTGCAGAAGATGCTGGCCGACGATCCGGGCCGTCGCGATGCGCTGGTGATTCTCGGCTGCTCGGTGGCCGAAGTGAATCCGGACGCCGGATACGAATGCATCGAGGTCGCCGCGGGAGCCGCAATTGCCGCCGATGAATGGGGCTCGGCGGCCGCGGCGCTCAACGAGTTCGTCAACCGCGTGCCCAATCACATCCCGGCGCTGATGAGACTCGTCGAAATCTGCGTCGACGGCGGGCTCGAAGCGACGATGTACAGCGCGCAGGCGCAGCTCGCCGATGCCTACCTCATCGTCGGGGCCGGGACTGAGGCACGCGTCATCGCTGAGGATCTGGTCGCGCGCGAGCCTTGGGATCGCGCGAATATCGAACGGTTCCGGCGCGCGCTCGCGCTGCTCGGCGAAACCGACATCGACGCCATGATCGCCGATCGGCTCAGCGGCTCGTCGCCGTTCACAAGCACTGATTTCATGTGGCCGGCAGACCCTGGCGGCTCTGAGATGACTCCGATGCCGGTGAGCACCGACGCAGCCGCGCCCGTGCCGGTCGACCTGCCTGAAGCCCTCCCACTGGTCGACTCGAAGGCCGATGTGGATCGGACAACACCTCCGGCGCCCGCGTCGCACGAAGTTGATTTGAGCGACTTGTTTCACGATGTCGACGAACAGAGTGGCAGCGCGCCGGTCACAACCGCGGCGCCAGCGATCGAAGACGTGTTGAAAGGCCTGCGCGATGAAGCCGCGCAGGACGACTCGCCTGATACCGCGGAGCAGCACTTCAAGATGGCGGCCACCTACGTCGATATGGGCATGCAGGAGGAGGCGATGAAAGCCCTCGAGGTCGCAGCCCGATCGCCGCAGCACCGGTTCCGCGCCGGCGCGATGCTCGCGAAGGCCTACCTCGAGTCGGGTGACCGGGCGCATGCCATCGAGTGGTACGAGCGCGCGGTCGAGGCGCCGGCGCCAACCCCGATGGCGCACCATGCGTTGCTGTACGAGCTCGCGTCAGTACTCGAGGCGCAGGGCGAGAGCGCTCGGGCGCTCGCCGTGCTGCTCGAGTTGCAGGCCGATGCCGGCGAGTACCGGGATATTTCGAAGCGTCTCGAGCAGCTCAAAGTGCAAATGGGCAGTTGATGTTGAAGCGCCTGCTGCTGGTTGCGTACTTCATCGAGGTCGGGCTGCTCCTTGTCCTCGTTCCATGGTCGTCGTTCTGGGAGCGCAACTATTTCCTGACGGCCTTTCCCACACTGCACGAAATCATTCGCAATAATTACCTTCGGGGAGCGGTGTCGGGCCTCGGTGTCGTGAATCTCCTGATGGGGTTCAACGAGCTCGCATCGCTGTTGCTCGATCGCCGCCGCATGGAGACGATGGAGACGATCGAGCAATCATGATCTGTCTCGTCACCGATCGCCGGCGCCTGTCCACCGGCCTCGACGCCATGGATTTGCTGGTGGAACTGGTCGGCGCGGCTGCCAGGGCGGGCATCGACCTTGTCCAGGTGCGTGAGCGCGACCTCGAGGGACGAGCGCTGGCCGCGCTGGTAAGCCGATGCCTCGCCGCGGTCGCCCGCAGCGACACGAAGGTGCTCGTCAACGATCGGGTCGATATCGCCGCTGCCACCGGTGCACACGGAGTGCACCTGCGCGGCGACTCGGTCAGCGTCACCGCGGCTCGATTGCTGCTCGGAGAGGACGCGATGGTGGGCCGTTCGATTCACACCGTCGGCGAGGCGGCAGCCGCGGCGAACGGCGCTGATTACTTGATCTTCGGCGCCCTGTATCAGACAGTGTCGAAAGATGCCGGGCATCCGACCGCGACCCTCGACGACTTACGATCGGCGCACCGCGCGGCGGCCGGGGTGCCCATCCTTGCGATCGGCGGGATAACCGCGGCCCGCGCAGCTGAAGTGGTTCGCGCCGGTGCGGCAGGCATCGCAGGCATCGGCATTTTCGTGCCGCCGCCTGGCGTGTCTGCGGATCGCCATCTGCAAAGCGTCGCCGCCCAGCTACGGCGTTCGTTTGACACGCGCGAGACCGTTCCCTTACATTGACCGTCCGCCTCAACGGACGCTGCGGCGAGACCCGCCGAAGCGCTCCGCACAAAGGCGGGCATAATATCTGATGCCCCAGGGTCCCCCAGCCCGAACAGTTGGCGCACGTCTGCGCGAAGCGCGCGAAAAGCGAGGCGTTTCTCTTCGGCAGATCGCCGTCCGCACCCGCATCTCCGTGATGTCGCTCGAGGCGCTCGAGCGCAGCGATCTCTCGCGCTTGCCTGGCGGTATTTTCACCCGCGCTTTCGTTCGCGCCTACGCCCAGGAAGTGGGCCTCGATCCCGATCGCACGATTCAGGATTTCATTGCCGAGCTGCCGCCTGAAGCCGCCACCGCCACGGCGCACTCGGCCGCCATCGAAGACGGCGAAAAACTCGACAGCGACCGCAGGGCCGTCGCGACGGCGTTGCGTCTAGTACTCATCAGCCTTCCGATCATCGGCCTCGTCGTGTATTACGGCTCGCACAGAGCGCCGTTTCCCGCGGCGCCTTCACCCGAGACGATCTCCGGTGCTCAGGCCGACGAATCACAGTCCGCACCGGCGGCAGAACCGGTCCCCACGGCACCGGAACCGGCCGCTGCGCCGCCCGTCATCCCGCAGACGTCCGCGATTTCGATGGAGCTCGCACCGAGGGGTGCGTGTTGGGTGTCGGTCACCGCCGATGGGCGCCAGGTGTTCGCGGGACTGATGAACGCCGGCGATAAGCAACTCGTCACGGCCGAGAAACAAATTGCGCTGAGCGTCGGCGATGCGGGAGCGTTCGCATATACGCTGAACGGGCGCGCGGGAAAATCGCTCGGCGCGGCAGGAAAGAACGTCCGCGCCCGGATAACGCTCGCGAACCTTCCGGAGTTTCAAACACCTTGATGGATCTTGGTCTCCGCAGCCCCCTATTGGATTTCTTCAAACGTGGAGAAGTGGCCAGAGACGTTCGCCTGCTCGCTGCTTCGGGCATGCTTGCGCCGCGAGCGCTCGAGCAGATTGGCCTGCTGGCGCTGCTCACCGAGGACGGCGACGACGAAGTGCGTCGAACAGCGGAAGCGACGCTCGCCGCCATTCCCAACGAGTCCGTTGCCGGATTCCTCGGCCGGTCTGATGTTCCCGAGGGGCTTCGGGAGTTTTTCCGCGGCCGCGGCATAGAGCCGGTGCCGGGCGCTGATGCCGGCGACGAACCGCTGGTCGACGCCGAGGGTGGCGCTGCGCCGGCCGATCTGGACGCGGGCGAGGAAGATCCGCAAAGCATCACGCAGAAGCTCGCGCTCCTCGGCGTCGCAGACCGCATGAAGGCCGCGATGAAAGGCTCGAAGTCGGAGCGGGCGATTCTGATCCGCGATCCGAACAAGCTGGTGTCGGCGGCCGTGCTCAGCAGCCCCAAGCTGACAGACTCAGAAGTCGAGAACTTCTCCAAGCTGGCGAACGTCTCCGAGGAGATTTTGCGGACGATTGGCATGAGCCGCGGATGGACCAAGAACTACGGCGTGGTGGCGGCGCTCACGAAGAACCCCAAGACGCCGCTCGCCGTGGCGCTGCGCTTCGTACAGCGGCTCAACGATCGCGATCTGAAGATGATCGCGCTCGATCGCAACCTGCAGGAGCCGTTGAAGCTCGCCGTCCGCAAGCGCATCTCTGAAGGCCAAGAGAAGAAATGATCCGGATGCTCTCGGCCGACGACAAGCTGGCTGAAATCAAGCGGCTGTACTACCGCACGTCGCGCGCCACCATCAAAGAGGATTTCGCCAAAGCCATCGATCTGTTGAAGTCGATGTCTTCGGAAGAGGAGAGGGAGCGCGTCGCCGTGTACATGGACGGCCTCTCGCAGATGCGTTCAGACTGGGCAAGGCAGGGGAAATCGAAAGCTGTAGCGAAGAACGAAAAACGACAAGCGAACAGAGATCCCAAGCGACGATCGTGAACTGCGTGACACGCGTGACTTTATACGGTCTTCGTTCGTCGTTTTTCGTTACGTCGCTCTCCTGTTCCGGCGCAGACCCGCTCTAAACCCATTCACGTCTCTCGTATTCAGCACGTCGGCCTTCGTCAGCCACGCCCGCCGCGCGACCTGAACGCCCCATCTCAACGCCGCGAATGCGGCTTTGCTGTGCGAATCGGTGCTGATGACGACGGTCGCACCGCCATCGCGCGCCGCCTTGGCGTGGGCGTCCGAGAGGTCGAGCCGGTCGACCTGGCAGTTGATCTCCAGCGCAACCCCGGCGGCGGCGGCGGCGGCAATCAGGCGGCCCACGTCGAGCTTGTATGGATCGCGCCGCAGCAGAATACGGCCGGTGGGATGCCCGATGATGTCGACGAACGGATTGGCGATGGCTCGGAGCATGCGATCTGTCATTTGCGCCTCGTCCTGGTTGAAGGCTGAATGCACCGACGCCACGACGACGTCGAGCTCGGCGAGGCAGTCGTCCGCGAGATCCATCGAGCCGTCCGCGCGGATGTCGCATTCGATGCCGGCGAGCAGCGTGATGCCGTCGAGCCGGTCGCTGATCTCGCGAATGTGCGTGGCGTGCGCGAGAGCCCGATGCTCGTCGAGGCCGTTCGCCATGGCCAGGGCCTTGCTGTGGTCGGTAATCGCCAGATACTGAAGACCCGCCGCTCGCGCGGCCAGCGCCATCGCCTCAATATCGTCGCGGCCATCAGTTTCGGTCGTATGGCAGTGAATATCGCCGCAGATATCTTCGATCCGGATCAATTGCGGGAGGGCACGGCGTTCTGCAGCCTCGAGCTCGCCGCGGCCCTCGCGAAGCTCGGCCGGGATATCGACAAGGCCCAACGCTTCGTAGATCTCCGCTTCGGTTCGTCCTGCGACCAGCGATCCGTCATCCACGCGGAAGAGACCGTATTCGTTGAGCTTGAAGCCGCGCGCGATGGCCCTGTCGCGCAGCGCGATGTTGTGCGACTTCGAGCCGGTGAAGTACTGCATCGCGGCGCCGCGGCTTTCTTCGGGCACCAGCCGCAGATCAGCCTGGATGCCTCCCCAGAGCAACACGCTCGACCAGCTTGTACATCGTGAAGGTCGACATGACGTGCGGGTCGCGCCCGGTCGCAAGGATGTCGATGTCGCCTGCCGTATCGGCGCCGCGCCTGATGCTGCCGACATAGTCGAATACCACCGTCGGGCACTCGGCTCGCAGATATTCGAGCAACAGGCGAGCGGCCTCGGCGGCGTCCGGCAGGAGGTGCCGGCCGGTATGCTGCTTCCGCTCGGCGCACGCCCGCAGGATTAGCTGTTCCTTCTTCGGTCCAAGCCCCTTCAATGCCCGCACACGGCCGTCGCTGCACGCGGCCTCGAGCTCCTCGATTGTCTTGACCCCAAGTTCCGTGTACAGCAGGGCAACCGTTTTGGGGCCGACGCCTTGCAGGTGAAGCAGGTCGAGAATCGTCGGCGGAAACTGCTGAAGCAAATCCTGGTGATAACGCGCCTCTCCAGTCTCCGCGATCTCACGGATCTTCGAAGCCAGATCCTTGCCGATGCCGGGGATGGCGCGGAGCTGCTCTTCGCCGAGATAGGCCAGCTTGTCGGTAGCGTGCGCGATGGTCTCGGACGCGTTCCGGTACGCGCGAATCTTGAAGGGGTTCTCGCTCTTGATTTCGAGGAGGTCGGCGATCTCAGAGAAGATGCGCGCGATGGCCAGGTTTTCCATGTGTCAACGGAACCGCAAAGCGCCGAGCGATCTTACGTGGATCGGACCAGAAGGCCTTCAGTCTCGATCCGGTAATCCAGGATTCGGGCGCCGCCCGCTTGAAGCGACTGCCGTACGGCCGCCTGATCGCCTGGGTCGGCGACACAGAAGAGACACCCGCCTCCACCGGCGCCGCAGACCTTCGCTGCGCGCGCTCCCGCGGCAAATGCGCCGGAAATCAGCGACTCGATCAACGGGGTCGTCACGCCCGGCGCAAGTTGTTTACGGGCGTCCCACTCGAGGTTGATCTGTGTGCTGAGGCCGTTCCAATCACCGGCGGCCAAAGCCTCACGCACGCCGCCCGCGGCGTCGGCGATGCGCTCGAAACAGTCGAAGACGTGCCGGTCGCCGTCGATGTGCCGCTTCGTGATTTCCCAATTATTGGTTCCCGAGAAGTGGGGCGCGCCCGTGTAGGCCAGCACGAGCCGGCTTTGCAGCGCTGCGGGATCGACATCGACGGCCACGCGCCTGACGCCGTCCGCGCGCAATTCGATCGCGCTCACGCCGCCGTAGTAGGCGGGGCGGTAGTCCTGCAGGCCGGTCGGCACGCTGATGACCTGCGCTTCGACGTTCATCGCGATCGTCAGGAGCTGCTCGCCGTCGACTTTCATCCCCGCCCATTCAGCGAGCGCGCCACAGACTGCGACGTTCAGCGCCGACGACCCCGCAATCCCCGCGCCCGCGGGCGACTCGCCGCGCGTGCGAAGCGTCAGGTTCTCGGCGCGGAAGAACCGCGCCAGCCTGCTCAGGAGCGGAAGCCCATGGTTGTCCTCCAGCTCCTGCCAGCGTCCGACCTCGACAGTTTTCGACGTGTCGATGGATTCCAGCCTAATCCTGCCGTCCGTGCGCTCGACGATCTCGGCGTGCGCCCGCAGGCTGATGGCCGCATTTACGGTTTGCGCGTGCTCGTGGAACAGATACAGGGGCCAGATATCGAGCGTGCCGCCGGCGAGATCGATCCGGGTTGGAGCAGAGGTTTCAATCTGCTTCATGTCTGGGGGCGCGGAGCAACAACACGGGCACACGGACCGTGTGGCGCACTTTGTCGACCGTGGTTCCGTGGATGACGTCAGACAGAAAACGGTGGCCGTGGGTCGACATCGCAATCAAGTCGACACTTTCCTGCGCGGCGATCTTGATGATCTCCGTCGCCGGATCGCCCATGGCCAGCCGCGAGCTCACCTGAAGCCCCGCTTTCTCGAGCTCGTCCGTCCGCTTGGCTAAGTACGCGCGGTCGTCGCGCATTTCATCGGACTCTCTCAACTGGAGATCGTTGAAATGCCGCGCGGCGAAGCCGTCGGCGACATGGACGAGCAGCAGGCGTGCCTTCGTCAGTTGCGCGAGGCCGATGATGTGCTCGAGGATGGCTTCGTCGGCTTTCGAGTTCTCGACGGCGACGAGAATATGCTGATACACGTCAGCTCCCGAAGAAAGCAACGACGGTCTGATACAGAAGGTACACGTTGAGCGCCGCAATGATAATGCAGACGGGCCACGCGAGCGCCTTGATCCAGAGCCCGATCGCAAACGGCCCCATCAGCGTCTTGCTGCTCGTGAACTGAACGAGCGGGAAGATGGCGAACGGAAGCTGCAGACTGAGGATCACCTGGCTCAGTACCAAGAGCGGGCCCGAGCCCTCCTCGCCTTTGACCGCAATCACGATGACCGCGGGCACGATCGCGATAAGGCGTGTGATCAGCCGGCGCAGCCACGGCCGAAGGCGAAGGTTCAGGAACCCTTCCATGACAATCTGTCCGGCCAGTGTGCCCGTGAGCGTCGCGTTCTGCCCCGAAAACAGCAGCGCGACGGCAAACAGCATGCTCGCGAAGGTTGCGCCGAGCAGCGGATTGAGCAGCAGATACGCGTCGCCGATGTCGGCGACCTGCCGGTATTGCGGGTCGGGATTGAAAACCGCGGCCGCCATGATGAGAATCGCCGCGTTGATGAACAGCGCCGACATCAACGCGACGGTCGAGTCGATGGTGGCGTAGTGGATCGCCTCTTTCTTTCCCTCGAACGAGTCGCCGTACATCCTGGTCTGCACGATCGAGGAGTGCAGATACAGGTTATGCGGCATCACCGTGGCGCCGAGAATGCTGATCGAGATGTACAGCATTTCCGGGTTCCGCAGGATTTCCAGGCGTGGAATGATGCCCCCGGCCAAGGCGACCGGATCGGGTCGCGCCATCCAGAGCTCGATCGCGAAGCAGCCGGCGATGCCCAGAATCAGCGTCACGACGATCGCCTCGACGTAGCGGAATCCGCGGTTCTGGAGGTAGAGCACCAGAAACACGTCGGTCGCAGTCAGGCACACGCCCCACAGCAGCGGGATGCCGAACAACAGCTGCAGCGCGATGGCCGCGCCCAGCACTTCGGCCAGGTCGCAGGCGGCGATTGCAATCTCGCACACGATCCACAGCGCGAACGCGGTGCGCTTGGAATACGAGTCGCGGCAGGCTTGCGCCAGGTCGCGCCCGCTGGCGATCCCCAGCCGAGCGGCGAGGGACTGCAGCAGGATCGCCATGAAATTCGACAGCACGATGACGCTCAGAAGCGTGTAGCCGAACTTCGCGCCGCCGGCGATGTCGGTGGCCCAGTTCCCGGGATCCATGTAGCCGACCGCCACGAGGTAGCCCGGCCCGGCGAAGGCCAGCATCTTCTTCCAGGGGTGGCCGCCGACCGGAATCGGGATGGTGCCGTGCACCTCCCGCAGGCTGCGGCGGTCCCATTCGGAGTCGGAATTGGTCACACCCGCGGGTTTCTGCATGGATCGCGCATCAACTCTATAATGACAAGTCGTGTCGCCTCAACCGCTTCGCCGCCGCGTCGGACAATTGCTCATTGGCAGCTTTGCCGGATCTGACGTGCCGGCCGAGATGCGATCGCTCGCCCGTGAGTTCGATTTGGGCGGCATTACCTTCTTTGGAAGGCTCGGAAACATCGAATCGCCGGAGCAGGTCGCGGGCCTGTGCTACGACGTTCGCAGCCTGGGCATGGAATTGCCCGCGTGGATCGGCATCGATCAGGAAGGGGGGCGCGTCGCCCGCCTTCGTTCGCCATTTACCGAGTGGCCGCCCATGGCGGTGCTGGGCCGCAGCGACGATCCTGTTCTGA
>Ga0184624_10000428_pt1 | contig 10694 bp, 10 predicted proteins | sample PLM3_5_b1_FD_133157 | JGI IMG/M metagenome (GOLD analysis project Ga0184624, IMG submission 133157) | Groundwater sediment microbial communities from an aquifer in East River, Colorado, USA - PLM3_5_b1 | ecosystem: Environmental > Terrestrial > Soil > Riparian zone | place: USA: East River...
ATGGAATCGAAGGCCGCGCTATGGGTCTTGAGCAATTGCAGCGTCGCCGGCGGCGGCCGGGGTGCGCCCGGCACACTGCAATCGGCCGCGTCTTGCATACGCCGCGAGTGAATTTTCAAATGCGCCGCCAAAAGCAGCGCTTCCTGAGCCGTTAATACTATGGAAGCGGAGGGGATACTCATGGCGGCGCAAATTGAGATGTTATCCGGCGATCTGAAACGATTTGATGATATAGGCCTTGGCGTTGTTATGATCACGCGTTTCGAGGGTGATATCAATGATGGCCCCCACGGCGGGGAGGTGAGCCTTGGCGCCATCGAAGTAGGCCTGGCCCTCCCACTCACCCTTGAGGTCAACCAGCGTGACCAGGCCGTTGCCGTCGCGCTTCTTCGCTGATTTCTCGGTGAGACCGGCGATTTCGCAGCGGACCCGACTGAGGACAGGCTGCCCGTTTTGCGGCGGCGGCGTGACGACCTCCTTGGCGCTAATCGCGGAATCCGGTGGCGTGCGAGGCGGCTCCGGCGCAGGTTCACCGAGATTGCCCTCGACCGGCGCGGTCGTGTCCTTGGCGGGCTCTTTCACTTCCGGCGCCGGCGTCGCGTTCTTCATCGCGGTCACGCCTTTGTTCTTCGGCACCTTCACGACCGGCTTCTCCTCCGGTTCGGGCGTGACGTTCTTGATGTCGTGGACTTCGTCCTCGGTCGGAAAACCCATCAGCATTTCCGGGGCGAACATCCGAACCCACCAAGTCGCGGCCCGATAACTCAGCATCAGCTCGGGCATCGTCGGCCATTTGGAATTTTCGCGGCCATACCAGCCGTCCTTCTTCGCGATGCCAATCGTGACCGTGACGCCTTTGAGCACCTTGCCCTGCCGGTTCTGGGAGGTCGCGTAGCAACCCCACTCGTCGGTCCCGCGCTCACCCACATAGTTGAATTCCAGCGGCGTGAAGCGGCCGCAGGAGTTGATGGCCGCGATCATGAAGGACGCGCTGAAGGAGGGTTTACCTTTAATGAGGTTCAGATTCTGCATCACCATCAGCGGGCTGGCGCCCAGGCGGTGGGCAATCTCCAGTCCGATGATACAGTTAGCTATATTCTTCTGAAAGGTGGGCGGCACCAGCTGCGAGTCGGCAAAGACTTTGGCGATGCGATTGATGTGGTCGAAGCCGGCGGCATCTCGAAAGAGCGAGTCAGCTTGAGTGGGGACGAGGGACGTTTCCATGGTTGTTTTTGTTGTAGTGCTACAAATTATACGGGGTCGGCGGGGGCGACTTCAAAGTCGGGATCGTCCGCGGAAGTGAGCGCGAGCGTGCCGCGCTCGACCATGCGCGAATAAAAACTCTTTCCGCCGACGTCGGCGAAGGGCAGCATGATCTGCTCAAACTTGGCGGACCCGATTTGCGCGAGCGCCATCTGCGCCTCCAGCCAGTCCTTCGCGATCCGCCACGCAATCCGCTCGGCCTGCGCGCGGTTGTTCAGGAGATGTTTCGGAATCTTCCGCCGATAGCGCACGGACTTTCGCACGATCAAATCCTCGGCGTGAATCTCCGCATTCAAGGTCGCCATGACCGCGGGGACATTGGCCGGCAGCTTGAAGGGCACGCGGCCAAAAGTTGTCTCCATCATGAAACTGACGGCGGTGACCGTGCGATCCTCGCCGTTCTGCAGCATGATGGCGGACGCACCACCGTTCTGGAGAATGAGGCAGATGTCGGCGATCGAGCGACCGGCCGGAACCTCGGTGGTGTAGTTGAGAAGAGGAGACATATTATTCCAGACCGGCGTGACTGTGCTGGCGGACGGCCGCGTTGAGTTCGGCATCGGTGATCCCGGACTTGGCTTTCAGATTGCGCGCCTTCGCCTTGCGCTGCTGGTAGAAAAGCCGGAGCACGTGATTCACTTCCGCCGGGGTGGAGCGGGAATTTTCTTCGGCGGATTCGAGTACGAAAACCGCGACATCCTTATCTAAGCGTATTTGTGGTTTGCCCATGCGCGCTACTACGCGGCAGCATGTTGCACGAAGCAACAAAAAGTTACTCACAATTTGCGGCCGTTATTCACAGGTTGCGCACAGGTTATTCACAATGCAGGGTGCGCTGGTCCTACCGGCCAACGGACGTCCATCCCGGAGGCGATTTCATTGGGTGGGCGAGTGCTGGTAGGACCGCTGTGCTTGCGGGGATCGGGGGCGAGCGACGGGACCGGGCTGGCGCCCTCACTCTCTTGAGCTGCTTTCGCAGCGCAATCTCAAGAGAGTGTCCCTCCTTGGGATTGCAGTGTCTACGGCGAGTGTTCGTTCCAGCCGGGAGGCAGAACTGCCCGGCGGGCCGGGCAGAGCCTTTGGCGACACGTCACCCCTTGAAGGGGTGGAATTCGAAAAGCGAAAGCAGCTGCCCGTTCGGGGTAGCGGTACATCACCTCAGTCGTTCGATCGCGCCCCGCCGGTGGCTGGCTCAGCCCGGGTGGCCCGCAGGCCTGCGCGACCAGTCACCGAGGACTTGCGTCCTCCCAGCGATTTGAAAGGAGCGTGGGTATTCGTGCGAGCGCTCCAACCGGTCATGAATTCAGCTTATCAGTGATAGACTGAATTCATCATCGCCGGGAAGCACACGCGCACGTGCCGGCCCGTCCTCATTGTCTTTTGCCGTCGCCGCCGCAAAGAAGCTGATGGGCATGGGGTAAAAACAGAGAACCCCCAGCATCTCGTTTTGCGGCGGCGACCTGGGGGTTCACCCGATTCGACGTTCAGACGCCGAACCGGAAACATTGGAAAGTGTATTGAGAACGTTGGGACGTTCCGCAAAGCGAGTTGCTGGCGCCGAGAAGGCGGGGCAAAGATCCCCCTGTCAATCAAGAATCGGTCGTTGACAGTTGATTTTGTGGCATAAAAACCGGCAGCAGTGAACTCCCCCTCCGCCTGGAAACTACTGCGCGACCATCCTCCAGCACTCATTCGGCTCTTTTCCCGGCGAATGTTCGCCCCGAAGCACGTGCGCGCGGTATCGATTCAGGAGATCGCCATTGCCTCGGGGATGCCGCTCTCCCGGGTGAAGGAAATCGCCCAGTCGGTGACCTGGGACGACATCACGATCACGGAGGCCGAGCGCTTCTGCGTCGGCTGCAACTTCGACCCGCTTAACCCGGTGGACCGCAACCGACAGGCCGCCTACGAACGCACATGCAAGACCCGACCGCACCGACTGGAGTTCATGCTCAAAGCCCCGTGGTGGCAGACCGAGTTGCGACCGCTGATCGAGAAACTCCGCCGCGCAAAAAATTCGACCCCGCCCGCGAGCGCCGGAAACGCCGATGGGGTAAGAGACTTAGCCAAAGCGGGGTAAAGTGGGAAAAGGATCCATGCAATCTGGCAATCTACCGGCGGATTCAGGTCAGGGAGCAGGAGATCCGCCGCCGGCCCAACCTCACAGCGGAGGACCGGGCTACCCTGACGCAACTGCGGGAGGCGAAGCTGTTAATCCAGAGCCACCGGGTTTGGCAGGCGAACCGAATCAAAGCGCAGAAGATTCGCCGTTATCTCGGCCCGAAGTACACGGAGTTGCCCCTGCCGCCGAACCCGCTCACCCGAAAGGCGTGGCGAAAACTCCTCGGCGCACCAATGCGGACTGTGTGCGGGCGCTCGAGCTCGCTGGTTATGATTACAACGTAGCGGCGATGGCGCTGGCGATGGACGTCAGTAGCCTGCGCCAGCGGGTCAAGGGCATGTCCGAGGCGGAGAAGTCGTTCACGCTGATTGAACCCGACATCCCGACCCGGATCTCAACCATGATGCGGGAGCGCGATGAGAACATTCCCACCCCGCTGGAGGAATCTTTAGGCGAGCAAATAATCCGGATGAACCGCCAGATCCTGCGCGACGGTCTTAGTCGCGCGGGAATCAAGCCGGCGACGATTGAGAAACTGAAGGCCTTCGATGGATTCGCGAGCTCCGCCGGCGACTTCCTCCTGGCCTCGCTCGATCTGTCCCACCGCTCGATGGTGTACCTGATGGTGACGCTGTTGGAGCAGGCCGACCAGATTAAGAAGGACTACCTTGATACTAGCTCCGATGGCAGTGGCAGGATCATAGACGAGGAGACCAGGCTCGGCTGGCAGGACGCGTACACCGACATCGTCGACCAGGTGGGCCGGTGTTACGACCGGACGCTCGTCGGCACGCAGGCGATGGCGCGGATGCTGGGCACCGACAAGGGCGACAAGAAGGCGAAGAAGCCCGGTTTCAAGGCGCTGCGGCGCGTCGAGGAGGCGCTCGGGAAAAATGGTAAAGCTCCACGCAAACCTGTTTGAGGAGCTGGGGAAGAAGGTCATCGCACCGCCGGAGCCGCCGCCTCCGCCCAAGAGAAAGGAAACCGACGAGGGCTGGGAACCCATCCTCGGCCCGGCGCAGCAGGAGTCGTTCGATTCCACCGCCCGCTACATTCTCTGCCACGGCGAGAAGGGTTCGGGGAAAACGATCGGATTGTTACACAAACTGGTCCGGCACTGCTACGAAAACGAGAACGCGCTCGCGATCATTCTGGTGCGGATCAAGTCGATGGCGACCAAGGGCGGCGCCTGGGACAAACTCATGGGTCACGTGCTGCCGCGGTGGAAGGACGGCAACCGCGACGAGCAGGGCAACCGCATTGATGAGGGCCTCGATCTCGAATACACCGACGTCAAGTTCGACAGCCAGCACAACGAGTACATCTGGATCTCCAACGCGCACGGCAGCTGGTCGATGGTCGTGCTGGTCTCCGCGCCGCACGCCAATCAGCTGCGTGACCGGATGCGCGGGTACGAACCGTCGATTGCGCTGGTGGATGAACTGACCAGCTGCGACAGCATCGAGTACCTGCGCGCGGTCGCGATCCAGATCGGCCGGCGCGAACATATCCAGGGCCCGCAGCAGTACATGGCGGCCTGCAATCCCGAAGGCCCGTCGCACTGGGTCTACAAGACATGGTTTGAGGAGGCGTTCGATCCGATCAGCGGCGAGTGGGACCCGGATTACCACAAGATCCACGTTCCGATTGAGGAGAACGAAAAAAATCTGCCGCCCGGTTACCTCGAAAATCTGCGGAAGTTGTACCGCAACGATCCGGTCGAGGCCGCGCGCATGCTCAGCGGCGAATGGATCGATCGGATTAGCGGTGACGCGCTGTTCGCCGACATCTTCGTCGCGGTCATCCATGTGCGGCCGCCGCTCCCGACTCTGGAGCGGCTCCTGCCGGTGAAGGACTATCCCATCCTCGTGGGCTTGGATCCCGGCGCGGCCAACAACGCGTTCTCCTTCCTGCAATGGTTACCCATCGACGGAATCATGAAATGGCTGCTCTTCGATGAGATCGTCTACACCCAGCGCCGCATTCGCTATGACATCCTGGTCCCGACCTTCCTGCGCCGGCTGAAGTTCTGGAACGATCTGATGTATCCCGAGGGCAACAAACGTTTCTCGGTCGTGTACATCGCGGATAGTTCCGCCTTCAACCAGTTCCGGGCGTCCCAGGGCAGCTTCGATGTGCTCGACTTCGAACGCATCGCGAACGAACCGAAGGGGACGCTGCCCCCGCTGTACAAGCAGCTCGGGCTGCAGCGCATGAAAGTGGAACAGGCGCCGAAGTTTCAGGGTTCGAAGATTGCCCGCACCCGCCGGGTGATGGATCTCCTGGGCGCGAACGAATTCATCATCTCGGCCGGCTGCGTCCGCCACATCGAGATGTTCAACAAGCTCGAGTCGGAACCGCAGAAAGCCAACCAGCCTTTTGATCCCGACCTGGCCATGACCCCGCGGCGTTCGATCCATATCCACTGCTACGATTCGGTGTGCAACCCGATCCTCACCTCGGCGATCAGCCCGCAATTACTGACGCCGCGGCCGGATGCGACGCAGCAGATGTTCCGGATTGGGTCTTGACTGGGGATTTTGTTACCTAAAAAGCAGGGTACATGGACCCTAAAACGCAGCAGCTCGTGATCGATCTCGAGCGCAACGAGGACCTGGCCAAGCTGGTGGCGGACCTCGAACCGGGTGACACGTTGAACGCCACGCTCTCCATCGTGGCGAAAAACGACAGCTCTCTCACCGTGGAAATTGACGAAGTGACCGACGAAAGCGGCGACGATGGCAGCGACGAGGAGGAAGAGGAGCCCTCCCCGGATTCGGAAGCGGAGTACACCCCCGCCATGAAGGTGATGAATGGAAAGAGCGGTTAAACGACAGCTGCGCGGCCTACATCCGACGCGATTGCTGCCGAACCGGGGCAGTCCGCTCGTGACCCCGGCCAGTCTCAATATCGACCTCCACTATGCGCGCCTCGGGATCAAAACTCGCTGGACCTGGGAGCGCTTTATCCGCCTGGCCGGCTTCCTCAATTATACCCCGGCCGAACTGGCTTCGGTCATCTGCCTCAGTCACCGGACGATGGCGGTGTGTCAGAAACAGAACTGGTTTTCCGGCCCCGCCGCCCTGCTCCTGACGCTACTCGAGGCGCGCGTGGCGGCCGACTACTTGCCTGATGTGATCAAAGACCCCTTTCAATTCCATGATTCACCGCAAGGTTCTTGAGCATACCGGCTGTACCAGCGCTCGACTGCGGGAGATTTTCACTTCCACCAGCGGAGAGAATCATAAGATCCGAAAGCGTTTCGAAGATCGGATCATGTCGCGGATCACCAGCGGCATTCAATCCTGCGCGAAGAACGCGCCCATCTGGCAGGCCGTCGACATCGCGATGGACTCGACGCCCATCCAGAAGGAAACGATTCCGCTCTTACTGTGGGCCCAGGGCAAAATCACCAACCAGGCGCTCGTCCAACAAATCAAGGCCTGCGGCACGACGGCGGGCTGCGTGACCGAAGTGGAAGTGAAGGATGCGGCGGGAGTCGTGACCGGCCGGGAGTTGAAAATCGACATGCCGCGTCTGTACGAAGCGTCGATTAACCTCATCCGCTCGTACGTGACGCGCCGGCTCGCCTCGCAGACCGCGCGCTTTTCCAACCTGTGGCCCTATTTCAAATACGAACCGCGCGGCGTCGACCTGGTGGCGAAACTGCGCGCCGATGCGCTCTCCGAGCGAGTCGATGTGATGGCCAACCAGTATAACTACCGCCATTTTTTCCCGCAGACCTTCCGGCAGCACTTCATGTATTCGCGCTCCGTCGTTTTTCCGCGGTGCGCCTTCGATCGCGTCACCGGCTGGCGGGCGAAAGACATCACCCGGGCGGTGGGGGAATTGGAAATCGAGTCCTACACCGAACGCGAGGGATTGGATCTGGTGGCGCCGCACATCAACCGGGTTTTCTGGGACCGCTCCGCCTCCCTGGCCAACATCAACTGCGATAATGGACCCGGTTACATGGCCTACTGGGACCTCATCCCGTATCGCACGATTTGTGACGGCGAGTACTACAACAAGTACGAGGTCGCGATCGGGGAAGAGCTCACCGACACCTTCGCCAAGTACGGTAATTTCTTCGGGTATTATTTCGATCCGTGCGTGCTCAAGTGGCCGGACATGAAAGTGGATCCCAGCGCGGCCAACGACCGCACGCGCAACATGGGGACCTACGGCCTCGAGGAAAAGGACAAGGGCTGTTTGGTCGTCCAGTACTTCGAAAAAATTAATCCGAAACGGGAATGCATTGCCGAGCTGCCGCTCGATGTGTGGGTCCGGTTCGGCGTCGCCGGCGATCGCACCGTGGTGGCCGCCGAATTCATGACTTCGATCCCGGCCGCGTACGGCGGGCTCAACGAGAATGATGACCGGGAAGTGAATCCCAGCATGGCCACGGAGCTCATGGCCTATCAGGACCAGCTCACGAATATCTTTTCGCAGATGCTGATGAACATCCGCGCTGGGATGCTGCAGATTTGGGCGATCGATCAGGATGCGCTGGAGCCGGACATGCAGGAGCACATCAAGCGCACGATGAAGGCGAAGGACTACTACTCCGAACCGCAGGCCTTCTTCTATTCCGGCGAAAAATTGCGCAGTCTGGGGATTCAGAATCCGGCCGACGCGCCGAAGGCGTTCCTCTCGATCATCCAGGCGGAAGTGCAGACCTCGATCGAGGTTTCGATGAAGGCGATCGGGCAGCTGCTCGAGTTGGCGGACAAGCTCCTGATGATGTCGCCCAACGAGACCGCGCAACCCAATCCACGCGAAGTCGCGGCGCGCGAAATCACCGAGATTTCCTCCTCCACCGACGCGATCAAGACCTTCGTTTCCGATGGCATCGACGAGCAACGCGCCGCGGTGAAGCGCATGATCTACGAGTCGCTCGTCTGCGAGTCCACCGACGAGATCAAGGTACCCGTCATGGATCGCTACACCATTGAGACGATCCGGGAGGCGGGCTTCGAGGCCGCGGGGGAATGGTTGCCTAATGAAATCGTCCCGCTCAAGACGCCCATCACCGGGAAACCGCACAGCCTGGTCTACGATTACTTCTATGATTCGCGCGACGGCGGCGACCGGCCGCTCAATTCCCAAGGCGCGACGATCATGGGCACTCTGCTCGGCCAATTCATGCAAGTGGAACCGATCGCCAAAGCGTTCGGGAAAAAGCGACTGTTCCAGTGGGCCAACGAGATTGCCCGCATGAGCGGAGCGCCGGTGGACCTGAAGCTCGAGCTGGATGACCAGGAGCAGGATGTCATCGGCGGCGAGGGCGGCGCGATGGAGCAACGCATCGGCAAGATTGAGCAGTTTCTGGAAAAATTGATGGCGATGCAGGGTGGTGGACCGCCCGGCGGAGCCGCCGGCCCCGTCGCCCAAGCGGCCGGCGCAGCACCCGTGCCGATGCCGGAACAGGACCTCCCGATGGAGACCAATCCGGCCGCACTCTCTGCCGAGGCCGCGTAGTTTATGTCGAATGTAACCGCCGTTCCGCCGCCCCCCGCGGCCGCGCCTCCACCGACTCCGCCCCCTGCGGCGCCGCCGACGCCTCCCTCGACCCCTCCACCGGGCAACGAGGAGGCGATGGATGCGACGCTAAAACTGTTGTTCGATGCCGCTGATACCGAGAAGACCGCAGCGGCCGCACCCAAGGCCGATACGCCCTATGGCAAATCGCTCGCCCAAGCGCTCGACGAACAGACCCCGGAGGAAAAAGCCGGGACCGCGCCCCCGCCACCCGCGGCGGGCGACAAGAAGAAGGACGAGACCCCTCCGCCGCCTCCGCCTCCGCCGGCGGAAAAGAAAGTCAAGGTGCGCCGCCGGGAAGAACCGGCGCCGCCGCCGCCCGCCCCCGCGCCGGCCCCGCCGCCGGAGCCCGCGGCCAAGCCGAAAACCCCGGAAGAGCTATTTGAGGAAAGCCTGATCGATGAGGAGCGCGATCAGCTGGAAGTGGCCCGGTTCGCCGAGGGCAAGGACCCGGCGAAATACAAGGGTTACACCGCCAAGGTGACGAAATTCCTCAAGGAGCATCAGGCATATCTGGAGCAGCATCCGAAGGCGGTGCAGGCGGGTACCGATGAGGCCGAGGCGTACGAGACCTGGCTGAAAACCAACAACGTCGCCCTGGCCCCGCGCGAGGCGAAGATTCTGGAGCGCGAACTCATCACGGAAAAGGCCCGCCAGGAGACGATGAAGTCGACGGAAGCCCAGATGGCGGAACTGCACGACGACAACTTCCGACGAGACGCCGAGCCGAAGATCAAGGCCGAGGCCGACGCGGTGTTCAGCAAGCTCGCTCATGAAGCGCCGCCGGCGGACTTCGTGAAGCTCGCCCAGGAGAAGGGCATTGAGGAGGCGAAAAAGCAGTATCCCACCGAATATCGCATCACGACCAAGGTGCTGAGCGAGGCCGCCTCCGACATTGAGGAGTTGCGCCGCCTCACCACCAAGAATACCCGGACCGGCAACCCGGTGCGGCAGTACGATCCCAGTAATCCGCAGCATGTGCGCGTGCTCAAATTCATGCGCGATCAATGCAACTACTTCAAAAACGGGCCGGCGGATGAGAAGCCGGAGCACAAGGCGGCCCGGGCCCGGCTTAATGTTCAGGATGGGAAAACCTTCCTGACGCGCGATGAATTCTACACGCTCCCGGCCGCGCAGCGGGAGCGGCACTGGACCTTCACTCCGGATCAGATCGTGAGTATGAAGATCGAGTCGGCCAAGGTGCTGGTCGCCCAAGAGATCAAAGCCGAATACGATTCCCACGAAGCGGAGGGCTGGGTGCGTAAAGCGCCCGCGGCGGCCGCCGGGACTCCGCCGCCCCCTCCTCCTCCGCCTCCGCCCGGCAGTACGCCCGGCGTGCGACCGACCCCCATCCCGGCCGGAAATAATGGCAATGCCGATGGGCAGGAAGCACCCGAGAAAGTGCTGGGTCTCATGATGGGTGAATCGATTGGATGAGATCCCGTCAGTTACCTCGCAGGGTTTTCCGGCGAGCTTCGTCGACCACGGTGAACCCGGGGTCCGCAACTACAACAGCGGGCTGTGCCTGAAGGACGGCGCGCGCTTTTTGGCGACGCGCCGATTCAACCAGGACAAGTGGCGCTACGAGATTGCCATCAAGCAGCTCGATGGGGTGACCGCCACTCCGGTGCGCGTCCTCGAGTTGCCCCGCCCGCACGGGCGCGAGTCGCACGAGGATGCCCGGCTTTTCTGGCACCGCGGCCGCCTGTATTGCGCCTACACCGAAGGCCAATACTGGCAGCGGCCGTGGGTCGCGGTCCAGAAGCTG
>Ga0184624_10000429_pt1 | contig 10684 bp, 10 predicted proteins | sample PLM3_5_b1_FD_133157 | JGI IMG/M metagenome (GOLD analysis project Ga0184624, IMG submission 133157) | Groundwater sediment microbial communities from an aquifer in East River, Colorado, USA - PLM3_5_b1 | ecosystem: Environmental > Terrestrial > Soil > Riparian zone | place: USA: East River...
GGACGATTTGCTGTTTGGCGGTGTGCACGCCCCCTGCAAGGATGCGCGTTTTTACCGGCGTGCAGTAGCCGTGCGGGCTCAACAGGCCGCGTGTATTGAGGTGGCCGAGGCTCGCATGGAGACGCTTGCCCGCCTCGTCCTTTCCGGTGAGGCCGACGATCTGCGCGCGGCCGCCGAGCGCGGCGACGTTGTTCGCGGCGTTGCCCGCCCCGCCGGGGAGAATTTGCGTCGAGTCGTATTGGAGAATGAGCACCGGCGCCTCGCGCGACACGCGCGCGACACGGCCGTAGATGAATTCATCGGCGATCAGATCGCCGATGACCGCGACCCGGCGCGTCGGAAACGCGTCGAGCAGGCTGTTGAGTCGCGCCTGATCTCTCGAAATCGCCAATGGGGGTCAGACCCTCTTTTTACGTATTTCGTAAAATCCAGCTGGTTGCGGCAATCAGGTTCGCGCTCACCGGCACCGGTTGAATATTGGCCGGACGCCGCGTCGCTTCGGTCCTGCCATACCCTGTTTCCACGAGCACGGCCTTTGTTCCGGCGGCCAGTCCCATCTCGATGTCGCGCCATCGGTCGCCGACGACGAACGACCGCGACAGATCGAGCGAATGGTCCCGCGCGGCCGCCAGTATCATACCGGGCTTCGGTTTGCGGCACTCGCAATCGGTCCGGTAGCGCTCGACCACTGCGTGCGTCGAGTGGGGGCAGTAGTAATACCCGTCGATCCGCCCTCCGGCCGCTTCGCATAACCGTGACAGATAGGCATGCGCCTCGCCGAGAAATTCTTCTGTGAGGACGCCCTGCGCCACGCCGTTCTGGCTCGTGACCACCACCACCTTGTAACCGGCACGATTCAACAGCCGAATCGCATCGAGGGTGTACGGGAAAAGCTTCAGGCGCTCGAGCCGATCGAGATAGCCGACATCTTCTATTAGTGTCCCGTCGCGATCGACGAAGACGGCAGGATGCGTCACGCGTGTGTCTCCTGAAGAAACCGGCGGACCGCCTCGTGGACGCGCTCGGTGGGGATCCGTTTCATGCACCGGTGGTCGATCGGACAGTCGGCCAGAAAGCACGGCCGGCAGAAGACCGATTCGGACAGCGCGGCGACCGTTCGCGAGTCGTCGTAGGGCGTGACAGGCGTGCTGTAGCGTTCGTGCGTCGGCCCCCAGATGCCGACGACCGGCACGCCGAGCGCCGCCGCAAGATGAAGCGCGCCGGAGTCGTTCGCCACAACCACGCTGCAGTGTGACAACACACCCATCAGCATCGTCAGATCGGTCTGTCCGATGAGATCGATGCCCTTGATATCACGCGCGGCATCGCGATCCTCACTGCGGCCGACGATGACGCACGCCACGCCCGCGTCGATCAGCTGCGCCGCCAGCTCGGCATACCGCTTCGGCGACCATCGTTTGGCGTGGCCGAATGCGGCGCCTGGGGCAATTCCGACCAGGGGTTGTCCCGATCGCCATCCGCGTTCCTGAAGCAGCGTCATCGCGGCGGCGCTGGCCGCGGCCGGCGCCTTCACCAGTGCTGTCAGCGGCCCGGTTTCGATGCCGAGCTGACGCACGAGGTTCGAATAGTACTCGGGAAAACTGACACGGCCTCGCGGCTTCGACACGGATCGCGTCAACAGCGGCCGGCGGAAGTCGCTGCGATAGCCCCACCGCTCCTTGACGCCGGCCTTCCTCAATATCCACGCCGAGCGAAACGAATTCGGGAGCAGAATGCCGATGTCTCCCCGAAGCTGCGACGCCTCGTTCCCGCGATCGAGAACGAGGATGCGATCGATATCGGCCACCGCGCGAAAGACCGGGGCGATTGACGGCCGCGCCGCGACGGTGATCGTCTCACCGGAAAAATGGCGGCGCACGTCGCGAATCGCAGGCAACGCCATAATCGCGTCGCCCAGCCAGTTGGGCGCGAGTATGAGTATTTCCAATCCTAATTCCCTAGTCCCCAATCCCAGGTCCTGTCGGGTCTTCCGACAAGTCTGACTTCGCCGAGGGGAACATGCCCCGCGCCTCCGCCAACGCGGGACCCGGCGCATCGCGCCATCGGCGATGCATCCACAGCCACAGCTCGGGGTAGCGCCGCACGTGCATCTCGAGGACATCAGTGCAGCGCTGAGTGAATTCACGGACCGCGTGCTCAGAATCCTCGTGCGGCGGCTCGACCGGGTGTTCGTAAATCATCCGGTACCGGCCGCCACGCAGGGGGAAGGCAAAGAGCGGAATCACGGGTGCGCCGGTGCGGATGGCCAGCGCCGCCAGCGTCGACGTCGTCGCCGCCGGCCGCCCGAAAAAATCGACATAGATCGCGTCAGCGCTCGTCATGTGCTGGTCGATCAGGATGCCGACGCCCCTGCCTTCGGCCAGGAGGCGGAGAACCTTGCGTACGGCGCCGCGCCGGTACACGACGTCGTTGCCGTTCGACGTGCGAATCCCTTCGAGTAAATTATGCAATTTCGGGTTGTCGAGCGGCCGCGCCATGACGGCCATCGGCTCGAATTTCAGTGCGTGTGCGAGCGCCTGCTGCTCCCAGAAACCAAAGTGTCCGGTGCAGAACAGGATCCCTTTGCCCTGCGCCAGCGCGAGCCGCACGCGCTCTTCGCCTTCCCAATCCACCAGCGACAACTGCTGCTCCTTGGATAGCGACGCGTACTTGAGCAGCTCGAGCAGCAATCGTCCGAAATGCTCGAACATCGATTTTGCGATCGCCGTGCACTCGTCCGCTGACTTCTTGGGGAACGCCACCTCGAGATTTGCGAGCGCGATTCGCCGGTGCACGCGATCGACGAGATAGAACATCAGGCCAAGCCCCTCGCCCACCCGCCGCACCGCTGACAGCGGCAGAGCGCGCACGAAGAGCGCGACTGACTTGACGGCGAGGTATTCGAGCCAATGCCTCACCGTTCACTCCCCACGCGGATCGCGCGAAGGCGCTCCGCAAGCCAGGGCGTGAAGGCCGGATCGATGGTCACTTCGAGCGGCACCGCGCTGATTTGGGGTCTGACCCCCGTACCTGTACGGGGGTCAGACCCCAAACGGACTAAGTCCTTTTCGGTTGTGAGGATAACGGCAGCGCCCGAGGATGTCGCGGCGCGCGCGATCTCGTCGAGCTCCGACCCCGAATAGTGATGATGATCGCCGAACGACCGGCGCCCAGTCAGGGTCCAACCGGCCTTTTCGAGATCGCCGAAAAAGCGCTCCGGCTTGGCAATGCCGGCAAAAGCGAACGCCGGACGATCCGGACGCGGGCCGCCCAGCTGGCGTGTGAACGTAAAAAGAGGCCTGGGCTCAAGATCTGGGCTCCGTACACCCTCCTCGACGAAGAACGCGTCCGCTGCCGAAGCGGCGTCGAGCGGCTCTCGGAATCGGCCGAAAGGCAGGGTGCGCATGTCCTCAGCGGCGTCCGGCAGCACGAGCAGGTCGATGTCGCGCGCCAGATCGAAATGCTGAAAGCCATCGTCGAGCACGTGAACGGTGCATCCCAACCGGCTCTCCGCGATGCGTCCTGCCGCATACCGGCTCGGTGAGACGAGCACTGCGGCGCCTGGAACGCCCCGCGCCAGCATTTGCGGCTCGTCGCCGGAACGCTCAACGCCTTCGAGCACCCTTCGGCCGTCACTGACGATGACCACACCCTCGTCGCGGATCTTTCTGGCGTAGCCGCGGCTGAGAATCGACGGACGCTCGCGCATGTCGAGCAGCGCGCGCGCGATCGCGGCAGCGAGCGGCGTCTTGCCGCTGCCACCGACAGTGAGATTGCCGATGCTGATGACGGGCGCGGCGAGACGCCGCCTCAAATAGGGCCGGCGCTGGTAGTACCGGCGTCGCGCGCGAGCGAGTCGGCTGTAAAGAAGATCCAGCAAACGTTAGCGGACCACGCGGAACGGGCGCACGACGCCCATCGTGCCGCCTCGCAGCGGCAACAACTGCGCGATCATCGCGAGGCATTTGTCCTTCGCGCCGCGATTCGACTCGACGAGGGCGCGCGCCGCGGCGCCCAGGCGGGCGCGACGGACCGGATCGGTCAACAAGCCGATCAGCGCCTCTTCGAGCCCCCGCGGACCGGTGACTTGAATGGCTGCGTCCTGGGCGACGAACGCCTCGGCGATTTCCTTGAAGTTGTGCATGTGCGGCCCGAAGACGATCGGCTTGCCGAACACTGCCGGCTCCAGGATATTGTGCCCGCCGGTGTCAACCAGGCTGCCCCCAACGAACACAGCGGTGGCGACCTGATAGACCTGCGCCAGCTCGCCGATCGTGTCGAGCACGACGACGTCCGCACGGGGCTCGGCGTCTATCTGCAAGTCCGAGCGCTTCGCGGTAACGAACGCCTGGTCGCGCGCGAGCTGCGCGACTTCTGCGAACCGTTCGGGGTGTCGCGGTGCGATGAGGAGCAGCGGATTGCCAGTGCTGGCCTTGATGCGCCTGAACGCCTGCAGCACGATCTGTTCTTCTTCGCGCATCGTACTGCCCGCGACAATGACCGGGCGGCCGGACGTCATGCGGAAATATCGCAACACCCGATTGTGGCCCCGTCCATCAAGCGTCGCGGCTACCGGCACATCGAGCGAGTCGAATTTCAGGCTGCCGGTCACAACCACCTTCGCCGGATCGGCGCCGATGTCGATGACCCGCCGCGCCGCCTCCTCCGTCTGCATGCAGAAACGGTCGACGTCTGCGAGCACGTTCTTGAAGAAGGGCTTCGCAATCTTGTAGCGCGGGTACGACCGCGACGAAATGCGGCCGTTCACGAGCACGGTCGCAACCCCCATCCGCTTGCACTGCCGCAGGAGATTCGGCCAAATCTCCGTTTCCATCATCACGAACAGGCGGGGCTTGACGAGCCGCAGCGTCCGCCGGACGATGATCGGCAGATCGAGCGGCAGATAGAACACCGCGTCGACGTCGTGCACGTTGCGCCGCGCCACCTGTTGTCCCGCCATCGTCGTCGTCGACAGGAAGATGCGCAGGTTCGGATATCGCCGGCGCAAATCGGCAATCAGCGCCCGGACGGTCATCGTCTCGCCGACCGACACCGCATGGATCCAGATCGATTCCTCGCCGTCGAGGTTGAACGACACGGGTAGATAACCCATGCGCTGCCCCAGGCTGCCGATGTATTTCTTGTAACGAATCGCCTGGTAGGCGAGATAGGGCGACACCACGACGCCCAGAATCAGAATCAGCAGGCTGTAGAGGACGTACATGTATGTGGGAGTTTCGTGATGGGGTGATCGTACATTAGAATTCTCCTTTTGGCCGCCGGCATTTTTTGCCCGCCGTAGGCCAACCCCTTATCGGAGGAACGCGATGGCTGTGAAGGTCGGCATCAACGGGTTCGGGCGCATCGGCCGCAACATCATGCGGGCGGCGCTCGGCAACAAGGAGATTGACTTCGTCGCGGTGAACGACCTGACCAACGCCGCCACGCTTGCGCACCTTCTGAAGTACGACTCGGTGCTCGGCAATCTCAAGGCAAAAGTGGAAGTGCAGGGGGACGGCATCGCCGTCGACGGCGACGTGTTCAAGGTCCTCTCGTTCCGCGACCCGGCGCAGCTCCCGTGGAAGGATCTTGGCGTCGACGTGGTGTTCGAGTCGACGGGTCTCTTCACCGACCGCGACCCCGCGGCCAAGCACATCACCGCCGGCGCCAAGCGGGTCGTGATCACCGCGCCCGCCAAAGGCCCGGACATCACCGTCGTCATGGGCGTCAACCACGACAAATACGATCCGGCGAAGCACCAGATCATCTCGAACGCGTCGTGCACGACCAACTGCCTGGCGCCAGTCGCGAAGATCCTGCACGAGAAGTACGGCATCAAGAAGGGCTGGATGACGACCGTTCACGCATATACGAACGACCAGCAGCTGCTCGACTTGCCGCACAAAGATCTGCGGCGCGCACGCGCGGCGGCGCTCTCAATTATTCCCACCACGACCGGTGCGGCGAGCGCCGTCGGAGAAGTGCTGCCCGAATTGAAGGGCAAGCTCGACGGGATCGCGATGCGGGTGCCGGTGCCAAACGTGTCGGTCGTCGACCTGGCCGTGATGGTAGACAAGAAAACCAGTGCCGACGAGGTGAACGCCGCCTTCCGCGCCGCGTCCGAGGGCGCGCTGAAAGGCATCCTGCAATACATGACGGAGCCGCTCGTCTCGATTGATTTTCGCGGCAATCCCCATTCGTCGATCCTGGACGTCGATTACACCAAGGTGATGGACGGCGACTTCGTGAAGATCCTGGCGTGGTACGACAACGAGTGGGGCTATTCGAACCGCTGTGTCGACCTGCTGAACTACATGGCGAAGAAGGGACTGTAATAGCTGTCAGCTCTCAGCTGTCAGTTTTCAGCTCTGACGAGGGGCTGCTTTGACCACTGATAGCTGACGGCTGATAGCTGATCGCTATGCCGAAACTCTCGATCCGAGATCTTGATTTGTCCGGGCGGCGTGTGTTCATCCGCGTGGATTTCAACGTCCCGCTGGAGAACGCCGTCGTGACCGACGACACGCGCATTCGCGCGTCTGTGGCGACGATTCGGTACGCGCTCGAGCAAGGGGCGACTGCCATTCTCGCGTCGCACCTGGGCCGGCCAAAAGGACAGGTCAATCCGAAGTACAGCCTGAAGCCTGTCGCCCCGAAGGTGGCGGAGCTGATCGGCCGGCCAGTGTCGTTCGCACCGGATTGCATCGGCGACGCGGCGAAGTCGGTCGTGGACGAGGTGCATCGCGCCGGCGGCGGCGTCGTGCTGCTGGAAAACCTGCGATTCCATCCGGAGGAAGAAAAAAACGACCCGGCGTTCGCCCGGCAGCTCGCATCGCTGACCGATTTGTACGTCAACGACGCGTTCGGCGCCGCGCATCGTGCTCACGCCTCGGTCGAAGCGATCACCCACGTCGTTGGCAAAGCCGCGGCTGGGCTGCTGATGGAAAAAGAGCTGGAGTACCTCGGCCGCGTCCTGGCCTCACCCGACCGCCCGCTGGTGGCGATTCTGGGCGGCGCAAAAGTCTCCGACAAGCTCGAAGTGATCCAGAATTTTCTCTCGCGCGTCGATCGCCTCATCATCGGCGGCGCCATGGCCTACACGTTCCTCAAATCGCGGGGCCTGCCGGTAGGCCGCTCGCTCGTCGAAGACGACAAGATCGACGTCGCGCGCGACATCGAGGTGAAGGCAAAGGCCCGGGGACTGCAGCTCGGGCTGCCGGTCGATCATGTCGTTGCCGCGAAGATTGAAGCGGGCGCGCCGAGCGAGACGCTGGATGTGAACGACCCGAAGATCGGCGATCGCATGGGCCTCGACATCGGGCCAAAAACGATCGATCTGTATACGAACTTGATCCGCGACGCGAAAACCGTTGTCTGGAACGGCCCGATGGGAGTGTTCGAGGTTCCGGACTTCGCGGCGGGCACCAAAGCTGTCGCCGAAGCCGTGGCCTCGGTGAGCGGCACGACGATCGTCGGCGGCGGCGACTCGATCGCCGCGGTGAATCAGGCGGGGGTCGCCGACCGCATCACGCACATCTCCACCGGCGGCGGCGCGTCGCTCGAATTTCTGGGTGGCCGCAAGCTGCCTGGAGTGGAAGCGCTGACAGACACGTAAATCGAATCTGGAAACTAGAATCTAGAAACCAAAATCTATGCGAGTACCGTTCATTGCCGGCAACTGGAAGATGTTCAAGACCGTCCTCGAGACGACCGTTTACGTCAAGGAGTTGCGCGGTCTCGTCAAGGACATCAAGGACGTCACCGTCGTGATCGCGCCGCCGTTTACCGCGGTGCACGCTGCCTGCGAGGCGGCTCGCAACAGCAACGTCGCGGTGTCCGCGCAAAACATGTCCTGGGAACGCGAAGGGGCGTTCACCGGAGAAATCAGCGCCGGCATGATCAAGGAGACGGGCGCCCAGTACGCGATCATCGGCCATTCCGAGCGCCGCACGCTTTTCGGCGAGACCGACGTGACGGTCAACAGAAAGGTGATCGCCGCGATCGCCGGGTCGCTCACGCCGATTGTGTGCATCGGCGAGACGCTCGAACAGCGCGAGCGCAACGAGACGATGGAGGTCCTCGATCGGCAAATCAAAGGCGGGCTCGACGGCCTGAGCGGCGATCAAGTCGCCGCGCTGGTCATGGCCTATGAGCCCGTCTGGGCAATCGGCACGGGACGGACAGCGACGCCGGTACAGGCCGGCGAGGCCCATGCGCACATCAGATCGCGGCTGCGCCAGTGGTTTGGCGCGACGGCGGCCGACCAATGCCTTCTGCTCTACGGCGGCAGCGTGAAGCCCGACAATATTCGGGATTTGATGGCTCAGGCCGACGTGGACGGCGCCCTGGTTGGCGGCGCAAGTCTCGATGTCCGCTCGTTTTACGACATCATCGTCAGGAGCCGTCCGGGCGGGGTATAATTCAGAGTTCACAGTCAGCCGCCTAGCGGGTTAGCGTGCGGCTCTTACGGTGAGCGGTCAACGGAAACCGAATTTATGTATTACGTATTAGTAGCGGCTTACGTGCTCGTGTGTCTTGTGCTCTCGATGGTGATTCTGCTGCAGCAGGGCCGCGGCGGAGATATCGCCAGCGCATTTGGCGGCAGCAGCAGCCAGGCGGCGTTTGGCGCCCGATCGGGCGCGACGTTGTTGACCAAGGCGACTTCGATTGCGGCGGTGCTGTTCATGCTGTTCGCGCTGACGCTGTCGGTCCTCGGTCAGCGCGGCGGGTCCCACTCGGTCATCAGCGGCACGCCTGCGCCGGCGCCAGCAACGACGAAGCCTGCTCCGGCGCCGACGACACCGGCGCCAGCGGCACCTGCACCGGCACCAGCGAAATAGACGGCAGCAACCCTCCAACACGCACGGCCACGCGGAAGTGGCGGAACTGGCAGACGCACCAGCTTGAGGGGCTGGCGGTAGTAATACCATCGGGGTTCAAATCCCCGCTTCCGCACCAGACTTCAGAAAGCCTAGCTATAGCTAGGCTTTTTGCGTTTCGAGGTGAATTTAGCTAACGGATAGCTAACAAAGGTCGCGCCACGCACGAGGCACTGGCCGCCTTGGGCCGTTCCAGCTGCGATCGTCACCCTCGCTTGGTGTGGAAAGGCAGAGCCATGACATACACGCACGGTCACCACGAGAGCGTACTGCGGTCGCACAAGTGGCGCACGGTCGACAACTCGGCCGCCTACCTCGCGCCGCGTCTGACTTACGGCATCAGTGTGCTCGACCTCGGATGCGGGCCGGGCACAATCACGGCCGATATCGGGTCGAGAGTCGCGCCCGGACGGGTCCTCGGCATCGATGTGTCGGCCGACGTGATCGAGAAGGCGCGCCGCGACGCCGGCGGTGGTCCGAATGTCGAGTTCTCGGTCGGCGACCTCTACGCGCTCAACATTGACGATGACACGTTCGACGTCGTGCACGCGCATCAAGTCCTCCAGCATCTCGCTGACCCCGTTGGCGCACTGCGCCAGATGAAGCGAGTGTGCAAGCCCGGTGGCCTGGTCGCCGCGCGTGACGGTGACTATGGCGCCTTCCGCTGGTACCCCGACGAGCCCGCGATGGACCGCTGGCTCGCCCTCTACCGCAAGGTCGCGCGCCGCAACTCAGGCGAGCCCGACGCGGGCCGATTCCTTCTCGGGGGGGCGCACTCCGCTGGCTTCGACACCGTGCTACCGGGCGCGTCAGTGTGGTGCTTCGCCACGCCAGACGACCGCGCGTGGTGGGGAGGGCTGTGGGCCGACCGCATGACCGATTCCGCGATCGCCCGTCAAGCCGTCGCTGAAGGCCTCGCGACCGAGAAAGAGCTCGGCGAGATCGCCGAAGGATGGCATCGCTGGGCCACGCACCCTGATGCCTGGTACGCCGTCCTCCACGGCGAGATCCTCTGCCGCGCGTAGCCCTTCCCGCGCTTGGGGTCAGCGGGCAGGATGGTCTCTGCGGGATCCCGCTTCCGCACCACCTTTTAATTCAACCGCTGCTCAGACAAACCCGAGCCAGCGCACGCGGGCTGTCTCCGATGGTCGCGATCTTGTCCAGTTGCTGCTCCTCGGTCAGCGGTAGTGCTGCGCGATCCACTCCGGATGCCGGTACTTGATCAGTGAGACGAGCCACAGCCCCTGCGCGGTGGTGTGGGCACTGGCGGGCTGCTGGGCGAGATGGAATCTGAAGATCCTGGAATCCCACCCGTACCAGTTGTACTTCCAGCCGCCATCGACTTGTTGGGCGTCGAGCACCCGCTCCACCCAGCGCGGCCGCACAAGATCGGTCCTCCCCGCCAGGAGTAGACAGACGATGCGCTGCAAATAGAGATCGGTGAGCCGGAAGTCGAGGGCCGCCTCTTGCGCGATACGCTCGGCGAGGTGGGGCATGAGAGAACGAGCCTGGTCGGCGATCGGGCCGTAAGCGCAGTAGCGCCCGTAGAAATACAGGGCGAGAAACTGGTGGGTGAGTTGGCCTGTGCGATAGCCATCGGGGAGCAGGAGTCGGCGTTGTGCGTCGGGCGGAATCGGCAACTGATCACAGCCGATGGCGTACAAGATCCACCGCTGGTACTCCTGGAGCCCGACGAGCGCCGCGGCCGGCGGCGCAGGGAAACGGGGGTCGACCATGCGACTCCACCAGCCCTCTCGAGCGATCGACTGGGCGGCGAGGGCTAACCGCTTGACGTTGTCCTCGCC
>Ga0184624_10000430_pt1 | contig 10672 bp, 8 predicted proteins | sample PLM3_5_b1_FD_133157 | JGI IMG/M metagenome (GOLD analysis project Ga0184624, IMG submission 133157) | Groundwater sediment microbial communities from an aquifer in East River, Colorado, USA - PLM3_5_b1 | ecosystem: Environmental > Terrestrial > Soil > Riparian zone | place: USA: East River...
GATGACCTTCATCTTGGGCGGCTGCTGTGCATTCGCTGCCGGCGCCAACGAGATTGTGGCAAAGACAACTGCCCAGCTGCAGGCGGATGCCGACTCCCACCAGCGTGGCCGACTGGACCGGCCCTCCCGGCAGATGAAGTTCGAAATGCCTACGGGTTGGCGATTTTGTGAAAGATCGCACGGGGTCGCCCTCCTGGCCGACTCCACGTACGCTGTTGTCCATGTGGTCCCAGCGCGAAGTCATCGACTACGCGCTGCAGCGACGCTCCACCCTGCAGGCGCTGCGGCGCCCTGGACGCAGGCTTGCACGGCAAGAGGCCTGTGACGCCGATCCGATGCTGATCCGAGCGGCGAAGCACCACGGCGAGCCCTCAAACATCAATTGCCCAGTGTGTGACGCAGATGAACTGGTCAATTTGCAGTACGTGTTCGGCGATCAGCTGGGACAGTATTCGGGGCGCATCAAGCAGACCACTCAATTGGAAGAGATGGCACACGAGTTCGGGGAGTTTAAGGTCGTGGTCGTCGAAGTTTGCCCAGCCTGCGGCTGGAACCACATGATCCTTTCCTACCTTCTGGGTGACGGGGTGAAGCGCAAGCCTCCCCGTCGCCAGCAGACGGTCGAGGACATCTATGGCTGATCCCCATTGGGGACCGGTCGAAGAACACCCCCGCGGTGCACGCATGCGCCGCACGACGACCGGGCGCGGGCGCCGCTGGGCCCGCGGCATTTTCATCACCATCGGCTCGCTGACCCTGCTGGGCATGATCAGCGCGATTGCGGTCGTTGCGTACGGCTATTCCACGACAACGCTCCCAGCCGCAAACGCCGACTTCAAGACCGCAACCACATTCGTCTATTACAACGACGGCAAAAGCGAGCTCGGCAGCTTCGCCATCCAGAACCGCACGCCGCTGAGTTTCGACAAGATGCCGGAGACGATGAAGCAGGCCGCTGTCGCGGCCGAGAACCGGACGTTCTGGAGCGACCAGGGCATCTCGATACGCGGCATGATCCGCGCCGCCTGGAAGATCACTCGCGGCGGCGACGTCCAGGGCGGCTCGACGATCACCCAGCAATACATCAAGATCTTGTACCTGAACTCCGAGCGAACTCTGACTCGCAAGTTTCGCGAGCTCTTCTTGGCGTACAAGATCAACAAAGAGATGAGCAAGGAGGACATCCTCGCCGGCTATCTCAACACGATCTACTACGGGCACGGCGCCTACGGCGTGCAGGCCGCCAGCAAGGAATACTTCGACGTCGACGCCAAGGAGCTCACTGTCCCGCAGGCCGCCTTTCTCGCCACTGTGGTCAACAATCCGAACATGTACGACCCGTCCGAGAAGGACAACCGTGCCCGCATTCTCAGTCGCTACCGCTATGTCCTGCACTCCATGGCCGAGATGGGCAACATCACGCCGGAGGACGAGGGGACGTACGCAAAGAAGCTGCCGAAATTCCCCAAGACACCCGCCAACCAGCGCTACGGCGGCCCCAAGGGCTTCCTGCTCAAGATGGTCGAGCGGGAACTCAGCGCGGCCGGCTTCGACTCTTCCCAGATCAGCGGCGGTGGTCTGAAGGTCACCACAACCTTTGACCAAGATGCCCAGGCCGCGGCCGTGGACTCAGCGCAGAAATTCACCAGGCAGTCGGCCGGGGCCGTTGGCCGCAAGGCGTCCAGACTGCACGCTGCGATAGCTTCGGTCGATGTGAACACCGGCGAGGTCATCGCGCTCTACGGCGGCCCCGACTTCGTCAAGAACTCCCGCAACTGGGCCACCACGCCACGCCCCACCGCATCAACGTTCAAGGCCTACGCGCTCGCCGCCGGCCTGAAGGACGGCTATAGCCTGTACGACACGTTCAATGGCAATACCTGGCTCCCGCCGGGCGACAAGAACCCGGTACGCAACGAGTTCAGCCACCAATACGGCGGCTCGGTCAACCTGATGAGGGCAACGAAAGACTCGATCAACACCGCGTTTGTCGATCTCACTACCCAAATGGACAGCGGGCCGCGGAAGATCATGAGGATGGCCCAAGCCGTTGGCGCTCCCAGGGGCGCCGGCTGGGACAACAACGACCGCATTCCGCTCGGAACCGCCGAAGTCAGCCCGCTCTCTCAGGCCAGCGCGTACGCGACGTTCGCCAATGACGGAGTTGCAGTGCCTGATCATGTGATACGTGAGGTCCGGGACCGGAAGGGCAGGATCGTCTACCAGGCCAAGCCTGAGAAGCAGCGCGCGGTCGACGAGGACATCGCACACGACGTCACCTACGCCCTGTCCAAGGTGGTCGAGCAGGGGACCGGTCACGCCGTACAGACACTAGAACGACCCGTGGCAGGCAAGACCGGCACCAAAGATCGCAAGAACCCCGACGGCACGAGCGACATTGTCTCGGCCTGGTTCGTGGCTTACACCAAGCAGATCTCCACTGCCGTGATGTACGTCGCGGGCAATGACGGCAATGGTGATCTTGACAAGTACGCTCGGCCTGGCGACAGCACCTTCTTCGGCGGCACCTATCCGGCGCTGACCTGGGCCAGCTATATGAAGACCGCGACCAAGGGTCAAGCGATCAAGGACTTCCCCGGCCCTGCGTATGTGAACCGCGACGAGCTCCCGAAATCGGACCAGACGATGCAGGAAACGCTGGAGCCGACCGATGAGCCCAGCACGCAGGCCCCGACCCCTGAGCCGCAGCCAAGCCAGAGCTGGACCTGGCCGCCCAATTGGCCGCAACCCCCCAATCCATCTGCGACCAAGACCCAACAAGGTCCCGGAGGCGGCAAGACGAAGCCTCCGCGATGGAGGAGGCAGCAGCCGAGTGGAAACCCGACCGGCGGATAAGGTTGAGCAGAGTCCCCGCCGTGATCGACGCCCGATCGGCTCACACCTTGCCGTCGGCGACTGACGATTTCGTCGGCCGGGTCAGCCAGCGAATCGGCGGCCCGCTGGGACGCTACGCCGCCACCGGTACGGCGTGGTGGAACCCGCTGCGAGTCACCCTGCTGGTCGGGACTCTGGTCTACCTGAGCGGGGTGGTGTTTCGCCTGCCGTGTCGGATCACCGTCGCCGGCCAACCGCCACCGGATCACTTCAAATACCTGTGCTACTCCGACATCGGGCTCTTGTACTCCGGTCGCGGCCTGCTGCAGGGCAATACGCCCTACCTCGATTCCGGCGGCTATCCGATCTTGGAATATCCGGTGCTCACCGGCTGGCTTCTGGAGCTGGAGCGGTTGATCACTCGACTTCTGGGCGGCCTCCAGGGAGCCGGGCTGACCGATCAACAGCAGATTGACTCGACGTTGATCTTCGTTGACGTCAACACCGTGCTGCTCGGCCTTTTCTTCCTGATTGCACTCTGGGCCTTGGTACGCACTCCCGTAGGGCGTCCGTGGGACGCGATGATGATGGCGGCGTCACCCTGTGTGGCGGCTGCGGCGTTGATCAACTGGGACATGCTGCCGGTGGCACTCACCGCGCTGGCCATGGCGTGCTGGTCCGGACGCAAACCCGGTCTTACCGGAGTGATGCTCGGTCTCGGCGCTGCTGCGAAGCTCTATCCCGTCTTACTGCTCGGTCCGCTCCTCCTGCTCTGCCTACGCGGCAAGCGGATCGGCGACTTCGTGATGACGATCTCGACGTTCCTGGTGAGCTGGGGGCTGGTTAATCTGCCGGTGCTCCTGCTGGCGCCAGATGCGTGGTTCAATTTTTGGCTCTACAACAGGGATCGCGGCGGCGACCTCGGGTCGATCTGGTATGTGCTGTCCCTCGCCGGCCATCCTGTGCCGTACCTGAACTGGGTCAGCGCCGGCGCTTTCGGATTGTGCTGTATCGGGATCTTGCTCCTGATCTTGTACGCGCCGCTGCGTCCCCGGGTCGGTGCCATGGCATTCCTGGTCGTTGCCGCCTTCCTGATGACCAACAAGGTCTATTCCCCGCAATATGTGCTCTGGCTGTTGCCTCTGATGATCTTGGCTCGACCGAAGTGGCGTGACTGGCTGATCTTCACGGCCGGTGAGCTGATCTACTTCGTCGCCATCTGGTGGCACCTTGGTGGCTTCCTCTCACCCGGGGACAGCTCAGCCGATCGGCTCTACTGGGTAGCGGTGCTGATCAGGCTTTGCACCCAGGGCTGGGTCGTGATCATGGTTGTCCGGGATGCCTTGCGTCCAGATCGCGATCCGGTACGCGGCGCAGAGATAGACGACCCGACCGGCGGCGTACTCGATCGAGCTCCGGATGCCCGCTTGTTCCGCATGTTCGCTGGCACGACTGTCCCGAGGCGGGACGCATGACGGTGAAACATGAGCGCTGAGCTCGTTGAAGCGCGTCCCCCTTCGACAGGCTCAGGGCGGCGCCTTCGACGGGCTCAGGGCGGCGCTTCGACAAGCTCAGGGCGCAGCTGGAACAGCTCGTCGCCAGCCCGCATCGTCATCCAGGCCTGGCTCGCCAGCCGGGGCATGGTCGCGGCGGTCGCTCTGGTGTTGGCTGTGGTGCAGCAGCGCACCCTCACCGACATGGTGAGCAACTGGGATGTGCAGCACTTCGGCAAGCTCGCCGCCGACGGATATTTGGCCGAGGCCGACGGCACGCTGATGGCCTTCTTCCCCGGCTGGCCGGTGATCTTGTCTCTCTTCAGCCAGCTGGGTGTACCAGTCGCGATCAGCGGTGTGATCATCTCCACCGCCTGCTCGGCGCTTGCCGCAGCAGCGCTCTACCGGCTGGGCGGGCCGTGGGCGGCAGTCGCTTGGCTGTTTGCGCCGACCGCGGTCTTCACGATGGTGCCGTATACAGAGTCGCTGTTTTGTGCACTGGCCTTCTGGGCGTGGGAACGGGCCCGAGCGGATCGCTGGCTGGCCGCAGCGCTGCTCACGTCACTCGCCTGCACCGTACGTGTGTCTGGGCTTTTCCTCGTTGGTGCGCTACTGGTAATGATCATCACTAGTGACGAGCCAGCGAGAGCCAAGCTGCGTCGCGGAGGGCTGATGGTGATGCCCGCAGCAGTGATCATGGCGTTCGCGACCTACTTGTACGCCCTCACCGGCAGCTGGACAGCCTGGTACCGGGCGCAGTCGACCGGTTGGGTCAGGCAGCTGACCTGGCCCTGGGACTCCTTTCTGAACACAGTTCCGGCAATCCTGCCCGGCGCATACGCGAATCATCCATGGTGGGCGGCGGTATTTCGGGGCGAGATGATCTCGATGGCGGTCGGTGTCGCGGTCACCACCTGGTGTATCGCGGTGAGCCTGCGTGCGAGGAAGCGGCCAGACGGGCCGGACAGGCCGATGTGGGGCGAAGCCAGCTGGGTCGGTGTGCAGGTCGTGGCCTTCTCGCTGTCGTACTGGTTCTTCTCCGTCAATCGCGCCACCTTGCTCTGGTTTCCGCTGTGGATCATGCTGGGTCGCTGGGTTGCTGGCCACGGCCGTTCTCCGCGGCCTCATCGGGTGCTGGTGGGCTGTGCGTTCAGCGTCGAGATCGTGCTGATGCTCTGGTGGAGCTGGCTGTTCTTCACCGGACATTGGGCAAGCTGAAACTCTGTGTCTGAGATCACTGAAACTCCGGCGCGCCGGTGGCAGATCCCATAGGCTAACCACAGGTGACTCGGTCGGGGGACAAGTGACCAACAATTCTTTCGGGGTGGTGCCCCCTGTCCGGGACTTTGGTCATTCAAGTCTCTGAGAGGACATTGTGCCCCGTTTCCGTACCGTGGCAGTTGCTGCGCTGGCTGTCTCCGCCGTTCTCCTCACCTCGAGCGCGGCCTATGCGGGTGATCATGATTTCCGTCGCCACACGCATTTCGGGAACGGCGGCTTCGGTGGAGCTTCGGAGTTCTCGAACAGCATGACCTGGGGCTTCTACAACGGGCCGCTCACCGATCTTTCGCCTTCGACGGATGATCCGTTCGACGGCGCGAAGGCGACAGCGACGATGATGGGTGTGGGTGGCAGCACCTTCTTCAGAGTCCAGGTCAGGGGTGTTGATGACGGTGCCGTCGGCAAGGTGTACGGCGCACATCTCCACCAAGGCCCGTGCGGGCTGGCCAAAGATCAAGCAGGAGTGCTGCAGCCGACGGTTGGACCGCACTACAACACCTCCGACTTTGATGCTGAAAAGAAGATCTACACGGTGATCAACGACCAGACAGAGGTCTGGCTGGACTTCGAGGTTGATCCGTTCGGGAACGCTCGGTCGACAGCGCGGGTGCCCTTCGTTCCGACCGCCGGCGAACGCTCCATCACGCTGCATGCCTCCCCGACGTTGCATCATGCAACGGCCACAGCCGCAGCTGGAACAGCTGGCGCCAAGCTCGCCTGCCTGCCGCTGGAGATCCGAACACTTCCCGAGTCGAAGTAGCCAGCCGCAATTCGTCACCACCCGGTCGGCGGTCAGGACCCTATTACGCTGACTGAGTGGAACGGATGTGGGTTGACCTCGACGGCCTAGCCAATCTTCGCGATGTCGGCGGAATCCCGACCATCGATGGCGGCAAGATCATTCCGGGTCGGCTGTTGCGATCGGACAATCTGCAAACGCGGACCAATTCTGACGTCGATCAACTGCTGGGGCTGGGTCTGACCGATGTCATCGACCTGCGCAGTGACTACGAAGCCGAGCAGGAGGGCCCAACACCGCTGGCGACTTCGGCCGTACGGATCCATCAGTTCTCGCTGTTTCGCGAGTGGCAGATCGGGGTGGGCGAGCCCAAGCCCGGCGTACGGCCTGAGGTGATGCCCGAGGAAGCGTTGCCGTGGGTAGATCTGGAGCCCAGCGCTCAGCTGGACAATGATGTGGCCTCGGTCTACTTCTCCTACCTGGTGGACCGACCTGATTCGGTGCTCGCCGCGTTGCGCACGGTCGGCCAGGCACCCGGCGCCGCCCTGGTGCACTGTGCCGCAGGCAAGGACCGGACCGGGACGATCGTCGCACTCGCCCTGTCGGTAGCCGATGCCGATCGCCAAGCGATCACCGATGACTATGTGGCCAGCTCCGAGCGTGTTGAGCAGGTGGTGCAACGGCTGATGGCATCACCGACGTACGCGGAAAACCTGCGTGATCGGCCGCTCTCCTCGCACCTCAGCCATCCTGAGACCATGATCAGTTTGCTGCGGCACATTGACGAGACCTTCGGTAGCGTCCCGCAGATGTTGATCAAGATGGGCTGGACGGCCGAGGACAACGAGCAACTACGCGCCAAGCTGCGCGATTAGATTGCGTCGCTCCTTTCTTGCTGCGGAGAAACGCCTCGAAGGGGTGGCCCGCAACGGCTCGAAGGAGCCGCTACGTCCAGTCGATGTAGTCCACGGTCGCGGTCGTCAGGCGCAGCTCGACGGGAACCTCCTGGCCGATCCGCGGCGGCTTTTCCTTCTGCGGTAGGAATACCTGGCTGGACTGCATATGGGGTGGCTCCAAGAACCAACGCTTCTTGCCATTGATCGTGTACGGGCTGAGGGCAAGTCCGGCGGCTGCCAGCGAACCGGTGGCAAAGGCGATGGCCCGATGCCGCATGGTCTTGGCAGAGGTCGGCGCCTCCATCCCGATGCCATGCGACGTGCCACCCGCGACGACCACGATCCAGCCGTCAGCCGGGCAGACCCGTTGCCGGTAGCCGGCTCGTTCGCCGCGTTTGATCTCATGCACGTCCAGCACCGTCGCGGTGGTACTCCGAGCCCCCTTGTCACCCAGCCAGAGCCGAGTACCGACTCGTTGCCGCACCGGCACCGGCTGGGAGTCCGCTCCACCGAGCTGTCGCGCCAGCGTGACCGTCTCCTCGGGAGGCAGATGGGAGAACCACAGTCGTCCAGGGGCGGAGCCGAGGGCCGCGTAACAGAGCCGCTCAGCTTCGGCGTAACGACCGTCGGCGTGCAACGGCAGGTGGATCGTCCAGCCCTCGAACCGTACGCCGGGTAGCAGGGCAGCGACCTGACCAAGGTCATCTGCCGGGATCCCGTGCCGTCGCATGGAGGTCAATACCTCGACAAGTACCCGCGGACGATCACCGCGGGCAGCCAGTAATTCCAGATCCCGCAGCCGGGAGACGGTCGTGATCACCGAGGGTTCGCGGGTCAGCTCGCTGGCGAGCTTGCTGGATGGGTCCCACGGGTTCAAGATCACCACATCGTCGGAGAACGCCTCGCGGACTACAGCTACCTCAGAAGGGATGCCGACGGCGATCACGTCGACGCCGAGTTTCATTGACTCCTCGGCGAGCCTGCCCAAGCCGAATCCGTATCCATTGCCTTTGATCACCGGCACGATGCCGGGTGTGGCGCCTGCGACCGTACGCAGGTGCTCGCGCCAACGCTCCGCATCAAGGCGCAGGGTCACGCCACTCATGTCGCCACCACGTCACTCATCACCGACGCTTCATATACAGGTCGAAAGCCTTGTAAAGCAAAGGATTGAGGGGTAGATCCCATTCGCCGAGGTACTCCACGGCCTCACCGCCGGTACCAACCTTGAACTGGATAAGCCCGAGATGAGGATCGTCGGCCTCCAGTCCTTCGGTGATGCCGCGGAGGTCGTAGACGGTCGCGCCAGCGTCCAGCGCGTCAGTGATCATCTGCCATTGGATGGCATTGGAGCCGCGTACCTCCCGCTTGGCGGTCGAGCTGGCACCGTAGGAGTACCAGGTGTGCTGGCCGACCCGTACCCACGTCGTCGCTGCAACGAGGTCGTCGTCGTGTCGCGCCAGATAGAGCCGGATTCGATCAGAATCCTCCGCAAGCAAGGCATCGAACATGGTCTGAAAGTAGGAAAGGGGACGGGGGCGGAAATGATCACGCTCAGCGGTCTCAACATAGAGCCGGTGGAACTCGGGAAGCTGATCAACGGTGCCGCGCTGCACCACAACGCCTGCCTTCGCCGCCTTCTTGATATTGCGGCGCCACAGCTGATTCATGCCAGCGAGCAATTGCTCGGGCGTCCGGCCCTCGATCGGTAGCTGGAAGACAAACCGTGGTTGGCCAGCTGCGAACCCGTCCTCGTCCTCGGGCGGCCGCCAGCCCATCTCACGCAATTGGCTGCGGGTTCGGGTGGTTTGGTGATTGACCTGGTCAGGGATCGCCTCGCTGAGCCGGGTCACCCGGTCGTCGGCGATCGCGGCCTTGATCGTTTCCGCGCTCCAGCGCCGGGCGATGGCGGGCGCGCCGATCCTTATGCCGAACGCACCGGCCTCGCGTAGGTGTTCGGCCAGCGGCTTGAGCCATTCCCCGATATTGGGCGCACCCCAGTCGATCACCGGGCCCTCAGGAAGGTAGGCGAGATACTTCTTGATCTTGGGAAGTTGCCGGTAAAGCACCAGCCCGGCGCCAACCGGGTCATCCGTGCCGTTGAACCAGCCCACCGACTCGCTGCGCCACTCACTTTTGACCTGCCCCCACGCTGGCGTCTGGAGGAAGCTCACCGAGGGTTGGCTGGCGTTGAACTCGCGATGCCGGTCTGCCTCGATGGTTCGTACCGAAAAAGCCACAGGGGAGAATGTAATACGGATATCCCCCGGGTTCGTCGACGGGCTTATTTGCGCTACGACAAGCTCACCGCACCCGCAACAGGAGTTGCGGGCGACATTCTCGCGCGGCGCTGAGTCGAAGCTGCCCCTTTGTGCCCAACCGGAGAGTACCGTGAAGTGAAGTCTCGAGCTGCCCGGAATAGGCCCAACGCATCGGCCCCCGTGTTTCCCCGCACGGGTTGGTCCCATCCCCTGTGCGGACCGCCTATTCCGGGTTCAAGCTGCCGCCGGGTATTCCCGATGATCAAGAAACCTATTCTCCCGAGAAATGCTTGTGCATCAGGTGCCCGTTGCTGCCGAGTGCGACGACGTCAATCCGGTTTTCGTCCCACGAGACCGCTGCCGGCGTGTCGTTGATGTCGCCGCCGATGGTCTCCCAGCCGGTCCAACTTCTGCCGTCCCACGATCGGTGCTGCAAGCTGTTGTTGTCACCCTCGCGGAAGAGATCGAGCCGCCGCAGTCCCCAGCTGGACACTGCGACGTCGGAGCGGTGCCCACGGCCTAGGTCGAGGGGTCGCAGCCACGTCGAGCCGTCGTACGACCGCTCGTAGAGATGGTTGTTGCGCCCGCGGAAGAAGACGTCGATCAGGTTCGGGCCTCGCGAAATGGCTGCCGGCGCGCCTTTGAGGTTTCCGCCGAGACGCTCGTACGGGCTCCAACCAAACCCGTTCCACCAGATGTGATAGAGCGCATTGTCGTCGCCTCTCATGAAGACATCGAGCCGGTTCTCGCCCCACGAGGCCACCGCTGGGCTTGACGTCAGTGAGCCGCCCAAGGGGGAGTAACCGACCCAGCTGCCGCCGGCGTACGCCATCTGCCAGAGCTGGTTATCGGTACCGCGGACGAAGACGTCCAGCCGATCCGGCCCCCATGCCACCGCTCCGGGGCTACCGACAATGGCAGGTCCAAGATCATCTGCTGGATACCAGAACTTGCCGTCGTACGTCTGGTGGAGCATTGTCTGTCCGGCGGCCTGAGCGAAGACGTCCAGCCGGTGGGCTCCCCACGAGGCCAGCGCCGGCGCCGAGGTGTACGAGCCGCCGAGATCTTCCCAATTGCTCCACTGCAGGCCGGTGTCCGTCAGCGACTCCGTCCTCGACGGCCTCCGGCCTGCAGTGGAGCAAGTGGGAAGATCCCGGCGGCTCGGAC
>Ga0184624_10000431_pt1 | contig 10658 bp, 9 predicted proteins | sample PLM3_5_b1_FD_133157 | JGI IMG/M metagenome (GOLD analysis project Ga0184624, IMG submission 133157) | Groundwater sediment microbial communities from an aquifer in East River, Colorado, USA - PLM3_5_b1 | ecosystem: Environmental > Terrestrial > Soil > Riparian zone | place: USA: East River...
CAGCCGCTCGGCCAGCACTGACGTCATCTCTTCGGCGGCTGCGAGCGCTCCCGGCGCAGTCGGAAAAGCGAAAAAGAACGCGTCCCCCTGCGTGTCCACCTCGACACCGTCGCGCGACGCGCAGGCCGCGCGGATCACCTTGCGATGCTCGGCAAGCGCTTCGGCATACGCCTCCGCTCCAAGCTGGTGTAGGAGCTTCGTCGAGCCCTCGACGTCCGTGAACAGGAAGGTGACGGTGCCGGAGGGGAGGTCGGACCGAGCGTGGGGCATCACGGCGCAGTCAATTCAGAGACCTGACGGCGTACTCCACGGCTTCATCAAGAGACATAGCTTTCCCTTCTCCCAGCGCCTTGGCGTAGCGCTCCTCTCCGAGGTCACGAATAAGCTCCTTCATGATTGCCTCGAGAAACGCTGTTTCGGCTCCCGGCATCGTCGCACCCACACTCGTGCCGAGTTGCTCAGCGGCACCTACGAGCCTGGCGGCATTCCCGGCCCGACCGCGCCGGTGAGCCAGTGCCCCTGCGACGACAAATCCGTCCTTCAGTGCCGTGAGGCTGTCCGCGCCACGTGCCCACGCAAGCCCTTCCTTCAGAGCCTCCAGCGCTTCGTCGTCATGTGCGATACATGCGAGGCAACGCGAGAGATTCACAGCTTCGACCGCCGCCTCTTCAGTAGTGCCGAGCTCTCGAGAAACAGCCAGAGCCCCTCTGAAGCGCGTCACGGCAAGATCGAGATCGCCCTCGTCCTCGGCCGCCGCACCGAGGTTGTTCATCACGATCCCGACGAAGCGCCGCTTGCCCGTCGCCTGGGCGAGCTCAGTTGCCTCCTCGTAGAGACCCGTGGACGCACGATAGTCGTGTACCTCCGTTGCCCAGATCCCCGACAGAATCAGCGGCCAGATCAGCGTCTCTGGGTCTGCCAACTCACGCGCGATTTCCGTGCTCTCCCGGGCATAAGACTCGTGGAGAACGAGATCACTCGCTCGATACGCGAACATCGCGCCCGCGGTTAGAACCCTGACCCGCTGCGGGGTTCGCTCGCCCCGGCTCTGTTCCAAGGCAGATCCGACCCACCGGAGTCCGTCGGTGGGATGACCCCTATACCACCAGAAGGGCCAGCTCCGGCCGATGAGATCGTGCTGAGCCGGCAGTCGCTCCTGCTGCGTCCAGGCAAGGGCAGCACGGAAGTTGTCCTGCTCTGTCGCGAACGACTCGTCAGGCAGGCCGGCGCTGAACGCCGACTCGACTTGCGAGGCAAGCTCGAGGACAAAGTCGACAAGGCGGCCCATTGCGTCCTCGTGCTTGCCCGACGACGCGAGGACGAGGGAGGCGTACTCGCGAATCGTCTCCAGCATCCAGTAGCGGCCCTCCGTGAAGCGCAGCAGGCTCTTCTCGACGAGCGATTGCAGCGTGTCTAGGTCGGCGTCGGCCACCTCTTCCGCTGCCTCCAGCGTGCAGCCGCCGGCGAAGACCGAAAGGCGAGCGAAGAGCTGCCGCTCCTCGGCTGAGAGCAGCTCGTACGACCATTCGATCGTCGCCCGGAGTGTCTGCTGGCGGGGGTCGCTGTCACGACCACCTTTCAGCAGATCGAGGCGTTGCGAGAGCCGCTCCAGGATCTGCCCCGGCGAGAGCGCCTTCGTGCGTGCGGCGGCCAGCTCAACGGCCAGCGGCATATCGTCCAGGCGCCGGCAGAGCTCGGCGATCGCGTCGTCGGGCTCCAGCTGCGAGCGTGCGCAGAACAGTTCCACCGCTTCCGACTCGGCAAGCGGCGGAACGGCGTACTCCACCTCGCCCTGGATACGCAAGAGCTCCCGGCTAGTCACCAGCAGCGCGAGGTTGGGGCAGGCGACAAGCAGCTTTGAAAGGTCAAGTGCTGCCTCGATCACCTGCTCGAGGTTGTCGAGCAGCAAGAGCAGCTCACGCTCACCGATGTGCGATGCGAGCCCGTCTTTGGCGCCGAGCGTCTGGGTGATCGTCTCCGTGACGAGCGCGGGTTCACGGAGCGAAGCGAGGCCGACCCAGAAGACGCCGGCCTTGAAGTTCGCCACGAGCTCAGAGGCGGCCTCGATGGCCAGCCGCGTCTTCCCCGTGCCTCCGGGCCCCGTCAGCGTGACGAGACGAGCGCCGTCCTCGAACCGCGAGAGCACGTCGAGGAGCTCGTCATCTCGTCCCACGAAGGAGCTCGCGGGACGAGGGAGGTTCGTGTTGGAGATCGTTTTCAGCGGCGGGAAGGAGCCGTCGCCGAGCTGGTAGATGGCCACGGCCTCGGGGATGTCCTTCAGCCGGTGCTCTCCGAGGTCGATGAGCTCGAGCTCGACGAGCTGCGCAGTCGCAGCGGAGACGATGACCTGGCCGCCGTGGCCGGAGGACGCGACCCGAGCAGCGAAGTGCAAGTCGTCTCCGACGTAACCCTCTTCCGTCAGCAGCGGCGTGCCGGTATGCAGGCCGATGCGCACCTGGATTGGCCCCGGGGCAAGCGCTTCCGTCATTGCCTCCGCAGCGGCAATCGCCCCCGGCGCCGTCGGGAAGGCGAAGAAGAAGGCGTCTCCCTGCGTGTCCACCTCGACGCCGTCATGCTCCACGCATGTCTCGCGGATCACGCGCCGGTGCTCGGCGAGGGCTGCTGCGTAACCCTCCGCCCCGAGCCCGTGCAGAAGCTTCGTCGAGCCCTCGACGTCCGTGAAGAGGAAGGTGACCGTACCGGAGGGAAGGTCGTCACGCATCGGCCTACTCACGTGCGTAGTGCCCTACCGAGTCGCCGATCAATCGCGCCTGCGCAATCGCTCGACGGCCGAGGTCGACGGCGGACTCCAGGCTTACATCGGCAGGGCGCTCGTCAAGCACCTCCCGACCGATCAGCTCGGCAATCGCCGCGCACGTCTGCTCATGAACCGACGACTCGAAGCGGTCGAATGCATAGCCATGGGTGCGAGCGAGCTCTGCCGCCACACGAACTAGCGATGCTGCACCGTGCGTGTCCGTCTGGACAGTGACGTACGCAATCGGCAGGAGCACGCACGCGACCCCTACCGCGTCGGCTAGCTCCGACTGGAGCTCGAGGCTTTCCTCGCATACCCCGAGCTCTCGGCGGACGTCGTTCCTCATCGCCAACGAGAACGCAAGAAGTGTCAGCAGCATCCCGACGTGTGACTCGGGTAGATCCGCTCGCAGCGCAAGCCCTTGCTCGGATGCGGCGACCGCAGCGTCCCAATCACCTTCATTCAGCGCGAGCGTCGCAACCTTGCTGAACACGTCAGCCAGGCGAACAGGATTGCCGAGGTCGCGCGCCAGGGTTAGGGACTCGTCCAGATACGCGCGTGCCTCGTCTATGTGATCGAGCTCGATTGCCACCGACCCATTGACATCGAGCGCGCGCAACAAGTCCTCTCGCTCCCCCGAGCGCCGCGCCTGGGCGAGCAGGTCCGGCGCAAGCGAAGCTGCAGTTTCGATGCGCCCCAGCGCCATGGCACATGCGGCGGCCACGTAGGTCGCCTTCAAACGATCGTCCGAGTCCGCGCGTGCGTGACGAAGAGCCTCGTCGAGGGCATTGAGCAGGTGCTGCACGCCCCCTCTGAGGAAGAAGTAGACACCGTACCCGGCAAACCTGAAGATGCGCTCTGCGTCATCGGAAGGGTCGAGGTCGCCGAGGCTCTCGAGCAGGTTGTCTCGATCGGCATCCACCCGACGTAACCATGCATCCTGCTCTGGACCCTTCAACCCTGCGCCAGCCTCGGGGCCGAGATCGGCGAGGTACAGCGCCCGTCGGCGCCTGATCTGCTGCGTCTCACAAGCCTTCTCGAGCCGGTCTCCCGCGTACTCCCGGATCGTCTCCAGCATCCAGTAACGCCCGTCGGTGAAGCGCAGGAGCGACTTCTCGACCAAGGACTGCAGCGTGTCGAGGTCGGCATCTGCTATCTCCTCGGCCGCCTCCAGCGTGCAGCCGCCGACGAAGACGGACAACCGGGCGAAGAGTTGCTGTTCGGTCTCGGCGAGTAGCTCGTACGACCACTCGATCGTCGCCCTCAGCGTCTGCTGGCGGGGATCGGCGTCGCGGCCGCCCTTGAGCAGGTCGAGCCGCTGGGAGAGCCGCTCCAGGATCTGCTCAGGCGTAAGGGCGGTCGTGCGGGCCGCGGCCAGCTCGACGGCGAGCGGCAGGTTGTCCAGGCGCCTGCATAGCTCAGTGACGGTGTCATCCGGCTCCAGCTGTGACCGTTCACAGAAGAGCTCGAGCGCGTCGCGCTCGGCGAGCGGAGGCACTGCGTACTCGACCTCCCCTTGGACCCGCAGCAGCTCGCGACTGGTGACGAGCAGAGCCAGGTTTGGACAGGCCGTTAGAAGCGCTGAAAGCTCAGGCGCACAGTCGATCACCTGCTCGAGGTTGTCGAGCAGTAAGAGCATCTCTCGATCGCCGACGTGATCGGCGAGACCGTCCTTGGCGCCCAGCGTCTGGGCGATCGTGTCCGTGACAAGTGCCGAGTCGCGGAGCGTCGCGAGGCCGACCCAGAAGACCCCCGCCTTGTACTCGGGAACGAGCGAGGCTGTTGCCTCTATCGCAAGCCGCGTCTTCCCCGTGCCTCCCGGCCCCGTAAGCGTGACGAGACGGGCGCCTGCCTCGATCCGTGACAGCACGTCGGCCAACTCGTCGTCCCGGCCAACGAACGAGCTCGCCGGAGTCGGCAGGTTCGTGTTGGACATCGTCTTCAGCGGCGGGAAGGAGCCGTCTCCCAGCTGGAAGATCGGAACCGCCTCTGCGATGTCCTTGAGCCGGTGCTCACCGAGGTCGGTCAGCTCGACCTCTGTGAGCTCGGCGGTGGTGCGGGAGAGGATCACCTGGCCTCCATGGCCCGACGAGGCCACTCTCGCGGCGACGTGAACGTCGTCGCCGACGTAGCCCTCGGAAGTGACAAGCGGCATGCCCGTGTGCAGACCGATGCGTACTTGGATCGGCCCGGAAGACAGCGCCTCTGTCATCGCCTCGGCAGCCGCAAGCGCGCCCGGCGCCGTCGGAAAAGCGAAGAAGAACGCGTCGCCTTGCGTGTCAACCTCGACGCCGCCTTCCGCGGCACATGCTTCCCGGATCGCCCGGCGGTGCTCAGCCAGTGCGTCCGCATATGCCTCCGCCCCAAGCTCGTGCAAGAGCTTGGTAGATCCCTCGACGTCCGTGAAGAGAAAGGTGACTATTCCGGTGGGCAGCTCCACGATGACAGATGATGCGCGCCGTGAAGGTCTATGTCACGGGCGCGAGCGGGTTCATCGGCGCGCACGTCGCCCGTGAGCTGCGAGAGCGGGGCCTGGAAGTCCGCGACGAGTGGATCGACCTCTCGGACCGCATCCGGCTTCGGCAGGCGATCGACGGGTGTGATTCCGTGTTCCATCTCGCCGCGCTGTACTCGTACGACGCACCGGCGGAGGAGCACGAGCGTGTCAACGTCGAGGGCACGCGCATGATCGTCGAGCTCTGCCGCGAGCTCGGGGTACGCCGTCTCGTCCACACGTCGACGTGCGGAACGTGCGGGCCGGCGCACGGCCGGCCGGCGACCGAGGAGGACGGCCCGCAGGCCTACGAGCTCGAGGTGCCGTACAAGCGCACGAAGCTCGCATCCGAGCGGGTCGTGCTCGAGGCCGCACGGGACGGCCTCGACACGGTCGTCGTCAACCCTACGACGCCGGTTGGGGACGGGGATCGCTTCCCGACGCCGACGGGGCAGATGGTCGAAGGCGTCGCAAGCGGCCGCTACCGCGCGTACGTCGACACGGGTGTCAACGTCGTCGACGTGCGCGACGTCGCTCGAGGTCACCTCCTGGCCTGGGAGCATGGGCGGCGCGGAGAGCGCTACCTCCTCGGCGGCGCCGATCTCTCGCTGGCGGACGTCTTCGCCGTCGTCGCCGAGCTAGCGGGACTTCGGCGGCCACGGCTTCGTGTTCCCCATGCCGTCGCTCGTGCGCTTGGCGCAGCCGGGCTCGTCAACGGCGACGAGGTGCTGCTCGCGCAGCTGCCGATGTACTTCTCCTGGGCGAAGGCGGAGCGTGAGCTCGGCTACGCGCCCGGCCCGATCTGGCCGGCGCTGCGTCGGGCTGTCGACGACGCGCTCAGTGCTGTCTGTGGCCGAGCCACTTGAAGAACTGGCCGATCGCTATCACGGCGATGAAGATGAGCCCGACGACGAGCATCGACAGGACGATGTGCTTGCCTTCCTCGGCGACGTCGGCGGCGAGCAGGGCGGCGAGCTGGAGCATCGCCGTCGGACTCTAACCAACGCGACGGCGATGCGCCGAGAGCGCACTGTCCACCGCGTCGTCACCGACTTCGCTCCGCGCCAGCGTGAGGAGCGGCTCCGAATCCCCGCGGAGCCTCAGCGCGTCACGCGCTGCGCCGAGCCCGTTCGCCCCCGCGAGCGCCGCGGTAGCTGCCCAGGCAGCTCCGTCGCCGTTCGCACCCTCTGCGCGCAAATGCGCGCAGATCGAGATCAGCGCGGCGAGGTCCGCGACAGCGCCGACGTCGTGCAGCTCCGCCACACGGACGAGGCCGTGCGCGTACAGGTAGTCGCCGAGCAACAGCGCTTCCTCCGGCGCTGGCGGCGCGAAGAGCCGTGGCCTGCCGTAGTGGAGCAGGTAGCCCTCGTAGATCGTCTCGACGCCTAGCGCCCGGTGCTCGTCCCCGAGCGGCGAGAAGATCGGCTCGAGCTCTCGTTCCTCTTCCGGGCGCAGCGCTGCCTCCCAGAGCGGGCTTTCACGACGGGCTCCGTCCGCGACCTCGTCCCAGAGGCTTGCCGTCATCGCTCGAAGAACCGCCCGGCGGCCTCGATGGTGCGGTCGATCTCCTCCTCGCCGTGCGCAAGCGACACGAACATCGCCTCGTACTGGGACGGCGCGATGTAGATGCCTTCGGCCAGCAGGAAGCGAAAGAGCGCGCCGTAGCGATCTGCGTCGCACGCATGGGCGTGGGTGAAGTCTGTAACGGGGCCTGACCCCATGAAGAGCGTGAGCATCGAACCCACCCTCTGGACGCGGCCGAACGGCGCCAACCCCGTCTCGAGCCGCGCGGCGAGCCGCTCGAGCCCGTCGTAGAGGTCCGCATCGCCGAGACGTCGCAACACCGATAGGCCCGCGGCGGTCGCGAGAGGATTCCCCGACAGCGTTCCCGCCTGGTACACGTCGCCGGTCGGGGCGAGCTGCTCCATCAGCCCCGTACGACCACCGAAGGCGCCCAGTGGGAGGCCGCCGCCGACGATCTTCCCCAGCACCGTGAGGTCGGGCGAGACGCCGTAAAGCTCCTGCGCGCCTCCGCGCGCGACGCGGAACCCCGTGATGACCTCGTCGAACACGAGCAGCGACCCCGCAGAGTCGCAGAGCGAGCGCAACGCCTCGAGAAAGCCGGGCTCGGGCGGAACGACCCCCATGTTGCCCGCCACAGGTTCCACAAGCACGCAGGCGAGCCCTTCGCCGTAGCGAGCGAAGGCATCCGCGGCGGCGCCCTCGTCGTTGTAGGGGCAGACGATCGTGTCGGCGGCGGTGGCGGCGGGAACACCGGGCGTCGACGGGATGCCGAGTGTGGCGACGCCGGACCCCGCCGCGGCGAGTAGCCCATCGGCATGGCCGTGGTAGCAGCCGGCGAACTTCAGCACGCGGTCGCGGCCGGTGGCCGCCCGAGCGAGGCGAACGGCGCCCATTGCCGCCTCGGTCCCCGAAGAGACGAGCCGAACCTGCTCGATCGACGGCACCGCCGCGACGATCTCCGCCGCCAGCTCGACCTCGGCCTCGGTCGGCGCCCCGAACGTCGTCCCGTCCCTGGCAGCGTCGACGACCGCGGCCACGGTCTCCGGGTCGGCGTGGCCGAAGATGAGCGGGCCCCACGACATGAGCCAGTCGACGTAGCCCCTGCCGTCGACATCCTCGATGTACGCGCCCGATCCGCGGCGCATGAACACGGGCTCGTCGAGGCCCACCGCCCGCATCGCCCTGATCGGCGAGTTGACACCGCCGGGGATGACCTCGGTTGCGCGGCGCCACAGCTCCGACGTCGTCGTCACAGCCACGACGCCGCCTCCTTGGCCCAGTACGAGATCACGATGTCGGCGCCGGCTCGCAGCACGGCCGTCAGCGCTTCGAGGGCGGCGCGGCGCTCGTCGAGGTGTCCGGCGGCGGCCGCAGCTTTCACCATCGCATACTCGCCGGAAACGCTGTACGCGGCGAGCGGAACGTCAAAGCGCTCGCGCACGGCACGGATGACGTCGAGGTAGGGCAGCGCCGGTTTCACCATGAGCACGTCGGCGCCCTCCGCGAGGTCGAGCTCGCACTCATGCAGCGCCTCGCGGACGTTCGCGGGGTCCATCTGATAGCTCGCGCGGTCGCCGAAGGCCGGGGTCGAATCCGCCGCCTCGCGGAACGGGCCGTAGAACGCCGAGGCGTACTTCGCCGAGTACGCGACGATTGCAGCCTGGCCGAAACCGGCGTCGTCGAGCGCCTCTCGAACAGCGCCCACGCGGCCGTCCATCATGTCGCTCGGGCACACAGCGTCGGCGCCCGCCTCGGCGTGGCTGACTGCCACGCGGGCGAGCAGCTCCAGCGTTGCGTCGTTCGCGATCTCGCCGTCCTCGACGACGCCACAGTGACCGTGCGTCGTGTACGCGCACAGGCAGACGTCGGTGAGCAGCAGCAGCTCGGGAAAGCGAGGCCGCAGCGCGCGAAGCGCCTGCTGCACCAGTCCGTCCTCGACCCACGCCGCCGTGGCGTCGTCGTCCTTCTCCTCGGGCACGCCAAAGAGCAGCAGCGCGGGAACGCCGGCGGCCGCCAGGTCCTCCGCCTCGCGCAGGAGGCCGTCGATGGTGTGCCGCCCCAGCGCGGGCAGAGCGTCGTTCACGAGGGGCTCGGGAGCGACGAACAGCGGCATCACGAGGTCGTCGACGGCAAGCCGTGTCTCGCGGACGAGATCGCGTAGCACCGGTGTCCGGCGCAGGCGTCGCAGCCTCGTTGCGGGAAAGCTCACGGCAAAAGACTACGCGCCCATGCCTGCTACGTTGACGCGATGGCCTCGCCCCGCGCCTACTCAGGGCCGTTGAGCGAGCGTGCCATACGACGGCGCAGAAGGCGGACGACGAGGCGATGGACCATTGCTGCGATGCTCGTGGGAACCGCGCTCGTCGTGACGATCCTGCTCGCGGCCTTCAGCTCGCCATCCTCGTCGCTCCAGGCCTGTCTGTCGGGCGACTCGGCGCTCCTCGACACGGGTCGCCCGCAGCCGATCCTCATCGCGCTCCAGGGTGACGTGCGAATCGAGTTGCCCGTCTCATGCCTGTCGGTCACCGCCCTCGGCTATCACGGCGCGAACGAGAGCGCCCTTCCGCTCGCCCCGGTAGGCCGGCAGGCGAACGAGGGCATCTTCGCCCGCATTCTCCACCGGCTCACCGGCGACGATGCGGGTGTCGTGACGTACTACCAGCTGGACGGCGGCTCGGGGCCGCAAACGGGCGCGCTCGACGTGGGCGCCCCAGCGAGTACGGCCGTCTACTCGCCTGTGAACGGCACGGTCGTGAGCATCCGCGACCTCGTCCTCGACGGCAGACGCTATGGCCATCGCATCGACGTCGTGCCGAATGACTCACCGTCAGTCGTCGTCTCCATCAGACGGCTGCGGGCCGACCCGGCCCTCACGGTCGGCTCTCCGGTCACGTCGGGAACGTCGAAGATTGGCGTCGTCATGGATCTCTCGAGGGCCGAGGAGCAGGCATTGGCTGACGTGACGCACGATCCGGGCAACCACGTGACGATCGAAGTGCGCCCGGCCGCGAACCTCGGCTAGATGATCCTCCTGTGAGGATCCTCTTCGTCGCCGACGTCTTCGGCCCGCCGGGCCGAGAGGCGGTCGAGTCGCGTCTCGCAGGGCTGCGCGAGGAACTCGGTGCGGCGCTCGCGGTCGTCAACGGTGAGAACATCGCGGACGGGCGCGGCATCACGCCGCGGCTCGCCGACCGTCTACTCGCGGCCGGCGCCGACGTCGTCACGCTTGGCAACCACACGTGGGCCCGGGACGGCATGGGCCCGTACCTCGCCGCGTCGGAGCGCGTGATCCGGCCCGCGAACTTCGCCGCGGGGGCGCCGGGCCGCGGTCTCGCCGTCGTGGAGGCGACCGACGGCACACCTGTCGCGGTCTGCAACGTCCTCGGACAGCTCTTCCTCGAAGTCTCCCGAAGCCCGTTCGAGGTGCTCGACCGTCTGGTTGAGGATGCGGGGAAGCTGGCGCCGGTCGTCCTCGTCGACTTCCACGCCGAGGCGACGAGCGAGAAGATCGCGGTTGCCCGCATGCTCGACGGGCGTGTGACCGCCGTCGTCGGCACGCATACGCACGTGCAGACCGCCGACGCGCGCATCCTGCCCGGCGGCACTGCGGCGATCACCGACGCGGGCATGACCGGCCCGCACGATTCCGTCATCGGCGTCGAGGCCGACCTTGCCATCCAGCGAATGCGCACGGGCATCCCCGTGCGCTTCAAGCCAGCAAAGGGCGGCGTCAGGCTCGAAGGCGTAGTGCTCGACTGCGACCCGACGACGGGCAAGGCGACCGCCGTAGAGCCGCTGCGGATCGAGCTGAGCTAGCCCTTCAGGGTCGGCTCGAGCTTGTACCCCACGCCGTAGCGGGTCTGGATGAACGTGTGCCGCGAC